>Ga0078972_1006309_pt1 | contig 28389 bp, 25 predicted proteins | sample YelNatPaOPGAMG01_FD_67568 | JGI IMG/M metagenome (GOLD analysis project Ga0078972, IMG submission 67568) | Hot spring thermophilic microbial communities from Obsidian Pool, Yellowstone National Park, USA - OP-RAMG-01 (SPADES assembly) (version 2) | ecosystem: Environmental > Aquatic > Thermal... | reverse complement strand
GCCCGCTCCTACGCCTACGTCAGCGATCGGTACCTGGTGCTCCCCCACGGCGCCAGCATGGGCGAGGGGTACGGCCCGATGGTGGTAACCCGCGAGAACTCCACCCTTTCCGCCCTCCGCGGAACCACCATCGCGGTCCCCGGCAAGCTCACCAGCGCCTACCTGGCACTGCGCCTCTACGAGCCCAGCTTCAGCCCCGTCTTCATGCCGTTCGACACCATCATGGACGCCGTTCGCGATGGCACCGTAGATGCAGGCTTGCTCATCCACGAGGGGCAGCTCACTCACGGCAAGCTTGGCCTCCACACCGTGGTGGACCTGGGAAAGTGGTGGAACCAGGAGACGGGGCTGCCACTTCCATTGGGGCTGAATGCGGTCCGACGCGACCTAGGCGCCGAGCTGATCGCCGAGGTCAGCCGCCTGCTCCATGAGAGCATCCAGTACGCGCTGAACCACCGCGAGGACGCCCTTAGCCACGCCATGGCCTACTCCCGCGGCCTGGACCGTGGCACCGCCGACCGGTTTGTGGGCATGTACGTGAACGCCCGCACGCTGGACATGGGCCCAGATGGGCGGGAAGCGGTGCGCCTATTCCTCAAGCGCGGCGCGGACGCCGGCATCGTGCCCCACACCGCGGATGTGGAGTTCGCAGACTAGACGCCCAGCGGCCTCCCCACCCCGACCTCGCCCCCCATCCCCTCCCCCATTCGGGACAGGGCCGCGGCGTAGCTTGGTGTCAGCCCTAGATCGATGGGCAACACCCTCCCCGCACCTGAAGGCCGCACAGCGGGACGGAGGCAGAGCGTGAGGGCAATCACTCCGCACGCAGACCCGTTTGGTTTGGTGTCATAGCAGGGTAATGCCCATGTTGGCGACGGCGATGGTGTTGCTACTGCCGTCGCCCGGGCCGCGTTTTGCAGCCCGCAGCGATCGATAGCACGCAGGCGGCTGATTACCGCCCCCATCGAGGGGAGGAACGCAAAATGCCTGACGACATCAGCCAAGGCGACCTTGCTGGACGCAAGGGAGGAACATACGTAGGAACGTCGGCTGCCACCCCCGTGTCCGCTGAAGCGGCGGCCGTGGAGGCAGTTGGCTTGGCGCATCGAGTGCGCTGGACCGGTGTCTGGATCGGCCTGCTGCTTGTGCTCCCAATCGAGCTGACTCTGACGGCCCTGGTGGTGTGGATAGCAGCCCCAACCTACGGCACTCGGCTCGCCGAGGTTGCCGGCATCATTGGCTTCTGGAGCGCTCTCTTCGCGGTTGTTGGCGTCTTCATCGGCTCTCTGGTAGCAGCCAGGCTGGCCGACACCACGCAGACCGCCTCCGGCCTGTGGCACGGCATCGCCGTCTGGGGCCTTGCCATGCTGGGCGGAACGATCCTTAGGTCGATCGGCTCCATCGGCGGGTTCGGGTACCTCGGCACGCTGATGGGCCGTGTGCCTCCAGCGTTCGCACCCACCACCTCGCCCCCACCAGCTGCCACCGCAGACGTTACCCGCGCATTGATGGTCACCGCCGCTTGGTTCGTCATAGGTTCGGTGGTGGCGTTCATTGCGGCGCTGCTCGGCGGCGCAGCCGGAGTTCGCCATACCCCAAAGCAGGCAACGTCATAGCGCTGGCTTGGTCGGCCAGCACGAGGTTCCCACCCCGAGGGCTGGTGCGGCAGCAAGGCGCACCGGCCTTCGGCGCTTTGTGGCCGCCCCGCTTACCCCGGGCGGCGCCAGTCGCGCTACGCCGCTACGGCGGCAGCCTGAAGCCCACGCCCGCTAGCACAAGCAGATCGTACGCAGTGGCGGCCGCCCAATGCACCACAAAGCCGGGAAAGAAGGACCCCACTCGCATTGCCGCGAATCCAAGCACCAACCCCGTAACGAACGACGACGCAAACTCCGGCCAGGGCTTGCCGTAGTGAAGCAGGCCGAACAGAACTGCCTGCGGGAACAGCGCCATGCCGCCAATGCTCCTGCTCAGCCCAAACAGCAGATACCCGCGGAAGAACCACTCCCAGCTGAACAGGTAGAGCCCGTACACCGCTTCGAAGTAGATGAGGTAGTGCCACGTGGCAGGACCCGGCCGCGGAAACTGCCGGTATAGAGGGTAGTAGGCACGGCTGGACGGCAGATGCGCCCCCACAACCAACACCGGCAGCACCGCCGCGAACAGGCCCCAGCCGTAAACGCGAGACAACCGCTCATCGCCCCTGGCTAGCCCGTACTCAGACGGTTGCGCGCGTGTGGTGAGCATGATCGCCAGCAGGGGCACCCACAGCAGCAGGGCAACGTTAAGGACGATGTACTGCTCGTACGAGCGACAGGGCCAGCGGTACTGCACCAAAGCCACGCCGGCACACACCGCCGCCCCAACCGCACTGGTGATCGCAAACTCGCCCCTACGTTCCAACGTCCAGCTCCGCCTCTCTCCCAGTTGGTGCGGCATCCCAAACCACGCGCCCGGCCCTCATGGTCATCCTCACGCCTCGCGAACCGAGCAGCACCACCCCAAAGACCTCCTCCGCCGTCACCGCGGGACCGGGCAGCTGCAGAGCCACCAGGTCGGCTGCCTTGCCTGGCTCAATACTGCCAACTTCGCCGTCCAATCCCAGCACGCGAGCTGATCCGAGCGTAACCGCCTCCAACACCTGCCTGGAGCTGATGGCGTCAGCGGACCCAACCCTCGCGCGCTCCGCAGCGAGGGCGAATCGCGCCTCCTCCAACAGGTCCGCCCGCCCAACGCTGCACGCGCCGTCCGTGCCGAACCCAACCGCAACTCCGGCGTCCATCAACTCCCGAATCCGCGGCAGCCCGTTGCCATGCAGCGCGTTCGAGCGAGGGCACAGCGCAACCCCAACCCCCGCCTCGGCCAGCATGTCGATCTCCTCGTCGTCCACACGGACGCAGTGCACACACACAACCCCAGGCTTGAGAAGCCCCAGGTCCCTAAGGTACCGGATCGGGGTGGTGCGTGGCGGCCTCCAGATCGCGTACCGGCCCCTGGCAAGCGAGTAAACGCGCTCCCATCCCATGAGCCGATCGATCTCGCCTTTGGACTCGGCAACGTGGATGGCTACAGGCAGCTCCTCCGCGCGGGCGTACTCGTCCACCAGGCGGAGGAGGGCGGGACCGGCGGTGTACGGCGAGTGGGGGCTAACGCCAGGGCGCACACCAGACCGCCGGCACAGATCAACCCGCCGCCGCAGGTCCGCCATGTGCCCCTCAAGGTCCTCCCGCTCGTCGATGCCGAACACCTCTTGAAAGGCAACGCCGCCGAGTTGGGCCTCTCGCATGGCGTCGGCAGCGAAGCCCTCGGGCCCGCAATCCCCCACCGCGGTAACGCCGCCCATAACCATCCTACGGGCCTCACTGCGCGCCGCCTCCGCACGCCGGTCGGGCGGCACCCGCTGAGAGCGCAGGTACAGGTTGGCTATCCACTGGTGAAACGGCAGGCCGTCGCCACATGCGGGAAGGGCGGCGTACTCCAGGTGCGTGTGACAGTTCACCAGCGCAGGCATCAGCGCACACGCCCCAAGGTGTGTAACCGCCGCCCCGTTTGGTGGATGCACCTCCCGGCGCCGCCCAACGCGGGCAATTCGACCCTGCACCACGAGGACGGCGCCGTCCGGAATCGGATCGCTGGCTATGGGCAGAACCCAGTCGGCCAGCAACAGGTGCGCGTTGTTTTCGGCCTTGGTCAGCTCGTCCGCCACGCCTCAGTCCAGTTGGCGCACAAGCCCGACGACCTTGCCGAGTATCATCACGTGTTCCGCGTAGATCGGCTCCATAGACGAGTTGGCCGGCTGCAGTCGGATTCTATTCGGCTCGCGGTAGAACCGCTTCACGGTAGCCTCGTCCTCAAGCAGCGCAACCACGCGGTCTCCATCCGAGGCGGTCTGCTGAGGGCGCACGATCACGATGTCGCCGTCCAGAATGCCGTCCTCAATCATGCTGTCGCCTTTGACGCGCAACATGAACGCGTCCGAACCGCCGACCCAGTCGACGGGCAGGCGATACGTCTCTTCCACGTTTTCGTCTGCCAGAATGGGCTGGCCGGCCGCCACGCGTCCCACAAGGGGCACAGCCACGGTGCGAACCACGTCTGGGAGGCGTATAGCTCTGGTGCGCGCGCTCTCCCGCTGGATGTAACCAGCTGCCTGCAGAGCTTTGAGGTGGCCATGGACCGTCGAACTGGACCGCAGGTCCACGGCCTCGCCGATCTCGCGCACTGTGGGCGGATAGCCTTTCTCTCCGATGTGCTGTGTAATGAACCGCAGGATTCGTTCCTGGCGGCTACTGAGCGGTCTTGCCATGCGGCAACCTCCTCTACGTACCCTAACCAACTGGCGCCGACGGCCATCACAGCCCCCCGGCCGACGGCAACCCTTGATGACCGGCTAGTAGAACGGGAGCGAAAGCTGAATCGCCTCCCGCTCTGGTTGTGCCCGTGTGAGGCACAAGGCTGCCTCCAGGTTACCCTGTGGCTTGCCATCTATCAAGACGAACGGAGCTGCCCGACGAACAACCACACCACATGCTTGCAGATCGCGCAGACCCGCAATCCGACGTTCGCGCCTGCGCGCCACCAGCCGCCTGGCAGAAAGGGGCCCCACCCCCGGAACCCTAAGCAGCTCTTCGTATGCCGCGCTGTTCACCTCAACCGGAAACCGCTCCGGCTTGGCGACGGCCACGGCCAGCTTCGGATCAACACCTCGCGGCAGATGGCCGGCGCCGTCGAACGGAAGCTCGTCAACCGTGAAGCCGTAGAACCGCAGCAGAAAGTCCGCCTGGTAAAGCCTAGCCTGGCGGGAAGGCGGCGTGGGGCTGCAATCCTCCAGCGGCGTGCCCGGCACCGGCACGAACCCGCTGAAGTAGGCGCGCTGCATGCCCATCTCGCGGTACAGGGCGGACACGCAGCGAAGAAGCTCCAAATCGGTTTCGCCGCCCGGCCCCACCACAAACTGCGTGGTGAAGCCGGACCGAAGGGGACGCTCGCGGGCCAGATCTCGAATCCAGCCAATGCGCTCCATAGCATTTGCGAGGGTCTTGGTGGAGGAGAGGCGGCGCAGCGAAGCCTCCGTCGGCGCCTCCAAGTTGATCGAGACGCGGTCGGCCAACTCCATGGCCCTCTCAACGTGGGCGCGCTGGCACCCGGGCAGAATCTTCAGGTGAAGGTACCCACGGTACTGGTATCTGCCCCGCAGTAGCTCGGCGGTGGCAAGCATGGCGTCCATTCCCGCCGCCGGCCGGCCCGCTATCCCCGACGTGAGAAACAGGCCCTGCGCCGAACCGGCGCGGTACATCGCATCGTACGTCCTGGCGAGCTCGTCTGGTTGCAGGGCGGTCCGCCGCGAGCCGTGGGCGGCTCGGTTCGGGCAATAGGCGCAGTCCTGGGTGCAGGCGTTGGTCTGAAGCACCTTCAGAAGCTTCATCGGCCGGTTTCCGGCAACAACCGTGGTGGCGGCGCCAATGCGCGCCAGCTGTCTCCTACCGGAGCAACCGCCCTCGTCGGGTCCAGCTACGTCGTAAGCGGCATCCGCGGCCAACGCGTCAATCTTCTGCTCGGTGCTCATGCCAATGCTCTGCCCCGTCCCACGCGGCTAGCCGGGCTGGCGATGTTACCTTGCCGTAGCGCGCCCTCCATCCATCCGGCATCACCAATTCGCCGTCGGAGCGAGCATTCCCCCTTTTCCAATCATTATAGCAGAATACAGCCACCAACGCAAACGCGCGTTTGGCGACGGACGCTAGTGTCAAGTATCTTGTGCAAACTCGATGAGGTGCCTGCGAGACCAGTTACGTTGTAAGCTCTCGAAGAGGCCGTAGAGCATCCGCTTGCGTTGCTCGGCGACCAGGTGCGTGCTACAATTGTCCGATGGCCACGCACGCAGGATGCCGGTAGGCGCACCTGCCGAGCGTTGCCTCCGCACAAGCGATGGCTGGAATCACCTACGCCCTACTGTTGCGCAGCCTTAGAGCGGTGCTGCGGGATAGAGGCCGCCTGGCCGTTGGCGTTCTAGCGGGCCCGATTCTGCTGGTGCTAACCGCCCCCGTGGCAGAGGCCGGCTACCCGCTCCGCATCTGCGCGACATCCGTGGCGTTGGTGGCTTCCTCGATCGGCGCGGGCATGGTGATCGGCTGCGCCGCCATGCGCGACCGCGCCACCGGCTTTGCGCACGCTCTGATTCTTTCGCGCCACGGCGGCATCGGAGCCGCGCTGGCGGTCCCGCTGTCCGCAGCCGTGATTGGTGCGGTATCGGCCGCAGTGGCGTACGGGCTCTCCCCGTTGGTGAGGCAGCCCGTGGCGCTGGCCAACCTGCTGCCCGCCTGTGCGTGGGTGGGGTTGAGCGCCGCCTGCGTGGCAAGCGTTGCGGCCGCCACCGGGTGGAGCGCACGCGTCTCCGGCAGCGAGTGGGGTTGTGGCATCCTGGCGCTGCTGATGCTTGGCCTTAGTGGCGCCCTAGTCCCCTACCCCATCCTCACTTCGCCGCTGCGCGCCCTGTGCTGGCTGAACCCGATGTGGTACGCGTCTGGACCGCTTTCAACCGTGTGTGGGGTGCTCGGGCCATCGGTATCGGAACCAGTGGCGGGTGCGGTGCTGTCGGCGCTGGTCACGGCGTCCACAGCCTGGCTGATCCGCCTCTCTTCAACGTTGGCGCCGATCGCGTAGCCACGCACGGACGGCGCGTCCCAACGGGTGCTACGCCGCTCACTCCGTTGCGTACCGCAGCGGGTCCTTGAGGCCGGCCTGGCGGAACCCCTCACGGCGGAGGACGCAGCTGTCGCACCTGCCGCAGGCCAGCTCGCCGCCAGCGTAGCAGCTCCAGGTCAGGCCGTAGTCAACGCCGAGGCTCATTCCCAGCCGCACGATCTCGGCCTTGGTCATATCCAGCAGCGGGGCCTCTATGCGAAAGCGCGCGGTGCCCTCAACCCCCGCCTTGGTAGCCAGGTTCGCCATCCGCTCGAACGCCTCTAGGTACTCCCGGCGGCAGTCCGGGTAGCCGCTGTAGTCAACCTGGTTGGCTCCGATGAAGATGGCCTCTGCCCCCACCGTCTCCGCATATCCGAGGGCGAACGAGAGGAAGATGGTGTTGCGCGCAGGCACGTAGGTCGACGGAATCTCGCCCGGCATCTCGTCCGGCCGCCTATCCAGCGGAAGCGGTTCATCGGATGTGAGGGAGCTACCGCCCCACAACCTCAGATCGAACGTAACCACCACGTGCCTGGCAGCGCCCAGAAAGCGTGCCACATCCCGAGCGGATCGCATCTCGCGGGCGTGTCGCTGTCCGTAGTCGAACGTTATGGCATACAGCTCGTGCCCGCGGCTCTTGGCAACCGCGGCCGCAGTGGTGCTGTCCAAGCCCCCGGACAGAAGGCACACCGCGCGACCGGCACTGCGCCCGTTGTTGCTGGCTTCCACGCCCATCACACACCCCTCACGCGACTCCCGTGTATCAGCACGTGCATCTGCGGAAGCACCCTGAAGCGGTAATGTCCGCCCGCCATCACCTGCTCCTGAAGCCACCTGAGCTTGCGGAGCAGGCTGGCTGTGTCATCGGTGCCAACGCGGTTCACCGGCTGCAGCACCAGGTCGAGGCGGCCTTTGGGCGGGGGCAACTCCGCGGCTCGTGCCACGGCGAAAGCCAGGTCGGCCTCGTCCGCCACCGGAAACTTCACCTGCACGTGGCAATGGGTGCGAACCGCCTCTGCGATCACACCCGGGTCCGAACGCTCGTTGGAAGAGGGGGTCTTGTGGTCCAAAGACACCTGGTCACACAGCTCGAACACCTCAGGGGCGTAGACGGTACCATTCGACTGCAATATCACCGCCACGTCCGCCTCCCTGAGCGACTTGGCGATCTGCCCAACCTGCACGCGCCAGAGGAGGGGCTCACCTCCCGTGATGAACGCCCTTGGGATGCCGAACGAGAGCACGCGATCCACCACGGCCTCAACGGGGATCATATCGCCCTCCGGCGCCACGGAGGTGTAGGGGGTGTCGCACGGCCAGCCGGGACAGCGCAGGTTGCAGCCGGAGGTGCGAACGAACACCGCTGGCAGCCCTGTTTCAATCCCCTCGCCGCAAAACGCAGGGTATATCTCGCTTATCATCAACCTTCTGGGTGGCATACACGTTTTCGCAGCTGCGCGCACTTCGCCGCGCCACAGCTCCCGCCGATCATAGCACTGCGCCGCAAGCGGGTCAACCTATCCTCTTGTGGAAGCGAGCCACGCTTACCGCTAGCAGCGCCGCACCGATGCCAACCATGGGCACGATCTGCGGCCAGAGATACACCAGGCCGGAGCCCTTCAGGATGATGCCGCGGAGGATGGCGATGAAGTACGTGAGAGGGAGCAGCGACCCAATGGCCCTTAGCAGCGGGGGCAGCGATTCCCGGGGGAAGATAAAGCCAGAGAGCAGAATGCCCGGGAGCATGGAGAGCCACGCGAGCTGCGCCGCCTGCATCTGGCTATGGCTGAGCGTCGATACCAGAATTCCGTACCCAAGCGAGCTGAAGAAGAACCCGAGGGTAAGAACGTACAACAGCCCTAGGCTGCCCCGCATGGGCACCCGGAAAAGCACCACCGCGCACAAAAGCGAGAGCGTGATAACCGCGTACCCAACGAGGCAGTACGGAGCCAGTTTGCCCACCATCAGCTCCGTGGAGCGCACGGGCGTAACCACCAGTTGCTCCAGCGTGCCTCGCTCCCGCTCCCGCGCGATGGCCATGGACGTGAGGAACGTGGTGAGCATCTGCAACACAACCCCCAGCAAGCCCGGAACAAGAAAGTTCACGTTTCTTAGGTCGGGGTTGTACCAAGCGCGGGCACGTATGTCCACCCTTGGGATGCGAATGCCGGACGCCCCCACCCTCCGCAGGGCCTTCATCTGAAGCTGCACGGATAGCTCCTCGCCCAGAAGGGAGGCCGCGTTCAGTGCTGAACGGGCGACGGTCGGGTCGGATGCATCCACCACCACCTGGACCTGCGCTGCCCTGCCCAGCTCCACATCCGAGGCGTACCTGGGCGGAATCACCACCGCCGCCCTGCATCGCCCGCTATCCAGATATCCCGTCGCAATCTCATCGCTATCTGTGTACGCAACTAGGTCGAAGTAGGTTGTGTTTCGAAGCGCGTCCAGAAAGCGGCGGCTCTCTGGCGAGCGCGAATAGTCCACCACCACGGTGCGCAGATGGGTGACGTCGTAAGTGAGGTAGCCGTATAAGATCAGCTGAAGCACCGGCATCACGACGACGCTCGCCAGCGTACGCCGATCCCTCACTAGCTGCAGAAACTCCTTGGCGGCAACGGCCCAAAGCCTTACTCCGGACGTGGAGATGCACCTCCCCCCGGCGCTTCGGGCCCCACCAGCGACACGAACACCTCCTCGAGCGACGGCTCGGCGCGCTCCACGGAAGCCGACCCAAAGCCGCATGCCCTCGCCGCCCGTGCAACGTCGTCGGCCCCCAAACTGTCGTCGGCATGGATCCGCACCGCATCTCTGAACACGTAGGCGCTGCGTGCTCCTGGAAGGTCCCGCAACGCGGCCAGAAGCTCGCTGGTGGAGCCCCCTTTCACCTCCCACAGCACGCCCCGCATCGCCCGTGTCCGAAGATCCGATGGCGTCCCGTACGCGATCATCTTGCCGCCGTACAAAAAGCCAAGCGTGTGGCAGCGCTCTGCCTCGTCCATGTAGTGCGTGGAGATGAAGACGGCGATTCCCCGCCCCGCCAGCTGGTACACTATGTCCCAGAAGCGCCGCCTCGATAGCGGGTCGAGCCCCACCGTCGGCTCGTCGAGGAACAGGACCTCCGGCGAGTGCAGCACGGCGCTAGCCAGCGCGAGCCGTTGCCGCAACCCGCCAGACAGGGTGCCGGCCAGGTCGTTCTCGCGCCCAACCAGCCCTGCCATCTCCATCTGCTCCGCCAAAGCCTTCCTCCGCGCCTCGCCCCTCAGAGAGTACACGCCGGCGTAGAAGGAGAGATTCTCGCGGACCGTGAGGTCATCGTACAGGCTGAGCCGCTGGGCGACATAGCCGATCCGTTGCTTCACGCGCTCCGGCTCCCTGCGCACATCGATGCCCAGCACCTCGGCATACCCCGATGTGGGCGTCATTATGCCGCACAGCATTCGAATGGTGGTTGACTTGCCGGCGCCGTTGGGGCCCAGAAACCCGAATATCTCACCGGGCCGCACGCCGAGGTTCAGGTGGTCCACCGCCACGGTTCGGCCGAAGCGCTTGGTCAGGTCGCGCGCCACCAACGCGTACTCTGAAGCGGGCTTTGGAGGCATGCTAATTGGGCTGTACAGTCACATCCGCGAACATGCCGGGCTTAAGCACGCCTCCCGGGTTGTCAAGCGCCACCTTCACCGCGAAAACCACCTGCGTGCGGTCTTCCTTCGTTTGGGTGTTTCGGGGCGTGAACTCTCCGCGGGAGGCTATTCGCTGGATTCGGCCACGGAAGGCCCGCCCGGGAAACCCGTCCACATCCACCCGAACGGGCAGGCCAACCCGGACGCGAGCCAACTCATCCTCCGGCACATACACGGTGAGCCACGTATTGGCAAGGTTGGCGATGGTGAGCACCGGACTGCCGGTAGCCACCGTCTCGCCGGGCTCTAGGTGCCGTTCGAGGACAATGCCCCGGACTGGCGCAATCAGCGTGGTGTTGGTCAGCTGAGCTCGGGTAAGCGCAAGGGCCGCGGCGGCTTGGCGCTCCTGGTCTTTGGCTGCCCTCAGCTCCGCGCGGCGGACATCCACGGCCTTGGCGCCCGCCACGGCACCGCTGAGGGCGGCCCTAGCTTGGGACGCGGCGCTCTTGGCGGCCATCGCCTCTTCGGAGCGCAGCCGAACCTCCGCCTGCTGGTCACGAGCGGCCGCCAGAGCCACCTGCGCCTGCTTTGCCGCGGCCACCGCTGCGGCCAGCTCCTGGCGGCGTTGCTCAACCTGCAGGTCGCTGGCGGCAGCAAGCCTCACATCGGACTCCGCAGCCGTCACGTTGGCCTGTGCCGCCTGCAGAGCTGCCCTCGCGGCCTTCGCCTTGGTTCGCGCGGCGTCCAGCTGCTGGCTCGAGATCGCGCCATCTGCGTACAGCTTCTGGGCGCGTTGCTCGTCCGCCTCCGCCTGCGCAAGCTCCGCGGCAGCACTGTCAACGGCGGTTTTCACGGCCATCAGCCTCGCGTTCGCCGCTGCCTTGGCCTCGCGAGACGCCACTAGCTGAGCGTCCAGTGCCGACTGTGCGCGCCGCACCGCCGCCTCCGCAGAGCTCAGCGCCTCCGCAGCCTCGCTTACGCGCGCCGCAGCCGAAGACGCCGTTAGCCCCAGCGCCGTGTGCGCCTGCTGCTCCTTCGACAGAGCGGCACCAAGAGCGGCATTGGCCTCGCTAACACTGGCGCTCGACTGCCCCACCTGCAGCCGCCACGCCGCCTCCGCCTGAGCAACCTTGGAGCGCGCCGCCCTGAGCGCCGCCTCCGCCTGCCTAACCTGCTGCAGAAGCTCCGCACGATCCAGCTCCGCCACCACTTGGCCGCGTTGCACCACGTCGCCTTCCTGCACGGCCACCCGTGACAGTCGACCGGGTACCTTTGGGGCCACCTCAACCTCCGTTGCCTCTATGGTGCCGGATGCCGTGATCGCCCCAGTCTCATCCCGTCTGGCAGCAACGGCCCGCATCACCACGCCGGCCGCAGCCGCCACCAACAGGACGAGTAAGCCAATGGCCAAGAACCTCGGAATTGCCGAAAGCCCCCGTGAAGCGAGATCGATGGAGCGTGCTGCCCCAGAATCTGTCTTCCCCACAGCCGTGCAGAACTCCTACGAGCCCGCTGAGCAGCCCGCGGCGTACGCTGGGCGGACACGTACCCCTTCCGAACCTCACAAGCGGAAGGCAATGAAGGACGAACAAGGATACTACGTCCGTTCCCAGCCTCCCTGTCTCTGCCCCCCTGCGGCCCTGCGTACACCGTGCAACGCGCTCCACGCTACACGCGACGGACAGGAGCACACGATCCGGTTGCCGAAACTTGCACGTGCCGCCACTATGGGTGCGCGGCTTGCCCCGTCCTCTCGTTGCCTGTTCGGCAGGAGGTGCACCGTTGTACGATCGACTCGCGAACTCGGGTGGCACAAGCGGTTGGCTGCGCGGCGTGATCGCCCCCATGTTCACCCCGTTCCTCCCAGACGGAACGCTGGACCTGGAAGGCGCCGCCGCATTGGTGGATTACCTTGCCGGATGCGGGTACGTGGATGGCGTCTTCGTCCGCAGCGGCCTCGGCCAGATGTACACGTTCACCGCCGACGAGGTGCTGGCGTTGGCGCGCGTTGCGGTGAACGCCGCCAACGGACGCGTGCCCATCTTGGTTGGCGCCGGTGGCGTATGGGACCGCAATGATCAGCATCGGCCGGACCCGAGGAAGTACGTTCAAGAAAGCATAGATTTGGCCGCCAAAGTCGTGCATATGGGCGCCGCGGCCGCCGTGCTGCCGGTCCCCCTTGCCCTGCCGCCGACAGATATGCGGCAATACTACGCTGCGGTGGCCGCGGGAGCCAAGGTGCCGATCGTGGCGTACCAGCCGCCCGGCGTGCCCCCGGAGTACCGCCTGTCGCCGATCGACGTGGCCCACCTCGCCGCAACGTTCGCCATACATGGGCTCAAGCTCTCCACCGACAGCGAGGAGTTGTTCGCCCCTATAGCCAACGCCGTGCGAGATCTGCCGTTCTCCCTCATCGCCGGCAACGAGGCCTACTACCTGCGCGCCCTCGAGCTCGGAGCCGTAGGCGTGATTGGCCAGGGCTGCAACCTGTACCCCGAGGTTCTCCAGGCCGTCCGTCGCCTCTGGCTCTGCGGCGATAGAGAAGGGGCCGTGCGCGCACAGGCCGCCGTGTGGGACGCGCTGAGGGCTACCGATGGGCTGGATGTGGCCGTCTTGGGCAAGCAGATCTTCGCCGCCCGCGGGGTGAAACTGCAGCCATACAGCCGCGGCGGCGCGACGCCGTACTCGCAGGAGGTGGTGAGCCGAGCCGCAGCAGCCATCGATCGTTGCGCCGCGCCGTACCGCGCGGCAGAGCCGTCCACTAGGCAATAGGAGGGCAGTTGGACTCCGTTTTCGCCCTGTCAGTTGCACAGGTCAACCAGTACCTCAAAGAGCTGATTGCGTCCGACGACGTCCTCAGCGCCATATGGGTTGTGGGCGAGATCTCCAACTTTACGCGACACAGCTCTGGCCATCTCTACTTCACGCTGAAGGACGACGAGAGCCAGCTGCGCTGCGTCATGTGGCGCTCCGCCGCCGCCACCGTCCGCTTCCCCATTGAGTGCGGGGTGCAGGTGATTGCGTACGGCGGCATCTCCGTCTACGAACGCGGCGGCGTGTACCAGCTGGTTGTGCAGAACTTGCAGCCGGCCGGCCAGGGCGCTCTGTTCGCTGCGTTGGAGGCGCTTAAGCGGCGGCTGGAGGCGGAGGGGCTGTTCGCGCTGGATCGCAAACGCCCGCTACCCGCCTTGCCCCAACGGGTGGCTCTGGTAACGTCGCCTGCGGGCGCCGCCGTCCACGACATGATCCGCATCCTGCGCCAGCGACACCCCGGCGTTGAGATCGTTGTAGTGCCGTGCCTGGTGCAGGGCGACCTGGCCCCGGAGAGCATCTGCGCCGCGCTCGACCTTGCCGGACGACATTCCGGGGCGGACGTGGTGATCGTGGGCAGAGGGGGCGGATCTGCGGAGGACCTGTGGGCTTTCAACGACGAGCGGGTGGCCCGCGCCATCTCCCGTTGCCCAATCCCCGTCGTCTCCGCCGTGGGCCACGAGACCGATGTGACCATCGCCGATTTCGCCGCGGATGTGCGCGCTCCGACGCCCTCCGCGGCGGCCACCATGGTCGTGCCGGAGACGTCGGAGCTGCGCCTTCGCGTGCTGGAGCTTGCCGATCGGCTTCAGCGCCGCGCAACTATGTGCGTTGAGGAGGGCCGAGCTAGGCTGTTCGCATTGATCCGCAGGCCGGCCATCAGATGCCCGCTCGATATCATCAGGCCCCGCAGAGAGCGCCTGTCGGCCCTTCACGCCAGGCTGCTGTGCGCCGCAGAGAGCATAGTGCGCGTCCGCCGCGACCGCTGGTCGGCACTGACGGCCACGCTGAACGCGCTCAGCCCATTGGCCGTGCTCGACAGGGGCTACGCATTGCTCACCCGCGACCGTGACGGCGCCCCGGTAACCAGCATCTGCCACGTGGACCCCGGCGATACCGGCACCATCATGCTCAAAGATGGCCTGTTATCTTGTACTGTAAACGGCAAGGAGGACAACCAGTGGAGGAACCGACCGAGCAGCACCTGAGCTTCGAGGAGGCGTTCTCTCGATTGGAGGCGGTTGTGCAAAGCCTCGAAGATGGAGGCACGGACCTGGCGACGTCGCTGGCCCTGTTCGAGGACGGCGTGAAGCTCTCAAGGCGATGCCTGCAGGTGCTGGACGACGCCCAAAGCCGCATCACCATGCTGGTTCAGGGCCCGGACGGCGAGGCTCTTCTGCGCCAGGCCGACGATGAGTTCGGACAGGGGTAGCGGGCCTAAAGCCCTATTGCGCTTCGCAACAGCGCCTGTACATCCTGAACGGTGAGCCGGCCGTCTCCGCCCAGAGGTGCCACATCCCCCACGGAAACGTCGTCCAGCGTAGGCGTCCTCAGGCCAACCACCATCTGCAAACACAGCGTCACGTCCGCCAGCGATACGGCGCCGTCGCCGTTCAGGTCCCCCTTCTTCCGCGGCAACGCCCCTTGCTCCGGCTGCTCCGCGGCGACGTACGCGGCCGCAGTAGCCAGCCTGGCAGCGGTCTCTAGCATACGTACGTCTAGTTTATCGACTGAATCCTGTACCGTGTGGTAGTACGGGTACTCGTCGGTAGCGGCGCACAGCAGCGTGGCCTGCACGTTGGCGCGTGCGAACGGCTCGTGGTCGCTGCGGCCCTCAAACGGGATGACCCGCGTGCCGGCGAACGGTGCGCCTTGCCCAAAGGCGACCGCCCCTGCGGACGCCAGCGGGCCAACCACATCGGTAACCAGCCGTGCGATTCGACTGCCACCGGAGGGCACGTCCTCCACGTTGAGGTACGAGGGCGCGTACGGCGATGCCTTGCCCGGCGCCCCCACCATGTCCATCACAATCACCGCGTCCAGGGCGGCTGCCAGGCCCGGATACCGCGTGAGCAGCGCGTTGGAGCCAACTAGCCCCTCCTCCTCGGCCCCGAACGCAACGAACCAGATCGTTCGCTTGGGGGCGGTGCCAACCAACGCGCGCGCCGCCTCCACTACGGCCGATACCCCCGATGCGTTGTCGTCGGCCCCGTTGAAGATCACGTCGTCGCCCGCGGGGACCGCCGCCGAGTGGGGAGCGAACCGACCCTCGCCAAGGTGGTCGTAGTGCGCGCCCACCAGCACTATGCGGCCGGCAAGCGATGTGCCAGGTACCTCACCTACCACGTTGTACCCAACGCGAGCCTCGTACACCGCCTGCACGCTCATGTCCACGTACGCCCTGTTGGTGCCAACGCCAACGTTGTAGGCGCCATCCCCACCCATCTCCTGCATGCCCATCGCCACCAGCGCCGCCAGACCCACGTTGCGCGGCACCATCACCACCCCAATGCTCAGCGCGGTGCTCGGATGCGGTTGGGTGGCCAGCGTTCCCACCACATAGCCCGTGAACGGATCGTCAGGACCAAACGCCTCGCCGGCGGCTGCGGGTCGGTTGTAGATAACCACGCCAGAGGCACCCTTCTCCTGCGCCCAAAGAGCGACGTCCGCGAACTGGTAGTCGCCGCGGCGCACGAGGGCCACCCAAGGCTGCCCCGCAGCGGCAATCGATGCCTGGCCCATGGCAAGGGGACCGCCTGCACCCGCGAACACCAGCAGATATCGCCCGCGAGGGGTCCGCCCCGAGCCAAAGGCGACGTTGGCCCTGTTGGCGGTGATCCCCGCAGACGGGGCCGATAGCACCAGGTCGTCCACCCCGAAGAACTGAAAGAGAAACGGCTCCTCGCGCACGTTTGTGAGGCCCGCAGCCACGAACTGATCTCGCACATACGCGGCTGCGGCATCTCCCCCAGGCGTGCCCGACCTGCGCCCGTGGTACGCGTCGGATGCCAGCTCCGCGGCCGTTTGGAGGGCGGACTGACCGGTGGCGCGCATCGCGATCCTAGCCGCCGCGTCGGCAAGCGACGGATCGACACCCGCAACCGAACTGCGTGGCGCGGCGAACAGCGAAAGGCAGAGCAGGACGGCGCACGAAACGGCCCGAAGAGGAGCACGCATGGCAGAGGACGCCTCCGATCAGCGGATGCAAGTGGATTCCACCAAGCGGATAGCCGCCGGACCGTCACATTATAGCACTCGGGGGGTGGAGCCACAATGGAGTCGGGGGTGATTGGCCGGGGAGGATAGATCAGTGGCCAGTACGCTCCCGCCCTGCCCGGGCCGATCTGCTTGCCCGTACTCGCACGGACTCTACGAGCCCCAAGCACCGCGCCCTATGCCGCGTCTACCGCCACCGTCCCAACCTCGCCCGTGGCGGCATCCACCCACCGGATGGCATGGTTGTTGGTGTCCGCAACGTACAGCCTGCGTCCAGCCAGCGATAGCCCGCCCGGCTCCCAGAAGCACGCGTCGGTCCCTTGCCCGTCTCGCAGGTGCGCATCGCCGCTTCCAGCCAGGGCGCGGACCGAGCGAGCATGCAGGTCCAACACCTTGACCTTGTTGTTGTACGTATCCGCTACGTACACCGCGTCGGCGGAGGCAGCCACCGCCAGTGGATGCTGCAACAGCGACGACGTCCACTGTCCATCGCGGTCGCCAAACTCAAACAGCCCCTGCCCCACCAGCGTCGCCACGCGGTCGGCGGTGAGGTCGGCAACCCGAATGGCACTGCTCTCGCTGTCGGCGAAGTAAAGCCGACCATCAAGCAGGGCCAACCCGCTTGGCTGAGCCAGCCCGCATCGGTCGAGTGAGCCGTCGTCCAACGCCTCCCGGCCCGTGCCTACCAGTCGGCGCAGGTCGCCAACCGCCATGTCCAGGGCCCAAAGCTGGTGCGTGCCCGCCATGGCGATGTACAGCGTCTCGCCATCCAGCGCGAGGTCCCACGGCGATGCCAAAGCGGTGGCCAGCCCCGGGCCGCCCCTTCTGTGTTGCCTGGACCTGCGCCCCGTGCCCGCAATGCGCTGAACGGTCCCGGACGTTAGGTCCACGCGGCGCACCGCATGGTTGCCGGTGTCAGCCACGAACAGCAGATCGTCTTGCAGCGCCATCCCCTGAGGCCACGTGAACCTGGCATCCGACGCACTCCCATCCAGCAGCCCGGCCTCCCCCGATCCGATGACAGCATGAACTCGGCCGCCCATATCGGCCACGACGATTCGGTTATGCCCGCTGTCGGCGATGAACAGCCTGTCTGACGCCGGATCAGCCAGCACCTTTCCGGGGAAGCAAAGCGCCCCCAGCGGCTCCCCCGCGCACTCTGGGCGCATGGGGAGCGGTTGCGGATTGAGCAGGCCGCGCGCGTCGTACTCCCGCTCGATCTGGAAGATGATGTGGGCCATGTCCGCCGCCTCGAACTCACCGGAGTGCTGGCCCAGGTACGCGCCATCGGGTCCCACCAACACGGCCGTCGGCCAGGCGGACACGGCGTAGCTCCCCCAAACCGCATGGTGCGGATCGCTCACCACAGGATGCTTGATGCCGTGGCGCAGCACCGCCTGCTTCAGGTTGCGCGGGTCGGCCTCCGCCGCAAACTTGGGCGAATGAACGCCCACAATTGCCAGCGTGTCCGCAAACCGCAGCTCCAGCTCCCTCAACTGAGGGTGCACGTGCATGCAGTTCACTCACCCGTAGGTCCAGAAATCCAGCAGCACTATCCGGCCCCTAAGCTCGGCCATCGAGAGGGGCCGCTCCACATTGAGCCAGTGAAGCCCGGCTGGGATCTCGGGCGCCAGCACCAAGCTGCGACGGGTCGCCATATGTCCTCTGCCTCCAACGACGCCGTCAGCCCGCGGCATCGTCAGGCAGGCTATACCCACACCGGCCACCAGCCTAACCCCGGCCGGGTGGCGATGGACCCCACAATCGCCAACCCAGAAGCCGCCATCCCCCGAGCAAAGCGCGCGAATGGCGGCCAATCGATGCCCGGCCTATCAAGCACCGGCTGGATCGTTGCGCTGTGCGTCCCGATCCATGCGCGCCGTGCACCGTCAAGGCAAGCCAGCACGGCGTCCGCACATGCACCACTCAGCCGCCCCACCCACGTGTGCCCCCAAGCCCCGCCGTAAGCGCCCTTCCACCCAGAGCATCGGGGAAATGGTGGGGCGACCTGAGAGGCGCGCCACTCCGGAGTCCGGCATCTCCGTCCGTAAGCTGCCCCAGATCGAAACTTGACGCCAAGCCTGGCCCCATGCTACACTGGCCGCGGACAGGAACGCCTGCCTGCGCCAATCTCGCATTCGGAGGAGACAGGCCCGTGGCCCAACACCCCGCATTGCCCCCAGTGCTGATCAACACCGACCTGCCTCGCCCCCTGCTCGTCCGTGGCAAGGTCCGCGACGTGTACGACCTGGGCGACCGAATGCTGCTGGTTGCCACCGACCGCATCTCCGCCTTCGACGTCGTCCTCCCATGCGGAATACCCGATAAGGGCAAGGTCCTCACTCAGCTCTCGGAGTTCTGGTTCCACCTAACCAAGAGCGTTTGCCCCAACCACCTCATCGGCGGCGTGGAGGCCCTGCCCAACGACCTGGCGCCGTTTCGCCATCAGCTCGCGGGCCGCTCAATGGTGACCAGAAAGGCCGAGGTGTTTCCCGTTGAGTGCGTGGTTCGGGGTTACCTCTCCGGCTCTGCGTGGGAGGAGTACCAGGCTGCACCGGTTGCGGACGGGACGGTTCGCCTGTGGGATGAGAGCTTCCCGGCCGGCCTGCGCGACTCGGATCGCTTGCCGCAGCCGGCCTTCACGCCAACCACCAAGGCCGCCACCGGCCACGATGAGCATATCACGTTCGCCCAAATGGTGGACATGGTGGGTGAGAAAACCGCCCACACGCTGAAGGAGCTATCGATCGCCATCTACTCCAAGGCCGCTGAGTACGCACTGAGCCGCGGGTTCATCATCGCGGATACCAAGTTCGAGTTCGGCCTGATCGACGGGCAGATTGCGCTGGTGGATGAGGCCCTAACCCCGGACTCCTCGCGCTTCTGGGACGCCGCCACCTACGTCCCCGGCCGCCCGCAGCCCGCATACGACAAGCAGGTGGTCCGTGACTACCTGCTTGGGTTGGTGAAGCAGGGCCTCTGGAACAAGGAAGCGCCCGGGCCGCAGCTTCCAGACGACGTGATCGCCCAAACGCGGGATCGGTACCTTGAGGCGTTTCGCCGCCTCACCGGGCGTGAGCTGGCCTAGCGGTCCTGACTGGCGGTTGGGCTCTCTTGTGAGGATTGCCGGCCGGCCATCGGCGCTGCCGCGCGGCCTTCCGGAGCAACGCCATGACCCTCGCCACCATACGGATTGGCAAGCTGAGCGTTAGCAGGCTGATCTTGGGCGGCAACCCGTTCAGCGGCTTTTCCCACCAGGGCCCGGAGCGCGACCGCGAGATGCGCTCCTTCTACACCCCAGCTCGCATCTGCCAAGTGCTCTCACAGGCAGAGGCGTTGGGCATCAACACCTTCATCGGCCGCGCTGACGATCACATAGTCGGTGTCTTGCGCCAGCACCAGGACGCGGGCGGCTCGATCCAATGGATCGCCCAAACCTGCCCGGAGCACGGCACCCCGCTTCAAGCCGCCAAGCGCGCCATCGCGGCGGGCCCGGCGGCGGCTTACATCCACGGCGGGGTGATGGACAACCTTCTTGCTGCCGGCCGGTTGAGTGATGCCCTGCCCGCAATACAGGCAATCAGGGATGCGGGCCTGCCCGTGGGCGTTGCCGGCCACCGCCCGGAGGTGTTCCGATGGGCGGAGGACCACTGCCACCTGGATTTCGCCATGTGCTCGTACTACAACCCCATCCCCCGGCACGATGGCCCGGAACACAGGTCGGGGTGCAACGAGGCGTACCTGCCGGAGGACCGCGATAGCATGGTGGCCCAGATCTCCAGGCTCAGGGCGCCCGCCATCCATTACAAGGTGATGGCTGCAGGCCGCAACGATCCACGGGACGCGTTTGCCTTTGTGGGGCGCCACCTCCGCCCCAACGACGCCGTCTGCGTGGGCGTGTTCACGCGAGACGTGCCGGATATGCTGGCGCGGAACGTGGCCTTGCTGAACCAAGCGCTGGCCAACACGCACGCCTGCTAGAGGGGCATACGGCCAACGGATGGCGATGGGAGCCCATCGCTGGGTCCGCCTACGGCCCGGCGGTTCACCATACAACCTGCTCCCGCTCCGCCCTCAGCGGAGGCGATCTGGGCCTTGCCAAGCAGATAGCGCGCAGGCGAGCGATCTGCTATAATGGGAGCGCAGCGGGGGCGAATGGGGACTGGTGTCCCTCCTGGTCTTCAAAACCTGTGTGGGGCGTGACGAGCGTCCCGGGTGGGTTCGATTCCTACGCGCCCCCGCCAAAGCTCGCCTTGGCCTTGGTCTAAGCCTATCCTCCCCGCTGAGTGCACCTCCGGCGCCTACCAACCGCCCACGCTGGGGCTTCTCCAGCAAGCCACTGAGCACCCAGCGGCGCCGTAGACGCACGAGAGGGGCCCCGGAGGGCCCCCCCTAAGCAATCTACCCTAGCACATCTGCTGCCTGGGCACTACTCGATCGGCTTACTGATCCCTCCAAGGTCGCTCACCTTTGTAGCGGCCGTGTCGAACTTGGTGGAGTCCGTGACCTCGCGAACCTGGGTGTCAGAGCTAGCCACGAAGTAGCGGTCGCCGGAGGAGCCGGGCGTCTCCGGCTCTGCGTACACCATCCATTCCGTGGTGCTAGGCATGCTGTTGCCCGTGCAGGTGGTGAACTTGTAGCCCGACTTCATATAGACGGTTGACGCGTCAGTGCCGCTTGACCTCGGGAAGGTGATGAGGTTCTTGGTCACCAGGTCGTAGAGCGTGCCGTAGGCGTTGTTACCACCCAGGTTGCGGGATTTGAACAGCTCCTCCTGGCTGATGACGGTTCGTAGTGTTGAGATGGCGCTGGTCTCGTTCGCCGCCTTGCGGGAGCCCAGCAAGTTCGGAATTGCCAGCGCGGCCAGAATGGCGATGACCGCGATGACGATCAACAGCTCGATCAGCGTGAAGCCGTGATGCCTCTCTCTGAATGCTCGCACGATAGTTCTCCTTGTCTCTTCGTTCGTTTCGGTTTGCTATCGCGCGCCTGTCAGCATCGCGAGCGGATCGCGGAGGTGTTACGCTGCAGTTGGTAACGCCGCGTGACGATGCCACCGCGCACGGAATGGGACCGCCCCTCGCGCCCCCAACCGCTGGGCTGACCGCGTTTCAGCCGTCTTCGCCGGTGGGCTTTGCTGTTGGCCGTCCTCCTGCCGCGCGTTTAGCTCGGCTATTAGGTTATTCCATGGTTCTGTGCTTTTGTGAACCAGCGCTCGCACGTCCGCCTAGGTAATCTTCCAATTGTGTGGGAAAGACGAAGTGCGCTCGTGGGTGTCAGTTGCCGGTGGGAAACGACGGGCAGGCCGGCGGGGGCTAGAGAAGGTCGAGCAGGGCCCGGCACAGCGCCCGCGGGTCGTGGCGCGCCAGGTCCTCGTCGCTGATGAGGTCCCTTGCCACCACGCGGTACCCCATGTGCCTGATGCGATCCACATCCGGCCGCACGAAGTAGGCGCTCTCCTGTGCGTATCGGCGCAGTACGTCCTCTCCAGGCGACCGCTTGTTCACCAGCACCCAGTCCACCACGCGGAACGGCGCGTGTGCAACCACCGCCTTTACGTGGTCCGACGCCGCAAAGCCGTCCGTCTCACCGGGCTGGGTCATAACGTTGCACACGTACACCCTGGTAGCTTTGGTGGTGGCCAAGGCTTCGGCTATCTCCCTCACCAGCAGGTTTGGAACTATGCTGGTGAAGACGCTTCCTGGTCCCACCACCACCAGGTCGGCCTTGCGGATGGCATCCACGGCGTCTGGGAGGGCGTGCACGGTCTCCGGCTCAAGGTACACCCTGTGGATGGCCTGCGCGCGCCCCGCTCTGGTGATGGCCGTTTCGCCGGCCACCACGGTTCCATCCACCAGCTCGGCCTTGAGGGCGACTGGCTCCGCCGTTGATGGCAGCACAAGGCCCCTGATGGCCAACACGCGCCCCGTCTCCCGCACCGCCCGCTCAAAGTCGCCCGTGATCTGGGTCATTGCGGTCAGGAACAGGTTGCCCACCGTATGGCCGTCCAACGCGCTGGCACCGCCGTCGAACCGGTACTGCAGCAGCCTGGACATGAGCTGCTCTTCGTCGGCCATGGCTACCAGGCAGTTGCGGATGTCACCCGGGGGAAGCACGCCGTACTCGCGCTGCAGGCGACCTGAAGAGCCGCCGTCGTCGGTCACGGTCACGATGGCCGTGAGGTTGCTGGTGGCCTCTTTCAGGCCCCTGAGCAGGGTTGACAAGCCGGTGCCGCCGCCAATGACCACGATCCGCGCGCCAGCGGCGAGGTATCTGCGCCGGTACATCACGTCCACCAGGCTGTTCTGATGCTCCGGGCTAACGACGCTGGTTACGGAGCACACCACCTGACGAACGCCTGTGAAGATGAGGGCAACGCCAGCGACGGCCAGGGCAAGCCCAACCAGCGTAGATGTGGCAGGCAGAAACTGCCCCGTGTAGCGGTACACCTGCGCATCTATCTCTGCCAGGTAGTCGATGATGCGCAGCCCCAGCGCCAGCACCAGCCCAGCCGTGTTCAGCAGAGCGCCAAGCAGCACCACCAGCATCCAGCGCTTCACGCGCATGCCGGGATACAACCACTTAAGGACGCTGACTAGCCGTGCCATATGTCTCTTGCGCAGGGCCAACCGCAGGCTGGCGCATTGAACGGGAGCAGCCCCGCCGGACTCCGTTGAGCCAGCGGGGCCAAGGGGGATATGTCAAGGTGAGGCTGAGCGCGCGCCGGGGCTAACCAGCTGCGCGCACAATGGCGACGAAGTCCGACGCCTTTAGAGATGCGCCGCCAACAAGGGCGCCGTCTATGTTGGGCTTGGCAAGCAGCTCGGCGGCGTTGTCCGGCTTCACGCTGCCTCCGTACTGGATGCGGATCGACTCAGCCACAGAGTCGCCGTGCAACTGCCGCACCACGTCGCGGATCACGCCGCAGACGCGATCCGCTTCGTCGGCGGCGCACACCTCGCCCGTGCCGATGGCCCACACCGGCTCGTAGGCGATGACAGCGGAGGCAACCTGCTCTGCGGACATGCCGGCCAAAGCGCCTTTGATCTGGCTGGACACAACCTCGTCGGTCCACCCGGCCTTTCGCTCCGCAAGCAGCTCGCCGCAGCAGATGATGGGCGTCATGGCGTGCTCTTGGACAGCACGCGCCTTGAGGTTTACACTGGCGTCGCCGTCGCCGAAAACCCTGAGGAGGTCGTCGGTCATTCCCTCTTCGGCCGTGCCAAACCTGCCGCGGGCCTCGGAGTGGCCTACAATCACGTAGGCACAACCAACGTCCGCCAGCATCACCGGCGACACCTTGCCCGTATAGGCGCCGCTCTTCTTCCAGAACACGTCCTGCGCGCCCAAGCCGATGTCGCTGCCTGCCAGCGCTTGCTTAACGGGATATAGTGCGGTGTACGGCGGGCACACAACCACCTCGGCAGCCGCCCCACGAACCGGCTCTTTGAGTGCCGATACCAGGTCCAGCGCCTCCTGGACCGTCTTGTTCATCTTCCAGTTGCCAGCTATGATCGGTCTACGCAACGGGCGATCTCCCTTCAGACAGGATAGAAGCTAACTACAGATCCCTCTACATCGTGCTTAACGAAGGGGCAACGAAGGGAGGATGGGAGAGGCGGGGCACTGGATCAAACGCATCGCCTGCCCCTCCCTCCGTCCAATGATTAGGCATCCAGCAGGGCTGCCACGCCCGGAAGCTCTTTGCCCTCCAGGAACTCCAGCGATGCGCCGCCGCCGGTGGAGACATGGGTCATCTTGTCGGCGAAGCCAAGCTGCTCCAAAGCGGCCGCTGTATCGCCGCCGCCCACGATGGAGGTTGCACCGGAGCTGGCCAGCGCCTCCGCCAATGCGCGCGTGCCCTCCGCAAACGGCGGTAACTCAAACACGCCCACGGGCCCGTTCCACACCACGGTCTTGGCCTGCTTCAGTATGGCGCCGAACCTCGCCGCGGTCTCCGGCCCGATGTCCATGCCCATCCAGTCCGGCGGGATGGCGTCTACCGGCACTACCTTGCGCGGCGAATCTGCGGAAAACTCCTGCGCAACCACCACGTCCACGGGCAGCTCCAGCGCAACGCCCTTCTCCTTGGCCTGGGCCATGGTCTGCTCCGCCACGCCGAGGTTGGGCTCATCCAGAAGCGACTTGCCGATCTCGAGGCCCTTGGCCTTCAAGAAGGTGTAGGCCATTCCCCCGCCGATTATGAGGGTATCCACCTTGGTCAGCAGGTTCTGAATGACTTCGATCTTGCCGCTCACCTTTGCGCCGCCCAGGATCGCTACAAACGGCCGGTCTGGATCGGCCAATGCGCGGCTAAGGTAATCGATCTCCTTCTCCATGAGGAAGCCGGCCACGGCGGGGATGTGGTGGGCGACTCCCTCGGTGGACGCATGAGCCCGGTGAGCGGTTCCGAAGGCGTCGTTCACGTACACGTCTGCCAGCGATGCCAGCTTGGCCGCGAACTCCGGGTCGTTCTTCTCCTCCTCTTTATGAAAACGCACGTTTTCGAGCAGGATGACGTCTCCCGGCTGCATGGCGGCCACCGCCTGCTCCACCTCCGGCCCAACGCACTCATCCAGCTTGCGAACCGTCCTGCCCAACAACTCCTGCAGCCGCTGTGCCACCGGGTTCATGCGAAGCTTGTCGTCCGGACCGCCCTTTGGCCTCCCCAAGTGAGACACAACGATGACCTTGGCATCCCGCTCCGCCAGGTACTTGATCGTTGGGACCGCGGCCTGAATGCGGCGATCGTCGGTGATGCGGCCGGTCTCGGCGTCCAGTGGCACGTTAAGGTCCTCCCTCACGAGGACTCGCTTGCCCGCCACGTCGATGTCGCGCACGGTCTTCTTCTTCACGTCCCCACTCCTCTCGTTCTGTGTTGTGTTGCTCTGCCGGGAAAACGACGGCCACCCCTTGGGTATATTAGGGCGCGGGCAGCCTCACTCCTTCCCGCCCATCTGGCGCTGGCATGTAGTGTGCCGCACGCCGTGCCACTACCGTTTGGGGATGCGTGGTTTGAACCGTCAGCTGCCGTGGGAAACAAGAGGAAGAGGGCGCGCCTGCCCCAGCCCCCGCGCTGGACGACGGGCCGCCGTGCTTGGGCGTCAATGGCGCCGCCCCGGAGGCCACCCAATGGCCTCCGTATGCACAACGCACTCCGGCAGCAGGCTAACAGCCACGGCTGCCGACCCAATTGGAGGCGCAAGTATCGTGGACGATTCACGCCGCACCGCGCTTGCAGAACCGCCCGAGGCGCGCGAGAGGGCCATGGCCGCCTCGGACGAGATACCCGCCCATGAGGCCCTCCGCATCTACGAGCTTCTTGTTACCACCCGCGAGCTAGACGAGAGGCTTCGCCAGCTGTACCGCCAGGGGCGCTACGAGGGCACCTACTACTCCGCCGTCGGGCAGGAGGCCACCACCGTCGTCCCCGCGTCCATGCTCCGGAAGGAGGATTTCATCGGCCCCCACCACCGCGAGATCGGCGCCGCAGTGGGTAAGGGTCTCCCGCTGGTAGACGTGGTGGCGCAGGTGTACGCCAGGGTCAACTCCCCAGATATGGGCAAGGTGCACCCATGCCACTACAGCAGCCGCGAGTACAACATGATCACCGCGGCGTCCAACGTGGGCATGCAGTCCGTCACCGCGTGCGGAGCTGCCCTCGCGTTCACGATTCGTGAGCAGGACCTGGTGGCAGTTACCTGGTTCGGCGAGGGCGGTACCGCCAAGGGAGACGTGCACGAGGCGCTCAACTTCGCCGCGGTGTGGCGACTACCCCTCGTGGTGGTTGTGGAGAACAACTACTGGGCCGAGTCGGTGCCCCTCGAGTTGTCCATGCCCATCCGCAACGTGGCGGACCGGGCGCGCGCATACAACATCCCCGGCATCGAGGTGGACGGCAACGATGTGCTGGCCATGTACCGCGCTGCCAAAGAGGCCATCGAGCGCGCCCGCTCAGGCGACGGCCCTACCCTAATCGCGGCCAACACCTACCGCTGGTACGGCCACTCCGCAATAGACCCCGCGGACTACCGCCGACGCGACGAGTTGATCCGCTGGCTCGAGCGAGATCCCATACCCCGCTTCGAGAGCCACCTACGTAGCCGCGGCCTCTTGGACGACGCCGCTGTGCAGGAGATTCGGCGCAGAGTGGCCGCCGAGATAGACCGCGCCGTGCAGGAGTGCGAGGCCGCACCCAGACCCCAGGGCGTGGAGACGCTCCGCCACCTATACACCGACCGCCGATTGGCGCAAATGGCGCTCTATCCCACCCCCGTTCCAGACTACGATCCCGAGCCATGGGGCCGATGGGAACAGGCAAAGGCCATCAAGCCCAGACGCACCGTTTGGTCCCGCATCCACGACCAGACCTTCGCGCGCGTTGCCCCCGCCACCGGCGGAGGCAGAACCGGGCCCGACGTGCCGCCCGACGCTAAGCCGGAACCGATGACCGCTGCAACGCTCAGGGGCGAGAAGTAGGCGCTATGGCAATCACCACTTACCTCGAGGCCATCAACCAGGCCCTCCACGAGGAGATGGAGCGCGACCCTAACGTCTTCGTCATGGGCCAGGATATAGGCATATACGGCGGCGTGTTCAAGGTCACCAAAGGCCTCCTCGAGAAGTTCGGTGACCTGCGCGTGATAGACACGCCCATCTCAGAGAGCATGATCGCTGGCGCGGCCGCGGGCGCAGCAACCCAGGGCATGCGCCCCGTTCCAGAGATCCAGTTCTCAGACTTCATCCACCCCGCCTTCGACCAGATTCACAACCAGATCTCCACGCTCTACTGGCGCTCCGCAGGGCACTGGCGCTGCCCGGTTACCATAAGGTGCCCGTGGGGCGGCGAAGTGGGCGGCGGCCCGTTCCACTCGCAGTCGGTCGAGAGCTTCTTCGTGCATACGCCGGGCCTTGTGGTTGTGGCGCCGTCCACCGCCCGCGACGCCAAAGGCCTCCTCAAAAGCGCAATCCGCTCGGACGATCCGGTGATCTACTTCGAGCACAAGAAGCTGTACCGATCTGTGCGAGAAGACCTCCCGGAAAACGAGGAGATCCTCACCCCGCTGGGCAAGGCGCGCGTGGCCAGACAAGGCCGCCACGTCACCGTCATCAGCTACGGCCTGATGTTCCAGAAGGCCATGCGGGCGGCGGAGGACGCCGCTCAGCACGGCATCGAGGCGGAGGTTATCGATATGCGCACCCTCCTCCCCATCGACCGCGAGACCATCTTCGCCTCAGTACGCAAGACCGGCAAGTGCATGATCGTACAAGAAGCACCACGAACCTTAGGCTTCGGAGATGCCGTCGCAGCCATCCTCGCCGAGGAGCTGTTCTGGGAGCTCGACGCCCCCGTCCGACGCATCACCGGGTACGATACTCCATACCCCTTCGCACCCACCATGGAGAGCTTCTACTCTCCCAGTGTGGATACCATCACCGCAGTCATACAGGACCTTGCGGAGATGTAGGTCGGCCTGCGGCCAAACCATTGTAGCAAAGGAGATGCCATGCCGGTTGAGATCAGGGTGCCGCCGTTGGGCGAGTCAGTCGTCGAGGCGACGGTTGGTCAGTGGAAGCACAAGGAAGGCGACACGGTGGCCCGCGACGAGGAGCTAGTGGAGCTTGAAACCGACAAGGTGGCGATGACGGTCACCTCATACGCGGCCGGCAAGCTCGCCCAGATCTTGAAGCGGGAGGGCGAAACGGTTGCGCCCGGAGACGTGCTCGGCTTGGTGGCCCTCGAGCACGAGGTCGCATCCGAGGCCACCGGCGCGCCGCCCACACCACAGGCCCAGTTCGCCGGCCGTGAGTACGGCGGAGAGTACGGCGACGAGGAACGCGGGCCGTCCAAAAGGCCTGCGGTAGAGCCCATCGAGGCCCGCCGCTCCGAAGAGGTGGCACGCACTCAGCACGTGGGCGAGCGACTTCAAAGCGACATCAAGCTATCGCCAGCAGTGAGGAGGCTCGCCGTTCAGCATCGCATCGACCTGAGCGCCGTGAAGGGCACCGGACGCGGCGACAGGATCACCAAGGCGGACGTGCTGGAGTTCATCAA
>Ga0078972_1006308_pt1 | contig 28398 bp, 25 predicted proteins | sample YelNatPaOPGAMG01_FD_67568 | JGI IMG/M metagenome (GOLD analysis project Ga0078972, IMG submission 67568) | Hot spring thermophilic microbial communities from Obsidian Pool, Yellowstone National Park, USA - OP-RAMG-01 (SPADES assembly) (version 2) | ecosystem: Environmental > Aquatic > Thermal... | reverse complement strand
TTGGGTAGACTGTTATGCAAGAGAGACCTCCTGTTAATATATTTTTTGTGGGATAACTCAAAATATATTGCAGCGTCTCTCTTCTTTTTTCAACCCCTGCCGACAAATATGTTACTGTATCTTATCTCCAGTCTTTCGACCGGGGGACATTTTCAATGGCTTTGAAGGGTGTTACTTCTGAGACAACCACGTTAAATGTCCCTTCTCTGTGGGAGACCCTGCCTTTGATGATCAGAAATGGAGATTTGAATTTATGCTCCTGTGTTTCATAGACGGTGGGAAAGACGATCAGCGGGATATGCCCGAATTCATCTTCCAGTGTGATAAAAACCACTTTATGGTGCGGTCTTTGTCTGCGGATAACCAGCCCGGCAGTGCTGATTTCCTGACCTTCTGCCAGACTCCTGAGATCCTGGCTGGTGATTAATGAGCGGTTGTTCAGATACGGGCGGAGCTGTGCCATAATATGACCTCCGGGGAACAGACCCAGCACGCTGTATTCTTCTTTCATGCGCTCCCATTCGTTAAGGTCGTCAAGCTCAATCATATCCTGGGTTACCGGCAGTGAAAGAATCCGCTGCTGACCTGCCGGACGGTACCTCAGCCCGATCTCCCATTTAACCTTTCTCCGGTTGGGTTCCAGACTATCAAATGCACCGGCACCGGTTAAGTTAAGGGCGATTTCCTCCAGTACGCCGGTGCGCTCCAGAAAATCGCCGATGCTTCTGAAGGCTCCTTGCTGCCTGCTTCCCAGAATGGCTCTGGCGGATGTCTCTCCAAGCCCCAGAACGTTAAGGAAGCCCAGACGGATTGCTCCATTTTCGATGATGCATCTGGCTTGACTTTTATTTACATCCGGATTCAGTATGCGGATTCCATGTTTCCTGGCGTCTTCCTTTAACGTTTCGAGATTGTAGAATCCCATCGGTTGCTGGTTAAAAATGCTGACAAAAAATTCAAGAGGATAATGGTATTTCAGCCAGGCAGATTGATAAGCCGTAACGCCAAAGGCAAAGGCATGCGATTCAGGGAACATATAAAATCCGTTGAATTTTTTAAATATTTTTTCAGCTATTTCTTCGCTGACTCCCCTGCTTCTGGCTCCTTCAATGAATCGCTGTTTATATTGAAGGATAAGTGCCTCATTGTGCTTTCTGCTGAACGCCCTGCGCAGGCGGTCTGCCTCACTGGGAGGGAAACCTGCCACGTCGATAGCGAGCTGGTTGACCTGATCCTGAAACAGCACCACGCCAAGCGTGCGTTCAAGGGCACGTTTCTCGAGAGGATGATCATAAGTCACCGGTTTTCTGCCGCTGCGTCTGGCCAGGTATTCCTGTACTCCATCATTAACACCCACTCCCGGTCTGACTGCTCCTACTTCATGCGCCATATCAAGCAGATTGCGCGGTTTAAGCCGGACAATTGTCTGCATCTGGGCGGCGGATTCTACCTGAAATATACCGATTGTATCACCACGGCAGAGCATATCGTAAACCCCTGCATCGTCAAAATCTATCCGGGAGAGATCCAGAGGTTCACCGGTGCGTTCCCGGATCAACTCGGCCGCTTCCTGGATCTGAGAGAGGGCACCCAGTGCCAGAAAGTCAATCTTGACAAATCCAGCGTCATCAATACTGTCTTTATCCCACTGGCAGATGTAACGACCTTCGATGGCACCTCTCTGTACCGGTACAATATCTATCAGCGGAGAGGAAGATAGTATCATGCCTCCCGGATGCTGCCCGAGGTATTTGGGGAAACCGTCCAGTTCCTTGGCCAGGCGTACAAGGTCACGCCAGATCGGGGAATTGATTTTACTCTGAAACTGGGATGATTTCTGCATCTGCTCTTCCAGTCCTTTTGCACTTCCCCAGTCAACCTGTCGGGCTAACTGATCTATTTCATCTGCCGGCAGACCCAGAGCCTTACCAAGGTTCCTGATAGCACCCTTGATCTGGTAGGTTGCGATGGTACCGGTCAGAGCTGCGTGATCCCAGCCCCATTTCTGGTGGGTTTTCAGTATGAGGTTTTCCCGGATATTGCGGGGGAAATCAAGATCAATATCCGGTACGCTGGTCAGGGTATCTTCGGGCAGAAAACGTTCCAGGGAAAGTTTATATTTCAAAGGATCAATGTGGGATAGACCTATCAGGTAACCCACCAGTAAGGATACCGAAGAACCCCGTCCCCTGCCCGGTGGATTTTCTTCCAGAGGCACGGAGGGGTTACTCAGTCCCAGTTCTATCATTACTTCCTGCCCGAGCTTGATTACTTCGTGATACATGAGGAGAAAACCTGCCAGCCTGTATTTACGGATCAGCCTGAATTCCTGCTCCAGCCTTGCTTTAATCTCAGGAGTGATCTCTTTGTAGCGCCTCCGGACTGCCTCATAGCAGAGCTTTTCAAGGTAGATATCTGCCGGAGATCCATCCGGTACCTGGTAGTCCGGGAAGGTATAATCGAGGTCTCTGGTCAAATCCAGAGAGCAGCCTTCGGCAATTTCCAGTGTTGAGGTGAGGGCAGCCGGATATTCATGGAAGAGGGTATTTATTTCTGCCGGCGTTCGCAGGTAAAACTCCGAGTTGGGGCGGCGTTCCCTGTGAGTTTCTTCCAGACTTTTACAGTTGCGAATGGCTACCAGACAGTCCTGGAGCTGATGTCTTTCTCTGATGTGGTAGTGAACATTTCCGGTGGCAACGATGCCGACTCCCATCTCCCGGGCGAGTGAGACCAGTTTCCGGTTGCGCTCTGTATCTCCCCGTACCAGATTTTGCTGGAGTTCCAGATAGTAATTCCCGGTGCCGAACCATTCCAGATATTGCCTGATTAACCGGCGTGCTTCGTCCAGTCTTGTTGAGGCTACCAGATGGGCAAGTTCTCCATGCGGACACCCGGACAGGACAATTAATCCTGAGGCATGGTCGGGCAACAACCCGGGATCGAGTTCGGGTAGTCCCCGTTCACCGGAAAGATGTGCGGCAGTGATCAGGTTACACAGATTGCGGTATCCCTGGCGGTTTCTGGCCAGCAGGGTAAGGTGAAAACCTCCTTTGAGCGTGAGTTCGGCGCCGATGATCCCGTGGATTCCCAGCGAATGCGCGAGCTGCGAGAAACGCATGGCACCGCACAGGTTATCATGATCTGTCAGAGCAAGTGCCTTGTATTGCATTTCTTTTGCCTGCGCCAGCAGTTCTTCCAGGGATGAAGCACCATCATGAAATGAATAATAACTGTGACAGTGGAGTTCTGCATAATTTATCTTCTCTGCCGGCATAACTGCGATCCTCAAGATTCCCAGATTAACAGGATTGTTGATACCATTGACCGGTTGTAAGGTCTTTGAAGATTACCATGCGCTGTCCGTTGTCCAGCAAAACAGCATAATAAAGGCGGGCAACCGGTTCATTGCGCCACCATTCATCATCTATCCTCCAGCGGTCTTCAAGGAGTACCACCCTCCGTCTCCGGCTGGTCCTGACCGATACAGGTAGCCCGGTTTTATCCTCGCTTACATTGACTGGTTCGGGAATGTTTAATGGTTTAATGATGCCAGTATATAACGTCTTTCCGGAATCCTGGACCAAGGTTCAGCCTCCTTTATTTGAAAAACCTGTGGACTGCCGGATCTGCAATTCAGTTGTTTGATGGATTCCTGCAGATGGTCTCTGTCTCTAACTTCAGGGAAGAGGCTTTTTTGCTGACCGTACTGGTAGCCCACCCGGGTAATTTTCAAGCCAAGCCTTTCTACCGGTCCCGGCTGGGTCTGGTTTTCCAGCACCGATTTTATCCGGGCAAGGATATTGTGGACGTGCATGGCCGGTTCCTTGAAGCTTATCCTGTACTCCCAGTACTCCGTTTTCCAGCTCATTGTCCACAGCGTAAGACTCAATATGCCCAGCTTTCTTTGAGCGAGCCTGGCAAAAACTCGGGAAAGCAGGGCTTCACAGGCAAGGGATAGGGCATCCAGAGATGTTATCAGCGAAGGGAGCACCGTGCTTTCCTCTATGGTTTCTGCGGCAGGCCTGGGGTAAAGCGGCGTGTTATCGTATCCCAGGGCAAGTTCCCAGATTTTTCTGCCCAGAGGACCAAACTGTGATTGCAGTGGACCGGGGGGGAGGGAGGCTATGCGCCCAAGTGTGTGCAGTCCAAAATCATGCAGCCTTTTTTTGATTTTTAGAGAGACCGGCAGAACATCGCAGGGAAGCTCTGCCAGAAAAGCGGTGTCCCTGTCTTTCAGGATGCGATAGCTGCCCGGCTGACTGTACAGGGCTGCCAGATAAGCCGGGAATTTGCCCCCGGCTATGCCAATTCGGGCAGCCAGAGCGGCGGGCAGTGTCTCCCGGATGCAGGCAGCGAGTGCGTTATCATCCGGGTAAATCAGTTGCAATCCATCCGCAGCCAGATAAGCCAGTCCCGGTTCGGCTTCTTCAACCAGAGGGCTTTTCTTCTCCAGCAAATCCAGTATCTGACTGAACGTGGACCGATAGTACGGAATATCAGCCTGGAGTAAAGTTACCTCCTCGTACCGGGAGATCGCCTGCTGCAGAGGCATACCTTCCTGCAACCCTGCCAGTTCAGGAGTGTAGTCCAGAACCAGTTTCTTTGCACCTGCTACCCGTGTTAATATGATCTGTCGATTCTGAAGATCCCCGTTGCGCATAATTTCACATTTGAGAGGGAAATGTGGTATCAGGACACAGAGAACTTTCATAGAGCACTCCTGTCAAAAGTATGGTAGTTACCATTGTATAGAACAAATGTTCTATTGTCAAGACCCTGAACTATCTTGATATGAAACGGGTCAAAATTGTGGATTCGAATTGCTTAGTGGGACAGATGCTGCAAGGAAGACCGAGATATCGAGCAGACCGGCAATAGAGCATAACAGGGTTTGACATGGTGCAGAATTCATATTACCATTCATATCGTACTGGTTAAAGGCAAATGAAATAAAGGGGATAAAGGACATGGCGAAACCGGAAAAGTACATCAAGAATATGCTGACGGCTTACATACCGCCTAAAAAATTACCGGATTACCGGAAGAAATTGGATCCAGAGGTTGTAAAACCCATTGTAAATCTGGATGCGGATACGGTTCCAGGAGCTGAGTTTTACAGTGAGGCAATGTGGATCTTACCTGGTTCAAAAAAAGAGATTATTGAGTTTGAATCCCATACTCATACCTGGGGAGAATTCATTGGATTCTTTGGTTTTAACTATGATGACATTCACGACCTCGGAGCGGAAATCGAATTTACCGTTGATAATCAAAAATACAACATTGATAAGAGCTTTGCAGCCTTCATTCCACCCGGTGTTCAGCATGGTCCTCTGATCATCAGGAATATCAGGATACCGATCATGCATTTTATGGCGGGTCCAACCAAACGGTATGAGTAGTTAAGTCTTTGATCTTGATTCAAGCAGGATAAGCAGGGCACCGATTCCGGGTGCCCTGTTTTGCATTTGAATCAGTCTGGTTTCTGCCAGCGGACAGCTACGAATGCTCCGGTATTCAGATTTTGTCTCTGTCCCTCGCACTCAATTTCAATCGCTTTCCGGGGATCTTCATCTTTCTGGAAATGAATGCAGGTTGCGGCTTTGCCCTGCAAATTTACGCAGGATAACAATTCATCCGGCGAACGGAAGATAGCATTTTCCAGGATGTGCCTCTGACCCATCAGAGTTTTAGCCCGGCGCCTGGCAGTCCAGGGACTGAGGCTATTAAGTGTGGCTACAACTACCAATCCACCTGGACGGGTTACCCGGAAGAGTTCGGCAATTGCCTGTTTGGCACTGGCAATAAATTCAAGGGCAGTAATGGAGACGGTTTTATCGAAACTGTGATCTTTAAAAGGCAGATAAAGTATGTCTCCCTGAATTGGATAAAATGCATATCTGCCGCATCTGGAAATAGCTTTTTGCAACATTAATCTGGAAATATCAATACCGGTTACCCTGGCGCCCTTTTGCAGAAAATCCAATGTGAAGATACCGGTACCGCAGCCTGCATCAAGCAGATTCTCTTCTTCTGCCGGCTCCAGCATCCAGTCAATTAATTCAGCCTCATATTTTTTGACCAGGGTTCCAATTGGCGTGGTGAACCACCGGTCATAACGATCAACCCAATCATCGAATAACATCGGCCATTATTTACCTTTAGCCTCACCAACGAGCGCCCAGACCAGGGCTATAATCCATCCGATGAAGGTCCAACCTCCAAAGATGTTCAGCAGGACGATGCCCAGTATGCTTCTGGTTTGCCTGACTGCGGCGATAATCGTGGGTAGAAAATAAATTCCCAGCCCGATTAACCCGAAGGGAAAACCGATGGGAAACCAGAAACGGTGGACGTCCCAGGGCATGGTTACACATGAAGTTAAGGTTATGGAAATTAATAATAAACCCGTTAGAAGTAAGACTATTTTAGATTTTCGCAGCATAATACCTCTCCTGCCGTTAGTATAGCATATATTTCGTCAGAATAATGTGGCAGGGAGAACTCATCTCTCCCTGCTATAAAGTATTATATAGACGAGGACTGGTTATCTCCGCTGCGCTGACGGTGGCCAGAGTTCATCAGCAATATAATTTAAGCCGAGCTTCAACAGCTTTTTGCGATTGGGTTTGGTGGTGAAGCGGTCCCAGTCGAGCTGTCCCAGGTGCCAGTAAGCTTCAACTTCGAGGTCGCAGGTCACCATGGCTAATGGACCTTCAGTTAAAGGTGGGTTACCCCAGATACGTCCATGGATAAAGTGCTTCAAAGGATTCAATCCTTCCCGCAGGTTGAAAACATGCCGCATAGTACCGATTCGATCGCCGGTTTCCAGCAATTCCTCCACCGTTAAATCCCAACCGGTGATCGCGGCAGCCATTCCTGTGATGGTTTGCTCCGGGTTGGAGGTAAAATCGTTGGGTATCATGCAGATTCCCATCGAGTTATTCACATGGTTAATAAACGAAGGGACGCCGAAAGCCTGAGTGTGCCTGCCCGGCGTGGAGTTCAACCAGTACATGGCGGCTGAAGGTGTGCCAGCGTGATTGTGTCCCTGAAGCCGCGGGTCATGCATGCCGGGTTCCTGTCCGCCGACGTGGACGGCAAATTTCTCGGATCCCCGCCCTATCCTCTCCGCCGCCTTCTTCACCCCATCCGCCAGCACATCTCCGAAGCCTTCCCTTTTTACCATTTTTTCCAGCATGGCAATCATCGCCCGGTGATTGCCCCAGGTCAGCTCAATGCCATCTGTATCCTTGGTGGTGATAATTCCGTTTTCATAGCATTCCATGGCAAAGGCGATGATGGAGCCGGCAGAAATGGTATCCACTCCGTAGTAATTACTGATGTGGCTTGCCATTTTGATGGATTCCAGGTTGGTATTGGAGCAGTTGGCACCAAAAGCTGCCATGGTTTCGTATTCCGGACGGTGATTGAAGGCGGGATATTTATATTCTCCGGCGCCCGGTTTCAAAAAGCCTTTGCACTGGGCGGGGCAGTGCCAGCAGCCAGTTCTTTTATCCAGGTTGGCGATGTTAAGATCACCTGAGAGTGAAGATACGTCTCCTAGATCCCTCACGCCGACGCCTCCCCAGTTTCTCACCGGACTATCTCCGCTGAGAGCCGAGGTATCGGCATGCCCGCCGGTGCCGTAGATATGAAAACGTTCAAGGAATTTTTTTAAATCCTCAATTTCGGCTATCCTCAGACATTGTGCTTCTTCCGGATGTGCGATGGGTACTTTAAATTCACCGCGAGCGACCACTGCCTTGAGCTTTTTCGATCCCATTACGGCACCCAGTCCGGATCTCCCGGCAGCATCTCCTTTATGGGTGATAATGCATGAAATCAGGGATAATTTTTCTCCGGCTGGACCGATGACGGCGGCTCTGGAGCCCGGATGTGCATCTTCAAGGATGTCTTCCGTTTCATAGGTACTTTTACCCCAGAGGTGAGAGGCATCTCTGATTTCTGCTTTCCCGTTATCAATAAAGAGATAGACTGGCTTTTCTGCGATTCCGGTAAAAAAAACGGCGTCGTAACCGGCGAATTTCAAATAGGGTCCGAAATGTCCACCGCAGTTGGCATCTCCCCACCCTCCGGTTAGAGGCGATTTAGCCACAGCCTGAAAACGGCTGCCTCCAACTGCCGGAGTGCCAGTCAACGGCCCTGTAACCAGTCCCAGAGTATTATCCGGTCCGAGCGGATCAACGCCGCTTCGCTGACGGCTGTACAGCAGGCGTGAGCCTATTCCATAGCCTCCGATAAAGTTCCGTAACAGGTGTTCATCCGGGGTTTCGATTTTGATTTCACCTGTGGATAGATTGATCCACAGGAATTTGCTCATGTATCCCCCGACCATGCATTCCTCCTTACCCAGATTGAATTAATTTAATTTGTTAACAATTCTAGCATTCGTTTCAAATTTAGACAAACCATTGAACCAGAGCCATGCTGTTAGCCTTTGGACATATCTATCGGATCAGATTCAGGAAGGTTGTCATCCACTACCGGATAATGATAACATTGTTTACAATGTTATCAAAAATCAGCCTGAAAATTATAATCTCAGCAAAATGGTAAAACTGCATTTGTTTAGCGGATTTGAGAACAGCAGGTTAGGAATTACCCGGGATATGCGGCTGGGACATTTATACAGCGATTGCAGTTTACAGGAGCTTAGAGAGGCGGCAAAAAGACTGGGTATAAACCCGGATTACCTGCAGAATTCGCGTGGTTTTTATCACTATGACCTCTGGGGCAGACCTCTGGTAAGAGCCTGTTTGCTTTATAAAATTGTGGATAATCACGAATTGTACCGTGATATCAGGGCCAGCCAAGCGATGTCCGGACAGAAAGCTGCCGGTGATATTGATTGTGCAGGAAAATTTTCAAAAGATTCCGATTGATCGCATTTTGGGGTGAAAGCCTTATTAAACACTGGAGCAATACCGGGTTCAAATATCAATTACCAGGGGATAGATAGCAGAGCTTTGAATCCAGAATGTCGTAGGTTAAAAGCATTGAACTGGCGAGAGCAAGCGGCAACTGTGGATTTTTCATCTCGATCGCCTTTTCGATCCAGTTATTACAACTGGTAACTAACCCCTTTGCCAGCATCTCATCGAAGAGATCGTGAATAAAATTATTCTGGTCCATTTTTCCCTTCCTGTTGACATGATAAAACAGGAGCTTAATACAGAGCTTTTTACGTTTTCCGGTTACAGGCAAGATTTAGTATAACCGAATTACAGATGTGATAAATGCGTCATTGGTACTGGATGGGGTAATACGAGAATACCAGAGCGGTTGTCTTTTTATGTTATAATTATCCTCAAAAATCAGGTGATAACAGGCAGGCGATGATTTGGAGCAAGGCAGCAAAACCTCGACTGTAAAATCAATTTTCCGGGCAGCGAATGTGTTGAACTGTATCAGCGAGGGGCAGAATTCTCTAACAGAAATTGCAGAATCATGCGAGCTGAGTAAGTCCACTGTGCACAGGTTGCTGCAAACACTGGTTGAATCCGGTATTGTTGTCCAGGATCCGATAAGCCGTAAATATTTTGTAGGGAAATTGATTACCAGATTGCTCTCCAGACCGCAGGTCACCCACGAACATCTTATAGTCTGTGCGGAAAAAGAGATGACCATTCTTTCGGAGAAAACTCGCGAAACTATCAGCCTGGGAATTATGCTGGGTTTAAAATACATCAGTTTGAAAGAGGTACCCAGCAGGTATCAGCTCAGAGTAGTTGAGGCGGAGACTGATATGCAGGGCCCGCTCCATGCGGGCGCAGGTGGCAAAGTCCTGCTCGCTCAACTTAATGATCAGGAGCTTCAAATAGCGCTGGATAACCTGCATTTTAGAGCGATTACTCCCTTCACCATTACCGATAAACAAAAAGCATATGCACAGATCAGCCAGATCCGTCATCGGGGCTACGCTGAAAGCACGGATGAGGTCGTGATGGGAGCCATGTGTATTGCTGTGCCTGTGAAAGGCTATTCGTTGCCGGCCTGCCTCAGCATTATCGGCCCGACGCACAGGATGCAGGATAAGAAATTGCAGTACCGCAAGATGTTACAGGAAAGTGCCTCTCGTATCTCAAAAAAGATAGCCGGGGTTAGGGAAAAATAAAATAATCAACCTGGATAACACAATTAATGTCAGCCATTCTCTCTTAAGTTGGCTGCTATCTCCTGTTATTCCAGACAAAGGCCAAAAAGAATACTTGACAGAGTATGATATAATTTTTAAAAACAGAACTAAATTTCTATAATATGGAACCAGACCAGTGCGGTTTCCGACTTTGATATCTTATTTTGATTGAAACAAAAATCCGCAGAAAGGGGGGCGCTGAATGTCCAGTTTGAAGGATACCTGCGCGATCGTCGGCGTAGGTGAAACCAGATTCGGAACGATACCGGGAGTAACTGATTTCGGACTGACTGTTGAAGCTTCCAAAAAGGCTATTGAGGATGCCGGATTAACCAGCGGCGATATAGATGGGCTTCTCAGTCAGCAACTCTATCACGATACGGTGATGTGGTATACCAACTGGATCGGGCAAAGGATGGGGTTGAAATTAAAGTATACCACAGATATTGACCTAGGAGGGGCAACTCCGGTGGCGATGGTACAGCACGCTGTGATGGCAATTAATGCCGGCTTATGTACGAATGTATTATGCGTTTATGGGGAATCTTCCAGGAGCTGGCGACCACCCCGGGCTATGATGGCAAGGGGACGTATCTGGGGGAAGGGAATGGGAGAGTTTGAACATCCTTTCGGGTATGTCGCTCCGATGCATGGTTACGCCATGGCCTGTCAACGCCATATGTATGAATACGGTACTACCAGTCGTCAGCTTGGCGCCATTGCAGTTGCCTGCCGGAAGCATGCATCAATGAACGAAAATGCCCAGCAGCGCAAACCGATCACGATTGATGATTACCTGAACTCTCCCGTTTTTTGTGAACCTTTCCGTTTGCTTGATATCTGTCAGGTTACTGATGGGGCAGCAGCAGTGATTGTGACATCTGCCGACCGTGCCAAAAACATGAAAAAGAAGCCGGTTTACATCTCGGGAATGGGGAGTTATCACCCAGGCTACAATATTGGCTGGGCACCAAACATGACCACAACCGGTGCAAAAATCTCTGGTGAGATGGCTTACAGGATGGCTGGCATCACTCCGCGGGAAATAGATGTTGCGGAAATATACGACTGCTTTACCTATACTGTTCTCGTGACTCTCGAGGATTATGGTTTTTGCAAGAAAGGTGAGGGTGGTCCTTTTGTGGAAAATGGCAGAATTGAGATCGGCGGCGAGTTGCCCGTAAATACTCATGGTGGCTTGCTATCTCAGGGGCACATAGATGGTATGAATCACATCACCGAGGCGGTCAAACAGCTAAGGGGAGAATGTGGAATCAGACAGGTTAAAGACGCCGAGATCGCTATTGTCAGTGGTAACGGCGGCTGCTTCAGTACCCATGCCACATTGATATTGAGGAGGTAATGATCAAATGGATGAATATCGGAAACCCCTGCCAATAATGGATCTGGATTCGCAGGAATTTTGGGAAGGCTGTCACAGGCATGAGTTATTATTACAAAAATGTAATAACTGTGGAAATTACCATTTTCCGCCTGGACCCGTTTGTCCAAAGTGTTTTTCGCTGGATTTAAAATGGACAAAAACTTCCGGAAAGGGTACTGTTTATACCTTTACTGTGGTACGCAGGGCTTTGGGACCGGACTGGGAATCAGATGTACCTTACGTTATCGGCGTAATTGAGCTATCTGAAGGGGTGCGCATGGTTAGCAATGTGGTTGGGTGCAAACCGGAAGAAGTAAAAATAGGTATGCCGGTTGAAGTGATTTTCGATGATGTAACAGAAGCAATTTCATTACCGAAGTTCAAGCCTGCCCAATAATTTTGCAGGCTGAGTGTGCAGAAGGAGGATGTGAATGCCCGAAGCAATTATTTATGAAAAACAGGATCATATTGCAGTGATAACCATGAACCGTCCTGAAGCCATGAACGCAATGAATTCCACGATGCGCCGTGAGATGGGTGAGGCGCTGGTGGATTTCAGGGATAACTCCGATTTATGGGTTCTGATTATCACCGGAGCCGGTGACAGGGCGTTCTCGGCGGGAATGGATCTCAAGGAAATGGCTGCTAATCTTGCCAGCGGTCGGTCCCCAGGTAAGCCCGCGCAGGAAAATCCGGATCTGATGGCAGGAAATATCGAAATCTGGAAGCCCATCATTGCGGCTATTAACGGGGTGGCGGTCGGAGGTGGACTGGAACTGGCTTTAGCCTGTGACATCCGTATCGTTGCAGAAAATGCAAGATTGGGATTGATGGAGCCGAAAAGGGGAATTGTCCCCGGGGGGAAAGGCACCATCAGGCTACCGCGCCTCGTACCGCTTGGAATCGCCATGGAGATGCTGCTAACCGGTGACCTGATAGACGCCAGAGAGGCTTACCGGATTGGATTAGCCAATCAGGTCGTTCCCGGACCGGAAGTGATGCCGGCAGCTCGGAAAATGGCTGAAAGAATAATTGACTGTGCCCCGCTGGCGGTGCAATCGATTAAAGAAACCGTCTATAAAACTATGGGTTTACCGTTAAAAGAAGCTCTGGCTGCCAGTTTTGGATATAACGTTTTTGCTTCGGAAGATGCCAGAGAAGGAACGGCAGCTTTCGCCCAGAAACGTAAACCGGTCTGGAAAGGCAGATAAAGCCGGATATTTTATTCCATCAATATCCAGATCGTAATTAAAGCAGGGCGAATGAACGACGGGGAGGTGAGTAAACCATGTCAGGGGGTGATCCTTCGTTACTGGACGATGTCCGCGTACTGGACTTAGCCGAAGATAGGGGGCAGTATGCGGGCAAATTTCTGGCTGATTTGGGAGCAGATGTGATCAAAATCGAAGCGCCCTTGGGCAGCAAAGCGCGGAAAACAGGCCCTTTTAAAGACGATCTTCCCGGGCTGGAAAACAGCCTCTACTTTATTTATTACAACACCAATAAAAGAGGAATTACTCTAAATTTGAATACCACCGTCGGTAGAGACTTATTTAAACAACTGATCAAACGAGCAGACGTTTTGATCGAGGATAGCGATGCTGGCACTATGGAATCCATGAACCTGGGTTATCCTGCCCTGTGCGAGATAAACCAGTACCTTATAATGGCTTCTATTACCGGTTTTGGACAAAACGGCCCCTACAGGGATTATCAGGCTCCTGATATTGTCAGTTTCGCTGCGGGAGGTTTAATGTATATTAGCGGTGCAGAGAATGAACCTCCGGTAGTTGCTCCCTGCGAGCAGGCGTATCATGCCTCCTCTCTGATGGCCGCTTTCGGCATCATATCTGCTTTGTATCTCCGGCTCAATACCGGAAAAGGTCAATTCCTGGATATTTCAACCCATGAAGTTCTGGCATCTTTCAGCCAGGGCATCATGAGATATTCCGTGACCGCTGGCTCGGGAGGAAGAACGGGCAGCCAGTTCTTTGCCGCGCCTGCACGCATTTATCCGTGTAAGGATGGCTACGTGCATCTCCTGGTATTTTACCCAGGTCACTGGCGAAGTTTTCTCGATATGATCGGTAATCCGGAGATTCTTTCAGATAAAGCCTGGTACGATGCAACCTTTCGGGCAAAGAATCGGGATTTGATTGATCCAATCACCATTGAGTTTACCTCAAAACATACCAGAGCAGAAATCACCGATCTCTGCCAGTCGAGGGGTATTCCCTGCACTCCAGTCAATACTCCGGCAGATATCTGCGATGATCCGCATTTCATTGCCAGAGACTACATCATCGAAATTGAACATCCCGCTGCCGGTATGCATTCTTATTTCGCGCCCGCTCCTGACTTTACTGAATCCCCTGCAGTCATCAGACGTCCGGCTCCTTTGCTGGGTCAACACAATCAGGAGATTTACGCCGAACTCGGCTATTGCGATCAGGATTTAATTCAATTCAAGGCAGATGGCATCATTTGATGCGGTCCGTGAGGAGGACCCGTATAAAATGAAATGGGCTCTGGAAGGAATCAGGGTAATTGATTTAACTGACTCCATAGTAGGACCTTTTACTACCATGTTGCTGGCAGGTTGTGGGGCGGAAGTCATCCGGGTTGAATCGCGCATGCATCTCGGTTTCCGGCGGAACGGCCCCTGGGGGCCATGGGGAAGTGAAGGGATCCCTCAGATTCCTGAGGAGATGATCGACTTTGATGAAGTGGATATCAATCTGCTGGTAGGTCCGACTTATGCTGAATTGAATCATGACAAGCTTAGTATTACTTTGAATCTTGCCCGGTCGGAAGGGAGGGAAATCTTTAAAAGGCTGGTCAAAATCAGCGATGTGGTGGTTGAGAATTTCAGCCATGGTGTGATGCAGAAATGGGGATTCGATTATCCTGATTTGAGAAAGATCAGGGAAGATATTATTGATGTTACTATCCCGGCACTCGGCAAAGGTCCTGCTGAAAAATGGTCAACCTGGGGTATGAATCTGCTCAGTTATTCTGGTTTCACATATTTTTGGGGGCATCCGGATACCCCCGTAACCGAGCGTATGGCTTCTGGTTTTCATGGAGATTATATTGCTGGCACTGAGGCGGCTGCAGCAATACTGGCTGCGCTGTATTTCCGAGCTCGTACCGGAAAAGGGCAGCACATCGAAATTTCCCAGGCGGAGGCGACGGTTTCCGTTCTGGGGCTGGCTTATCTGGATTATTTTGTCAATCGGCGTATTTCCCAGCCGGTAGGAAACAGACATCCTCAGTTTGCTCCTTATAATTGTTATCCGTGCAGAGGAGATGACCGATGGTGTGTGATTGCTGTTCGCAGTGAGGATGAATGGCAGAGATTTTGCCGGGCAATCGACCAGCCTTCATGGACCGGAGAAGAAAAATACCAAACCATGGAAGGGCGCTTGGAGCATATTGCGGAGCTGGATGAACATATCGCAGAATGGACGCGAAAGCATTCTCCCCATCAGGTGATGAAAATTTTACAGTCATTTAAAGTCCCTGCAGCAGCCGTGCAGAATTACGAGGATCTTTTTTATGATCTGCAGCTCAGACAACGGGGTTTCATCCTCGAGCAGAATTTACCTCGCCTGGGGAGAATAGAAGTTTCAGGAGCACCTTTGCGGCTCTCCAGCGGTCAAAAAATTCCTGAACACCGGACTGCCATACTGGGAGAACACAATAACTATGTTTTTAGTCATCTCCTCGGTATGCAGGAAGAAGAGATAAAAAGACTTGAAAAGGATCGGATCATTTTTTGAGATTTGAACCCGGGTTTGAGCGTGATAACGCCGCTTTAAGTCCTGATTGGAATCTTTTCAGTGCTATTCCTGGCAGGAAACAGTGGAGGAGATCAACATGGATTTTGAATTCCACTTTTCAGAGGAACTGGAAGCCTTCCGCCGCGAGGTTAGAGGATTCCTTGAAACCATCGCTTTAAACGAGCCACTCCCTCATGCTGCCCGCACTCTGCTCACCCCTGAACTGTATTATCGCGGCAGGGAAATGCAGAAAAAACTGGGGGAGAGAGGATGGTTTGCACCGGCATATCCGAGAGAATATGGGGGTGGGGGACTTGATACAGAACACTGTCTGATACTCTATCAGGAATTTGCCAGGATAGAAGAGGAAGGCCGGTGGGTTTTATTGCCTGAAGTTTCCGGAATTCACACCGCGGGCCTGATGGCATACGGCACCGAAGACCAAAAAAGAAGGCTGTTAACTCCTCTTCTGCGTGGGGAAGTAATAGGCTGGCAGTGCTTCACTGAGCCGGACGCCGGTAGCGATCTGGCATCGTTGAAAAGTACTGCAATGCAGGATGGGGATGTATTCATTATCAATGGTACCAAGGTATTTGTTGGGGAAGACCCTGTACCGCCGGATTATTTTTACTGGCTCGCGGTGACTGATCCTGCTGCTCCGCGCCATGAAAATCTGGGAGCCTTCTTTATCCCGGCAGACCTGCCTGGTATTCATTGCCAGCCGCTTGATCTTATTTCCTCGGTTACCGGCCAGAAGTGGGAAGTTACCTGCGAAGATGTGCGCTGTCCGGCTGATCGCCTGATCGGTGAGAAAAATAAAGGCTGGCAGGTAAGCCAGGCGACTCTTGGTGTAGAAAGGGGTGGAGAAGGCTCGGCAATCCCGCGGAACAGGTTCATTTTAAAAATAATCGAATATTGTAAGAAAACTCTCCATAACGGTCAGCCGCTAAGTAAAGATCCGGTTATCCAGGATTTACTGGTAAAGCTATATATCGAATATCATGTCGGCAGATTATGGGGATTGCGCAATTTTGCTATGACTAAAGGTCAGATTCCTCTTGAAAGATACACCGGTACTCAATCTTACTTGCACAGTAAACGTCTTGCTCCGCAACTTGGCAAAGCACTGCTGGATATTCTGGGACCGTCAGCCCTGGTTACCGATCCCGAATTGCAGCTCCTCATGGGAGAGGTTGAATACCAGGTGCGTAACTGCGATTGTACACATTTTGGCGGTACTCCGGAGATGCAGCAGATCATGATGGCGAGGGGTCTCGGTCTGGGAAGAGGAGCCGGACGGAAAGTTAACAGACAGGTAGCCGGAGGTTAAGATGGATCTTTCACTTACAGAATCTCAAAAAATGCTGAAAAATTCTGCACGGGAATTCCTGAAGCAGGAATGCCCGTGGACTGAAATTAAGAAAATCGACGAAAGCCAGAACGGCTTTTCGGCTGAACTTTGGAAAAAGGTTGCGGAAATGGGCTGGCTGGCTATGCACCTGCCTGAGGAATACGGTGGAATGGGATGCAGCCTGACCGACCTGGCGGTCATATACGAAGAGATGGGACAGGCTTTACTGCCTGGAGTATTTTTTTCTTCTTCAGTGCTCTGTGGCTTAATTCTAGCATCTTCTGCCACGGAAAAACAGAAAGCGGAATTATTGCCTGCGATTGGGTGCGGGGATGAGATACTGGCATTCGCCTTGACCGAGCCAGACTACGGGTGGGGACCGGAGAGTATCAGCCTTAAGGCTTCTTTCAGAAACGGTAAATTTGTTCTGGAGGGAGTCAAGAGCTTTGTCCCCGATGCTCAGATCGCAGATAAATTGATTTGTGCGGTGCGTACGGGGAGATACAGCAGCAGTGAAGAAGGGATATCTCTTCTGCTGGTAGATTCTGCCTCGCCGGGTTTGCAGAGCAGACAGATTGCGGCTTTCAGCGGCGAAAGATTCAACGAATTGATTTTTAATTCCGTTGAGGTGCCTGAATACAACCTGATTGGTGAGGTGGATAAAGGCTGGCTTTTATTGAAATCACCTTTGAACCAGGCTACAGCTGTCCTCTGTGCCTACATGGTAGGAGGTTGTCAGCATCTGCTGGATATGACCTTGCAGTATGCTCAAACCAGGGTTCAGTTCGGACAGCCGATCGGGGCTTTTCAATGGGTTCAGGGGTATATCATTGAGCAGGCCAATCAACTGGAAAAATGCCGCTGGTTTACCTGGGAAGCCCTCTGGAAACTGGACTCACAGAAACCTGAATTGGAACAGGATGAGGCAGTCTCCCTGGCGAAAGTAACTGCGAGTGAGGCTTTTCTTGAATGCGGGCATCTCGGACACGAGGTACACGCAGGTATAGGAGTTGATAAAAAATATCCACTTTACCTTTACAGCAAAAAATCAAAAACGCTTTATTCATATCTGGGAGATCCTTTTTTTCACCGTAGGCGAGTCGCCAGATTGCTGGGTTTATAAAATTGATTATTTAAGATAACCCGTTACGATTGAATGCGAGATCTTAAAACCCGTTTTTTGAAATTAAAACGTCATGCATTTACAATATTCTTACTACCCGGGAAAAATCTGAGATAGAAAGAGAGGAATTATGGACATCATTGTTTGCGTAAAGCAGGTGAACGATCCCGAGGCCCCCCCGAGCAGTTTTAAGATAGATTCTGCTACTGGTAAAGTGATCCCTCCTCCTGGTATGCCACCGGTCATCAGCACCTTTGATGAATACGCGGTTGAGGCAGCCTTGAGAATCAAAGAAAAAGAGGGAGGGAAGATTACCGTTTTAAGTATGGGGATGAATCTGTTGCGGGATGTGGTGAAGAAGCCCCTTTCAATGGGTGCAGATGAATTGATTCTGCTCGAAGATCCTGCTTTTGCCGATGGTGATAGCTGGTCAACTGCTTATACTCTGGCCATGGCTATTCGGAAAATCGGGAAGTTTGATCTGATTCTCTGTGGCAGACAGGCTGCCGACTGGGATTCAGGTCAGGTCGGTTCAGGCATAGCTGAAATTCTGGGTTTGCCATGTGTCACCATTGCACGCAAAATAGAAATTCTCAATGGGAAAGCCCGTATTGAAAGGGTTATCTCCGATGGCTTCGAGGTCATCGAGATGGAATTACCGGGTGTGGCTACTTTAAGCAACGAACATCCTGCCCCGCGCTACCCGAGTGTAAAGGGAATTATGATGGCGAAACGCAAGGAACCTCTGGTTTGGAAACCTGCAGATATCGGTGTTGAGCCATCCCGAATCGGGATGGCGGGTAGGCGTTGCAGGCTGGTCAAACTATACCAGCCAGTGCGTGAAGCAAAATGCGAGATAGTAAAAGGTGATACACCTGAGGAAGCTGCTGGTAAATTAGCGGACAGGCTGAGAGAAGCAAAAGTAATTTAAACCGAGATTGGAGGCTGAATTTTATGACTGACTTTAATGGTGTTCTGGTTTTCTGTGAAACGGCAAATGGCAAACTGGCTGCCATCGCTCTGGAGGTGCTTGGGGTGGGGAGGCGTCTTGCCGATGAACTAGGGCAAAAACTGGGAGCTGTGCTGATAGGCAATCAGGCAGGATCGCTAGCTGATGAAGCCGTATATTACGGCGCGGATAGGGTCTATGTTGTGGAAGATCCCTTGCTCGAGAACTACCTGACCGATTTATATCTCCTGGCCCTGGAAAAGGTTATCAGACAGGTCAATCCGCAGGTTGTAATACTCGGACAGACCGCTGCCGGAAGAGACCTTGCTCCAAGACTGGCTTTCCGCCTGAATACGGCAGCTTCACTGGATTGCATTTCCCTTGAAATAGATAAAAATACCGGAAGGTTGTTGATGACCAGACCAGTTTACGGTGGTAATGCCCATGCGGTTCTGGTATGTGATACTGATCCGCAAATAGCTACTGTCAGAAGCAAAGCGATGTCCCCGGCTGTTCGGGATACCGGCCGGAAAGGTGAAATAATCAAAATACCTGCAGAACTAAGCTCAGCCGGATTAAAAGCAAGATTACTCGAGCGAAAAATCGAGGAAGCAGCAGGAGTTAAGCTGGAGGAGGCGCGTGTGGTTGTGACCGGCGGAAGGGGCATGGGAGGGCCGGAGGGCTTTAAGCAGCTTGAAGAATTGGCGAAAATTTTGAGAGGTGCAGTTGGTGCGTCACGTCCACCCTGCGATAATAAGTGGGTGCCGGATAATCTGCAGGTAGGTCTGACTGGGAAGATCGTCAGTCCTGATTTATATATTGCCGTGGGAGTTTCAGGCTCAAGTCAGCATCTCAGTGGTTGTTCCGGCTCAAGAGTTATTGTGGCTATAAACAAAGATGCAGAGGCCAATATATTTAAAGTTGCACATTTCGGGATTGTTGCAGACTGGAAAAAAGCTTTACCGGCTTTTATAGCTAGGGTAAAAGAGCTTGTTTCGTGATAATCACAACAGCAGGGTAAGATCGAATGGAAGAGACCGTAAGGTCTGATTTCCCGGAGCTTAACAAAGAAGTCAAAATAATCTGGAATTCCATCGCAGAGTGGTGGAACGATAAAATCGGAGATGGGAACGATTTCCAGAATATTTTGATTGAACCGGCTACAGAGCGTTTACTTGAGCTTAAGCAGGGTGATTATGTTCTGGATATCGCCTGCGGGGCCGGCAGGTTTGCTAGGCGAATGGCGGCAGCAGGTGCAGAAGTGCTGGCAATAGACCAGTCCGAGAGATTCATTGAAATAGCTAGAGAACGAAAAGGCCAGAGCGACGAAAAAATCCGTTACAAAGTCTGTGATGCTACCGACAGGGAAGCCCTGATTGCTCTTGGCAAGCGGAAATTTGACGCGGCGGTCTGCACCATGGCTTTAATGGACATGGCTTGTATAGAACCGCTGATTTCTGCCCTGCCACACTTATTGAAAAGAAAAAGGCATTTTGTCTTTTCGATACTGCATCCAGCTTTTAATTCAGGAAAAACGCGCCGGTTTGCCGAGGAATATATTGAGAACGGGAAAGTTATCAGTAACTGCGGTGTTATGACCATGGATTATCTGAAATCCTTCTCTTACCTCGGTATCGGCATCAAAGGGCAACCTGTACCCCAGTATTATTTTCACCGGCCTCTCGGCTTGCTTTTCAATACCTTCTTCAAATATGGATTTAAGCTGGATGGCATTGAAGAGCCTGCTTTGCCTGTGGAATTATCCGAAAAAGCGGAATCCAACGTCTCCTGGCATTGTTTAAACTGGATACCTCCAGTTCTGGTTGCCCGAATGCGTTTAATCGATTGACCGCGGTTCAGCTAATTGCAGGTATAATCGATGGTGATTTAGTTTAATGCGGATAATGCCGCTACCCGATTTTAAAGATTAAGGTTGCATAAAAAGGACGCTTTTAATCCTGGCTTAAGAAAAATTTACACAAATTGCTTTGGTTGTTGTATAATATTGGTGCGATTGGATAATCGTTTATGATTGTACACCCTGAATGTATGATATCTCCTGAGTTGACATAAAAATTCTACTACGCTCTCGTGGGAGCGAAAAGGAGGAGTGAAATGGCGGTCATTACAATTCGGGGTAAGCTGGGAAGTGGTGCTCCAGAAATCGGCAAATTGGTGGCCAACAGTCTTCAGATGGATTACATCGACAGGGAAATCATTGCTGAGGTAGCAGCCCGTTTAAACCTGCAGGAGCAGGAAGTACTGGCAAAAGAAATGCCTCCCACGAGATTACATGAGCGTATTGCCGAAGCACTGGCCAGGGGATATGCGATAGGAGATGGCATCCAGGGTGCCTATCTACCCGTTTGGCAGATACCTTTTGATGATAGCCGGTATATTGAAGCACTTTCTTCTTTCATTCGAGAACTTGCCCGAACGGGTTGTGTCATATACGGCAGGGGCAGTCAGTTTATACTGAAAAATGAACCGGGAGCAATTCACATCTCCGTGGTTGCTCCATATCATATCAGGTTGAGGCGAGTCATGGATACCATGCATCTACCGAATGAGGAATGCGCCAGAAAGGAAATCAACCGTTCTGATAACAGCGGACGTGAATTTACCAGAAGATTTTTCGGTGCTGATCCGGAAGACCCCGAACATTATCACCTTGTAATCAATACAGGACGTTTGAGCTATGAATCTGCAGCATCAATCGTCCTCGAAGCCGTACGTCAACAGGAGGCATGGGCTATCTATTGATCCCATCTGTCAGGTAAACGGCAACAGAAGGAAACAAAAGCACCACGAATATTTCCGTGGTGCTTTTAATATGGTATCAAATAGAAAATTTAATCTACAAATTTAAACATTCTGGTCAGACCACCCGGTGTTCTCAAATTATAAAGGCGCACTGCATTGCCTCCCAGTATGAGGTTGAGATCGTCCTGAGCAATATCCAGCTTTGCCAGTTCTCTGAGACTCCAGCCCCAAATATCCACCTGATTGCGCACAATCCCTTTTTTAATATCCTGGCGGGTGTAAACAGAAGGATATCGACCGGTATTGGAATACAATGGTAAACTGGCTCCCCAGTCAGTTCCCCAGAGCAGCTTTTCAGGTCCGATACTCGGATCGGTCAGGGCTTTGTAATATAGTTCTGCCCAGTAACGGCCTGTTTCCAGATAAATATTCTTGTGTCCTGCCGCTACATGGAGGCATTGCTCATAAAAATGCTCCCACCAGCCGCCTTCAATACCGCCGTGTTCCAGAATGATCGGTACATCGGGATAGGCGACTGCCAGTGTATGAGCCCAGAGAGGATTAAAGGTTGTCCCTCCTGGATGATAGGGCACAGCGTAACCTCCGGGTGTGCCAGTATGATAACGGAATGGCACTTTATGTTTACGGCAAACATCCAGAATTTTCATGAGATGATTCATGGTTGTTCGTTCGTCGGGCCATTCTAACAGGGATATGGCTGCTCCCCATACTCCTTCTCCAATGCCCACGAATTCGCCGGTGCTGAGCAGAGAGTCGATCTCCTCGCAAACATCATCGATGGTTACCTTTTCTCCTGCCTGAACCTTTTTCCGGCATTTTTCGGGGAAACAATTGCAAACAAACTTATCGGGATATTGCTTTTTCTGCTGGAGGTTGATCTCGTTGGTCATACCGAAGACACCAGGCGTCTGTAGCACGCACATGTCAACACCGTAACAGGCCATGTCATACAGCAGGCGTGCTGAGTTATCATACGCCTGTACATCATTCATTACCTTGCCCAGATCAGCATAATCTTTGGACCCTTTAAGTGCCGCTCCGGCTGCGTGCCTCTGAGAATGTACATGGGTATCCACGATAAATCTTCCCAGTTTCATTACCTGCTCCTCTCAAATGTCTTGTTAGTATGGTGGCATTATATCACCTGTGATATAACCTGTGCAATCCCTTTCACCTGAGGTTATAATACAAAGGTTATTGCCAGATTTGATTATGTATATTACAATAACAATCATTATCCACCTGTCGAGTGCAATCGCAGGTATCGCATTAAAATCTGGTTGAATGATGAGGAATATGAAAATGAATCAAAAAAGCAGTGCTATTCGGGAGAATGATAGTGATTTCAAATTGTGGAGATTGCTCGACCATACAAGGTTCATGATTGCCAGGTCGAGAGAAATGGAGCTTGCACGTTTTGGCATCACTCCCGAACAGTCACACGTTCTATATATTCTTTCGACCAGCGGGGGATCAACCACAATCAATGATATTGTGGAGATTACCCAGCGACAGCACCATTCCATTTCCACGTTGATCAACCGCATGACCAAACAGGGGCTGGTCAGCAAGCGCAAAGATCCTCATGACAACCGGAAATATGAAGTTGTGATAACCAGGAAAGGACAGGAGCTCTACCGGCGGATAACTCAGGATTCTATCAAAAATACCTTTTCCTGTCTATCTGATGAAGCAAAGGGACAACTGCGCAAGCATTTAAAATGTCTCTTAATCCGGGCTTATGAAGTGCTGGGAAAAGACATTAAATCAAGAATGCAGGAAGAGGAATAATAATTCATTCAGGGCTGATGGTTTCGGCAATCAATTTCCAGCAACGGGAATTTGCCCGGAAAGTGATACATTGAAATCCTGTATAGCTGTATAATCCAGATTACGGAAGGTCAGCTTTGCCCGGTCCTGGAAAAGTTCAACGGTAACGAATCCGTATTTCTGGCTGGCGTACCACAGACTGGCTGGTGATTGATAACTCCTTTCCGGATCTAGAGTTCCTCCCATGCCTCCGCATATGACGTAATTTACCCCGTTCCTGTGCAGGAGTTCAAGTTGATGGTTATGACCGGAGAAAACCAGGTTTACCCTGTATTTTTCGAAGATGGGGCTCAGTCTGGTGATGGTCTCAGGATTGTCGTACCAGCGCCAGCCATCTACCACTGATCCCGAGGCATAGTAAAAACCATGACCCAGCACGATCTTCCAATCGGTGGCAGGAATGTTTTTTAATTGGTCTTCCAACCAATTCTTCTGCTCATTTGAAAGTGTCTCGGCACTCCATTCAATGTCAAGAATCAAAAAATGTGTTTTACCGGCGTCGATGCGATACCATGGTTTATTTACGGAGTGTGATTCAGCCGGCAGGCAATAACGAGTAAAATTATTTATGCCATCGAACATTGCATCATGATTGCCGACTGCAAAGCCGGCGGGAATGCCGGAGATGGCGGAGAGTGAATTTAAGGCTTCAATCCACTGTTTTTTCTTGAACCCGTATTCAACCAGGTCACCCAGAGAGAAGAAATAGTCAACATGATTTTCGGGTTTGGCAATATTCTGCAATATTTCCCGGGTGATCTCATTACGGCTGGAAGCGGCTCCGAAGTGTGCGTCTCCCCCGACGGCAAAGGTCAGCATACCGGATTCCAGGTCGGGGGTTGTGAAATACTGCGCGGCTCCGGGGTTAATCCGGTACCAGTACTTTGTACCTGGCTTTAAATTTTTTAAAACAAATTCATGCTGGATTGTTCCGGTTGCTTCTCTCATCTCCTGCTGCTTCTCTTCAGTTCCATATGATAAGGCAGTTTGATCTGGATCACGACTCTGGAAGGTCACAACCAGATCTGGTAAACCGTACGATCCCGTTTGGCTGGTTAACAGCAATCTGGGCTCTATAGTAGAGGCCTGACCTGAAAAGCCAGCATCGCTGACGAAAATGATAAGTGCCATTCCGAGAATCAGACCGATCAGGGCTAAAACGGCTGAAGGCAGGGAAAACCAGGTTCGCGAAAAAGCTGTTTTACGAACGTTTAACCAGCTTATTAAAGCTGAGATGAGAATTAGGGCGGAAATGCCAATCAGGATCAGGAAAATCATCCTGAAAAAACCGTTGACGTGCACCAACCCGCCTGTGCCATGCAGGCTGAAAACCCAGATTAGAGCGCCTGCGAGCACGAGAAAGCCGGTTAAAGTAAGAATGCGTGTGAGTTTATTCACGGTGCCTGCTCAAAATCACGACCTGTACATTTTGAATAGATATTGAATGATTTCCCGTCAAAATGCTGGCTTAATTATGACAGAAAGGAAAGCAGAGGGCAAATCGCCTGTACGTACTAATGTACTTTTGATGTGCCCGTTCCAACAGTACTTTTTGGCGGTTGTTTATTTGCTGGTGCCGTGATAGTCTCAAAAAGATTGCAAATTTCTGACCGGCATGTAATCAATGTGCTTTATTTACCGGAAGTTTGACAATAAAGCAGCCTGAGCAAACGGTTTGCACGAGGTGGAATAAAAACATGGGTCCCGATAATATCATTCAATTTATTTCCCTGATCATTCTGGTTGCGTTGATAACCCTGGTGATCCAGGGCAGGAAATTTAGAGAAAAAATACTACTAGCGGTGTTTCTCGGTGCGGCTATCTCATGGAGTTTGACCAGTTTTTTGAGCACCAGTCCGGAGCTATCCCAGAGCCAGAAATTTATCTGGACGAAACTGACATTAATCTCGGTTGCTTTTTATCTTGTTTCTTACAGTTCACTGGTGGCTTATTTTACCCAACAAAAAGTCAGGTATGTTCTGGCCGGTGGAATTTTTTACCTATCATTGATTGCCTTTCTTTCATTGAGCGGAATCATCTTTGCTTATGTGGAACGCCCCGGATATTTGCCGGTTGATTTCGGGTTCTGGTTCATCCTTATCTCAGCAGGGAGCCTGGGATTTCTGGTATATTCAATGATTTCTCTGCTGCAGAACTACAGAAAGACTGCGAATCCGGCCAACCATAATCGTCTAAAATATCTGTTAACGGGGCTGGGTATATTCATGGCAACCGGCTTTATTTATTCCGTGTTCCCGGTGTTACAAACGATAGACAAGGGGGGACAGGTCATCAATGCAATATTGATCACATACGTCCTGCTGAAACCCAATCTTCTGGATATGAAACTGGTAATTCGTAAAAGTATTGTTTATGCAGGGGTTTCTCTATTTGTAACACTTTGCTGTTTTTTATTGATCGGTTGCTGGACCTATCTTTTAAGTATCTGGTCTTCATCGGTTAGCGTTCTTACCACCGTTGCAATTGTGGTGATCATGTCCCTCATGTTTAATCCTGTTCGTGATTTTCTTGAGAAGGCAGCCTGTTATCTGATATACGGTAAAAGCTATGATTACCGGCAGATCCTGATGAATATATCGGGAAGGATTGCCAGTATTATTGAGCTCCAGCAGTTATCCGAGGCGATACTGGTTCCACTGGTTAATGCCCTCAGAGCTTCTCAAGCGAGCCTTTTGTTTTCTGATGGTAAAAATTATGTTCCCAGGTTTACCAGGTTCTGGGCAGGCGTAGGAAAGAATAATCCTTTTTTGCTGCCTGAGAATGGGCAGGTAGTTGCGCACATGAGTTTGGGGGAAAAGGTGTTGACCCGTGAGCAGATCCTGAGCAGTACCGAGTTCAAGAATCTGCCGGAAGAAGAACAAATTGCTTTTAAGCATGGAGATATTGAGGTGCTTTGCCCGGTTCAACGTGAGAATAAACTGATAGCTATTTTAGCACTGGGCAAAAAATATCCGCGCGGATACTATTCTCAGGATGATCTGGATTTCTTGAAAATAGTTGCCAGCGAGATTTCCGTGGCGATTGAAAATGCCAGAATATACGAGAAAGCCAGCCAGCGTGCCATCACCGATGAATTGACAGGTCTTTTCAACCACCGTTTTTTCCACCAGAGACTGGAGGAAGAAATCGCCCGCTCGGTCCGGTTTGGCGAGGTATTTTCAATTCTTTTTCTTGATGTTGACCATTTCAAAGAATATAACGATTCAAGCGGGCATCTTGTTGGAGATGAAGTATTGAAAGGCATCGGGAAATATCTGAAACATTCAGTTAGAGCCAGTGATATTTGTTTTCGCTATGGCGGTGATGAATTTGCAATTATTTTCCCGGGAACAGCCATTGATGGTGGTAGAAAAGTAGCTGAAAGAATTAGGACCGGAATTGCGTCCTGCCAGGAGTGGCAGGGTTCACAGATAACGGTTTCGATCGGAATCGCCTCCTGGCCGATGGACGGAGTGATTAAAGATGAGTTGATTCGGTCTGCAGATGCCGCTCTCTATTATTCCAAGCAAAAAGGGAGAAACCGGATTTCAATAGCCTGTGAAGTTGTCTTATCTCAGGTTTTCAGGCTCGAAGTCGTTTCCGGCCTTGAAAAAGCTGATTCGGAAGCGATTATGAAGACCATTTATTCACTGGCGGATACGGTTGATGCCCGGGATGAGAATACGCGCTTTCATTCAAGCAAGGTTTGCAGTTATGCCACAGCCATCGCCAGGGCTATGGGTTTTAATGAGGAAGGTATTGATAGAATCCGGGCTGCTTCACTATTGCATGATATTGGTAAAATTGGAATTCCCGAGGAAATTCTTCAGAAGAAAGGCGGTTTGACTGCCGACGAAAGGCAGATAATCCAGGCTCATCCGAACCTGGGGGTTGCAATTATCCAGCACGTTGAAAGCCTGCGTTGCTGTTTGGCCGGTGTTCAATACCACCATGAGCATTACGATGGAAGCGGGTACCCGGCCGGGTTAAAGGGCGACAATATACCTCTCGATGCCCGGATTCTTGCTGTGGCAGATGCATTTGATGCCATGACCTCCGCCCGACCATATCGAAAAACTCTGAGCGCGGCGGAAGCGCTGGAAGAATTGAGCAGGTGTTCCGGAAAGCAGTTTGACCCGGAAATAGTTGATGTATTTATGAGCGTTTATCCGGAAAAAATAGTGCCGGAACAGGAAACTCAGAGCGTGGGTAGCGAGCAATAGTTTTTACCGCTGTGTAAAAGTTTCAGACCGGAACCTCCACGCTGATGGTGGTACCGGCACCTGGCCTGGAATAGATGTGAATATCGCCTCCGATCAGTTGCGCTCTCTCTTGCATGCTAATGAGTCCAAGATGGCCGGTTTGGAATGCTTTAACGGGTTCGGTTCTGGTGTCAAATCCCCTGCCATTATCGCTGATATCCAGCCTGACCTGGTTTTCTTCAAAATGAAGCTTAACCATGACGCTATCGGCTTGCGAGTGCTTGCGGCAGTTGTTAATGGCTTCCTGAGCGATGCGAAACAGGGATAATTCGACATCCGAGGGGAGCCGTCTTTCAGCTCCTTTGATCTCCAGCCCTGCACTTAAAGAACCGGTGGTATTTAAATCGATGATGAGGGTTTCAAGGGCAGCTACGAGTCCGAGATTATCCAGTACGGCTGGTCTTAGCTCATGGCTGAAGCGTCTTACTTCTTTTTGAGCGCGTTCAGCTTCATCCCTCAATCGTTTTAACCGCGAACGAACAGCCTCGGACAGCTTGAATTTACCGTCGAGGAGGCTGTCCAGTTCCAGAGTCATCAGTGCGAGGCTTTGAGCGGTTTCATCGTGTAATTCCAGTGCAATACGCTTTCTCTCCCCTTCCTGAATGCGGATTATCTCGCGGGTATAGAACAGGAGTTTTTCACGGATCTCTTTCAGTTCTCTGGTTCTCTCCTGAACCCGGATTTCCAGTTCCGCCTTAAGTTTAACCAGGGCTTCTTCCAGACACTTGCGCTCGGTGATATCCGTGTGCAGGCTCAGGTTACCGATGTACCTGC
>Ga0078972_1006305_pt1 | contig 28414 bp, 25 predicted proteins | sample YelNatPaOPGAMG01_FD_67568 | JGI IMG/M metagenome (GOLD analysis project Ga0078972, IMG submission 67568) | Hot spring thermophilic microbial communities from Obsidian Pool, Yellowstone National Park, USA - OP-RAMG-01 (SPADES assembly) (version 2) | ecosystem: Environmental > Aquatic > Thermal... | reverse complement strand
GCACGTGGCCATTGACGAGCAGATGCGGGGGCGGGATCCCTTTGCCGTCCTCCTGGCGGTGAGCCAGGCGGTGCAGGTGCCGGTGGGAGTGGCGGGGGGGGTCAACTCCGAAACCGCGGCGGCGGCTTATGAAACCGGTTTTTTTCTGCTCCTGCTCATGATCATGAGGAACTATATGAATAACCGCGCCGCGTTGAAGCTTATACGGATGGACGTTTGAAGCTCCCTGACGTACGGAAAGCCAAAGGCGGGTTATAATTGCTTTTAAAACCATACCGTACTATAATGAATTCGGGCTATTTTACCTTAGGAGGTTTTGCGATGGTTATCGGGATCATAATAGCGGCGGCCGTAGTCGTCATCATTATTTGGGTCATTGCCTCATACAACGGGTTCGTGCGGCTCAAAAACAGCATCGAGGAAGCTTTTTCCACAATGGATGTTTACATGAAAAAGAGGTACGATCTTATACCTAATCTCGTGGAAACGGTAAAGGGGTACGCGAAGCACGAAAAAGAAACGTTCGAAAAGGTCATATCCGCGAGGAACATGGCCGCCTCCGCCGCTTCGGTGGACGACAGGGTGGAAAAGGAGAACATACTTGCCGGAACGCTGAAAAGCCTGTTCGCGGTCGCCGAGGCCTATCCGGAGCTTAAAGCGAATACGAACTTCCTGCAGCTTCAGGGGGACCTGAACAGGACGGAGGAGGACATCGCGAGCGCGAGGAAATATTACAACGCGATCGTCAAGTCCTATAATATTAAAAGAGAAGCCTTCCCGAGCAGCATAATCGCGGGCATGTTCCGTTTCGAGAAGAAGCCGATGTTCGAGGTGGCGGCGGAGCAGGAAAGACAAGCCGTAAAGGTGCAGTTTTAGCACGTCTTAGATATGCCCCCGCCCGGATTTCGGGCGGGGTTTTTGTATTTCTCCGCCTTGTAAGGGATAAAATATTATCATGAAATGCTACGCGGAGGATTGCATCTATAACGCCGGAAAAGAATGCGTGTCGGATCTCATTCGGATAAGCCCGGAAAGAAACGACGCGTACTGCGACACTTACTTAAGCGAAGGCGGGGTAAAGCCAAAGATTTTCAGGCACGACGCCGAATTCGGCGGCGAGTGGCGCACGCCTCAAGTCTTATGCACAGCATCGAGGTGCGTTTATAACAAGGCCTTCCGTTGCTGCGCGAAAGACCTCCGGATCGAAGCCCCTCAAGGCTCGAACATATGCGCCTGCGGGACGTACAGGTCAAAATAAAGGGGCGCCTTAGAAATAAACGGCGGCAAATGACGCCGCCGCACATATGGTCGCATTAAAGGCCATACGCCGTATATCTATCCTCTTTGCGGGACAGCATTTCATGGGCACCCCTGACAAATCATTTTTTTATGGCCGAATCAAAGCGCAGAGCCGCATTTCATGCAGAACTTAGAACCCGGATCGGCCGGCGCTCCGCATGCGGGGCAGATCTTTATCCCTTCGGGATTGGACTTGTCCGGAGGCGATTGCCGCCCGTTATTTCGGAACATGGAGTCGGCTATCTGGGAGACGTTATCGCGTATCGACAGCGTTACCATTATAAGCTCGAGCAGGATGCGGTAGATTATCGCCATTGCCCAGAGTATCAGCCCGGTGTAATGCGGAGGGATGAACAGGCAGATAAAGCCGCCGAGAATACATACCGTCAGGACCATGACGTTTAAAATTTTGACGAGCCCGGATATCCAGAATTTATGGAAATTCAGGAAATCATAAAACCACTTCGCGGCGCCGCCGTATTTTCCCCTGTTCTTTGCCGGCAGAAAAGCGACGAGCAGAACGATTCCGAGAATGAGTCCGATAACCGCCGTAACGATCAATATTGTTGGGATAGCCGCCGCGGATTCAGAAACGCCATAGTCATAAATGTCATAGTACATATGAAATCCTCCCTAAAAAAATATTGATTAAATTATAAGCGATAAAATCCCATATTACAACAAATTGCGGCGTGAATTAACGTTCTTGGATTTTAAAATTATGAGCGCGCCGGCGGTTGAGGCGCGTATAACGTTGACGCCGTAAAAAATGAGCCGCCAATAAGGAAAACCGCAGCTGCCGCTGCGGTCTCCTTCGCCTTTTCGGCTGAAACTTTTCTGGGGTCCGGGTCAATCGTTCATACGGAGCGCGCATAAACATTGCCGCGAAGGCCTTGGGCCGATTGTCGGTACGAATCTCCTTGAGGGAGCTTTGCCGCGAATATTGCTGCGAATATTCCCCATATTTCATACCCTGCGGATCAGGGTTCAGGCGCTGTTGACTATTATATCACCCGTCATATATAATACCACCGTAAAAAAATTTGAAACAAATATTAAAAACATAGTCTAATCTTAAAATTTGCGGGTATTATAATAATAAAGCTTGGGTTTTAGTATTGACAATCAGCCGCAGAGGGTAATAAAATAAATTATGTCAAAGGACAATAATTTCTGATGCGTTTTTCCCTTAAGATGCTCGAATTATAAACGGAAAGCGTTTTTATGGCACTAAGGTCGTTCATATTTATATTTACATATTGTAAGGAGAATGCAAATTGGATATCAGTCTGTTGAAAGAAAAAAGCCTGATGGATTTAAGAGAGATCGCCAAGATGGCGGGCATTAAATCGGTCACCAAATACCGCAAGGGCGAGATACTCGACATGCTCTACGAGCTCGACAGGCAGGCCCGTATGAGGGAGCAGGGCCTTTCGGATCAAAACGACGCCGAGTCCGATATACCGCTTTACCAGCAGGAAATGATGAGCGAAGACTTGGAAGCCGAGGATCGGGAATATGCCGAGGAGGAGGAGTACGAGGAGCCGAAAGAGCAGAAGGGCGAATACAAGGAATACGTGTTGGGCAACGACGCTGTAAACGAGCTGCTCAACAAGGGAGACTGCGGCGACGCGTTAGGCATCCTCGAGGTGCTGCCCGAAGGGTACGGGTTCCTGAGAAGCGAGAATTACCTCCCGGGAAATAAAGACGTATACGTCTCGATGGCGCAGATACGAAAGTTCAACCTGAAAACGGGCGACAAAATTAAGGGAAAGACGAGGCCTGCCAAGGACGCCGAAAAACTGAACGCTCTTTTGTATATCGAGCAGGTAAACGACGATTCGGTGGAAAAATGCCTGAAGAGAAAGCCGTTCGAAGACCTGACTCCGATCCATCCTCAGCAGCGGCTTACGTTGGAGAGGCCGGACGCGATGAAGGACCTCGCGATCCGGATAATCGACCTGATAGCGCCGATAGGCAAGGGCCAAAGGGGTCTCGTCGTTTCGCCGCCCAAGGCGGGCAAGACGATACTGCTGAAGAAAATCGCGAACAGCATAACCGCGAATTATCCCGACGTCGAGCTTATCGTTCTTCTCATTGACGAGCGTCCCGAGGAAGTCACGGATATGCAGCGTTCCACGAAAGCGGAGGTCGTGTATTCGACGTTCGACGAGAAGCCCGAAAACCATACGCGCGTTTCCGAGATGGTGATAGAGCGCGCTAAAAGGCTCGTGGAGCAGGGCAAAGACGTCGTGGTGCTGCTCGACAGTATAACGCGGCTCGCGCGCGCTTATAACCTGATCATACCGCCTACGGGCAGGACGCTTTCGGGAGGCCTCGACCCGGGTTCGCTTTACAAACCGAAAAGGTTTTTCGGCGCGGCGCGCAACATCGAGTTCGGCGGAAGCCTTACGATAATAGCCACGGCGCTTATCGACACGGGCTCGCGCATGGACGAGATCATATACGAAGAGTTCAAAGGCACGGGCAATATGGAGATCCATCTCGACCGAAAGCTCTCGGAAAAACGCATATTCCCCGCAATCGATATAAACAAATCGAGCACGCGGCGAGAAGAGCTGCTGCTGTCAAAAAAGGAGCTCGAGGGCATCTGGACGATAAGAAAGGTAATGGCGAACGGGAATACCGCCGACGTGACGGAACAGCTTATAAGCATGCTCGCCAAAACGCTTAACAACAACGATTTCCTCGACAAGTTGAAGACCTGGATAAGCGTATGGGACAAAGAAGGCTATAACTTCGCGCCGAAGCAGAGGTTCTGATTTCACGAATGAACGATTCCCCGAACAGAAAACAGTTGTACAACAGGATAGTATATGTGTACTTCTGTTTTTTTTCGATGCTGGCGGCGCAATCCTTTTCTTTGAACATCGCGTACGGCGCGGCGGCCTTCTTTTCGATATCCGCGCTTTTTCGCATGTCCGCGTTCACGGTAAGGACGCAATCCGGCCCGCCGCGGCGCGGAGCCGTAAAAGCGGTATTTGCGGCGTTTTATACTGTTTCCGCAGTATACATCGTCGTCATCAATCCGCTGTTGTTCCCGCACGGGCAGGCGGCGTACGCCGCCGCTATCATTCTTCTTCTGTTCCTCGAACGCGAAGCGGAGAACCTTCTTTTAAGGATCCAAAACCGGAAACGCGCCTTGAAAAAGAGGGATATCGCCTTTACCATACTTCCCGCGGAGCTTATTTTCATTTCGGCGGTTGCGTCGATCGCATATTTCGGCGGAACGAAGATGTTCGCCGTTATTCTCGCCGGAGCGGTCATAGCGATGGCGTTTTCGTTTTTCCGGCGGTTCGCATACCGCGACTTCCTGCATGAATTCGACCCGCTGCCTATTTCTCCGGACATAAAGCATGTCAGAAGCGCCGGGCTGTATTACGGCATGGTAATAACGTCCGGCGCCGCGTTCAACATATTCGCGTTCACATACATACTGTTCATCATGTTTACGGGCGCGCACGATTTCCTGTTCGATTTTTTCATCGTCTTCGGGGGCCTGTCGCTCGCGTACGCAGCGGTTTATACGGGCACCGCGCGCTTCGTAAACTCGCCGCTCATACAAAGGATCGGGAAGAACGCCGCCTTCGTGACGGGCACCGCGGTCGCGATCTTTGCGGTATATATTTTTCGGGACAGCTGGTTTAAGGGCGCGCTCATGTTCTCGCTTCAGACGGCGCTGCTGCTTCTTGGAATAATCCTTCAGATGACCGCGACTTTGGGGCTTAAGGAGGACGTGCTTCTCGTTCTAAAGCTCTACGATAAGACGATCGACGAAGAGGCTTTGAAGCAAAGAACGGCGAGACTCGATTTCTGGACCGCGATAATTTCCGAAACCGTTTTCTTATCGGTACTGCTCCTTCTGATATCGGATCCCGTTTTATACGCGGCTAACGTCGCGGATTACATAAAATACGCGCCTAGCATAGGAAGCAGCCTCATCGCCATACCTACCGTGTTTCTGTTCGCTTCGCTTTTCTATTCGGTAAGGCAGCCTCTTACGGAGAAGTTCAGGCGCAGGCTCAGGCAGTACGCGGAATTGATAAAGCGGGGCGTACGGAACCCGGATATGGAAAAAAGGCTTGTGAACGTGCTGATAAAAAAATACAAAAAGCGCGTCGGGGTCTATATAATACGCGCGTTTTTAAAGAGGATCATGTACCATACCGTCACGGGAAAGGAGAACGTCACCCTGCTGCCCGGCGTATTCGTATTCAACCACGGCGAGTTGTACGGGCCTATCGCAGCGGTCGTTTTTCTGCCGTACGATATCAGGCCCTGGATACTCGACAAAATGCTCGACCCGGGTCAGATCACCGGTCACATGTACGAGGGGACGTTCGGAAAGATAAAGTTCCTGCCCGCCTTTATAAAGAAAGCGGTGACCGCTATCCTGAGCCCCGTCGTTATTTGGGGACTGCGTTCCTTCGACCCGATACCGGTATACAGGGGAGCGGCCAAATCGGTCGTAAAGACGTTCCGGATGTCCGTCGAGTGCCTGAATTCGGGAGACAGCATCCTTCTTTTCCCCGAAAACCCGCAGGACACTTACGGCGACGATATAAACCCGTTTTATTCCGGATTCGCGGAGCTCGGACGCCTGTATTACAGGAAAACCGGAAAGGAGCTGGCGTTTTATCCGGTATACGCGAGCAAGAAAAGCAGGACGCTGCGGATAGGCGAGGGGGTAAGGTTTGACTGCGGAGGCGGAAGAGGCGAAAGGCAAAGGGTCGCCGCCGAGCTTGAAACGAGGATGCGCGGTTTAAAACGGATGGAAGAGCAAGAAATTTGATCCGCGCGTTTCAATGGCCTTCGGAATCGCGGCTTATTTCCGCCAGTTTCGTTCCGATGAACTCCGGGACGGCCTGCCCCATCGTGACCTCTTTTAATTGCCGAAGCGCGTTCTCCTCAAAACCTTCGCTGACGCAGATTTTCGCGGTTATGTTTTCGGAATATACCGCGTCTTCTATTATGCAGCCCGCTTTTTTCAGAGCGTTTAGCGCCCTTGCCCAAAGATCGTATGGAAGAGTCAGCCGGTACGTAAGGGACGGGACGAGTTCGATTTTCCGGGCCGCCATGAGAGTATCCCAAGCGCATTGGAAGTAAGCGCGGGCAAGCCCCCCCGCGCCTAACAGCGTTCCCCCGAAATACCGCGTGCAGACGACGATGATGTCCGTCAGCCCCGATTTCGTTATCGCTTCGAGGATAGGACGCCCCGCCGTGCCGGAAGGCTCCCCGTCGTCGGAAAAACGCGAAACTCCGTTATCGAGCATATACGCGTAGCAATGATGGGAGGCGTCGAAAAAGCGCTTCCTTCGCGTCTCGAGAGCATCCAAAGCCTGCCGTTCGGTCTCCGCGCGGCAGGCAAACCCCAAAAACCTCGACTTTTTGACGGTCAAGGCCGACTCGGCATCGCCTTTGACTGTGGTCATTTCGCGTACCGCATTATTACCGCCCGCGGCTTGAATCCGAGCGATTTCCAGAACGATTTGCCGCGCTCGTTCCAGTCGAATACGTCAAGATCCATTGTTTTTATATCAAGCGTTTCGATCAGCGTTTTAAAAGCCGCCGTTCCGTAACCTTTGCGGCGTTTTTCCCGGCATATGTGGAAATGATGCAGGTACGGAGGCGTCCTTTTCAAAATGACCAGCGCATATCCGGCTATTTCGCCGCAAACGCGGAATATATAAGCCTTTTCGCCGCGCCGCAAATAATCCTCCATTTCTTCCGCCGCCTTTTCGGCCGTCCGTGGGATGTCCGATCCCTCGTCTTCCGCAAGCTCAAGAAACAGCGCCGACAATAAAGCGACGTCGGAACACGGCTCTACCGACACCGCCGTTCCGGCATGTCTATTATCAGACATGATCAGGCTCCCCCATTTTTAATACCACCCTGTGATAAACTTTCTTGCCCTTCCTTATCATCATCGCGCCGCCGTGGAAAAGCTCCTCCGTGACCGGCATGAACTCGTCCAAAACCTTCTCTCCGTTTACGAACACGCCGCCCTGGTTTATCAGCCTTCGTCCCTCACCCCTCGATCCGGTAAGCCCGCAGCGCGAAAGCAGGTCTATAAAAAGACCTTCGGCGGCGGGTATTTCGGTCTCGGGAACAGAGCCGCCTTCGCCGGCGCCCGAAAAAAGCATCTCGGCGGCCGCTTTAGCCTTGTCCGCTTCCCCGCGGCCGTGCACCTGCGCGGTGACCTCGTACGCGAGAATCGTTTTCGCGGCGTTTATCCGCTCGTCCGCATATGCGCACAGTGACCTGATCTCGTCCATCGGTACGAAGGTAAGGAGCGCAAGGCATTTTTCGACGTCGCTGTCCGCGACGTTCCTCCAGTACTGATAAAAATCGTAAGGGGAGGTCTTTTTTGCGTCGAGCCATACGGTGCCTTTTTCGGTCTTCCCCATCTTCTTTCCGTCGCTGGTAAGAAGAAGAGCGAACGTCATCCCGAACGCTTCCCTTTGCTCTTTCCTGCGTATCAGATCCGCGCCAGACAATATGTTCGACCACTGGTCGTCGCCTCCGAGCTGGAGCTTGCATCCGTATTCCCTGTTAAGCACGAGGAAATCGTACGACTGCATGAGCATGTAATTGAATTCGAGAAAGGTAAGCCCTTTCTCCATGCGCGATTTGTAGCACTCCGCGGTAAGCATCCTGTTTACCGAGAAATGGATACCTATATCTCGCAGGAAATCGACGTAATTGAGGCCAAGCAGCCAGTCCGCGTTGTTGACCATCAGAGCCTTCCCCTCCCCGAAGTCAAGGAACCGGCTTATCTGGTCTTTAAGCGCGGCGGCGTTTGACGCGATATCTTCTTTCGACAGCATTTTGCGCAGGTCGCTCCTGCCCGACGGGTCGCCCACCATCGTCGTCCCTCCGCCGATAAGGGCTATCGGCCTGTGCCCCGCGCGCTGCATATGCGCCATAGCCATGAGCTGCACGTAATGGCCGATATGAAGGCTGTCCGCCGTCGGGTCGAATCCCGTATAAAACGTCACTTTTTCCGAGCCGAGCAGCTCGCGAAGACCGTCGTGGGTTATCTGCTTTATAAAGCCTCTTTCTTTTAATACGTCAAACGCGTTTTCCATAAATATTTCCCTTCGATAAGCTATCTGTATTATAACGGCAACATGCCGTTCTTTCAAATGCAATCCGTTAATTTTTAAGCAAGTGGATATGGACATAATATACTATATTTGATATAATCTGAATCAAATAAACAAGACGCGTTTCCGTTGGTTCCGGCTTTTAAGGGCGCCGACGAAAACGCGAAAGCCATAAAAACGTCTTTAATATGATTTTTAGGGTTCGATATATTTTGCGGATAAAACGCCGGAAGGCGCTGTTTTGCTTATCTGTTTTGTTTTAATATGTAGAATTCTCGCGTTTTAAGTATAAAAAGAAGGAAAAAAGTGATTCGCCATCGAATAAATGGCGTAGGGGAATATATACAGGAGGTATATATGGAAATCACGGACATTCGAATCAGAAGGATCGAAGCGATAGGCAAATTAAAGGCCGTAGTGTCTGTGACGTTCGACGACATGTTTGCGGTTCATGACATGAAGATAATCGAGGGGCAAAACGGTTATTTCATTGCGATGCCGTCGAGAAGGACATCAAACGGGGAGTATAAGGATATCGCTCACCCGATAAACTCCGAAGCCCGTTCCATGCTTCAGGCGGCGATATTGGAGAAATTTGAAAGCCTGCCGGACGACGAAGGTTACGCTTCTTTTCAGATGTGACAAAGGAATTATCCAGACTTTTTTCAAACCAACAAACCTGAGCCATCTTTCTAAGGAAAATATGCTTAATACGCATAATAACCAAGGTATCCGGTTCCTTATCTAAGTTTCGCGAATATCATCCTGCCCGCGGATGTCTGCAGCACGCTGGTGACAAGCACGGTGACCGGCTTGTTCTGTTCGTTCCTGCCGCCTTCGACGACTATCATCGTCCCGTCGTCGAGATAGGCTATGCCCTGTCCCGGCTCCTTGCCTTCTTTCACTATCGTCACCTTCATCTCTTCCCCGGGGAGAACGACCGGCTTTAGCGCGTTGGCGAGCTCGTTAATATTCAACACCTGAACGTTCTTTAGCGCCGCGACTTTGTTCAGGTTGTAGTCGTTCGTAACGACGATCCCGTTCATGTTTTTCGCGAGGTATAAAAGTTTCGAATCGACGTCCGAAGCGGACGCGTCTTCTATCTCCGAATGGACGATCCTTACCGGCATGTTGAGCTCCGTCTGTATGCGCTTTAATACGTCGAGGCCGCGCCTGCCCCTGTTGCGCTTCAAGTCGTCGGAAGAGTCGGCTATGTGCCTTAATTCGTCGAGGACGAATTCCGGAATTATAAGCGCGCCTTCGATTATGCCGGTATTGCATATATCGAATATCCGCCCGTCTATGATTACGCTCGTGTCAAGCAGTTTCGGGCGCGCGTCCGGCAATCCGCGCGGCTTGTCGCCTTCGCCGTGCCTCCTGAAAATCCCGGTCTCGAAGATCTCCGGCCTGTGGCGTATCAGTACCGATGCCCCCAGATACGCGCAGATTATATATATTATCACGTTTATTACGGAAGCTATCCAGCCGAAGATAATTATCGAATTGACCAGCGCCGAAAGAAGGTACGCGACGATGAGCCCGAGTATAAGCCCGACTAACGCGGGAAGGACTATGTTCCCGGGCAGTTTTTCTATTTTTTTTTCGGCTTTCTTTGCCGATTTGAAAATAAGGCGCACGATGGGTTTCGAAAGGAAAATGAACGCTATCCCGGAAACGACTCCGGACAATATATAGATAAGGAGCCGCGCCCATTCATAAAGGGACGTATAAACGTCTATGATCCCGAAGCCGCGAAGGCCGTGATAGATAAGCTCGGTTATTCCGGGGCCGATAAAAAGGCCGACTAAAATTATAAAAAACCTTGCGACTTTACGAGCCATCGTTCACCTCTGCATTTTAAATTAAGCTAACTCAGCATATAAAAAGATCAAAGCATTTGCGTTATTATTTTTTTTACTTCCTCGTCTTTTTTATTGCTTGCGAGAGCGAGTTCGGAAACGAGTATCTGCATCGACGTGCCTAACATTTTCTTATCGCTCGAAGACAGGTTCTTGCTTGTTTCGCGCTTCAAAAGGCTTTTTATCACGGCAGCCAATTCGAAAACGTTCCCGGATTTCATCTTCTCAAGGTTTTCGCGGTTGCGGCGGTTCCAGTTTGAGGATTCGTCAACATCGCTGAAATCCTTGAAAGTCTCCATCACCCTGTTATACTCGTCACGGGATATGATCCTGCGGAGCCCGGCTTTTTCGGCGCCCTCGACGGGAACGTTGACCCTTATGTTTCCTTCGAGAAACTTGAGCACGTAGTAGCTTTTCTTCTGGTTCAGAAAATACTTTTCCTCGATAGTTTCTATGTATCCGGCGCCATGCATAGGATACGATATTCTATCGCCCTGCTTAAACACAAAAAACACTCCCGATATGTATGATATAGCAGCGCCATATCTTTGTCAAATAATGATGCCTCGGCCTGGACCGCGGCGTTTCGGTTTTTGAGCCGTTTGCCGTCGCGCAGAGCATGTTTTTTGCCCGAAAATCCGCGTTTCCGGCGGCAGTTTAACGAAGTGCCCTTAGGGAAACGCCGATTGAACGAGGGCGAAAATATTTCGAGTACGCGCGGGATCCCGTGAGAAAACCTGCCTTTTCGGTCCCTGCTATATCAGCCTTCCTCCGTAGCCCCATTCGTCAAACTCGGATATGGTCAGATACACTTCCTTTTCCGGCGAACCGGCAAGCTCCTTGAGCGATTTGAAAACGGCTTCGGTAAACGCTTCCTTGGCTTTTTTCTCCGCCTTCCCCAAAAGCCTTACTTCCACGAACGCCCCGTTTTCGAGCGGCCTGCCTCCCATGTAGAGCGAATGCCCGCCGGAAACGTCCACCATGGTCACCGCCTCGCTCTTTCCCGGGATAAGCGTTATTATCTCTCCCATCCTCGCTTTTATTTGTTCCTTCTGCCGCGGATCCGGCTCCTTCGACAGCTTCAGGCATATGTACGGCATATAAATCCTCCCTTCATTTCTCCGGTTTTTTCTTATATTCAATATATCCGCGCTTTTCTCCTTCAATTATGCGCGTAAAAGGCCTTCGCCATATCGCCGCCGACATTCAAACTCTGGCGAAATATTTGTTAAATAAAGCATGATATGCCGCGTTTCTATTGAATATATATGTCAAGGGCGGTATACTGAATATGTTAACGGCATTTTCATTAAATATAATTTAAAGGAGATTCTTATGAAATCGCGTTCCGAGATCAAATCACAGGCGAAATCGAATTTTCACGCGCAGTACGGTATTTCAGTAGGGGCGTATATACTGTTCATGGTGCTGATAGGCGCGTTGTCATGGACCTTCGTCGGAGCCCTCTTGCTTATCCCCGCGTTCATTGTGGGTTACGCGTTCTTTTCCGTACGCATATACAAGGGCGAACCGGGCGACATAGGCGGCATGTTCAACGCGGGTTTTAGCGATTACGCGCGCAATTTGGGCGGCGTGCTCTGGATGTGGCTGTTTACGTTCCTCTGGACGCTGCTGTTCGTCATTCCAGGGATCGTCAAGTACTTCTCATATTTCATGACGCCGTATATTCTCGCCGACAGCAAAAACGTAAGCGCGACGCAGGCGCTGAAGCTCTCGATGCGAATGACTAAAGGCTGCAAGGGAGAGATCTTCGTCATGTATCTGAGCTTCATCGGCTGGCTGCTTCTGTCGATGGTTACCTGCGGGATCCTCCAGCTCGTTTACGTCGGGCCGTACATGCAGGCGAGCCTCGCCGGCATGTATGTCGAGCTGAAGAAGAATGCCCTCGCGAAGGGGATCGTGACGGAAGCCGAGCTTGCTTAGACCGCATATTAAGGAGGAAGAAAATGAAATCACGTTTGGAAATCAAATCGCAGGCAAAAACGAATTTTAAGGAGCAGTACGGGACAGGCGTTCTTGCAGCGCTTGTTCTTTCCGCTATCTCGTTCGTTTTGGGCGCGCTGCCGGCTCTGTTTTACAGATGGCGCGAGATGCCGTTCAGCTTCGGAAATGATGGTTTTAGCTACCGCTATTTCGACACCTCTGCGTCCGCCCCGTTTTCCATAATCGGTTTGCTGGTCATGCCCCCTATCGTCGTCGGGTTCGCTTTTTTGTTCCTTCGCATGTACAGGGGCGAACGCGCCGACATAGGAGAAGCCTTCGGCGCGGGATTCAGGGATTACGGGAGAAACTTGGGCGGCATACTCTGGATGCTGCTGTTTACGTTCCTCTGGACGCTGCTGTTCATAATCCCGGGTATCGTGAAGTCGTTTGCGTACTTTATGACCCCGTACATACTCGCGGACAGTAAAAAAGTATCGCCTACGCAGGCGCTGAAGCTGTCTATGAAAATGACGCGCGGCTATAAGGGCGAAATATTCGTGATGGCTTTAAGCTTCATCGGCTGGATGCTGCTCTCAATGCTTACCATGGGGATACTGTTCATACTGTACGTCGGGCCTTATATGCAGGCGAGCTTTGCAGGCATGTACTTAGAGCTTAAGAACAACGCGCTCGCCAAGGGTATCGTAACTCCCGAGGAACTCGAATAGTCTTTCCCGTAACCACATTCTTTGAGAAGGGCGGCCGTCGTCCGCCCTTCTTAACGTTACGCTTTCGCCTTCCAGAGCCGGAGCTTCACCATAGCCTTCGAAAGCGCCCTGCCGCCCGGAACATAGGAAAGGTCTTCGCCGTTGACCGCTCCGAATAGAAGCGCAAAAATCAGATAAATGGGTATCGCGGCTAAAATCACCGCGCCCGTCCACGGCTTCGAGTAAATGACCGCGCCGTGCGACGTGTGCACAGTGATATAGGGTATCATTAAATACACGAACGCGCCCATCGCCGCGGACGCGAGGAGCGGCTTTACGATGCTGCCAAATACTTTGAGCTTCGCTCCCGTATGGCTTACCACGCATATCACATCGAGAAGCGCAGTTATCGAATAACATGCGAGCGTGCCGTAAAACGCTCCCTGTATGTTTATCGCGGGTATGTTTATCGTCACAAGGCTGACGGCAATCTTGACTATTATCCCGATGAACAGGTTGATTACCGGGATATACGTTTTCCCGAGCCCCTGAAGTATGCCCGTCATAGTCTGGAGCACCGTAAGCGACAGCATAGACACCGCGTTTATCGCGAGCAGCAGCCCGGCTTCGGATAACAGGTTGAGCTGCGCGACCATCGGGTCGGAGCTCGCGTAAAGAGAGCCCGAATAAAGAAGATATATGACCGGCGTGGAGAGCAGGTAAAGGCCTATCGTCGAAGGCAGCCCGATAAGCATCGAAAGCTTGAACGCGACGCTCGATTTGTTCGCCACTCCCTCAAGATCCTCTCTCGCCTTCGACGCGGAAATCGAAGGGACGAGGCTCATGCCGAGAGCGAGCGAGAGCACCGCGGGCATGTTTATAACCGAGTTTATAAGGCTCACCAGCCCGTACAGGTGGCTTACGACCTTGTCGCTGACCGCGACTTCCTTGCCCAAAAGTATTATTTTATCCATCGCGAGCAGGGAATTGTTTATTATCCCCGCGTCGGCGAGCTGTACTATCGGCATGGCGCAGGAGCCTATTATTATCGGCAGCGCGAGATAAAACATCCTCGAACCTATGCCGTGCCTTAAGCGCGTGCGCTGCCCGTTCTTGATGTTATGCCTTATTTCCTTTTTGTTTTTCAGATAAAGTATGAGCATGTAGAGGAAGGCGACCGCTTCCGAAACGGTTATCCCGAATATGGTGCCCGCGGCGCCGTATTCCGGGCCGTATACCCTCCACGCGTATGAAAAATATATGCCGACTCCGAGTTTGACGACCTGCTCGATGATCTGAGAGACCGCGGTCGGCGTCATCCGCTGCATCCCCTGAAAATACCCGCGGTACGCGGAAATGATAGAAACGAACAACAGCGACGGCGCGAGCGTCATCATGGTAATATGCGCTTCCGGCCTTCCGAGCGCGGACGAGATAGGGCTGCTGAAAACGATCATCGCGGCCGTAGTAACGGTGCCGATAAGCGCCATCGCCCTCATCGCGGTCCTGAACACCGCGTGCGCCGCGCGGTAATCGCCCAGTGCGATCCTTTCCGACACCATTTTCGAGATCGCTACCGGGAGCCCGGCGCTCGACATGGCAAGCAGGAACGTATAGACGGGAAAAGCGGCGTTGTACGCCGCCATGGCTTCAACGCCTATGATATTCGATGTTACTATCGTATAAACGGCGCCGAAAAGCTTAGCTACGATACCAAGGCTTCCGAGTACCGCCGCGCCCCTGACAAAGCTTCTCTGCGGTTTTTCCATCAATCTCCCCTATCCGTCAATAATCCGATATAAAATCAATATTTTTTGATTTTCCAACTGCCGGTATTTTTTCACATCATAATATCAGAGAGATTATAAACAATAAATACCGCCCTGTACATATTACCCGTTCATATTATTATGAAAAAATACGTTTTTTTAAACTTTACGGCTTTTGCGTCGTCCGCCGGCGGACTAAAAAAGCCCGGCTGTTTGCAGTCCGGGCTTAACGTCCGCGCGGGTCATAGCTCCTGTTTCAGGTAATCTTCGATGAAGACCGCGGCGACTTCGGGGTCGAACTGAGCGCCTGCGTTTTTCTTGATTTCTTCCAGCGCTTCCTGCTGCGTTTTCGCCGCTCTGTAAGGCTGCCGGCGTATCATGCAGTCGTAAGCGTCCGCGACCATAAGTATCCTTGCCTTAAGCGATATGGCCTCGCCTTTTAAGCCTTTGGGATAGCCTTTCCCGTCCCATCTCTCGTGGTGCTGAAGGACGTGCTCGGCTATGTCGTGGAACCCTCCCGCCGTGCTTAATATCCTGTATCCGGTCTCCGGATGGCTCCTGAGCTGTACCCATTCGGATTCGCTGAGCTCATTCGGATTGTTGAGTATCGACTCGTCGATAACTATTTTCCCGATGTCGTGGTATTCCGCGATCTTCCTCATCTCTTTTATCTCGTCAGGGCTGAACCCGTACAGCCTCCCCATGCCTTCGCAAATTTCGGCGACTCTTTTGGCGTGTTCCTTCTCGTTAGGCAGCTTCGTATAGAACGCTTTGTTTACCGACTTGATTACGGCGTCCTTTACGCCGGAGCTTATTATTATCTTTTTATGGTACATCGAGCCTTCCGCGCTTTTAAGCGTGTCCCAGATAAGCTCGTCGACCGAATACTTCGTATCCCATCCGAAAGACAGCGACACGTTAAGCCCCATGACCCTCGTTTTTTCAAGCTCGCGCTCTATCCTTTCTACCAGCTTTTCCGCCGAAGCCTTGTCGGTCTTGGGAAGCAGTATGACGAACTCGTCGCCGCCCGTCCTCGAGATGATCTCGTCCGCGCGGCAGGCGTCCTTTATTACTTCCGCCGCCTTGCAGAGAAGCTGGTCCCCGACATCGTGCCCGAACGCGTCGTTGACGGTTTTTAAGCCGTTTATATCGGCGTACACGACGGAGATGGGAAGGTTCCTTACGGTATCGAGGCGCTTTAATTCCTCGTCGAAGAACCTGCGGTTATACAGGCCGGTCACCTGGTCATGATAGCTTAGGTATTCTATCTCTTTCTGCCTCTCCTTTTTCTCCCGAAAGTCGCGAAGCACGATTACGCAGCCGATAATCTCCCCGTTTTTGTTCTTTACGGGCGACGTCGTGCTCTCTATCGCTATAGCCGAGCCGTCCTTTGAACGCAGCACCGTATTCCCCGAGAATTCTATCACTTTTTCTTCTTCGAATACTTCCTCAAGCTGCAGCGGTATCTTTTCCGCGGTGCTTTCGTTCATAAGGGTCAGCACGCCGTCTATCGGCATCCCGATCGCCTCCTGCTGGCTCCAGCCGGAGAGCGACTGCGCGGCGGGGTTCATAAACTGTATTTTATAGTCTTTCCCCACTACAAAAACCCCGTCGCCGACCGAATGCAGAGTCGCGTACAGTTTCTCTTCGCTCTCCCGCACGAGAGCCTGCCCCAATTCTATCCTCCCCAACATTCCGTTGATAGTCATCCTTATGAACGCGAATTCGTCTTTCCCCTTTACGGCGAGTTTTTCGTCAGGCTTTACGCCTATCTGCTTCAAATCTTTTATCAGCCTTACGAACGGTTTTGAAAAATATACCGCGAGGATAGCGAACATCAAAGCGGCAAGCCCCGCCGAGAACAAAAAACTCCCCAACAGGAAACCGTTAAGCTCTCCGACGGCGGACAGGTAAAGGTCGCGGTGTTTTTCAAAAATAATCACCGCGGGGGCAGCGCCGTTTCCTGTCGGTATCTCGCACTGAAATCTGAACGTGTCCTCGTTTTTGCTTATCATATGGACGAGCGGAGGGGCGTCTGCTCCCGCCGGAGGCGCTTCCTCGATCGAGACCACCTTGCATCCCGATATTTTTTCCAGCTCCCCGATGTCTAACTTGCGGCCGATTACGAGTTTCCCCGCCGGAGCCTGAGTATTTGACGTGTCCGTTATATCGGACGCGGCGGTTATATAATACGAGCCTCCGAGGTTGAACAAGGAAACGAAGCTCGAAAAATCCATATTCGCGGCTATGACTTTAGAAAAGTCGCGAATAAAGCCGCTGTCGAAATCGATGAACTCTCCGGCGTCAAAATCATAATATTTCTGGTAATATATCCAGTCGGTATGGTAATTGAATACGATGAAATTTATATCGAGGTCGATAAATGTATCGGCTTCGAGGTTCCTGTCTATGTAGGAATCGTCTCCGTTCATAAAATTAAAGGTTTCGTCCCAATGCGCCCAGTCGTTTGCGCTGCCCTGCAATCTTTTCATCTTTTCGTTAAGATATGAAAACACGCTGTTGCTTATGGTATTGATCTGGGCTTCTTCCTGAGCCTCGAGGTGCCTGTAAAAGAACGCGCCGAACATAAGGTTCATAACAATAATCGAAACCAGCACGATCGGAACAACTATTATTATCATCTTGGTCAGCACTCTCATCCGCGGCCACTCAAAGCTTCATAGTATGTATAACCATATATATATAACCCTTCCGCCCGGCGCTTAAACAATCCATATCCTTTGTTTCCACCCGGCGGAAACGCTTTGCATATTATAACATACAACGGGCAGTTATGTCTTTACTGCCGTTCCAAACTCTAATTCGGAATACGCTTCCGTTACTTTCACCGAGCAAAAAATCGGGCCATCGGTCACGATGCCGCCGTTTCCTGAATGTTTATGCGTGATTTTTAAAACGCCTGTCAATAACCAGCGAAAATGTCACCCCTGAGCGCCGTTAATTATCTTGGGAAAATGTCACCCCCCCCCGTACTCATAGAGCTGATTGAACAACCGCCTTAACAAGAAGTCAAGGCGCTGCGGCATATACCTTGACTTCTTGTTATCGCCATGCTTGGTAATGATGCCGAGGGATGAAGCGAAGAAGTAAGCCATAAATGCCTATCCCTCGACAAAACAAGTATAGCATGGCGAGCGGCTTAGTTAGCTGCTCGGGATGCCTCGGGAATCCGCAAAAAAGTAAGCCCTTCAGCCTGCGTCATCAATCTTGTCCAGGAAAATCCTTTCGAGCATTCTGAGGATCGCACGGTCATTGTCTTCGAAGGTAACCTTTTTCATAAGGGAATGTCCGTATTTGAAGTAATGACTATCAGGAAGCGCGTATTTCCCTTTCTTTTGTGTAGTTTTTTGTTTTACCGCTTTTTCCGGCTTAACATAAGGAGCGGTTTCGTAAACAACACCCTTATAGGCCGCCCTGACGCCGAAACGAGGACTAACGAGCACATCTATGCTGCCTTTGCGGGGAAGAAGCATGTCGCCGCGTGGCTGAACAATCAGATAGCTTCTGCCGTGGAAGGAAAATATGCCGCCGTTATCAAATGTCCTTTTTTCCATTACGCACAGTATGTTCTCGAGGTTCATGGCGGGTGGAAGCGCCAGGTAGGCGATTTCGCTATCTTCGGGTTCAACGGCAAACAGGTTTGCCAGCTCTTTGACGTAATTGGCCAGGAAGGCATTGGCGGCATCGATGGATGTGATTTCTGCAATGGCAAGCTCAATAGGGAGCCTGCCTTGAAGCGTCTCCCAGAGGCGTTCCACTCTCCCTTTGGCTTGGGGACTTCTTGCCTTTATCAAAGAAATCCCAAGCTGCTTCAAAGCCCTCCCAAACTGGGTATCCTTTGCTCTGATGCCCTTCAGATCCTCCTCTATCGTGATTTTACCGTCCTTTGGGGAAACGAAAATCGTATGCCTGTCGGCATATATGCTGATAGGTATGCCGTTGTTCGTCAGTACGCTGCGCATAATCTCGAAATATCCCTGCAAGCATTCGTTCTTACACAGATACAGTGCTACCGGTTTGCCCGTGGCGTCGTCGATTGCTCCGTGAAGCGAATACATTTCACCGTTGTTAAGCCAATCGAAAGGCGATGCGTCTATTTGCAGCATCAGACCTTCACGGGCTTTTCTCTTTCTTTGCCGGTGCTTCTTGGGCGGCCGCCTGGTTTTCACGCTTTTGATTCCGGCAGAAGTCAATATCCGGTACAGTGCGGAATAGCTGAGCTCTATTCCATATATACGGGCAAGCAACTCCTGAAAAAAGAGGAAATTCGCCTTCTCGAAATGGTTTGACTTCTTCAGTTCGATAATCCTTTGCCTGTCTTCCTCGCTGATAGCGTTTGCAGGTTTCCTTCCGATATTCTTGTGAACCAGCGCTTCTATGCCTATTTGCTTGTATCCTCCCTTCAAGCGCTGTGTCTGACGTTCAGAAATCCCCATTGCCTGCGCAGCTTCCGGCACCGTAAAGGATGCATCGCTTATCAGTCTGGACAATACGTTGGCTCTGTTCAGTTGTTTTTGTGACAATACTATTCTCCTATCCATCACTGTAATTATACAGGGGTGACATTTTCCCTCGATAATTGATAGGGTGACATTATCACGAGATAACAACACAAAGTTGAAATCCATACTTGCGGCGCATTTTGCCTTATGGTATAATCCTAAAGTTGATTTGGGGCGGTTTCTTTTCGGAGCGCCTTTTAAAGCCCGGTCAATGTATGTAAAAACGGAGGAATCGTTATGGATAATATAGTAAAAGCAATAGAAAAAGAAAAGATGCGAACGGACCTTCCTGAAATCAAAGTGGGGGATACGGTCAAGGTTTTCGTCAAGGTTGTAGAGGGAACGAGGGAACGCCTTCAGGGTTTCGAAGGCTATGTAATAGCCAAAAACGGGAGCGGCACCACCCAGACGATAACCGTCAGGCGCGTTTCGTTCGGAGTGGGGATTGAGCGCATTTTCCCCATCCACTCTCCCAAGATAGCTTCGATACAAAAAATCAGGGAGAACAAGGTAAGACGCGCCAAGCTGTACTACCTGCGCGACAGGGCAGGCAAGGCGGCGAAACTGAAGGAAGAAAAATAACCAAACGTCAGGAGCCTTAAAACGGCTCTTTTTTTATCGCCGCAAAGAAGGCGCCTTGCCCGATTGCCCCGCGGCGGGTATAATCATAACAGGAAAAATTTATTCTTGCGCGGAAAAATCATGGATATACAATGGTACCCCGGGCACATGGCGAAGGCGAAACGCCTGCTTGCGGAAAAAATCAAGCTCGTCGATACCGCCGTCGTCGTCACCGACGCGAGGGCGCCTTTGAGCACGTTCAACCCCGACATACCCAAGCTGCTGTCCGGAAAAAGCTTCATCGTGCTGCTCAATAAGGCGGACCTCGCCGACGAAGAGATGACGGCGCTCTGGGAAAGGCATTATAAAGAAAAATACGGCAACGCGCTTTCTTTCAGTGCGATTAAATCGCACAGGCGCGCGCTCATCGGAGCGATAAACGCCGCGTCTTTGGAAGCGGTAAGAAAATACGCGGCGAAGGGAATGAAAAAGACGGTCAGGGCGCTCGTTTGCGGTGTGCCGAACGCGGGAAAATCCGCCGTGATAAACAGGCTTATAGGAAAAAACAGCGCGGCGACCGCGGACAAGCCGGGGGTGACTAAAGGCCTCCAGTGGCTAAAAGTAACGGACGGTCTCGAACTTCTCGATTCCCCCGGGCTTCTTTGGCCTAAAATCGAGTCTGAGGACGCGTCGGAGAACCTTGCCATAGTCGGCTGCATCAGGCAGGAGATAACGGATACCGTAGCGCTTTCGCTCGCGCTAATCGAAAAGCTTAAGAAAACCGCCCCGGGAGCGCTTCGGGAAAGATACGGCGCCAAAGGCGGCGATCCGCGCGACGTCCTCGAACAGATCTGCGCCAACAGGGGATTCCTCGTAAAAAACGGGGGTATCGACTTCGAGCGGGGCGCGAGGACGCTTCTTAACGAATTCAGGGGAGGACGGCTCGGGAGGATAACCCTCGAGAGCCCGCACATATGCGAAGAACAGTAGACGAACAAAAAAGGCTTGAACTCATGTGCCGGTTCGAGAGGCCGTACTGGGAAAAGGGGCTGCTTGTAGCGGGTATGGACGAGGCGGGACGCGGACCGCTCGCGGGGCCTTGCGTCGCCGCGGCAGTGATCATGCCCCCGTGGCTGCTTATCCCAGGAATTGACGACTCGAAGAAACTGCCCGAAAAGAAAAGAAGGCGGCTCTTCGAGGAAATCACCCGCAGCGCGATATGCTGCTCGGTAGGGATAGTCGACAGCGGCGTGATCGACGAGATAAACATATTAAACGCCGCGAAGCGCGCGTTTGAGCAGGCTTTCTTAGGGCTTCGCGTAAAGCCCGCTCACGTGTTCTGCGACAGGATAAGCAACGAGAAAACGGCCGGAGGATTGGAACAAACCTTAACGCTCGGAACGTCTTACCGGCAGATAACCGGCGGAGACGCGCTCTGTTACAGCGTCGCCGCCGCGTCCATCGTAGCGAAGGAGACGCGCGACGCTCTTATGCGCGAATATGCGAAAACCTTTCCGGAATACGGGTTCGAAAACCATAAAGGCTACGCGACGAAACGGCATAAGGAAATGATAGCGCTTTACGGCGCCTGCGATATCCACAGGAGGTCTTTCTTAAGGGAGCTATGAAGCCGACGCAAAAGGGCGCTGACGCGGAGACCCGCGCGGCCTCGTACCTTGAACGTTGCGGATGCACCGTGATAAAAAGGAATTATCACGTCAGGGGCGGAGAGGTCGACATAATATTCTCCGAAGGGGATACGACCGTGTTCTGCGAAGTAAAGGCGAGAACGCGGGACCGTTTCGGCTCGCCCGCCGAAGCCGTCAACATAACGAAACGCAGGCGCGTCTGCCTGGCCGCTCTCGATTATGCGGCTAAAAATAAAGGCGTTGATGAAAAATACAGGTTTGATATAATAGAGTTCGATAACGGCAGAATAAACCATATAAGGAACGCTTTTGAGTTTATCGAGCCTTAGTATTACGGGGAAACATATGCGAAGATATATGCGTTTTTTTAGCAGGGACCCGCGGAAAAAGAAGCTGTTTTTTTGCATCGCGGCGGCAATACTCGTATTGGCGCTGTCCGGCACGGCGTTCGCCGCGAACGGCAAGCCGTCCGGCGCGACTCCTTCCCAGACCATGCTTGCGACGATATTGTCGGCTATCGTCGCCTGCGTGTTTCTGACCATCGGGATACTGCTCGCAATGCGAAAAGACGAAATGCATCTTTCAAACGGGTGGCAGATGTTTTTGTTCGCGGCGGTTTGCGCCGCGGGGCTTAGGCTCATAGCGGCGGCGATATACCCCGGCTACGGCAGCGACCTTGCGTGTTTCACCGGCTGGTCCGACGCGGTATATAAGTACGGGTTCTCGGGGCTTTACACGTCTTCCGACGTTTTCATCGACTACCCTCCCGGGTATATGTACGTGCTTTACGTAATCGGATTTATTAAATCCGCTCTCGGCATCGGCTATTCCTCCGCTCTTTCGGTCATACTGATAAAAACGCCCGCCATAATAGCGGACATGATGATCGCGATCATACTTTACAGGATAGCTTCGCGCGAGGAAAACAGGATGTTCGGGCTTCTTTGCTCCTGTCTTGTGCTGTTCAATCCGGCCGTGTTCTTCGACACGGCGGTATGGGCGCAGATGGACTCGGTATTCATACTGTTCGTCGTGCTGAACATATATTACCTGCGTCAGGAGAGGTACATCTTAGGCGCGGTGTTTTTCGCGGTCGCGCTTCTCGTCAAGCCGCAGGCGGTTATGTTCCTGCCCGTCGTGGGACTCGCGTACTTCTACGCGCTGTTCAAAAGAGGCGGCTTCGGAAAGGCCGTGGGCGGCATATTCGGGGGACTGCTCGCGGGCGCGGCCGTATTCGCGGCGGGCGTCCTGCCGTTCATGCTTGAGAGCGTTTCCCCGTTCGCGTTCAATCAGGATCCCTCATGGATCGTCGGCAAATATATCGGCACGATGCAATCCTACCGATACTATACGCTCAACGCGTTCAATCTTTACGCGGCCGCGGGCGGGAACTGGCTGAGTTTCGACGCCCCGTTCCTTTCCTTCGAATACCGCGTGTGGATGTCCGCGTCGATCGTTTTGATATGCGTCGCGGTGATAGTTCTACAATGGAGATCGCGCGAAAAACGGCGGCTTTTCGAGATCGCCGCGTTCCTTATAATATCGCTTTTCATGCTCGCGCCGATGATGCACGAAAGATATATACTGCCCGCGTGCGTGCTGACCTTATTCGCGTACGCGTATTCGAGGGACCTCGTAACGCTGTTCTTCGGATGCGCGTTCTCGTTTACCGCGCTTATCAATCAGATGGTAGTGCTTTTCGGGGACAGCACCGCGGCGGCGCCGCTCCCGGCTCTTATATTCTCGGCGGCGAATCTCGGGCTTTACGCCGCATACGCAGCGCTAACGGCAAAGAAATTGTCAAGCGGCAGGGTTCTGATAAAGAGCCCCGGGCTGCTCGGATAGACGAAAGGTAATCAAAGATAGATGCTTCTTACAAAGAACTGGCAGAAAAACGCGAGGCAGCGGCTTTTCACGGAGGAAGAGCGCGCGCGGATGGGAATCCGCGACTGGCTCATAATGATCGCGCTAACCGCCGTTTACGCGGTCGTCGCTTTTACCAATCTTGGCTCTTTGGACGTGCCTAAAACGCATTATTCGATGAACGCCGCCGGAAACAGCATAACGGTGCGCTTCAAACAGCCCGAAACGATCGAATCGATAAAATACTATACCGCGTTGGGCGACGGAGACCTTACTTTTTATTACTCCGCCGACGGCATGAACTATACGCAGGTGACGACCAGGAAAGATACCGGAGAACAGGACGAAGAAGGAAACCCCGTATACACGTATTCGCCGCTCGTCGCGAACCATACCGCGATCGACATATACGAATGGCAGTTTTTAGACTGCGCGCCGTTCGAGGCGGAATACGTGTCCGTCCATGTCGATACTCCGGGCATACAGATGCTCGAGATCGGGTTCTGCGGAAGCGACGGGCTGCCGGTCCCCATCGCCTCCGTCAAAGACTCGGATCCGGACGCGATGCCGGCAAACCCCGCCTCCAACATGTTCGACGAGCAGGATCACGTGCCGCAGCGGACATATTTCATGACCGAAATGTATTTTGACGAGGTATACCACGCGAGGACCGCACTCGAATACATAGAGCACGTGACCCCGTACGAAATAACCCATCCTCCGCTCGGGAAGACGATCATAACGTTGGGGATCCGGATTTTCGGCATGGACCCGTTCGGCTGGCGGTTCATGGGCACGCTTTTCGGAGTCCTTTTGCTTCCTCTTATGTATTATTTCGCGAAGAAGCTGTTTAAAAAGCCTCTGTTCGCGTTCATACCGATGTTCCTGTACGCCGTTGATTTCATGCATTTTACGCAGACGCGAATGGCTACCGTCGACAGCTACAGCTCGTTCTTCGTTATCCTGATGTACCTTTTCATGTACATATACAGCGAAAGAAACTATAATAAAGAGCCTTTGATGTCGACGCTGTTGCCGCTCGCGCTTTGCGGCGTGTTTTTCGGCGTCGGCGCGTCCACGAAATGGCTCTGCCTTTATTCGAGCGCGGGGCTTATAGCGATCTTGGGAATACAGTTTTATAAGCGCCACAGAGAGTTCTCATACGCGCGCCTCGCGCTGTCCGAAAGCGGCGCGGACGCGCCGGCAGGCGACGCAAGGGCATACCTTGAAAGCATAAGCCGCGGTTATGTGAAAAAGACCCTGATAACGGTGCTCTGGTGCGTGATGTTCTTCGTCATAGTGCCTCTCGTGATATATTATTTTTCTTATGCCCCGTACATGGCCCGTCCGTCCGGCGCCGGAGGCGCCGCGCTGCGGATATTCTTCTTCGCGTTCGCCGCGGCGGTGATAATATCGCTGTTTACGATCCGCTTCGTAATAATCCGCAGGGAAAGGAACGCCGCGCGCAAACGGCGCGAGTCCCGCGCGGACGACGAGAACCTCGGTATCCGCCGCAGGTATCTGCAAAAAACGGTTTTGACCGTGATGCTCATGCTGTTTGTTCTCGCCGCGGTCGGGCTCTTTATATATTACTCGTCGTTCACGCTGTATACCGCGCAGGATCAGGGCCCGTACGACCTCTCCAAGGTTTTGGGCAACCAGGAGTATATGTTCAAATACCACGCGTACTTAAAGACGGCGAAGCCGCATCCGTTCGAGTCGAGATGGTGGTCTTGGCCGCTCGACATAAGGCCGGTTTTCCTGTTCCAGGGCAAGGGATATCCTCAGGGGATGATGTCCTCGCTTTCCACGATGGGCAACCCGGCGGTATGGTGGGGCGGACTTGCGGCGGTCGTCGCTCTTATCGCGATCCGCATAAGCAAGGGGCGCTTAGGAAGGCGCACGATGTTTATCGGCATCGCGGCGGCTTCGCAGTACCTGCCCTGGGTGCTGGTAACGAGGGAAACGTTCATTTACCATTATTTCGAGACGGTGCCGTTCCTCATACTGCTCATGGCGGTGCTCGCTAAATACATGATTGAGCGCACGAGGCACGGAAGGTTTTTCGTGTTCGTATTCTTAGGCGTATGCCTGCTGCTTTTCATCCTGTTCTATCCGGTCACGACGGGCATAGAGATACCTAAAGATTACGCCAACATCATACGCTGGCTCCCGACCTGGCCGTTCTATTAAGAGGCGATTATGGATCCGCTGCGCAAATACAAAAAGAGCGTCGCTCATTTAATAAAGTTCATGATAGTCGGGGCGGTCAACTTCGGGGTCGATTACGGCGTGCTGACGCTGCTCAACGTGGTTTTAGGGGTTCCCGTCGCGGTCGCAAACACGGTCTCATATACATGCGGCCTTGTCAACAGCTTTTTTCTGAACCGCTACTGGACGTTCAAGATAGACATCAGCTTCTTTTCGGTATACACGCTCAAGCCGGGGCGTATGCTGAAGAAAGGTCTGCGGATTCGCTTCCTGTCGGCGGCGTTTTTGAAGTTCATATTCGTAAACCTCGTATCGCTCGGGGTAAATACTCTGACGGTGTTCATACTCGTGGACATGTACGGGCTGACGCTGTTCCATAACCTTGCCGCGAAACTGACAGCCACCGTGTTCTCGTTCGTCGTAAACTTCGCGGGCAGCAAGCTACTCGTATTCCGCGAAGACGCACAAAGGCGCGAAGGGGACGGCGAAGCATAAAATAAATGCGAGAAAATAAATGCGCGCAAACCGGCTTAATGATTGAAAGCGCCCGGCGTATTGATAAATCCGGCAAAAAACCTTATTATGATATATAAATTGGCAAATTCTTTGCGCGAGGTATCGGGGTGCTTTCCAAAATCACGAGTTTCGGGCTTACCGGCCTTATCGGATTCCCTGTTTTCGTCGAGGCGGACATATCGAACGGCATGCCCGCGTACGAGACCGTAGGGCTTCCGGGAGAGGCGGTGCGCGAATCGAAGGAACGCGTCCGCTCCGCGATAAAGAACTCCGGATACGAATACCCTCAGACGAGGATAACGATAAACCTCGCCCCCGCCGACACGAAAAAACAAGGCCCGATATACGACCTCTCGATCGCGTTGGGCCTTCTCTGCGCGAGCCGCCAGGCCGCTCCGCCAAACGATTCGAGCGTTTTTTTGGGGGAGCTTTCGCTCGACGGGAAGCTGCGCGGAGTCGCGGGAGTCCTTCCGATGGCTATATCGGCAAGGGAAGCTGGGTATAGGGAAATTTTCGTGCCGGAGGAAAACGCCGAGGAAGCGAGCTACATCGAAGGCTTGAGCGTTTATCCGGTGCGCGACTTAAACCAGATCGAGGCGCACTTGAACGGCAGGGAAAAAATATTACCCTGCGAGACACGCAGGTTCGAGCCGGATTCCTCCGAGGTATGCAAAAACGATATGTCTTTCATACGCGGCCAGCAGCACGCGAAGCGCGCGCTTGAGATAGCCGCCGCGGGCGGCCATAACATACTTTTCGTAGGCCCCCCGGGAAGCGGGAAGACTATGCTCGCGCGGGCGGTCCCGGGCATACTGCCCGAGCTAACGTTCGAGGAAGCCCTTGAAATAACCAAGATACAGTCGGTCTGCGCGCAAAGCCGCGGCCTTGCAAAGACGCGCCCGTTCCGCAGCCCACACCACACGCTTTCGACCGCCGCGCTCACAGGCGGAGGCCACCACGTAAGCCCCGGAGAGGTAAGCCTCGCGCACGGGGGCGTCCTCTTTTTGGACGAGTTGGCGGAGTTCAAGCGCGAGGCTTTGGAGGCGCTCCGCCAGCCCCTCGAGGACAAGAAGATAAGCATCGCCCGCGCGAACGCGAAAATCACGTACCCAGCGGGAGTAATGCTTATTGCTTCGATGAACCCCTGCCCCTGCGGGAATTTCGGAAGCGACAGGCCTTGCAGGTGCACTCCGCGCGAGATAAGGAATTACCTTTCAAGAATAAGCGGGCCGCTGCTCGACAGGATCGACATGCACATAGGCATGGAGGAAGTAAGCTACGCCGAGCTGACCGGCGAAAAGACGGGCGAGACGTCGAGGGAGATCCGCGCGCGCGTGAACGCGGCGAGGAAGATACAGCGGAGCCGGTACGCGGACGAAGGCATATTCAGCAACGCGGAGCTTACCGGAGAGCTTGCGGACAGATACTGCGTTTTAAACGCCGAGTGCCGCGGTCTCATGGAAGCCGCGTACAACAGGTTCGGGCTCTCCGTACGCGCGATGACCCGGGTCCTTAAAGTCGCGCGCACGATAGCCGACCTCGCGGGGTCGCGGGATATAGACAAGACACACCTCGCCGAGGCGGTGCAGTACAGGACGGACATCAAATATTGGGGTTAAGCCCCGCCGTATTCAAGCAAAGCGGGATTCTATGGACATATTTGCGATCCTTAAGGTAATCGCGAGCCTGTTTAATCTACAAAAGGTTAAATGCCTAAAGCGTATTGATGAATTATTTGGCGAAGAGAGGTCGGGGTTATAACGATGAAAAATGGTGTGAAAAAATTAGTATTCGGGATTTTATTGATACCGGTTATTTCTTTATGCGCTTGCGTGCCTTTAAGCTATCAAGCACCCCCTGAGAATACACGACAGTCGACGCCAGCGGTTTCATATCCCGCTGAACCGACTCAGTCTTCTGTAACTTCACCTGCTCCGGCTGCTCCAGCAGGCACCCCCCGGAAATATCCCGAGCCGATTTATAATGACGATATCCAGGCGTTTATAGACATAGGTCTGCAAAAGCGGGCGGATATGGAACCCGTTTTAGAGAGATATTATTATTTATATTCGTATCCGCAAAATCAGCCTGCCTTTAACAATCCTTATTGCGTTTGGTTCGAGAGAAGCGCTGCCGCCGATTTGGACGGAGACGGTAAAGACGAAAACATTTCTATTATTGGAGATACTAAGGGAAATATTCCGGGCGAGTTTTATTATAGCATTATAATTGATATCGACGGGAAACGGCTCCCCCTAACTTCGGAAGATGGTTTCAGAGAATTCACGTTAGACGGGGTCGTTTTAGACATCAATGCTGAGGACGGTAAAAAGGAAATAGGCATCCCGGGGGATAATAATAATGATATGGGGTATATTATAACCTT
>Ga0078972_1006303_pt1 | contig 28420 bp, 27 predicted proteins | sample YelNatPaOPGAMG01_FD_67568 | JGI IMG/M metagenome (GOLD analysis project Ga0078972, IMG submission 67568) | Hot spring thermophilic microbial communities from Obsidian Pool, Yellowstone National Park, USA - OP-RAMG-01 (SPADES assembly) (version 2) | ecosystem: Environmental > Aquatic > Thermal... | reverse complement strand
ACAGTATTTCGAACCTGTCTTCACCCCATCAGTCGACTCCTTTGCCTCTATACAATCCATACCATTATTACAATATCCATTCGGACACTCATCGAGGGGGAGATAATCCACATCAGTAGTGATAACGCCAATATGAAAATCATTCTGAGCACCAGTCAAACCATTTATGAACTTGTCGAGGTTTTTTGCCAGATTCTCCTGCTCCTGAGCCATAGACCCGGAGTTGTCAATTACAAACAGGATGTCGGATTTTTTAGTCTTCTCCACTACTCCCGTATCCCCGTATCCAGAGTCAATCCCCGGCGATAAAACATCAGAGGCATCCTTACTGTTGTCCTGAGAATTATTACAGTTTAACAAAAAGACGAGAATACTCAAAACAACAAGCATAAATGTTCTTTTCATAGTCTCCTCCTTTGCATAGCACTACTTTTTATCATTTTTCTTATGAACTGTCAATAAATTTTTACAACAGATCGGTTTACTTCTGGAGGAATTTCAGGAGTAGACCTTTCATTGCAATCTTTCTGTACTCCTCTGTGGAGCGCACATCGGATATGGGTTTGAGGTATCTCAACAGAGTGTCACAGGCATCGGCGATCACGGACCGGGTGAGAGGTTTACCTGTAATATACTTCTCCACCTCAAATAGCCTTATCGGTACTGGCGCCACAGAGCCAGCCGCGAGTCTCACTACCTCCACCTCTTTCTTCTCCTTCTTCAGAAACCCCGCCAGGGACACCTTTGCAATAGACTGTGCCTGCCTCGTCCCAACCTTGTAAAACTCTACCTTATCCACTGCATCGGGGATTGGTACTTTGATGGAGTATATTATCTCGTCAGACTTTATGACCGTATTCTTATACCCCTTGTAGAATTCATAGAGTTTGAGTTCCCTCAATTGAGTCTTTGACCTGAGAACAAGAGATGAATCGTATATCAATAGGACTGGAGGCAGATCAGCGGCGGGTGAGGCATTGGCGATATTCCCCCCTATTGTCCCCATATTTCTGATGGCGGGTGCACCTATTAGAGAGGCTGCATAGGCTAAAACGGGTATACCCTTCTTAATCAGTTTGTTTTCTGATATCTCAGTATGAGTCGTGAGGGCACCTATCTCAATAATACCCCTATCCTCTTTAATAAACGAAAGCTCCTTCAGGTTCGAGATAGAGATTACCCTCTCGGGGTTACTCCTGTTATTGTGCCACTGAGCCATCAGGTCCGTGCCGCCCGCAAGTAGCACTGCATCGGGGTATCTCTCCCTCACCTTAAAGAATTCATCTATATTTTTGGGGGAAAAGAATTCCATAGATTATCTCCTGCCGGTTGCTATATCGACCGCCTCGAATATCGATTTATAACCTGTGCACCTGCAGAGATTACCAGAGAGCATACTCTTTATAGTCTCTCTATCTGGCTTTTTTACCTTGCTGAGGAGATAGTATGTTGCCATCACCATACCCGGAGTACAGAACCCACACTGAACGGCGTTAGCGGTGATAAACGCCTTCTGAATCCTCTTTCCAAGCGGGGTACTCTCAACACCCTCAATTGTAAGTATCTCTGTCCCATCATTCAAAGTGGCGGCGAGTATCAGACAGCTCAACTTTAAAGTACCATCGACTATGACACTGCAGGCGCCACACTCACCCTCTCCACAACCCTCTTTGGTACCCACAAGGTCGAGTGGCCCCCTCAACACATCAATAAGCCTCATCTCCTCAGAAAACTCTACCTGAGTAATCTTGCCGTTTATCTTCCATCTCCTCTTTATCATAAGAGCCCTCTATTCTTCATTGTTGACACAATCCTCTCAGGGGTAATCGGTATCTCATTTATCTCCACACCAAGGGCATTCAGCACAGCATTTCTCAGGGCTGGAGCAACACCATTATGCGGGAGCTCGCCGATCCCCTTTGCCCCGTATGGGCCCCGGGAATATGGTATCTCCAGTATCTCTGTCTGCATCTCCGGGATATCCTCAGCCGTCGGAATAATATAGGTCTGTAGCCTGTTCTGGAAGAATCTACCATTCTTGACCTCACACTTCTCCATAAGTCCATAGCCCAGTGACTGAATCATCCCACCCTCCAGCTGACCTATCGCAGCCTTTGGATTTATTGCCTTACCAATCTCATAGACTGCATAGAGTTTTGTAGGTTTCACAGTGTATGTGAATTTATCTACCTCAACCTCAACTACTACCGCACCCCAGGAATATACAGGGTAGGCAATCCCCTTAAAATTCTCCTCGTCCCAGACCTGATCTGGCGGGAAATCATACTCCTTCTCGATATAGATCCCCCTCTCGGGAGATATATCCTTCACCACATCCTTCAGACTCAATCTCTTTTTAGAAGAGGTAAGATATACATTCCCCTTATCAATTCGTATCTTTTCGTTGTAATGTCTCTCGATCGTTGAAATGAGTTCATCACAGCAGAGGGTTAGAATACGCCCTACTATCATCGTTGTTCGAGAGGCAACCGTTGGACCCGAATTGGGGACCTGCGATGTATCGGGTAGGGGGAACCTGACCATCTCCATCGGGATATTCAGTCTATCGGCAACTATCTGAGACATTACCGTCAATACACCCTGTCCCATCTCCGTATTGGCTATCAGGATCTCCACAAGACCATCCTTATTGAGTCTGAGCCCGCCCCGCGATTTTAAGATCATCTCACCACTCCCCGTAAAGGAGCCACCGTGCAAGACTGTGGCAAGCCCAATCCCCTTAAGGGTTGTCACATCCTTCCCTTTACCCTGTTTCTTGTAACTCTCGTACTTCTTCTTAAAATCAGAGATGGCAACCACCCTATCAAGGCACCTATCTATACCCACACTCTCCTTCAGGACCTGTCCAAATGCCATCTCAGAGCCAACCTTCAGGAGATTCTTCCTTCGTACTTCATAAGGATTGAGTTTCAACCTGTGGGCAATAGTATCGATCAGTGCCTCCATTGCAAACAGGGTCTGGGGCGCACCAAACCCCCTGAAAGCGCCCGGTGGAGGCACATTGGACCTCACCGCCTTTGCCACAATTCGAACATTCGGGATTGAATACACAGAGCAGCTATGCAGTGTACCCCTTGCAAGGACTACAGGAGAGAGGGTAGTATAGGCCCCAGCATCAAAGAGAATGATACTGTCCAGAGCCACAAGCCTCCCGTCCTTCATAACACCAGCCTTGTGATATACATATGAAGGGTGTCTCTTGGTGGTAAACGAGATATCCTCTTCACGGTCATACACCATCAATACAGGCTTGTTTGCCTTCTTTGAAAGAAGAACCGCGTGGGCCGCAAGCAGACTCGGATAATCCTCCTTACCACCGAATGCCCCTCCTGTAGGAGCCTGAACTACAACTACATCTTCGTCCTTTACTCCGAGAACCTTAGCCACCGCGGGTCTTACATAATAAGGACACTGGAGAGAACCAACTACAAAAAACTTCCCCTCCTTCTTATAAGCAAGGATCCCCTGTGGCTCGAGGTAGAGATGTTCCTGAAATCCTGTGTAAAACTCTGACTCTACAATATAACTCGCTTCATCGAATCCGCTCTTCAAGTCGCCCTTTATAATCTTTGGCTCATAGAAATATGTTAGGTTTTGTGGTTCCCTCTTATATGTCCTTACAATCTCTTCGATACCGATTAAGGCAGGCTCTTCCTCGGCCTCTACCCTGATATGCCTCAATGCCTCGTATACTTGGGTGGGACTCTTTGCGGCAATCAGGGCAACGGGCTCACCAAGATAGTTTATCCTCTCCGAAACCAGACAGGGCATATCATCTTTTATAATGTGTACGAAATTCTCTCCCGGGATATCCTTTGCCGTGACTATCACAACTTTCGAAAAGTCGTATTTCGGATCGAATACTATGGACTTAAGTCTCCCCTTTGCTACAGGAGCCCTGACGGTTGCACCATAGAGCATATCGGGCATTTTATAATCGGCAATAAATCTGAGTTTGCCCGTTACCTTGTCCCATCCATCCACTCTATCAATACTCTTTCCTACATACATAAAGGCTTATCCTCTAAAAAACGCTTATATAATTTCATTTATCACCCCATTTGTCAAGGGAGAGATGACTTTAAATTTTGATTTTTCAAGAATTCAAAAAGAGAACCAGCACAAACGCATCGTTCTTCTCAAAAAGATTTATAAAGAAAGTATAGTGGCCATCGTAAGACCAATTATCAGGAAGGTCTTACAATATCCAGAAAACATTGACACCTAACTGTCAATATTACATAATCCAGGAGAAGAATCATCCGCTGAAGTACTATAACTGTGTAGAGAAGAATTCTATAGATTTCTGGTTTGTTTATAGTTCAATTCATTACCTGGCTGTAAGGGCTATTCAGAAAATAGGAGACAAGAGCGACATCCCGTTTTTGAAAAAGATTACAAATGATAAGAATGAGCACGAGAAGGTCAGGAAGGCGGTGGAGAAGTTGATTGAGGTGTTGAGTAAATAGAGAGTTATATATGGCATCTACTTAACAGATATGCTGCCCTGAGTGATGTTGAAGGCGGTCTTTGTTTTGCCTTTTATGACGACCGTATAGTTTCCAGCATACGGGATATTCAAGACTACGCTCCCCTTTTCTATCCTGTAAAACTGGGGTATAAGCTCGTAGACCTCTATGTCTGGCTCTTTCTCAAATGGAGTAAGCCTGTACTCACCTGCGACATCTATAGTTTTTAAGAAGAGAGATAAGGTGATAATCCTTACGACCATAATCTACTTTTTGGATTTTATATAGAATGGGTATCTGACAATCTTTCTCTCACCGTAGAATGACCTGAACTTCCACATCATTAGTTTCTTCAAGAAGCAGTCGTACATCGGTCCCGACTGGAAGCGCGGATCCTCTATCTTAAGATCGGCGATCCTCCCATCGTTCTTTATCACAAATTCTATGAGTAATTCCCCTCTCAAATCGGGTGTACGCTGAAGTTCTTCCTTTATACAAATAAACAGCTTCGAGATATTCTTCTGAATCATCTCGTAGATCTCCGCATCGGTGAGCTGCTCAGGCATATCCTCCCCCTTTGGTGTCTGTGGAACATCTGCCTTTGCCACCTTCGTGCCCTTTTCTGCCTCCTTCATCCCCTTCTTATCCTTCGCGCCCTTCCCTTTCCTGATAGCCTCCTTTTGAGCCTTCTCCTCCACCTTTGGTTCTTCTGGTTTGGTCTCTATCTTCTTGGTCCCGAGGGCAACAAGTGGGGGGTGTCTTTCGAGCCACTCATCCATTGTAGCGCCCGTTATCTCTACCATATCATCATCAGCGGGCGGCTTACTACTGACCCTTGATGATACAAACTTCTTATATCCATAGAAACCCACCATCCCGACAATAGCAAGTATCAAAATACCTGAGAGAATTTTTATCACGAGCACCAGAATCCCGAGCCTCTTTGCCCGCCTCTCCTCTCTCTCGATAGCCTCCCTCCTCTTTCGAGCCTCGTACTGAACTACGAACTGATAAAACTCCTTTATATCCCTTATCTTCTTCCATTCCCCATCTTCAATGGAGACCTCAGACTCGGCATTCAATATCCCTTTATTTATCATATCAGCAATGACCTGAGAGGGGACAGGCCCATAGAGCATATCATTCTGCTTGTATAGCCAGCCCTTACCAGAGAGTATCTGAAGGTTTTCTTCGCTCATAGATGTAATAATATTTATAATTATTTGCTCCTTCAGTCAAATAGAAAATCAGAGATGTTATTTAATCCTTGTTATTTCAAAAGTGGACTAAAGTAGGTCAAAAAGTGCTTCTCTGAAAGTCCACTTTTCAACTTTATTTGAGGATTTAAATCTTAAAAATCGGACTCTAATTTTAGTCCAGTTTAAATAACACTTACAATTTTACACTTGACAAAGTTGTTTAATTTTAGCAATAAAGCCATACCACTTACGGGAGGTAATATATATGACACTGGAATTTGAGTGCATAAATTGCGGTGCAGATTTTGAGCTGGAGTTCAATGATTTACTCGATAAGCCTGATAAATTGAAATGCCCCAACTGTGATATAAGGGCAGATGTACACGCCGTTGAAGATATGATGGGGGCCCTGGATGATGTGTGCGCCAATGTAAAACAGATAAGGAGAAAGTTCAGAGTATCATTTACCCTTGAGAGCGATGATTTACCTCCTCCATATGGCCCTGTGGATGAGCATGAGGCAGACAGCTGGGCGGATGAGAAGATAGAGGAAGAGGTGGAGGAAGAGGATGAAGAATAGTGACTCAGAGGTAAAAAGCCCTGATGTCATAGATGCCTCCGAAAAGGGTAAAGAGCCAGAAAACAAGGATGCAGAGAAAAAAATTGTTATCTCACAGGGGGAGATACCGGATGTACTCTTTGTGGTCGTTCTGGAATCGGGGATACTATTCCCCTCGATGGTCCTACCAATAATACCCCCCGATGAGAGGGGTAGGGCGGCAATTGAGAGTGCAAATAGTCAGAATAGATTTGTGGCCCTGCTCTTGAAAAAAGAGGGGGCGGGGGAAGGTCTGACTGAGGATAGTTTGTACAGGATAGGGACGGCTGCAAGGATATTGAAGATTATCAAGATGCCGGATAACAATATATCTGCAGTCGTCCAGTGCCTCGGAAGGATAAGAGTTGAGAAGTTTATAAAATTGGAGCCCGTTCCTATAGTCAAGATAACACCCCTCATTGATACATTCGAGAGCACGGATGAGCTCGAGGCGATGTGGAAGGCCCTACAGGCGAGAGTTCAGGAATATATAAGGCTCAACCCCTCTATACCTGATGAGCTTCAGATGATAGCTCTGAACATCGAAGGTCCATCGAGACTTGCTGATTTCGTTGCCGCAAACTTGAATATCTCTGTCTATGAGAAGCAGAAGATACTTGAGACGATAGATGTGAGGGAGCGAATGAGGGTTGTTCTGGAGTATTTAATAAAGGAAGTTGAGATATTGAAGCTCTCCAACAGGATTCAGGAGGAGATAAGGGAAAAGATTGAGAAGCATCAGCGGGAGTTCTTCCTCAGAGAACAACTGAAGGCCATCAGGAGGGAGCTCGGGGAGGAGAAGGACGAGAAGTCTTTGAATATTGAGAACTACAGGGAGCGAGTAAAAAATAAGAATCTCCCCGATGTAGTTAGAGAGAGGGTGGAGGAGGAGTTGAAGAGACTGTCCATACTCCCACCTGATGCAGCGGAGTACAATGTCATTAAGACTTACCTCGATTTGATACTCGACCTCCCATGGACAGAGCATACCGAGGACAACGAGGATGTAAGGTATGCGAGGAAGGTACTTGATGAGGACCACTATGGACTTGAGGATGTAAAAGAGAGGATAATAGAGTTTTTGTCTATCAAGAAGCTGAACCCCGCACGGAAGGGGAGTATCCTGTGTTTTGCGGGCCCACCGGGAGTTGGGAAGACCTCGATCGGAAGGTCTATTGCAAGGGCAATGGGACGGGAGTTCTTCCGCTTCTCTCTCGGTGGAATGCGGGATGAGGCGGAGATTAAGGGACACAGGAGGACATATATCGGGGCGATGCCCGGCAAGATAATTCAGGCATTGAAACAGGTGAAGGTGAACAACCCGGTTATAATGCTGGATGAGATAGATAAACTCGGGCACGACTTCAGGGGGGATCCCTCCTCTGCCCTGCTCGAGGTGCTGGATCCAGAGCAGAATAACAGTTTTCTTGACCACTATCTGGATCTGCCGTTTGACCTCTCGAAGGTATTTTTTATTGCAACAGCAAACTACAAACAGGATATCCCGGCTCCTCTTCTGGACAGGATGGAGATTATAGACTTCAGGAGTTATATAATTGAGGAGAAGATAAATATTGCAAAGCGATACCTCATACCCAAGCAGATTAAGGAGAATGGTCTATCTGATTACAAGATAAAAATTTCTGACGCATCGGTGCGTAAGATCATACAATCATATACAAGGGAGGCAGGGGTTCGCTCTCTGGAGAGGGAGATATCTGCTATATTGAGGAAGATCGGGACTGCCATAGTTGAGAAGAAGCCCTATCCTAAGGTCATTCAGCCCGGGGATGTAGAAAAATATTTGGGGGTTGAGAGGTTCAAAGAGGACACCTCTATAAGGATAAATAAGAGTGGTGTGGCGATAGGCCTTGCCTGGACCCCATTTGGTGGTGATGTAATGATTATAGAATCCACCAGGATGAAGGGCAAGGGTGGACTGAAGCTTACGGGTAAACTCGGGGATGTCATCTCTGAATCGGCACAGATAGCCCTCAGTTTTATAAAGTCCAATACAGGGAGATTCTCCATTCCCGATGAGGTCTTTGAAAAGTTTGATATCCATATACACTTCCCTGCAGGTGCAGTCCCGAAGGATGGTCCCTCTGCGGGGGTTACGATTACATCGGCAATTATCTCACTTCTGTATAAAGACAGAGGGAAGAAACTCCCCCGATATGTGGCAATGACCGGGGAGATAACACTTACAGGGGATGTGTTACCGGTCGGCGGGATAAGAGAGAAGCTCGTCGCGGCACGAACAAATGGCATAAAGAGGGTGTTTATCCCCCGCTCTAATATGAAGGATACCAAGGAGGTCCCAAAAGAGGTTCTCTCTGACCTCGAGATTATCCCTGTAAAACACTATATGGATATTTTTACCACACTCTTTGAATAGTTTCGGACTCTTTCAATTTTTTTGAATTAAAAGTTTGCAAGTTTATGACAGGTGGTTTATAGCATCTTCGGGGATCTTTGATTGGATTGAGATGTCAGATTACAGTATTACAAAGAAGGCCTCTGTTGTAAGTCTACTTACTATTGTAAGTCGGATATCCGGATTTTTGAGAGATACAACCATATCTCACATCTTTGGGGCTCAAGTTATGACTGATGCCTTTGTGGTGGCATTTACCATACCCAATATGTTCAGGAGGCTGCTTGCGGAAGGCGCCCTCTCCATTGCCTTCGTCCCGACCTTTTCAAGATATAGCGCCACAAAGACAAAGACGGAATATCAGGAGTTACTCTCCTCAACGCTCTCTATTTTATCTGTTATAACCGGCACAGTGGTGATTCTGGGGATTCTCTTCTCCCCTCAGATAATAAGTCTATTTGCCCCGGGATTTACAGGTGAGCAATACCGGGTCGCTGTCCTTATGAACAGATTGATGTTCCCGTATCTCTTCTTCATCTCCCTCACATCTTTCTTTATCGGGGTTCTGTATTCGCAAAAGTCATTTGCCATACCTGCAACATCACAGATTGAGTTAAATCTCGTCATCGCCCTTGCAGCCATATCCCTGTATAGATTTTTCGATATCCCGATTCTCTCCCTCACGGTGGGAGTGCTATTAGGAGGTTTCCTGCAATTATATACTCAGGCGCACTACACGATAAAAAGGGGTTATTACACCCTTACTCTCAAATGGAACCCATCCCATCCGGATGTAAAGAATATGATGAACCTTATGATGCCCGCCACCGCGGGTATAGCCATATATCAGGTAAATCTGATGGTCTCGAGGGCACTGGCTTCATTGATAACCAATGGGACAGTGACATATATTTATCTTGCCGACAGGATATTCGAACTCCCTCTGGGCATCTTTGCCGTCGCTATTGCAACTGTATCTCTGCCTGCTCTGAGTGAATATTATGCTAAAAAGGAGATTGAGGATTTTAAGAGGCTAATCTCAAGGGCGCTGAGGAGTACTCTATTCGTCTGCATCCCTGCTATGTTCGGTTTGCTTGCCCTGAATGTACCTGTAATTAGTTATCTGTTTCAACACGGGAGATTTACATATCAGAATACCCTCGAATGTGCCCCTGTTATGTTTTATGCTCTCCTCGGGCTTTTTGCTGTATCCGGGACCAGAAATATAGTTCAGGGCTTTTACGCTATGGGGGATGTAAAGACACCGGTCTGGATTGCCTTTGTGTCGTTTACGATAAACTTTCTGTGTGGACTTGCCCTTATGAGTCCCCTCGGCGGGGGTGGATTGACTCTCGCCAATACAATTTCCAATACATTCAACTTCCTCGCCCTCGGTTATATCTTATACAGACGAATAGGGGATTATGAGATTTTAAGAATAGTGACCACCATTGTAAAGACGGTGATTGCCTCATTGATAATGTACCTTTCAATATTCAAGGTCTCTCACCTCAGGATATGGTCTATGAGCGGAAATTATGGGCTCAAGACCCTCTATCTCTTTGGCGCCATACTCGCCGGGATGCTGGTCTTTGCTCTGTGTGCTTACCTTCTGAGAATCGAGGAGATGAGAATCTCCATAGATAAACTCAAAGATAGATTCAGAGGCAAATAGTCTGGATGAAGAGCGGGGATGTGATGGGAGTAACTACTATTTATTTTAAAGAAGGCAGGACTTTTAATATGGTAAAAAATTATTTGACTATGTCAGATAGATTTGTAATAAGGTAGTCTCCCTTTTGGGGGATTACTTTATGTATGAATTTCTTCTGATATTGATATTTGTTATAATCTCTGTCGGATTTGTCTTTTTGGCTCTGCTTCTCGGAAAGTTTGTCAGGCCTTATGTAAAGGATGAGGAGAAGATTACCACCTATGAGTGCGGGGAAAGGCCATTCTCGAAGGCCTGGTTCAACTACAATCCGAGGTTTTATATCTTTGCTATAATATTTATTGTCTTTGATGTGGCGGTGGCTGTGGCAATGCCCTCCTTTGTGACGCTGAAATATTTCATAAGCCAAAATGACTATTCGGGAGTAGTCATAACTCTGGTTGTTTTTATGATTATTATGCTCGTTCCACTCACATATGTCTTAATAAAAGGAGATCTGGATTGGATAAAGAGGTAGATAGAGGACTGGATATATATTACGAAGGGGATGGTGCAGGCTTTGTACTCCTTTCAAAACTGAGTTATCTTATAAATCTTCCCCGTGCCAATTCCCTCTGGTACCTCCTCTTCTCTCCGGCCTGTTGTGGTATTGAGCTTATGCAGGCGGGTGGGACGAGGACCGATATGGACAGGTTCGGGATGGTATTCAGGGCTACACCGAGACAGGCGGATGTGATGATTGTAGGAGGTACTGTTACTTACAAAATGGCTGAGAGGGTAAAACTCCTCTATCAGCAGATGTCCGAACCAAAGTATGTCATATCTATGGGCTCCTGTGCAAACTGCGGGGGTCTATTTGACAGGAGTTATTCAGTACTGAAGGGTGTGGACCTGATAATCCCGGTGGACATATACATCCCCGGCTGCCCCCCGAGGCCGGAGGCGCTACTTGATGGTATGATGGAGTTGCAGAAGAAGATTAAAAGTGAGGACTGGGGGAGGATTGTGGCAAGACATAAATCTAAACTGGAAGAGAGATGAATATTAACGAAGTTCACAGTGAGGTAGTAAAGTTTTTCCCTGGTAAGATTTCGGATGTGATTACATCGGGGAAACTCTCTTTCTTCTATTTCGACAGAGAGATTATATATGATCTCTTTTTGGTATTGAGGGATAAGATCGGGATGGAGTTCAAGCACCTCTCATATATAGCCTCTGTGGATATGAAGGACCATTTCGAACTGATATATTGCCTGTATAGTTACAGATGGGGTAGTGTCATACATCTCAAGACCAGGCTCAACAGGGAGGGCCCACACATAAGGACCATATCTGATCTCTTTGTTGCGGCAGAGTGGCACGAGAGGGAGGCTTATGACCTGATGGGGATTGTATTTAATGATCACCCCGATCTGAGAAGGATAATGCTGCCTGACGACTTTGAGGGCCATCCCCTGAGGAAGGACTTTGTAGAAAAGGATAATTATCACGGTATTCCCACCAGGAGGGATAAGATTTTAGGGAGATTCTGATGACGCTTGAAGAGAGATTAAATGCCGTAAAAAGAGATAATGAGATTCTCCTGAATATGGGGCCACAGCACCCGTCCACACACGGGGTGATAAGGTTTATCGTAAGGTCAGATGGTGAGATAATGGTGGAGGCACTCCCTGTAGTGGGTTATCTTCATCGGGGTATTGAGAAACTGGCTGAGATGACACCGTATGCCGGGTTCATACCTTATACGGATAGGGTAGATTACCTCGCTGCAATGTTCTGTAATCACGCCTTTGTAATGGGTGTGGAGCGGTTGCTCGGGATTGAGGTGCCAAGGAGGGCGGAGTATCTAAGGGTAATTGCAAGCGAACTCAACAGGATAGCGAGCCATCTCATCTCTCTCGGTTCTATGGCAATGGATATAGGGGCATTTACTCCATTCCTGCACGGTATTAGAGAGAGGGAGTTGATAAATGACATTACCGAGATGCTCTGTGGTGCGAGGCTCACATACAACTATATGCGTATTGGCGGGGTCTCCAATGATATCAATGATAAGATCCTCAAGAAGATAAGTGATTTTTTAGACAGATTCCTTCCGGGGTTTATTGAGGAGTTCAATAGGCTGATTACATATAATGAGATCCTTGTAAAGCGTTGTGTCAATATCGGGACTATTTCTTCTGAGGAGGCCATAAACTTTGGTCTCGTGGGACCAAACCTGAGGGCATCGGGTGTGAAGTGGGATTTAAGGAAGAATATGCCTTACTCTGTCTACCCCGAGTTCAAGTTTGAGGTCCCTGTTGGAGAAGGATTCAGGGGTAGTGTAGGGGATAGTTATGATAGGTTTGTGGTCAGGGTGAAGGAGATGGAGGAGAGTGCAAAGATAATAAGGCAGGCAATATCCAGTATCCCCGACGGTGAGATTATGGCGAAGGTGCCAAAGAGGATCAAGCCACCTGCTGGCGAGGTATATTCAGCCGTTGAGAGTGCAAGGGGTGAATTGGGTTATCATATCATCTCTGATGGTTTGGAGAATCCATACAGATGCAAGATACGAACAGGCTCATTTTCGGCTATGAAGGCCATACATATAAAGTCACAGGGTTGCTTCATTGCAGACCTTGTGGTGTTGATTGCAAGTATGGATATAGTAGCACCGGAGATAGATAGGTAATGCTGGAATTGTCAGACAGGATAATTGAGTATTTCGGACTTTCTCATCAATACTCCCTGATTGTAATAGTAGTCCTGTTTTTTGTCTATGGACTATTTGCCCTCACCTTTGGATCACTTTTTGCGGGTATTACGAGCTGGTACGAGAGAAGGATTGCGGGGAGGATGCAGAGCAGGATAGGCCCAAACAGGGTGGGTTATCAGGGCTTCTGGCAGTGGCTTGCAGATGGACTCAAATGCTGGTTCAAAGAGGATATAATACCGAGGGATACAGACTCCCTGTTGTTCAGAATTGCACCATATCTCGTATTCACGGGGGTGTTGTGTACATTTGTGGTAATCCCGTTTTCTCCCTCTGTAGTTGGTTCTGATATGAATGTGGGTATTGTGTATATAATCGCAATTACGGCACTGGTGGTGGCAGGTATCCTGATGGCGGGATGGTCTTCAAACTCCAAGTGGACTCTACTCGGTGGTATCCGGTCTACGGCACAGATGATATCCTATGAGATACCAGTTGCCCTCTCCCTGATTGTGGTGATAATCCCCGCGGGTACACTCTCACTTCAAAAGATAATAATCTCTCAGGGTGGAGCACCTTACAACTGGTATATATTCCACAACCCGGCTGCGTTTGTAGCATTCTTTGTGTACTTCATCGCCGCCCTCGCAGAGGGGAATAGGACCCCATTTGACCTCCCCGAGGCTGAGAGCGAACTGGTGGCGGGTTATAATACAGAGTACTCGGGTATGAGATTCCTCTTCTTTCTCTTTGCCGAGTGGATGAATCTCTATGTTATCGGTGGTATTGCCACGGCTCTATTCCTCGGTGGCTGGAGGATACCAGGTGTCTCCTATGAGGTTCAATCAGCGAGTATCTGGCTTGAGTTTCTGGGCTTTATTATATACCTCATAAAGGCACTAATACTTGTGAATGTAATCATCTGGCTCAGATGGACCCTCCCGAGGCTCAGAATAGACCAGTTAATGATTATGTGTTATAAATATCTTTTGCCCATAAGCATCCTGCTGATAGTGATATCCATTATATTCACGATTCTGTACGAGTTATTCCCGCTGTTAGGAGTTGTAGTGAGGGTATTGCTCTTTTTGACGAGTCTTTTGATACTGGGATACTTCTCATACAGGGTTTACTATAACATCAAGAACTTCCCTGATAAGGTATATCTTAAGTGGATGATATGAGTTTTTCGGAGTATTACAACAATATCAAGAATTCTGTGGTCTCTATATTTGAAGGTATGGCAGTGACCTTCTCCTGGATGTTGAGGAGGCCTCATACGGTTCAGTATCCTGACAGGGTTGAGCCCTCAAGGCCTATCGTGCAGCAGAGGTTCAGGGGGCTTCTGGAGGTGGATCTGAATATATGCACGGGCTGCCTTGCCTGCCAGAGGACCTGTCCGATAGGTGTTATTATGATAGAGGTCAGTAAGGGGGCTGAGAGATATATTACGAGATTCGATATTGAGGCAGGTAAGTGTATGTACTGCGGGTTGTGTGTGGAGGCCTGCCCAACAGGCGCTATAAGGCACACGGGTGAGTTTGCGTTCTCGGTCGGGGATATCAGAAAACTGGTACTACACTTTGTAAATGAACCCGTAAAACCTTACAAGCCTGTGAAGGACGCGGAGCCTCCTGCGGGGAAGGAGGTGGGGAGTATAGTAAGAGAGATAGTAAACAGAAGGAGGGAGGGCTATACCCAGTATATACCGCCAGCCGTACCCGAGGTGTCAAGCAAAGGCGATAAGGAGAGCACATAGAATTTTTTAAGGACTCAGGATATGTTTTTTAAGTTTTTATTTTATTTGATCTCCGCAGGCATAATTGGACTGACTATAGTCACTGCCTTTTCCCCGAATATAATAAGGTCAGTCTTTTCTCTGCTGGGAGTAATGATAGGTGTTGCCTGCCTTTACGGGATTATGGGTTCTCAGTATCTCGCAGTGATTCAGATAATGATATATGTCGGCGGTATAATGGTCTTATTCATATTTGCGGTAATGTTTACCTCTAAGATTCAGGATGTGCAGGTCACCAACAGGTCTTTAGGGAAGGTACAGGCGGGGATATTGAGTCTTGCAGTCTTTCTGATGCTCGCCTTTGTAATATTGTATTATCCATTCCCTCAGGAGACTATGGGAGAACATCAGAGTGTAGAGCGTCTGGGTAAGGTGATATCCACTGATTATCTGCCATTTCTCTTAGGTATAGGTGTTATCCTCCTTGCCTCACTGGTGGGGGCTATTACGATAGCACGACCCAAAAAGGGGGAGGATTGATGATGGATATTACTGTAAGGGAGATGTTGCTGGTCGCCGCATTCCTATTCTCCTCGGGGATATTCATAATTCTCACGAGGCAGAACGCCATAGCCATTCTTATGGGTGTGGAGCTCCTACTCAATGCGGTCAATATAAACTTTGTGGCATTTGACAGATTTCTGTTTGACAGGGTTGATGGGAATGTCGCCGCTCTGATTAACATAATGCTCGCTGCAGCCGAGGTGGCAGTCGCCCTTGCCATAGTGATATGTATATTCAGGGGTATTAGGACCGCTGAGACTGACAGACTCGATAGTTTGAGAGGCTGAGTATGGAGTATTTACTCTTATTGATACCCATTTTGCCACTTACAGGTGCTATCATAAATGGCACTATAGGATATTTCATTCAGAAGAGATATGGCGGCCAGATAAATGGGATAATAGCCACCACTACAATCTCTATCTCCTTCATAATCGCCATATATCTATTTTTCGCACTCCTGAATCTCCCATTAGAGCAGCGGAGGATAATCTTAAACCTCTACAACTGGGTATTTGCGGGGAGTCTCTCCATTGACTTCGAACTGGTGATGGATCCCCTCTCTGCAATAATGGTGCTGGTGGTGAGTGGGGTTGGGGCACTCATTCACTTATATTCGATTGGTTATATGCACAGTGATAAGAGTCAGTGGAGATACTTCTCATATCTGAACCTCTTTGCCTTCTCAATGCTGATTCTTGTTATGGCTAATAATCTGATCCTGATGTTTGTTGGCTGGGAGGGGGTCGGGCTCTGCTCCTACCTTTTGATCGGATTCTGGTACCAGGATATAGACAAGGCTGTAGCTGGGATGAAGGCATTTATCACAAATAGGGTTGGGGATTTTGGTTTTTTAATAGGCCTTTTCTTTCTCATATCGGGTATAAGACTGATCGAAGGGGATTATAAGATGGTATCCCTCTCCTTTGATTACCTAAAAGAGGTATCAGAGAGACTGAGTGGTGTACACTTTGGTAGCTTTGCCCTTCTCACAATTGTGGGTCTTTTGTTCTTTGTAGGTGCCACAGGCAAATCGGCTCAGATCCCTCTCTATGTATGGTTACCTGACGCAATGGCAGGCCCAACACCTGTATCTGCCCTCATTCACGCCGCCACGATGGTGACTGCGGGTGTGTATATGATAGCCCGTCTGAACTTTTTGTATGTACATTCACCTATGGCACTCACTGTAGTTGCCGTGGTAGGGGCACTGACTGCCCTTTATGCCGCCACTATGGGATTTGCCCAGACGGATATAAAGAAGGTACTGGCATATTCTACCATATCCCAGCTTGGATTTATGTTTGCCGCGGTGGGTTCAGCCGCCTTCTCTTCGGGGATATTCCACCTTATGACACACGCCTTCTTCAAGGCCTGTCTCTTTCTTGGGGCAGGTTCGGTTATACACGCAATGAGCGGTGAACAGGACATCAGGAAGATGGGTGGTCTGAAAAACAGGATACCAATAACATATTATACTTTCTTGATTGCCTCCCTTGCCATTGCGGGGATTCCAGGCCTTTCTGGTTTCTTCTCAAAGGACGAGATACTTTATAAGTCTTTTATGAGTGCCTCAGGGTTTATGGGCATATGGGGTTATGTGGTATTTCTCCTCCTTTTGATTGCTACCCTATGTACCGCCTTCTATATGTTCAGACTCGTATTTATAACCTTTTTCGGCAGTGAGGTCAGGGCAGGTGAAGAGGTTGCCCATCATATTCACGAATCACCTCAAGCTATGACATATGTCCTGATTGTCCTTGCCTTTCTCTCTATTGTAGGTGGGTATGTGGGACTCCCGGAGGTATTCGGGGTCCATTCGAGTATAGAGAGTTTTCTTGAGCCTGTCTTTGAAGACTCCTGTAAAGTTTTGAGTCTGCCATCTTCTCATACAGCAGAGTGGATTATAATGCTATTATCCATCTTTGCCGCTATAATTGGTATCTATGCTGCATATCGAATATATTATAAAAACGGGTATGAGGGGGCAAGGCCCATTCGAGAGAGAATCGCCCCAATCCACTATGTTGTTGAGAATAAATACTTTGTTGATGAGATATATGGTTTTGTATTCGTCGACTCTGTTAAGATATTCTCCTATCTTTTGTCGCAGTTTGATAAGTATGTTATAGATGGGATAGTAAACCTCGCGGGGAAGGTGACTGTATTATTTGCTAATCTGGATGGGCTCATTGATAAATATGTGGTGGATGGGGTTGTAAATGTTGTGGCTCACGGGATAAAGTTTATCGGTGAGCGGATGAGGGGTTTGCAGACAGGGAGGATACAGGACTATGTCTATATTATGGTATCTGGTGGTCTTCTCGGACTCATATTGATAAGGGTCTTGATTTATTTTATGAAATAAAGAGGTAGGGATATGGAATTTATTCAGGAGCACATTCTATCACTTATGACATTTTTACCCATTCTGGGTATGGTTATTGTTGCATTCATCCCCTCGAGATTTACGCAGGCTATAAAATATGTCTCTGCCACCTTCTCGGGGCTCGTCTTTCTACTCTCCCTCATATTATATTTCAACTTTCAACCTGATAACAGAGAGCTACAGTTTGTAGAGCACTATGTCTGGATAAGGGCGTTCAATATAGAGTATTTTATGGGGGTGGATGGTCTAAATGTCTCACTGGTGCTGCTTACGGCACTCATCTCTCTTATCGCCTGCATAGCCTCATTTGGTATAGAGAAGAAGGTAAAGGGATACTTTGCTATGTTTTTGCTATTGATGACGGGTATGATGGGGACATTTGTAGCACTGGATCTATTTTTGTTTTATATCTTCTGGGAGGTTATGTTACTCCCTATGTACTTCCTGATAGGTATCTGGGGAGGTCCCCGAAAGGAGTATGCCGCAATCAAATTCTTCCTGTATACTCTCTTTGGTTCTGTACTTATGCTAATAGGGATCATCGCCCTCTATTACAATTCCAGCCCGACTACCCTTGTAGATGGCACTCAGGCGGCTCACACATTCAATATTATGAAACTCACAACAGAGAATGACTTCTCAAATGTAGCCCCCCTCTTCGGGATATCCTTTGCAAAACTCATATTCATTCTCTTCTTTATTGGATTTGCAATAAAGATTCCTATGTTTCCGTTTCATACATGGTTGCCCGATGCCCATGTTGAGGCACCAACGCCTATCTCAGTGATACTGGCGGGGATTTTGCTCAAGATGGGTATATACGGTATTCTCAGAATAAACTATCAGATATTGCCCGAGGCTACCCTGTGGGCAGCCCCGGCAGTGGCAGTATTCGGTGCAATAAATATCGTATATGCCGCTTTCGTCTGTATGGCTCAGGAGGATCTGAAGAAGCTGATAGCCTATTCCTCGGTGAGTCATATGGGGTTTTCCCTTCTCGCAATGAGCTCCTTCTCGGAGCCAGGTATATCCGGTGCGGTCCTGCAACTCTTCACTCACGGGGTCATATCCCCTATGCTCTTCTTGATTGCGGGTGTAATCTATGATCGGGCCCATCACAGGGAGATAAACAAGTTTGGAGGGCTCGCCCACATTATGCCCGAATACTCTGCATTTACGGGTCTCGCCTTTATGGCATCTCTGGGGCTCCCGGGACTGGCGGGTTTCATCGCCGAGGCCCTCTGTTTCATAGGTGCCTTCTCAGCCTTCAAACTCCTTACAGCCATCTCTGCTATCAGTGTGATAATAACAGCGGGTTATTACCTCTGGACTATGCAGAGGGTATTTCTGGGTCCTGTTAATCCGAGATACGAGGGATATAAGGATTTGAATTTGAGAGAGAGACTCACCCTCTATCCCCTCGCCATTATTATAGTTGTTCTTGGCTTCTATCCGATGATAATACTTGATAAGATAAATCCCTCTATTTTCGGTCTGATTAACTCGATCAAAACGGGGTTTTGATTCCAATGTATGAAGATCTTATAATGACATTCTCACCGGAGATAGCTGCTCTCATCTCAGGGATTATAACCCTCATATTCTTTTCGCTTAAGAGATATCCATTTGAGATAGTTTCGTCTTTATCCATTGCCCTTCTGGGTGTGGTCCTTTTATTCGTTCTCCTGTCGGGTGAGAGTGGTGATAAAACTATCTTTGGGCTCTTCATAAGAGACAATTTCTCCACCTTCTTCAAGTTGATATTTATTGTCTCTATAATCCTGACATTTATCCTCTCTGTGAGAGCGAGGGAGATACCCGAGAGTATTACACCAGAATACTCCCTTATGCTCTTCCTCTTCTTTGTCTCGGCATCCTTTATGGTAATGGCAAGGAACTTTCTCGCCCTGTATGTCTCTATGGAGATCCTCTCACTTATATCCTACCTCTGTGTCTCCTTTGACCTCAACAGAATTCGCTCTCAGGAGGCGGGTCTCAAATACGCCATATTCGGGGCAGTGGCATCGGCTCTGATGTTGTTTGGGATCTCGTACCTGTACGGGATAAGTGGAAGTCTGGATTATGCGGATATATCTAAATCACTTCTTTCTCTCAATCAAAACAACGAACCTGTATTTGTCCTGACTCTCTTGATAATACTTATGATATTCGGTGGGCTATTCTTCAAACTTGCGGCATTTCCTTTTTATGCCTGGTCCCCGGATGCATATCAGGGTGGACCAACCCCCTTTGTGGCACTCCTTGCAGTGGCATCCAAGTCGGCGGGTGTCGGGGCCTTGATAAGGGTGATCGTAACGGCCTTCCCATTGAATGTATCTGAGAATTTCGGGTCTATCCCTATCATACTCGGTATTGTCTCTATCCTCACAATGACTCTTGGAAACCTTCTGGCTATAAATCAGAACAACCTGAAGAGGTTACTCGCCTACTCATCTATTGCACACGCTGGATATATCATTATGGCTTTGAGCTCAGTGGATATAATCGGGATACAATCGGCTATGTTCTATCTGGTCTCATACCTTATTATGAATCTCGGTGCATTTTACTGTGTCCAGATAGTCTCCGATAGAACGGGGGATGAGGATATCAGTAACTTCTACGGTATGGGCTCGAGGAATCCGTATCTTGCCGCTATATTTACTATATTTCTGCTCTCCCTCACAGGCATTCCACCCTTCTTTGGATTTGCTGGCAAGTTCTATCTCTTCTCTGCAATCATAAGTAAAGGCGGTGCCTTCTATTACTCCCTTGCCATAATAGGTGTTCTGAATTCTGCTATCTCACTGTACTACTATGCGAGAATTATTAAGGCTATGTACCTGACAGATGGCAGTGAAGAGGTATTCTCATTTGATGTAGTTCGTAGGTATGTAATCGGGATCTTAGGGATTTGTGCCGTCCTCTTCGGTGTCTACTTCGCCCCTGTATTGAGACTCGTGGAGAGGTTCTCAAACATATTACATCCATAACTGATAGGGGGAACAAATAAATTTAGCAACAAAGATGTAATTATCTTTTTTAAAGCCTGAAAATCTGGTGACCGTACCTGTTTTATAAGGTAAATATCAAAATATCATAAAATTGATAACAGACATCAGGAAAAGCGCTAAAAGAAGCAAGGTTACCACCCGTAACTGAATCTTTACGAACCAAAACTAATTTTGATTTGACTTTTGAGAATATAAGATTTATATTGTGGGTTCGATTGTAGGAGGAGTTGAGAAGATGAAACTTGATGCGACAGTCAAAAATGAGATTATTAAGAGGTACAGAATCCATGAGAATGACACTGGCTCTCCTGAGGTTCAGGTGGCGCTCTTGACGGAGAGGATCAAGAATCTAACAGAACATTTTAAGGTTCATACCAAGGATTTTCATTCTCGTCGAGGACTGATTAAACTTGTAAGTCAGAGGAGAAGGCTTCTGGATTATCTCAAGACAAAAGACTTTAACAGATACCAGAAGTTGATAACAGAACTTGGTATCAGAAAGTAGGATCAATCTATTTCACAACAAAGAGTGAAGGGTAAAACATCTATAAGAAGTCTTCACATTCTAACTTTGTAATTTTTTAGCAAAGAAAGGGCAAGAGGTCTGGATTATGTATATTAAAAAGAGTGCGAGGCTTGGTGAGAAGGAGATAGTATTCGAGATAGGCAAGATGGCAAAGCAGGCGGATGGAGCGGTTCTGGTCTCTATGGGAGATACATCTGTTCTCTGTACCGTTGTGGTGGGGAATGAGTCGGAGGCCGGGCTAGATTTTCTCCCCCTTACAGTGGATTATATTGAGAAGACCTCAGCCGCTGGAAAGATCCCGGGTGGATTTTTCAAGAGGGAAGGGAAGCCTACAGAGAGAGAGGTGCTCAATGCGAGGATTATAGACCGTTCAATAAGGCCATTATTCCCTAAGGCTTTTAACCGTGAGATACAGGTGATTGCAACGGTACTATCTGCGGATCCTGAGGTGGACCCTGATATCGTGGCGCTCACCGGTACTTCCCTCGCTCTGTTGATCTCCAATGCACCCTTTGATACACCAATCGCAGGTTTGAGGATAGGTTATAGAGATGGGAAGTATTTATATAATGCTAACACCTCAGTGATGCAGGAGAGCATAATTGAGTTGACTGCTGCCCTCTCTAAGGAGGCACTCGTAATGGTTGAAGGTGGAGCCAATATAGCAGATGAGGGTATCATACTGGATGGGCTATTTGGAGGGTTTGAGGTAGTGAGGGATGTGATAGCCCTTCAGGAGGAGATAAGGAGAGAGGCAGGGAGAGAGAAGCTTGTCTATGAAAAGCCTGATTGGGGTGATCTGAAGAGGATTATTAATGAAGAGTATAGAGATAAGGTTATTGAGACTTTGAGGGTGCAGGGGAAGAAGAACAGGAATGAGATGTTTAGGTTATTAAAGGAGTCTATCAGAGAGGATTTGCTGTCACGGGAGATAATCAAGGAGGAAGACCCGCTCAGTATTGACGGAATACTTGAAGATATGAAGCGGGAGATTATTCGTGAGATGATCCTAAATGAGGGGAGGAGGATAGATGGGAGGGGGCTCAATGATATCAGGGAGATATCCTGTGAGGTGGGTTTATTCCCCAGGACTCACGGCTCTGCCCTCTTTACAAGGGGAGAGACACAGGCTCTGGTAGTAACCACTCTTGGCACTGCTGAGGATGAACAGAAGATTGAGACCCTCGGCGAAGAGAGTACAAAGAGGTTTATGTTACACTATAATTTTCCTCCATTTTCTACTGGAGAGGTGAAGTTCTTGAGGGCCCCTTCCAGAAGAGAGATTGGGCACGGAAATCTGGCTGAGAGGGCACTTGTCAGGGTAATCCCGCCTGAAGAGAAGTTTCCATATACGATCAGGGTTTTGTCGGATATACTGGAGTCAAATGGTTCTTCCTCGATGGCCACAGTATGCGGGGCCACTCTATCGCTTATGGACGCCGGGGTCCCAATATCGGCCCCCGTGGCTGGTGTTGCAATGGGGTTGATCAAGGAAGGGGATAAGGTAGCCGTACTGACTGATATACTTGGAGATGAGGATCATTGTGGGGATATGGATTTCAAGGTTGCAGGTACTGCTACAGGAGTGACCTCAATTCAGATGGATATAAAGATAAGTGGTATCTCCAAGGAGATTATGGCTCAGGCGCTTAAACAGGCTAAAGAGGCAAGGCTGAAGATACTTGAAATAATGAGTAAGACTATCTCCCAGCCCAGACCCGATATCTCTCCATACGCCCCACGCATAACCGTAATTAGTATCAAACCCGAAAAGATTAGGGATGTGATTGGGAGTGGTGGGAAGGTTATAAGGGAGATAATCTCAGAGAGTGGCGTTATTTCTATTGATATAGACGATAATGGCCTCGTTAAGATCGCAGCCAACAACGCAGAATCGGCTAATAAGGCGGTTTCGATGATAGAAAACCTTACTCAGGAGGTCGAGGTTGGAAAGGTGTATATGGGGAGGGTAAGTAAGGTGGTCGACTTTGGTGCATTTGTAACACTCTTCCCCGGTACAGAAGGACTTGTGCATATATCAGAGCTGGCAGACACAAAGGTAAATAAGGTCACAGATATCGTAAGGGAGGGTGAAGAGATACTCGTCAAGGTCATCGGTATAGATCGACAGGGGAAGATAAAACTCTCCCGAAAAGAGGCACTCAATCACCACCGAAAGAAGTAAGGGAATAACTTCCTGAGATAGTTAGAAAGCCAGTTAAACCATTTTGAATTAATTTGGGGTCATTTGGGGGTCATTTGTACCTGGCACTTATCGTAAAAGTTTGAGTAATTTCAATGTGTTAGATGTAGTTTCTCATAATTTGATGCCTGGCACGAGTAAGGGGGTTATTGTGCCCATAATTTCTTTATGTTATTATTTTATATGAGCCTTTTCCAAAGGCACACCTTCTGCCCATATTCAGGTAGACACCAAGCAGAAATGGAAATTTAAATGGGGAGATTGAACCTTTGAACTCAAAGGTATTCCTTTCTGTTTCCCTCTCTATTACCCCCTCGCACCTGTCAGATAGACCTTTGATCTCCATCGGCAGGTCCTCGTCGAGGTAGATTTCATATAATGCCCTGATTCTATCCCTTATCCTTCTATAAAAGGTGCTAAATATCCTTTCTCCTTTAAACCTCTTGTTAGACCTGAAGAGGTCAAAGTCTGACTGAAATCTGATTCTTAAATTAAGAGATGGCATTCCCTGAGATATCCTCTTGATTTCATCTATCTCAAACATAGAGAGGCTGTCAAGATCTTTGTGGGAGTAATTTATAGGGTTAGTTGAATTGAAATTCAGGTCTGCATTACTTATATCAGTAAGCTTAAATTTGAATCTCTCTCTCCCCAACCCCATATCCCCTATCTCAGAAAGTGTCTCCATTATATCATAAGTAAAATTCCTGCTTTTTGCAAAAAGGCAAAGGCTAAAGTCAGTCCTCTCTTTCTCAAAGTTCCATTTAAAGGCAAATGGTATCTTTATATCGGGCAGGGAAACAACTAAGGATTTCTCGCCTGTCAGGATTGGCTCAAAGAGATATGCATAGGCACACCTGTCTTTTAATTCACACAATCTACAATCTATGTCTCTGTTCTTGCAGACTCTTCTTTTGAGAATCTTCGGGAAGAAGCCACTCAAAAGGTCTATAAAGACCACATCTGTTAATAGTTTTTTTTGATATATCAATCTGGCATTAAGTATTGTGATGTGCTTCACCTTGACTATCTCTCCATTAATAGTATGAAGGCGGTAGTGTATATATTTACGAGTTTTATAATCTCACTTTCGCCTATGAATGTACCATCTGCAATGGATTGTTTCGTATATGAAGGGAATAGAGGTCCAAAACCTATCGAATTCGGGAAGATCTTTGTATAGTAACCATCATAAACCTGGGGCTTTTGAAAGTCCCCTGTTGTCTGTTCATATGCCTTTTTGAGTTTAATTGCAATATCTGAATTTGTATCTATCGTTACGGGATTATAAGCGTTTACATAAACCTCTATATCTGCTGTCTCCTTTTTATTGAATAGGTTGACATTATTTTTTATTTTGTCTACAAGGACAAAAGAGTCTATCCCGTATGGGAATCGTATGTATATTTCTGCACCAATAGAAGAGCCATTCAGCCTGATACTTTTTAATATAACTTCTGTGTGATTCAGAAGGGGATGACTTCTGTTGATGCCTAAACTTTTACCTGATGGATTTAGCACTATGTTTCTTCTCAAATATTCAAATAATCGGACACTCTCGGGGTAGAGGTCGCGGTTTTCTGAGAGAAATGGCACCAGATAGTCCAGGGCATCGGGCATACTCCCTTTTCGATCAGATAAAGACTTGAATTTTATATAAAGATCCCCGTCTTCACCGGATTGTATGGCTATGTTATTATTTTTTACTGAAAACCTTACCAATCTATCAGATATAGAATTTTTGTCTATTCTCTGCGGATCGAGATAGAGTATGGCGGTGTCAGGCTTTTGAAAATCCCCACCATTGGCGATTATCTTCTTTATACACGATTTTTTCATAGTCTCTTCTTTGATACTCTGGTTCAACTTTATAATTGCATATCCATACTCGGCAGAGAGGACAGGGAAGACCGAATCCAATATGAGATTGACAGGGGGAATCTCATAGGAGTTGAATAGGTCTGCAGGATCAGGAGTCTTAATGAGGGAGAGGTCAATTATCAGGATTATCCTGTTTAAAGGTTTGAGGTTTATCTCTTTTAAAATACCCATTGCAAACATCGCCGCCTCTATGGCCAATTTTGAGGAACTGAGAAACTTAATCTCTCTATCTGAAGATATCTGTTGTCTCTGCTCGATATAATTGTTTGATATCCTGATCCTGCCTACCAGACCCAGTGGGGGTTGCTCTCCCTCAAGAGAGACTATTAAAAACTTATTGTTGATATTGGTAAGCTCGAGACCAAGATTTTGCGAAACCCTTTTTATGTGTTCTATATATTCAAGGATTTTATCTGTCTTATCCTCACCAGTATATACCTCGAAGGTATCTATACTCATTGCCTCAGCTATGTTTTTCAGAATTTCTTTGCTATATGAAGTCAGGATATATTCTCTCACAATATTTCCAAATTCATATGAAGTAAGCCCTGCACCCCTATAACCCTTGTTAGGGTTGGATAGATAGTTCCATATTTTTCTGTGAATATTACTATCTGTCTCTTTGTTCTGGAATTTTCTGAGGAGGTAGTTATAAAAATTCTCCCTTGAGTGTAAGGGTAACTCCTGAGAATGTAGATTGATAGAGAGGATTATAATAGAAATAAAGGACAGAATACCTTGAAGATAAATTCTGTATGTATTTATTTTTGAAAGAGCAGAGGACATAGCTTTATGTAAAACCCCTTGAGGACAGGGGTCTATATACCATATTACCCGATATAGCAAGACAATTCGATAACAATTGTTAACACCTTGCCGGTTACAGGGTATTTGATGTAAAGTTTAAGGTTGCCTGATTAATGTCATACAAAAGGGTTGTAAAATCGGGTTTGCAGGTGTAGGTTTATGCTGTTTTCTGTTACGGGAGGAGTCTATGGCAGAGATTTTGATAGCTATTGCGATTGGATTTGTGGCAGGGATTCTATCGGGCCTTTTTGGAATTGGAGGGGGGTTGGTTATTATTCCATCCCTTATATATATCCTGAAATTCAACCAGCACCTCGCCCAGGGGACCTCACTGGTGGCTCTATTGCTACCTGTTGGGTTACTTGCTGTTATAAAATATTACAAATCAGGAAATGTAGATATCAAAGTGGGACTTTTGATAGGACTGGGGTTATTTATCGGGGCTTTTGTCGGGGCGATCTTTGCAAATAACCTTTCTGACACCACTATGCGAAAGGCATTCGCAGCCTTTATTGTTCTGGTCGGGATAAAACTATTTTTCAGTTGAATTAAAATAGGATTGACAATTACATATATTGGATTAAATCTTAACAAGTTGTATTTATCTGCTTAAGGAGTTTGTGTATGAGTCTATTGAATGATGTAAGGATGGGCAGGGGGAGAGAGATTATAGACAGTGTCATTGAGACAGAGAGAATACCGCGAGATGTATTAATAGAAAGGTTTTTGAAAGGTGAGATAGTTATACTCAAGAATAAAAACCGCAGGAACATAAAGCCCCTCGCCATAGGTAAGGGTCTGAGAACCAAAATAAATGCTAATATTGGTTCATCACGGGATATTGAGGATCTCGATATAGAACTAAAAAAGGGACTTGTGGCAAAGGAGGCAGGAGCAGATGCCATAATGGATCTGTCCACCGGCAGGGATATCAAGAAGATTAGAGAGACACTTCTCAACTCCATAGACCTTCCCCTGGGCACAGTGCCTATTTATGATGTTGCAGCCAGTGCATATGAAAAGAAGAAATCGTTTGTACATATGGAGGTTGATGAGATATTTGATGTAATCTATGAACAGGCACGACTTGGTGTAGATTTTATGACAGTTCATTGTGGTGTGACACTTGAGACATATGCTAAGATGAAGAGAGAGGGGAGAATACTGGATGTGGTCTCCCGGGGTGGTGCCCTTATAGTTGAATGGATGAAGTATAACAAGAAGGAGAACCCGTTATTTGAGAGGTTTGATGATATATTGAAAATCGCCTCAGAGTTTGATGTGGTTTTATCCTTAGGTGATGGTTTCAGACCCGGGGCGATCGCAGATGCAACAGACAGGGCTCAGATTTATGAATTGATAATCCTTGGGGAACTCCAGCAGAGGGCTCTTGAAAAGGGGGTCCAGGTGATGATAGAAGGACCGGGTCATGTTCCCATAGATCAGATAGAGACCAATATAAAAATCCAGAAGGAACTCTGTCACAATGCGCCCTTTTATGTTCTTGGTCCGTTGGTTACAGATTGTGCCCCTGGTTATGACCATATTGTATCTGCTATTGGTGGAGCCCTTGCCGGTTATTATGGTGCTGATTTCCTCTGTTATGTAACCCCGGCGGAGCATCTGAAGCTCCCTGATGTGGATGATGTAAGAGAGGGTGTAATTGCCGCAAAGATTGCAGCCCACGCCGCTGATATCGGGAAGGGGATTGCCTCTGCAATTCAGCAGGATATCGAGATGTCGAAGGCCCGGGCCAATCTCGATTGGGAAGGGATGTACAGAAATGCCATAGACCCGAAGAGGGCAAGGGAGTTCAGGGGGAAGGCTCTACCAATGGAGGAAGAGGATGTCTGCACAATGTGTGGACCCTATTGCGCCATAAAAGTACAGAAGAAGAAGTAATTCGATTAAGATAAGGCCCCGGTAACCTTTCATATTCTTTAGTTAGCTATCACTCTATTAAAGGGGACTCCTTTACATTTAATTGCTGACAAGCGTCCTAAAATGTGTGCATAGGATGAAATTACTTGAAAAATAAAAAAAATACTTCATAGGCTCATCCTCCACTATGAAAAAGATGAGTCCATCTACCCCCCTACCCATAACACCTTCCCACTCTCCCAATCTATTATCACCGTAAGATAATTATGCCCCTTCTTTACTGATACCTCATCCAACGCTATTATCCTCGGATAACCTATATCCTCATTAGAAAACCTCTCCTTAAGATGCCGCTTGTTTATCTCCTTAACAGTCTTAAGAGTCCA
>Ga0078972_1006302_pt1 | contig 28428 bp, 21 predicted proteins | sample YelNatPaOPGAMG01_FD_67568 | JGI IMG/M metagenome (GOLD analysis project Ga0078972, IMG submission 67568) | Hot spring thermophilic microbial communities from Obsidian Pool, Yellowstone National Park, USA - OP-RAMG-01 (SPADES assembly) (version 2) | ecosystem: Environmental > Aquatic > Thermal... | reverse complement strand
TCTAAATTCTCTATAATCTTTTCTTTAAGCTTAAGGAGTACATTTATATATAGACTTTCTAATATACAAAGCTGAGCAATTCTTTTTGAAATAACCTCTCCTCTAATATTATGTAGATTCTCGGAAACTCTAAAGCCTCTTGTAATCTCACTTCTAGCTATAGCCTTACTACACTTCACCCCCACAGCCCAACCCCTTGATTTTTATCCTTTGCCTCCTTATCCTAGTACTAAAATTCCTAGGACAAGGAGGCGATAACTATGCTAAAAACTCAACACTGGACTCAGCACTCATTATACCAGAAGAATCTCTTTAATTCATTCAAAAAGCTCTTACCCTTATATGGATATAAGATCTAAAGATAGCTCTTATTATATACCAACATTCATCTAGATGCCTGGAGAGACTATGCTAGACCTAACATAGTTGGACATCTTACCAATTGGGCTGAAGAGAATGCTTAGTCTTAAGATTATCGAAAGCTGGATATTCAAATTATCTCAATATTCACTTTTCAAGGTGCGTACCCCTTATTTATAGGCTCTTATAGCCCAGGGTTATTTAACTTTCACTCTAACTTTTACCTATATTTTATTCTCCCCCACATTTGTCAAGGGGAGTTTCCGAGAGGCTACTATGTTACGCCATAATACTGAAATGTATTTAGTGTATAGGTTTCATAAACCATTTTGAAATCTTCTCTTAAAGGGCATGGCTTTAGAAAGTTTTTATTTTCTTCTAGCCACTCTAGCCATATCTTTTTACTTTTGCCATAGTCTTTTCCACTGATTGAAACCAATTCAGTATGAGCCTGCTCTGCCAGAAGTGCACGGTTATCATCTAGATAATTAATAAGAATTTCTATTCCCTTATAACTACCACATCTAGCCATAGCTCTTCCAATAGCTAACTCTAACATTGCCCGTCGTTCTTGTATGTAGTCTATCTGCAATCCAGTCTTTACTGCTTGATCTTTCAAAAGTGGACAATTATGAAGCTTCTCTAAGATAGGAATAGCTGCTGGATCGCCTAAACGTTCTATCCCAAAACAGATCGAATCTACATAATAGAAAATGCTCTTGTTTTTGTCTCTAAAATCTTCTTCCGTTATGTCTAAAAGAAGGTCTGCTACCCGATCCCAGATATTAATACTTCTTTTATCCCTAGTCATCCCCAAGCTATAGAGTAAATATACTACCTCTGGCATAGCAGCCTGATCAGGAGGAGTTTGAGCATATCGAATATGTGAGTTTATAGTTGGTAATTTACCCGCAGATAAATGTTTCTCTATTTCAGAAATTAATATAGGAACTCCTGTTTGTGAACCGTATAGAGCTAATGCTTGAGCTATAAGGACTTGATGAAAACGATCTTCAGCAGAGTTAAGTGCTTGTTCTAGAAATGGAATAATTCTAGGTCCTACCGTACAGACCTCGACAAAAGGAATTAAACCCCTATAGATTTCACCCATATCCATATCGGCATAAGACCATAGAGGCTTATCTATTTTGAGTAGATCTTTAACTAACTCTTCCAGTTCTGAATTAGAGTAATAACGCCTTCTAACCGGTCTATTAACAGTATCCTTATCAATTACTCCTTCTTCTATCAACCTCAGTTGAATCTCACCTATATCTATTTCTCTAAGGGTTTTCTTTTCTCGAACAGCCTTGGCAGCTATAAGTCCAGCTATACCACCCAGATTTTCTAAGTCACATTGCATCCTTATAGCAGCAAGGCCATCATGAGTAGCTGATAAAGCTTTTCCTACTACAAGAATATTTTCTAATCCTTTAGGTAGAAGAGCGCGGTAGGGAATTTCAATAGCTAGGTTTGGAGGAATAAGCCCAGAATATGTCCAGTAAGAATTACTTTTCCCCTTAATATCATGATTGCTAACTGCTTCATATATGACATCTGGCCAATGCCTTTGAAGAAGCTGATCTGTTAAGGTTATAGTAACATCACCTATTATATGACGTGATTCTCTGGGCGCTAAATAAATACCGTGATCATAACAGGCTTTATTTAATCTCCGCCCAACCAAGATTGCTCTCGTATAATCTTCTATATTAGAGACATCAACCATAGAGGTAAAATTGTTTTGTGCCTGGCCTGGTCTTACAAATTGTGGTAACGAATACCACATAACACTGTGATCTCTTGGTGAGCCATAGTCAAATTTTGCTCCAGCAAAAGCTGCTATATCTCCATCTCCAGTTGCATCAATTATAATGTCTGCTAATAGAGCATAAATTCCAAATCTTGTGGCAACTATGATTCCTTTTACTTTGTTTCCTTCTACAATGCTACCTATAGCTATTGAGTTGAAATACATTTGAATTCCTAATCTTTCTGCCTCTTGTAAAAGGGCAAATATCTTTGCTTCGATGTTCCACTGAAATAATGAATTATAGAGCACATCTCTAATGATCCAGTTATCTATCTGATATTTAAGTTTTCTGTGGACATTCTCTACCGATTCCATTATTTTTTTCACAAATCCTATACGACGGCCAAACCAATAAATATTTACTCCTCCAAAAGTTCCAGTCCCTCCCAAGCTAGGATTAATATCTACCAATGCTACCTTTGCCCCCTCTTTTGCAGCCACAATAGCAGATATAGCTCCACTAGTTCCTCCGCCTACAACTAAGACATCTGTTTTGCAAAGGACTGGTATTTTTTCAGAAGTAGTAGAAACTTTAGTATAATCGCGTCCCTTCTGTGGACTCTCTAATTCTCTTACCTCTAAATTTTCTATTACAGAATCCTCAGTCTTGTCTTCTTTAGAAGTTAAAGAGATAGAAACTCTATAAGATTGCTCCTTATTTACAAGATGATTCCAATTCTCTATGATAGATTTCGCCAGCGTTTCTCCTAAAAAGCTGGTAAATACCGGATTGTAAAATAATTTTATTAGTGACAGCTCTACTCTAGCAGCTTCTTGTAGTAGAAATATATTAGGAATAGGTCCAGCAAATATTTCGAGAGGAATTTCACCTAGAGGCTGTATCTTCATAGATCCTAAGTTATGAGCCCACAGGGGTGTTGGGCTTTCCATGTTAGTTACATATGGACCACATAGTTCATATGAGCTCGAAGCTAATACGGCATCTTCGAAGGCTTTCACATTATGGACCAGATAATTTGCAAGTTCTATTCCCTTGTATCGAGCTAAAATCTCTCTCTGTGTAAAAGTCTCTAAATTTTGTTCACTACTGGGAAATTCTAATTCGTACTCAACTAATATATGATCTCTATCTAAATATCCTTGATGAAGATATATTTGATTATTATTTATACCGATAGATTGAGAAATGGGGAGTATCGAGTCAGAAAGTGAAGAGACCTTAGTAAATTCTAAAGTCCTCCGGAATTTTGCATATCCTGGGGGCTCAGAGATGAAGTGTGCTCCTCCTAACCTGGCTATTGTGGCTGTCTCTGTAGCATCTATAATAACTCTTCCTAGAATTACCTGTCGACCAGACTTATTTCCAATTATAATCCCTTTAAGAGTATCGCCTTCAACGTAAAGTCCAGTTGGTTGACTGGCATAAAGAATCTTAACACCTGAGTTAAGTAATAAATCTTCTAGACAGATTTTTACTCTATCAGGTTTAAGAGGAATCTCTGTCCTAACAAAGTTATCATTTGTATCAATACAGCAACTAATAATTCTGGGAATTCCTTCTTTGGTACTATTTTCATACTCATCTAATTTAAGCCAGGGTCTAAGAGTAGCTGTAATCTCTCTCCCTAAATAGGTTCTGGGTTCGATTAATATTACTTTATACCCAGTTTCAGCAAAGGTTAATGCAGACGAGACTCCTGAGAATGACCCTCCTACCACAATAACGTCCCCTTCATATAAAATAGGTAAGTTTTTGGAATTTACTTTTAGCTTCATAAAGCAGAACCTCCTAATAACTTATAATGGTACTACACTTTCCTATCCCTACTAACCCTTCATTGGTAAAAACTCTTACCAAAACAGTTCTATCCTTGAGTATAAAAGACTTGGACATCCTGTATTTTCACAAAGCTTATCCTTTAAGTCCTGTTAAAGCTATTCCCTGAATAAAGTATTTTTGTGCTAGCATAAATATCAAGAGACATGGTAGAATAGCTACGATTGATGCTGCCATAAGCCAATTCCAATAGGTGGCAAATTCACCTCTAAAGAGTGTTAAACCTAAGGTAACTGTGTATTTTTTCATATCAGATAGATATATTAATGGTCCAAAGAAATCATTCCAAGACCCTAAAAATGTTAATATGGTCATAGTGAAGATAGCAGGTTTTAATAGAGGTAAAAGTATAAGAACGAGTACCTGAAGCTTGCTACAGCCATCTATAAAAGCAGCATCGTCTAACTCTTTTGGTAGTGTAAGCATATATTGACGAAGTAAAAAGATGAAAAATGGGGGACCAAAGAATGAGGGTACAGTAAGGGGTAGAAATGTATTTAGCCAGCCTAAAAGTTTAAACATAATAAATTGAGGGATTACTGTAACTTGATTTGGTAACATCATAGCCGAAAGAATTAGGAGAAAAAAGAGATCTCTCCCCTTAAAGCTTAATCTGGCAAATCCGTAAGCAGATAATGTGCTAGATATAACTGTTCCTAGTACTGTTAGAGCTGTTATTATAGTAGTATTAAGATAGTATCTTCCAAAAGGTGCTGACCTTAAGGAATCTATATAATTACGCCAAACAGGTGGCCTAGGAATCCACTGAATAGGATAAATGAACACCTGAGTAGATGGTTTTAAAGATGTAGATATCATCCATAGAAATGGCAGCATAAATATTAGAGCTCCTATACTCATTATCGTATATAAAAAGATCTCCCATATAGTAGTTTTAAATTTTTTACTATTTTTCATCTTTCATCCCCCTATTCGTGATAAACCCATAGTGATGAAATCCTGAATTGTAGTACAGTCAGAGTAAAGATTATTAAGAATAGAACCCACGCCAAAGCACTTCCATAACCCATCTTAAGCCATTGGAATGCCTGTTGATATAGGTAAAATACATAGACTAATGTAGAATTCATCGGACCTCCATTAGTCATTACATATACTGAGGTAAAGACTTGAAAGGTGCCGATAGTCTGCATAACCATATTAAAGAAGATTACAGGAGTCAACATTGGAAGTGTTACATATCTAAATTTATGCCACCAATTACCACCGTCTATGGAAACAGCTTCATAAAGATGAGTTGGGATCCCCTGTAATCCAGCTAAGAAGATAACCATGGGTTGTCCGATAGACCATGTACCCATCAGGATTAAACCTGGCATTGCCCAGGTTGTAGACTGTAACCATGGAGGCCCCTCGATTCCAAAATATCGTAGCACAGAATTTATAAGCCCATATTGAGGATCTAGGACATATGTCCATACAATACTTATGGCTACTCCAGCACTTACAGAAGGAAGATAGTAGGCAGTTCTATAAAATGTAACTCCTTTTATTTTTTGATTAAGTAGTATAGCTGCCAAAAGAGCTACTATTAGTCTTAGAGGAACTACACCTCCTACATAATACATAGTATTGAAAAGAGCTTTGGAAAATAATGGATCTGTTAATAGAGCTTTAAAGTTAGAAGTTCCTATGAACCTTGGTGGATTTACTATGTCATACTGCATAAAACTCAGGATAAGTGAAGCTATCATAGGACCCAGAGAGAAGATAATCACACCCAATAAAGCTGGAGAAATAAATAAGTATCCTTCTATGTTTTCCTTTAACGTACGGTTAAGTCTCATTTTTATCACCATCACCTGTCATTCTCCGCTGAGGTAGAGAAGCTACCTACCCCAGCGGAGATAATAATATTACTTCTTAACCATAGATGCAGCATCAGCTTGAGCTTTCTTCATTGCATCAAGGGGAGACATTTTATTATAAAAAGCTGCCTGTAGCGATTCAGCCACCTTACTCATAACTTCAGTATAACCAGGGAAGTACTGGGGGAAAACAAGCTTATAGGTTTTCATCTCATTAGCGCTTACAACATATCTCGGCATATTTGAGTAAGGTGGTTTTGCCCAGTTACTGTCTCTAAAAGGCATAGTTCCAGACCATTTTGACCAGATAAGGTCCGCCTCTTTCCCAGAGGCAAATTTGGCAAATTCAATTGCAGCCTCCTTGTTTTTAGTACCTGCGGGAATAAAGAGGGCATTCCCTTCTGTAAATATAGCTTTCTCGATATTAGTTGGTATAGGAGCTACTGCCCACTTGACATTGGGCGGCATAGTCCTATCATATCCACCAAAGGAAAATTGGCCAGTAATCCACATTGCCACTTTTTCGTTTTCTATCATATTGGGCGAAATCGCTTCTGGGGGTGTGCAGAATTTGTACCTATAGATGTTATCAACTATCCATTGGAGGGTATTTACTGATTCAGGGGCATCTAAAAGAAAGGTTGGTTCCCCGGTCTCCTTAGCTACTTTAACTAGGATTGCCTTATTTTGAAGACTGTAGACGTAAAATGACCATAGTACTAGTGTTGGTTCAAGTCTAGTATAAGTATAAAGCATAGTTCCCCACTGTTTCTTTTCTGGCTTGGTTAGTTTAATTCCAAACTCTCTAAATTCTTCAAAAGTTCGTGGGGCACGCCTGAGCCCTGCCTCTTTAAATAGATTCTCGTTATAAACTAACACCGGCCAGAAGTTGTGGAATGGAAGGGCATATATTCGTCCTTGATACGTATATAGATCGTATATTCGTCTAGTATATATCCTTTCTGGAGGCATTCCGAGTATTTCTTTCTTATTCTTCTCAATGACGTCATCTAAAGGAAGTAATGCCTTTCTAGAGGCTAGATCTACTACCCAATAGTCTTTTCCCCGAACCACATCAGGGGTAACCCCACCTGCCACCGATACCATAAGTTTCTTCCATAGATCATCCCAAGAAGGTAGTATTAATACCTCTACTGACACATCTGGATTTTTCTTTTCATATACCTGCTTTATTTCTTCTGCCCCTTCTCTAGGTCCAAGTGTCCACCACGTTATTGTGGTTTTGGCTAATACTATGCTTTCAGTACCAATTAAAAGTAATACTATTAAGATACAACTTACAAACTCTCTCCACTTTAACATCTTTTCACTCCTCCTTTTTTAATTATTCTCTACTAATGACAGCATTTTGCTCTTTCAAAATTCTTTGGAGCTCTTTCACATTTAACTCTCTAGGCCTTACTCCACTTTTGATACAAAGAGCTGCAGCAGTACCCACCGCCTGTGCTATAGCCATATTAGGAGCCATAGAACGTGCAGACTGGAAAGGCGCCTGTTCCATAGAGATATTCCTACCAGCTAACAGTAAATTATCTATCTCCTTCGGTACTACACACCTATAGGGGACATCAAAACCCAGGTGATTAAAGAAGTATCTGTATCCGTAATAGGCAGGTACCGGATTTGAACTGATGGCAATTACATCATCAAATCTGACATCATTTATTGCATCAGATTCTTTCAGCATATACTCTCCAATAAATCTTCTGGTTTCTCGAACTCCAATATGAGTTGCCGTTTCAATAAGAAAGGCATCTTCAAATCCTGACATTTTCTTTATCTCCTCTATCTTCTCCCAAGTCTTTTCTCTTGCTTCTATTTCTGCACGAGTCAAATCCTCAGCATCAGTCCCTATAGCATCTACACTTCCCCCCCAGGATACATAGGTATTTTTGACAAGTATTCCATGGATCCTCTCAGGAATTCTAGAAAGGTCGATATTAGCAAGCCTAAACATCTGAGTCATTGCCATTCTTTTTCCGGAATCTTTATCTATGACGAATGGTGCTCCAGCTGACGCTGCTATATCCCCATCTCCTGAAGCATCTATTATAATGTTTCCCAATATTGCCTGTCTTCCAGATTTATTATGGATGATCACCCCCTTTACAGATTTATTTTCTATTATAGCCTCTAATGCATAAGTATGGAGATAGAGCTTAACTCCCGATTCCAAAACCATCTTATTTACTACATATTTAAAAACCTCTGGATCAAATACTATAGAGTAAGGTAGCTCTCCTTTATCTATATCAAATTCTTCCTGTTCATAACCAGTATTCTTTGTGTATACCCCGCCCAACTGATGCATTCTTAGTACAAGTTCTTGGGCTATACCTCTTACTGTTTGAATATGATTCGGTTTTCGTTGATTACGAAATCCATTTATACTAACCATAAGTCCAGCAGTCGCAGTCCCACCTAGAAACCCATACTGCTCTATAAGAGCAGTTCTAGCTCCATTTCTTGCAGATGCAATTGAGGAGACAATTCCAGCTACCCCTCCCCCAACTACGACTACATCATATTCTCCTGTAACTGGAGTCTTACGCTTTGGTTCTTCAATAAATTCCATCTTTTAATCCCTCCTAACCTTTATGAAATTACTATAAGTTCATGGTCTAATATTAATGGGATATTAAAAGTAACCCATTCACCACTAAATTTCGGTATTAGATTTGCCTTGGAGACAGAAGCATAAACCATTTTTGGAACAAAATCTAAAGGAAGTCTTATGCTTATCTGTATAGGGCCTATTGGGATTAGCTCATAAACTGGACCTCGCCAGGTCTCAGGATTTGTGAGATTTACTAGATGAAGGATTAGTCGATGGTTTTGTTGATAAAGATGACAGTCAATTAATCCTTTACCTTCTACTTTCAGTGGTATATTGTCTTTTAATGCCCATTTAATTAGGTTTATCAATAACTTTCCATGATCAGGCAAGTTATCTCTACCGTAACAACGATCAATGTCAGCAGCTAGATATACGATCCGACTTCCGTTTTCTAACTCTCTTATGACTAAGGCAGGAAGTGATGTGTTTGGAACTCTCATCCAAACTGTTTCAGGAGGATAAATTGGGAATGGAGGGATAAAAGTTAGCAAGGTTTCAGTAGTTTCATTAGCATATATAACTTCTAGTCTTCCTCCAAATGGTAGTATATCTGTCTCTTCAAAACCATCTAATATTTGAGAGTATTTTTTCTCTCCCTTATTGACGTTAATTCTAAGATAAGTATGCCATCTTGGATCATCCCAACTTTGTTTTTCTACGGAGAAAGAGCCTAAAGAAGATTTTCGTGTGTGTACTCCGATTAAGTCTGCTAAAGCAAAATCATCTCTAATATTTCCCCATTCATCGTATAGGCTTGTTTCACCAGTAACGATAAGAGATCCACCATTTTTTACAAATTGTCGAATACTTTCGCACTGGGAATTTGACATTGCTCCAATGTTAGGCAAAATCAATAGTGAAATGTCATTTAGATGTCTCTCAATGTGTTCAATATTTACAGGAAGATAAGGAATACGAGCCTGAATTAATGCATTTCTTATGCCATGCCAGGGTAGAGAAACGCGAATTTTTGCATCATCTCGCCCGTAATAGTCTACATTCTGTCGGCTCCAGATAACTCCTACTGTTGCGATAGGCTGTCGATATATTAAATACTGTTCATTTTCCTCATGCCAACGGAATATCGATTCTGCTATATTGTATTGACGTCGATCCTCATGATAAGCTCCTATATGGTGCCACCATGGTTGTATAGTTCCAGCAAATCCTTCTAGAACCCATAGTCTTACTTCAGGTTCAGGTTTACTTGTTATACGAAAAACAGGATCCCCAGCTTGATACATCGCCATACTTTCAGCTATGACTTTATCCCAACCTAATACCTCATGGATTAATTTACCTGCTTCTCCATTAGCTTGAAATCCAGAATCCTTATGTCGAGTTTGAGAGTCTAGTAAAATCATTTCTGCTTTCTCACATATAGCTCTTATATCTCTAAATCTTATACTCTCAGAGATTATATCGCTACCGATCATTCCAATCCAAAGGCAATCTTTACCTCCAAATTTTTGAGTTATTTGATTAAAATGCTTCCAAACCTCTATCCTTCTTTCATAATTCCATTCTATCCATCTTCTGTAAGTCCAGTCATCCCAGTTTTTTGACTTAGGAAGGTTCATTCCTGTTGCTTCCTTAAACTTTCTGACACAATTATGACAATAACAAATGTGGTTTCGATCTAATCCACTAAAACTATTATCTGCAAATCCTTCTGGCTGATATCGTTCTATAATTTCTTGAAGAATTAGGGGTAAGAATTCTTCATAATATCCACTGTTGATGCAAGTTATATACAGATCTCCTATTTTATATGGATTTCCATTAATATCAATTGCACACCAATCTGGATGATTGTAATAAAGACTCTCATGGATACGATTTGAATCCATTCTTGCTAAGACTACTAATCCATCCTTATGAGCGGTAGAAATTATCTCAGCAAATAAATCTCTATCACCTAGGTACTTTGCCCGATAGGCTTCAGTATACTTACTCGGATAATATGTTACTATTCCTCCCGCATTAATAATAATCCCTTGAATCCTTGTTTTATGCCAGTATTCTCTCCACCAGGCTATATCAAAACGAATTGGATCTATTTCAGTTAAATTTATTTGCCCCCAGCGATAAGTATTTTTATACCAAGGTGATTCTCCCAAATTATTCATATCTCTTACTCCTCCACTTTAAATTCTGTAATTCACCATTACTCAAAATACGCTCCATCTTCTGCTAACTTTTCTCTTAGAAGTTTAGAAGAAAGCTTTGCTGGTTCTGTATTTTCCAGAACGCATAACGCAGCTGCTGTTCCAGCAGCTTGTCCCTGAACCATACAGCACACAGTATTACGTGTAGAATTGTGGACTACAAAATCTAGAGAAATCATCCTTCCTGCAATTAAGCAGTTCTTCACTCCGATTGGAACAAGACATCTATAAGGAATTCCATAACTTCCACCATCTTTTACAAAATAGTTTGGGTTATCTATAAAACCGAATCTTCCTATCTCATCAGGGAAACCTCTTCCCTCTAACACATCCTCTCTACTGAGATTATATAGACATTCAATAGCTCGAGTTCTTCTTACTCCTACAGAGATAGATGTGCCACTGACAAAACTATCAGAGAAGCCGGGTATATTGGTTTTAAGCCAATTTAAAGTCTTCTGAACTTTTTCTCTAAGTATTATCTCTGCTTTAGTCAAATCATCTCTTGAAAGAGAATCTAATGGACCAAAGCCTATACAATTGACATGGGTTAATTCGTTAGGTCTTATTGAGGTTGCTAGAAAATATCTTGGTACATCCTCCCCTTTAAACTTTTCTGAAAATCTCGCTCCCATTCTTACAATAGATTCTCTCTTATCTCCAGGTTTAACCCCTCTAGCCAGTTGTGTTAGAATATTTTCTCTTCTAAGAAAATTTACAGATTCTTCTAAGTCTACGTTTCCTATCCTAAATGTAAGTCCTACTCCATAAGCCCCTTCTTCTTCTCCCTTGATATGCCTAAATTTAGCCCCTGCTTTCGATACCACATCACCGTCTCCAGAGCAATCTACAAACATTTTAGCTCTAACAAATTCCAATCCGGTTTTACTATTTATAACTATACCCTCGATCTTTCCTTCTTCTTTAAGAACCGTTGATATAACTGAGGTATGTAACATTAGATTTAGGTTGGGCTCTTCTGTACACATCTTAAGTGTTACCATTTTAAAGACTTCTGGATCTACAGGGGTAAGCATAGAGACAAAATCATACCCTTCTTCCATCTCGATATGTCCAGTACTACCCCCAGCTTTTACTAGTTCATCTACTATTTCTTGAGGTATTCCTTTTACTAACTGGACTTTGGGTACTCCAGGAAAAGGTTTATATATATTAAAAAAGCTATGAAGTCCAGTAGCACCATTTATAGCAGTTCCACCAAGAAATCCATTCTTTTCTATTAGAATAGTTTTTGCCCCAGTACGAGCAGAGGCTAAGGCAGAGACAAAACCTGCTGTTCCCCCTCCTATAACACATACGTCATAGTCATACTGATTTTGGATTTTAAAGGTTACTTCCATTTTGAGATTCCTCCTTATATTATATTCATCCTTTAATCCCGGACATTACAAGTCCTTGGGTAAAGTATTTCTGTGCAAATAGATAAACAATAAATATAGGAATCAAACTTAGAGTAGAAGCTGCCATTAGAAGATTATAGTAAGTAGAAAATTGCCCTTGAAATACGGAAAGACCAACTGAAACTGTCATTTTAGTAAAGGAAGTAATAAATACTAGAGGTCGCATGAATTCATTCCAATTCCACATAAAGCTAAGTATACTTAAAGTTGCAATAGCTGGTTTAGCCAAGGGCATCATTATTCGCCAGTACACTCCTATTAAGCTACATCCATCTATAATGGCCGCTTCTTCGAAATCTTTAGGTATACTTAGAAAAAACTGACGAAAGAGAAATGTTCCAAAAGTATTGGCGAACATTGGTGGAATTATAAGACTCCAATGCGTATCTATCCATCCTATATTTCTGAATAAAATGAAAAGAGGAATTAACATTACCACTCCCGGTAACATCATGGCGGATAGTAGAATACTAAAGAGAAAGTTAAAAAGAGGAGTGTTAAACCTAGCAAAGCCATAACCAGCTAAAGAACAAAAAAATACCAACCCTATCGTGGTAGTTAAAGTTATCTTGATGCTATTTAAGAAAAAATTTCCAAAAGGAGCAGAGTTCCATGCCCTAATATAATTTTCCCATCTAGGTTTTTCTGGAATCCAAACTATTGGAATACTTGTAGTCTCCGAATCAGATTTAAGAGAAGTAGAAACCATCCATAATAAGGGTGTAATAGTCATAAATACTATAAGGATTAAAAGCATATATATGAATATTATCCCTACTGTCCTTTTAGATTTGTGAGTATCTTTTATGGAAATAACTGACATTATCTTTCAACTCCTCTCTTCAACCATATAAAATTATTTACTTTCATAATAAACCCAGTATTTTGAAATATACCATTGAACTAAGGTTAATATTCCTATAAAGAGAAAAAGCGTCATAGCCAATGTGCTTCCATATCCCATTCTAAACATTCTAAAGCCTGTCTCCCATATATAGTATAAGTATACCTGAGTAGAATATCCAGGACCACCTCCTGTCATTATGTATATAAGATCAAAAACTTGAAAGGAGCCTATTATAGAAGTTATTAAAACCAAAAATGTAATGGGAGAAAGAAGAGGAAGAGTTATGTATAGAAATTTCTTAAATTTAACACAGCCATCAATTTCTGCTGCTTCATATAATTCTTCAGGAATATTCTGTAATCCAGATAAAAAAAGCACCATGTTATATCCCATATTCTTCCAAACAGAAACTATAATTACAGATAACATAGCTGTACTTGGGTCCCATAGCCAGGCTTTTCCTTGTATTCCAAATACTTTTAGGACGCTATTTAGTAATCCAAATTCAGAATTATAGACCCATTTCCATATCATTCCTACTGCCACGCTAGAAGCAATAACAGGTATATAATAACATGCCCTGAATATAGTTATTCCTTTAAGATCTCTATTGACAAGTAAAGCTAAAATTAAACCAGCAATCATTCCAAGGGGGACGCTTCCTAGAGAGAATATGACAGTATTTTTAGATATCATAGGGAAAAATTCATCTTTAGTAAACATGTTTACATAATTTTTTAGACCTATAAAACGTGGAGCAGAAATTAGGTCCCAATCTGTGAAACTGAGAATTAACGAGTGAATTAATGGATATATATTAAAAATTACTGTTCCTATTACAACAGGCATAACAAACAACAACCCATATATGATTTGCCTTTTATGATATGTTAAACTCATCTAATTGTCACCCTCTCTTATCTCCATAATAAATTTATTACTAGGCTAGAGGAGCAAAATTTCCTCTAGCCTAGTAGAAAAATTCTCTTACTACTTAAATTGATCTAAAATCTGCTGGGCTTTGGGTCCAAGTTCTTCCATAGCTTGTTTTGCTGTCTTTCTTCCTGATGCTACTTCATCTGATGCCACCTTTAACATTTTATATACTTCATACCATCCAGGAACTTGGAATGGACCATACACCGTGTTATAAAGAGCTTCAATAAACATCCCCTTATTAATGGTGACTTCTTTAGGTAATCCTAACCACTCGAGTTTCTTACATTCTCTAATCTTAGCTGGAGCAAGTCCAGCTTCTCTAGCCAAAATGGCCTGTGGTTCTACTGCAGTGAGTAGATACTTCAAAAATGCGGCTGCTTCTTGTTTATGTTTTGAAGTAGAGATTATCCCAAAATTGAAAAGACTTGCTTCGCTAGTAGCTCTTACTTTTTTGGGCATTGGTCCAACATCCCACCTAAATTTAACATCTTTAAGGAAGGGCAATTCCCATGAACCAGAGAAAAACATCGCTGCTTTCTGGCTAACAAATAAATTTCTACCGCCAACATCTCTTTCTACTGAAAAAGGTGGACTTACTTTATGAACAAGACTTAAGTCTGCGCACCACTGAAGAGCTTCAATTGCCCAGGGTTCAGTCATCGAAAATTTCCCTTCCGTAATAATATTACAAGGTTCAGGAGCATTATTACGAATCCACCAGAAAGGTGGTTGACCTGCTAATCCTATAGCAGCTCCATATATATCTGGAATTCCATCTCCATTTGTATCTTTTGTTAGTTTCCTAGCTTTCTCTAAAAAAGTATCCCATGTCCAGCCTGTTCCAGGCCAGGTTTTTGGAAGATAAGATACTCCAGCTTTATCAAATAGGTCTTTATTATAATAAAATAATCTAGGTTTGTGAGCTATTCCTACACTTCTATAGATTCCCTTTACTCTAGTTACATCTACTCCTGCTTTAAAGAATATACTCCAGTCAACATCCTTTAAAAGATCGTTTAACGGTTCTAGTATACCTTTGTAAGTATAGTCCCCTATAAAATCATCATTAAATTGAGTTATGTCAGGTGGTGTTCCTCCTGCTATACTTACAAGTAATTTCTCATGACCTTGATCCCATCCACCATAGATTAGAGTAATTTTAATACCTGGTGTCCTCTTCTCATATCTCTCTATAATCTGTTTCCAAGCCCTCTGATACTCTGGACCGATATCAAGTAGGAAGAGTTTAATTTCAGTGGTAGCTTTTTGAGCTAAGAGGTAACTAGGAGAAAAAATCCCTATTATAAGGCTTAAAATCATCAAAATAACTATATACCTATGGATTTTCATATCTATTATTACACCTCCTTTTTACTCAAAAATTGTTCTCTAAAGTCAAATTTTTATCAAAAATCTGAAAAACCCTCCTCATCACCCTATTCCTTTAAATAATTTCTTTTAATATCTTAAACAATTCCCATTTTCTCTCTCACCCCCCTACTCAAACTCCCTGATCTTATCTAACGCTGGGCCCATAGAACAGTCTGTGTGCCTTTCCACTATAATATCTATTAAAGCAGGCTTACCTGACTCTACTGCCCTCTTGAATGCTGGTTTTATATCTTCTGGTCTTTCTACTCTCTCTGCATAACATCCAAATGCTTCTGCATATTTTACAAAGTCTACCATATACCCATCGTACCAGAGATTTACTCCATATTCGTACCCATACCCATATTTCTGATTCTGACGGATTAGACTTAGATAACCATTGTTTACTACGATAACGATGATAGGTATCTTATACTGACATGCCATCGCCAACTCTTCTCCCATAAAGAGTAGCCCTCCGTCTCCTACAATGGCTACTACTGTGTTTTCAGGCTTAGCTACTTTTGCCCCTATAGCTGCAGGAACCTCATAACCCAATGTTCCTGCTCCACCTGAAGGAAGATAGTGTCTTGGCTTTGAGATCTCCTGGAATTGTCCAGACCATATCTGCACAAGTCCACAGCCTGTAGTAAATATTGTATCTTCATCGAAGAATTCATTGATTTCTTTAAAGATTCTCTGGGGCTTTATGGGAACATTATCAAAGTCTAATTTCCTCTTTAATTCTTCTCTAAGTTTTGGTATATTTTTTACCCACTCTGTTGGTTCTCTTTTTTCAGTAACATCTTTAGCTGCATCAATCAAAGCTTTTAAAGCTAGTTTCGCATCTGATACTATTCCTAGTTCTGTAGGGATTATTTTGCCTATCTGGGTTGGTTCTATGTCTATATGAATAAACTTTCTATTCCCAATATACGTCTTTAATTCTCCTGTATGTCTATCACTAAATCTGCACCCTATACCTAGAACTAGATCTGATTCTAAAAATACCTTATTCCCTGAAGGGGTATTACACTGTATCCCTACCTGCCCTGCATATAGAGGATGTCCTGGAGGAAAACTCCCCTTTCCCATATATGTAGTTAATACTGGAATTTGAAGATATTCGGCAAACTCTTTTAGCTCTTCCGCTGCTTCTGATAGAATAACTCCACCGCCGGAAAGAATTACAGGTTTCTCTGCAGATAAAAGCATCTTGATAGTCTTCTCAATAGCGCTCATATCAGGGGAGGGTTTGGAGACTGGTAGGCTGTGATCAACTGAAGGGTCGTAGTTTATCTCTGCCTGTTGGACATCTAGGGGTAAGTCTATTAGAACCGGTCCTGGTCTTCCTTCTCTTGCTATCTGAAAGGCTTTTCTCATAATCCCTGGAACCTGATTAGGTTCAGTTATGCACCAGGATTTTTTGACTACAGGTCCTGCTATCTGGGCTATATCTACACACTGGAATGATTCCTTTCCAAGCTGAGATCTTACGTTTTGTCCTGTAATAGCAATCAGAGGTATAGAATCTATTTGAGCAGTATAAAGTCCTGTTACAAAGTTCGTTGCAGCTGGTCCCGAAGTACAAACTGCAAGAGCCATTCTCCCACCTGCTCTAAAATAACCATCCGCTGCATGGACAGCTCCTTCTTCGTGTCTTGCGGTATAGTGTTTTATCTTGGTGGATTTTCCTAAATACTCATATAAAGAATTTATAGATGCTCCTGGAATACCGAAGGCAGTATCTATCCCTTCATCCTCTAGTATCTTTACGATGACCTCGCTTACTTTCACCTTAGTATTAACTCCTCCTTCTTTATATTTTCTCCCTTGAGTATGTTAGAGATATCCTGACTGGCTTTACATACTAAAGGGATATACTCTAAGATCTTTTCATCCGTTAGTCTTACAGATGGTCCACTTATACTTATAGCTGCTATAACTTCGTCCCCCAGAAATATAGGGGCTGAGATGCATCTGATCCCTATCTCACATTCCTCCATATCTAAAGCATAACCTCTTTCTTTCACCCTTCGTAATTCTTCTAAAAGATCATTCAGATTAGTTATAGTATTAGGTGTGAGCTTATGCATCCCGGTTTTATTTACTATCCTTATTATTTCCTGTGTATCCTTCCAGGCTAAGAGACACTTACCTACTCCTGTTGCGTACATTGGTGCTTTTCTTCCGATCATATGAGTTATCCTGAGTGGATTTTGGGTATCGACTCTTTCTACATATACAGCTTCCCCGTTCTCCTCCATAACTAAATTAGAGGTCTCTCCTGTTTTTTCTGTTAACTCTTCTAGAAATGGTCTTACTACTTTTATAAGAGGTAATTGACGTTTTACCTGATTTCCAAGGTATAAGAGTTTGAGTCCCAAGGAATAAGTACGAGTAGTGGGGTCCTTATTTACAAATCCTAGTTCAGTCAGGGTATTCATTACTCTATAGAGAGAGCTTAGAGGTATCCCAGATAACTTTGCTATCTGGTTTATGGTTAAAGGGTTACTATCACTTCCAATTATCTCTAATATAGTTAAAGCTTTCTCTAATAAAGGAACTCTATCACTCATATCTCCATAGCTCCTCTATTTTAGAAAAATTTTATCATATATGTAGATAGTTTGTCAATATAATAATCTATTCTCAAATATGAGAAAAAGATCTCTAGATTGACTAATTTTATTGAAAATGACCCTAATAAATAAAGAAAGCACACAGATACAAAATCTGTGTGCTAAGTACGAATCTTTACAGAGTTTTATAAAAAGCTCCTACCTTTTTCTCTTCTTTGCTCTTTCCCAAAGAGGCTTCCAGTCGTCTTCTTCAACCAGACCTATATCCTGAAGTATATGGAGAGTTGCCTCTAGCTTTCCTTTTTCTCCAAGAAAAGACTCTGCTGCCCTTACAAGATCCATATTATGACCAGTAAAACCATGCCCTAACCCTTTTATCTGAGAACTGGCATCTATGAGACTATGTAGAGCAGGAGTTGCCCAGCCTAAAAGAGCCTTTGACGCCCTTATGTGGTCTATATTTTTAGGCATTTAGATATTACTTTTTCTCTTCTCCCTTAGTAAAGAGTTTTATAACATCGTCTAACATAAGACCAGGGATTTGGTTGGCTTTCTCTAGCACATCTGCTACTGTGCCAATCCATCTCTGCCAGAGAGCCTGCATCTGTGCATCGCTTATTGGAGGAGTAACAGCTCCTTTCCCCTTAGTTCCTGTCTCTTCTTCTCCCGTTCCAGCGACGAATAGATTTGAGGGTTTAGTATCTCTTATATATCGAACTACTGCATCTAGAGTCTGCATAGCCGCTATCCTTCTCTCTTCCATCTCACGCATTACTTCTCTGTCCATAATTATCACTCCCTCCTTCGAGATTTTTTCTTATTATATCATACGATAGATCGTTAACATCTTCCACTAGTTTCTCTAAAGTCCTTACATATCACAATTTATTAAGTTCTACTGCAAGATCTGACTTCTCTAAATTCTCTATAATCTTTTCTTTAAGCTTAAGGAGTACATTTATATATAGACTTTCTAATATACAAAGCTGAGCAATTCTTTTTGAAATAACCTCTCCTCTAATATTATGTAGATTCTTGGAAACTCTAAAGCCTCTTGTAATCTCACTTCTAGCTATAGCCTTACTACACTTTATCCCCACAGCCCAACCCCTTGATTTTTATTCTTTGCCTCCTTATCCTAGTACCAAAATTCCTAGGACAAGGAGGCGATAACTATGCTAAAAACTCAACACTGGACTCAGCACTCATTATACCACAAGAATCTCTTTAATTCATTCAAAAAGCTCTTACCCTTATATGGATATAGGATCTAAAGATAGCTCTTATTATATACCAACATTCATCTAGATGCCTGGAGAGACTATGCTAGACCTAACATAGTTGGACATCTTACCAGTTGGGCTGAAAAGAATGCTTAGTCTTAAGATTATCGAAAGCTGGATATTCAAATTATCCCAATATTCACTTTTCAAGGTGCGTACCCCTTATTTATAGGCTCTTATAGCCCGGGGTTATCCAACTTTCACTCTAATTTTACTTATATTTTATTCTCTCCCACATTTGTCAAGGGGAGTTTCCGAGAGGCTACTTTTTATCCTAAAATATTATCTTGTAACCTTCTTAACTGTAAAAGAACTGAACCTTCATTAAGCTCTACCATATCCCAAGTTATAATCTGATCCTTTTCCACGTCACATTTGAGCCTTGCCCCTTGGGCAAGTCCTACAGGTAACATATTTTCTTTCTTAGCGATGCTATATAGCTCTATAGATGCTCTATAACAGTATCCCCCCATATCATCTAGGACCTCTCCCTTTTTAAGATCTCTCTTTGCTACAGTGATACACTCCGAAACTGGGGTCTTTAGGGGATGCCCGCTTGATTCACCGTAAAGGACTTCTTGGACTACTGTAAGAGGAACTTCGATACTGGATAGATGATATGGTCTAAGTAAGAGATAATTCGGTCCATATCCCATATCCATCTGAATCAGAGCACTTCTCAGTCTTGGGTTATCAGTAGTTACAATTACAAAGACGGCTGGATATACATCCCCTATTGCATAATCTACTACCCCTTCTTTTTCTAATATCCCACCCTGGTCCTTCCTACAAAATACTTTGAGTAGGTCCTTAGTATTACATCTTGGACCGTGCATTCCTCTTATATCAGGTACAAGACCGGTAGCGTTTGACACAGAAGCCATTTCTACCATCGTTTTGGATCCATCAACAAATTGAACGAGCATCTTGGTACTCATTCCACTCTCTTTTGCCTCTGTTTCCAACTGATCAGGTGTTGCATAGATATCAAGGAGGTTATTTTTTCCCCTTCCTGCTGCGACAATCTTAAATCCCAATGCCTTTGCAAACCGGTATAACTCTATAATTGCGGCAGGGTCATCTCCAGCTGCCAATGAATAGACAATCCCTGCATTCTCTGCTAATTGCCTTATTATAGGACCTACAGTTACATCACATTCCACATTCAGCATTACGATGTGCTTTTTGTGATTTATACAATCAAGAGATATAAGTGCTCCCATCTGTGGTGAGCCTGTTGCATCGACTACTACCTGGACAGGCTCAGCTCTTGTTGCAACTTTATAATTTGTTGAGACCACCTTTTTCCCTTGTCTTATAGCCTTTGACGCAGTATCTATATCTGAAGTCTCAATTATATCCTTTTCCTCTAGGCCCGCAATTTTATACGCATTTAAAGCTGTTTCTGTTTTTAAGTCAACAACTACAGATACTTCTATTCCGACCATGCAACTAATTTGAGAGACGATATCAGTTCCCATCTGACCAGCCCCAATCAATCCTACCCTAATAGGGTTACCCTCTTTTTGAAGCTCTTCTAATCTCCTATCTATTTCGTACATTTAAGAGTCCTCCTTCGAGATTTTTCTTATTATATCATACACTAGCTTGACACAATTCTAAACTCGGTTTATAATACAAACTAAGTTTTATTAAGTAAAACTAGAGGAGGCAATATGCCCGAGGTAGTAGGATTAGGAGAAATAATGGTGGTAATGGACCCATTAAGGAATGGTCCTCTAAGTACCATAGAATTATTCAGGAAGACTATCGGAGGGGCAGAGGGTAACGTCTGTATAGGAGTCTCGAGATTGGGTCATTCTGCTGGCTGGATAGGAAGAGTTGGTAATGACGAATTTGGAAGATTTATCATCTCCTCCCTGAGGTCAGAGAATGTTGATGTATCCTGTGCCAAGATTGTAGAAGGATTTACCGGGGTATACTTTAAAGAGAGACGCGGGTTAGGTGATACAAGAGCCTTCTATTATAGAAAAGGTTCTGCAGGAAGTACCATTACTCCGGAAGATATCTCTACACAATATTTTAGAGATGTTAAGTTTTTCCATACTACAGGGATTACTATGGCATTAAGTGAGAGTGCCAGAAAGACGGTGATACATTGTATAGAGATGGCAAAGAGTTCGGGGGTACAGGTCTCATTTGATGTTAACCTTAGACTTAAACTCTGGTCCAAAGAGAAAGCTAAAGAGGAAATAAATAAGATTATTCCCAAGACAGATATATTCTTTCTTACCCTTGATGAAGGAGAGATACTCTTAGGCTTAAATTCTCCCCAAGAGATTATAGGATATCTACTCTCCACTGGACCCCGTATCGTATGCGTGAAGTTAGGCAAAGAAGGTTCGATGGTTGGAGATAATAGAGGGATATATTCTGTTCCTGCTTTTACTGGTTTCTCATCTGTAGACAATGTTGGAGCTGGTGATGGTTTTGTAGCAGGCTTTTTGGTTGGGCTATTGAAAGGATGGGATATAAAGGATTCTGCACTACTTGGTAATATAGTTGGAGCTTACGCTACGACTACAACTGGCGATAATGATGGACTACCAACCTGGGAAGAGGTAGAAGAATTTTTAGGAAAGCGAGAAGTGATAAGGAGGTAAGCAGGAGGGTGAGGTTGTGAGGTATTTTGAGACTCTAAGGAAAGGAGGACTGATACCGGAGAGGAAGAATAAGATAGCATTAATATTTAATTTAAGGAAAAGGCTCAGCCCAGTTTACCCTGAAAGGGTAGTTTTGGATAGCGATGTTTGGAATTTGGAGAAAAATAAAAGAATGCTATCCAGAAAGATTACAAGAAGTTTTAGAGTTTCCGAGAATCTACAATTATACTAGGAGGTGTGAAGTAATATGAAGGTTTGGAAAAGTTTAGTGGTAGTTGCTCTGTGTTTAAGTCTAGTTTTAGGGTTAATTTCAACAGGGTTTAGTACAGAGAGGGTAGTGAAGGGGGAACAGTATAATCTGTCTGATTATGAAAGACTTACTGGTAAAAAGATTACTAAATTTAATGAAGCTCCACAATTAGCAGACCTCGTGAAACAGGGTAAGCTTCCACCTGTAGAAGAAAGACTCCCTAAAGAACCTGTAGTGATAGAACCTTGGGAAGAAATTGGCCAGTATGGTGGAACATGGAGGAGAGCCTGGTTAGGACTTTCAGATGGTGCAGGCCCATTTAAAATTGCCTATGAGCATCTTGTTCGCTGGAACGCTGATGGTTCAGATGTGGTACCAAATATAGTAAAGAGTTTTGAGGTCTCAAAAGATGGAAGGACATTTACATTCCACCTTAGAGAAGGTTTAAAATGGTCTGATGGAACGCCTTTTACAACTGATGACGTAAGGTTCTGGTTTGAAGATATTATATTCAATAAGGAGCTCACACCCACTTTTCCTAGCTGGCTAACCGTTGAAGGTAAACCGTGCACATTTAAAGTCAAGGATAAATATACTTTTACTGTTAGTTTTAGTAAACCCAACGCTATATTCCCGATGCAGTTGGCATACTTCGGTGGATTTGTTGCACCTTCTCATTATTTAAAACAGTTCCATCCTAAGTATACTGATCCAAAGAAGTTAGAAGAGATGGCAAAAGAAGCGAAGTTCCAGTTCTGGTATCAGTTATTTGGTTTTAAAAATAACTGGCTTCAGAATCCGGAATTGCCATCTCTCTGGGCATGGAAGTTAGGTAGCGCTCCAACAGCAACATTAATGGTCTTGGAGAGAAATCCTTATTATTGGAAGATAGACCCTGCTGGTAATCAGTTACCATACATAGATAGAATTACTCACGAACTTGTTCAGGATGCAGAGATCATAAATATGAAAGCGGTAGCTGGTGAAATAGATATGCAGATGAGACACATAAAACTTCAAAACTATACATTACTTATGGAAAACAGGGATAAGGGCAATTATAGAGTTTTAAGATGGACCACTGCGAGTGGTTCAGACTATATGCTTATGCCAAATCAGAATGTAAAGGATCCTGTCTTAAAGAAACTCTTCCAGGATAGAAGGTTTAGATTTGCGCTCTCATTAGCGATAAATCGCCAAGAGATAAATCAACTCGTATTCCTTGGAATGGGTAAGCCGAGACAGGCTTCTCTAATAAGCGCTTCTCCTTACTATGATCCTTTGTGGGAGAAAGCTTATGCCGAGTATAATCCCAAGAAGGCTAATCAGCTATTAGATGAGATTGGCCTTTCGAAACGTGATAAGGATGGTTATAGGCTAAGGCCAGATGGTAAGACCCTTGCTTTGACCATCGAATTTGCTATAAGCCCAGTCGCCTCAGATGCTGCCGAACTTGTAAAGAAGTATTGGGAGGCTATAGGTATAAAGGTAGATATAAAACAGCACGAAAGGTCTCTGATGTATACCAAGACACTCGCTGGAGATTTTGAAGTTACAACCTGGGGTATGGATAGGGCATTCCAGCCTCTGGCAGATCCGCTCTATCTAGTTCCCTATAGGCAGGAGATAGGCACCTGGGGTCCCCTTTATGCCCTTTGGTATATGACTGGTGGTAAAGGAGGAGAAGAGCCTCCTGGTGTCGTAAGACAGCTTCAGAAGATCTGGGATGTTATTAAGGTAACTACCAAACCAGAAGAGAGAAAGAGACTGGTGGCTCAGTTAACGAAAATTCACAGGGAGAATATCTGGATGATAGGTACAGTTGGTGAAAGCCCTGCACTGGTTGTTGTAAAAAATAACTTCAGAAATGTCCCAGAAAAACTTGTAAGTGATGATATTTTAAGAAGTCCAGGTAACGCTTACCCACAGATATTCTTCTTTAAAAAGTGAAGTAATTCAACTTTAGACTGAAATAGGGGAGGTTTTATAACCTCCCCTAAATTTTGTATCGCAGGAGGTGTCTGTATGTCTTTTATGACTTCTACTGAGTATTCGAGATTTATGAAAGCTCTTGAAAGATGGAATGAAAGGTACGATCCTAGTATTTGTATGATAAAGGAGCCATTCCACTCCCCCGGGTATCATACAACTCTTAAAGGTGGCTGGGTTCATCCAACAAGAAGCTCGCTGACATATGCTGTTGCCCTTCTAGATAGCGGTATAGAAGAGTACAGGTTAAGGGCTATAGATATACTCAATAAGGTGATCTCTCTTCAGGATCAGAACCCTGATAGCCCTACCTATGGTATATGGTCCTGGTTTTATGAGGAGCCTTTAGAGAAGATGTCTCCTCCTGATTGGAACTGGGCTAACTTCTGTGGAAAAGAACTGTTACAAGTTGCATTAGACCACTTTCACAGGATACCTGAAGACTTGAGAGAGAAGGTAAAAGACTCTATATACCATGCCTGTAGATCCATCATAAGACGTAATGTTGGTCCATCTTATACTAATATTGCTATTATGGGTGCCTATGTAACCCTTCTTGCAGGAGAGTTATTTGAATGGAAAGATGTATTCAATTATGGGAAGGATCTACTCAGGAGGATCTATGAATATACAAGATATCACGGGGCTTTTACCGAATATAATAGCCCTACATACACGATGGTTGCCATAGAGGATATCTCTAGAATACTCTCCCATATAAAGGATAAAGAATGTCTAGAGATGGCAGAATATTTAAACCATGTAGCTTGGAGATGTGTTGCACTACATTTTCATCCGCCTACAGGTCAGTGGGCTGGACCACATAGTAGATGCTATAACAATATACAGGGTCCTACTCTCTGGTCTAGGATACAGCTGGCAACTAATGGTAAAGTGAAATTTTTAGATGAAGACGATCTATATGTAGATATAAATTGGCATAGGATAAAGATGAGATGTCCGGATGAATATATAGAATACTTTATAGCTTTAGATAGACCTAGATTTGTTAAAGAGGTCTTTTACAAAGGAGAAGAGCCTCTGAGTCCTGAACTTAGGTTAATGATGGGAGTACCATTTTACCCTACACTAGTAGCCACTACTTATCTTACCCCTTCTTATTGTATAGGGACATTCTCCAAGACAGATTTCTGGAACCAGAGAAGAGGCTTTATAGGATACTGGGGTGATAGAAGTAATACAGGTTATTTTCAACTCAGATGTCTTCATGATGGTTATGATTACTCTTCTGGTGTGTTGCATACTGTTCAGTTAGAGAACAGAATCCTGGGGGTAATGAATTTTGCTACCGATTATGGAGATACTCATATAAGCCTGGATAGAGTGAAGGATGCTACCATAAGGGCAAAAGATTTCAGGTTCAGGTTGGAATTTGGTGGATATATAGAAAAGGTCCTCCTGCCTCCTTTAAGTTTAAATGATGTTATGATCGTCTCCCTTGATAATGTAAAATTGGCACTGAGATTCCTCGAGGTCTCTTTTGATAATTATGCGGTAAAACTAGAAGCTGGAGAGAACGATAAAAATAAGTGGATAGATATTGTTTTTTATAGTGGAGAAGAAAAGGCAATATCTTTTAAAGATTTAAAGAAGGCTTTTTTAATCTTTGCTATTTATATCTCTGAGAAGGCTGATGATCTATCCGGTAAGTTCTCAGATATAGAATTTGGCGAGAAGGAAGAGATGGTTCTTGCTAGATGGCTTGTAGATGGTAATATGCTGGAGATAGAGGCAAATACAAAGCCAGATTCTATCTCCAAGCTTCTTAAGGAAAGCAGGGTCCTCATAAATGGAATGCCGGTAGAAAAGGAGGGATAAAGTTTTGAAGGCAGGATTTTGTACGAATGTCTTTAAGTTTGAAGAGATGGAATATGCTATAAAGAGATTAGCTGAACTTGGCTATGATGGTCTGGAATTCTGGCAGCAATATCTGGAGAATATTGATATAAAATGGCTGAAAGACCTTATGGATGAGCTCAAACTTGAAACTGCTCAGGTGTGTCCCTACTTTAACTTTACAGGGACAGAAGAAGAGTGGAGAGAGAGTATAAACCTTGCCAAAAAGTATATAGACATAGCAATTACTCTTGAATGTAAGAGAATCAGGATATTTACCGGAAGAATATCTGGGAGTTCGGCTACAGATATCCAGTGGGATATGGGCATAAAAGGAGTTAGAGAGATATGCGACCTTGGGCTTGAACATAATCTGGACTTCATTCTGGAGATGCACTATGATTCTCTTATGGATACATCGGATAATGCCTTAAGACTTATCGAAGGGGTAAGTAGACCTAACCTTAAGGTCAATCTGCAGGTACCTATAGATGAAGAGGATGTATTCTATAGTGCCAGGAAGCTTGGAAAGTACACTACACATCTCCATGCACATAACTGGATAACAAGGGATGGTAGGATAAACTATACATTTTTGGATTCTGGCGAGATAGATTTTGAGAGATTTATAAGGACCTTACAGGAGGAAGGCTTTGATGGATATATCTCTATAGAGCATGCATTACATCACCCCGTTTGGGAAACCGCAGAGCATGAGATAAGATACTTAAAGGAACTTATAGGGAAGTTAAGTAAATAGGATAAGCATCTGTAGTTAAGCCATAAAACTTATCTCTTTTCAGCTATATTTATGCTAAAATATATTTGAGATTCTTGCTGTGGTATAACTTAATATTATAAAAGGGGGATTGATTTTGACCACTGCTCAACGTTTAGCTACCATTATAGAATTAATTTCTCGTAAAGGTAGTATTTCCATAAAAGAGCTAGAAGAGATTTTTAATGTATCTAGAATGACGATCCACAGGGATTTGGCTAGACTTGAGAAAGAGGGTATTTTAAGAAGAGTAAAAGGGGGAGCTATACTCAGTCGAAGTACAAGTGCCGAACTTACTTTTTCTCTGAGAGAAGAGCGTAACAGAGAGAAGAAACTCCTAATAGGGAATAGGGCTACTAATTTGGTAGAAGACGGAACAGCAATAGCTGTAGATGCGAGTACTACTGCTTTACATTTTGTACGTTGTTTGAAACGAAGACAGTTTTCTAATTTAATAGTTGTGACTACAGGGATTAAAACAGCACTGGAACTTATAGGAGAACATGGAATTCAAGTAATCTTATGTGGAGGCTTGGTTAGAGAGATTTCTCTTTCTCTTGTTGGGAAGCTTGCCTCTCTTGCCCTCAAAAACTTTCACTGTGTAAAGGCATTTATTTCTGGAGAAGGGCTTACATTTGAAAATGGGGTTACTGCTTCCAATGTATTAGAGGTCGAGAGTAAACAGGAACTGATGGAGTCCGCTTCTGAGAGAGTACTCCTTCTCGATTCGAGCAAATTTGGAAAGACTGCTTTTGTAACAATTGCTCCTGTCGAATCTTTCAATATTATTATAACAGATGCGGGCATTCCAGATTCGTTTAAAAGAGGGATAGTAGAGAGAGGGGTAGAACTTTTAATAGCTGAGTAGTTAAAGTTTTATGAAGCTTTACCCTGCTCCAATAATTTTCATCTTTAGTTCCATATAATAGAGGAAGTTTTCATATGGAATGTCAGGAGGAAATACATGATCTAAATGTGGTATATATCCTCCACTCTCCAATAGTGGAGGAATTTTAGTATAAAGTTCTTCTTCTATCGCCTTTTTATCTTTAATAAGAGCTCTTTTATCTATTCCTCCACAGAGAACTAAGTCTCTACCGTATTTTCTCCTTAATTCTAAGGGGTCCATTCCTGAAGCTTGCTCTAATGGCCAATGGCAATTGATTCCAACTTCTATCATTAGAGGAATTAGAGGTCTGGTGTCTCCATCACTATCAAGCCAAAAATATTTTATTCCGTACTTTCTAAAGTGGTCTATAATCCTCCTATAATGTTTAAAAAGGAACTTCTTAAAGAGTTGAGGAGAAATTAATGGTCCACCTTTTCCAGCAAAATCTTCGAAAAAGTTAAAGTAGTCAAATTGAACATCTTTTAAGGCTTTATCACTTACTTCGATGATGAAATCTGCAATAAATTCTACCATCTCTTCTACTAGAGCTGGATCGTCATAAAATAGATAAGAGATATTTTCTGTTCCTACCCAAGACCTTAGTTGACTATATAACCCGATACTGCCATTTATGAAAAGGCACAATGGATAATCTCTATTTTCCCATATTCTTACCATTTCATCCCACCACAAGGGGTATCTTATGGGGGACTTTGGGTTATAGCGTTTTTTTATCTCCTCAAAACTTCTTCTGTCTTTGACAGGAAATTCAAGATATTGGTCCATTGATGGTCTCGTTCCCCGTACTGTCCCTTCTTTTAGCGCCTTTGTGATAATGCCGTTTGAATGACGATAAACTATATAACGATCTGTTTCTTCAATTATCTCTTCATCGAAAGGGGGTACCATCCATACATTTATAGGGGCAAATGCGCGTCTATCTATGTGAAAGAATGGTTCTCCCTCAAACCAATTCCAATAACATACATCTT
>Ga0078972_1006300_pt1 | contig 28429 bp, 33 predicted proteins | sample YelNatPaOPGAMG01_FD_67568 | JGI IMG/M metagenome (GOLD analysis project Ga0078972, IMG submission 67568) | Hot spring thermophilic microbial communities from Obsidian Pool, Yellowstone National Park, USA - OP-RAMG-01 (SPADES assembly) (version 2) | ecosystem: Environmental > Aquatic > Thermal... | reverse complement strand
GGGGGAGGAGAGATTTTAAGGAGGCAAAAGTATAATGGACTTTTTAAAGAGATACCTGTTACCAAGACTCATACAATATTTAGTAGTTATAGTTGTAGGAATAACCCTTGTATTTTTGATCCCTAGACTATCTCCTGTAGACCCTGTTCAGCAATTGATTAATACTATAAGGATGCAGGGGACTTACTTAGACCCACAGGCCGCTGAGAAATTAACAGAGACATTGAAAGAACTCTATGGATTAAAGGGAAGCCTCCTGCAACAGTATCTAGCCTTTTGGAAAAGACTCGTAAGAGGTGATTTTGGACCCTCTCTATTTCAATTCCCTATCCCTGTTGTAAGTCTAATTAAGGCCTCTCTACCTTGGACTGCAGGTCTTTTAACTGTTTCTACAGTCTTATCATGGATTATAGGAAACATCCTTGGGGGACTTGCAGGATTCTTCTATCAGAAGAGATGGGCTAAGTTCCTTGAAAACTTCGCAATGGTGATTCGTCCTATCCCATATTATATCTTTTCCCTTATCCTTTTAGTTGTTTTTGCTTATTTACTCAAGTTATTCCCTCTTGGAGGAGGATTTTCTATTGGAATGAGGGTACCATTTAGCTGGAGTTTTGTCCTTGATATCCTAAGGCATGCATTTCTTCCTGCCCTTTCTATGGTGGTTCTTGGTGCAGCAGTCTGGTTACAGACTATGAGACTTATAGTATCAAATGTTATAAGAGAGGATTTTGTGGTCTATGCAAAGAATGGCGGACTGAAAAGAGGAACTATTGCCTTCAAATATGTGATGAGAAATGCAATGCTTCCACAGGTTACTGGACTTGCCCTTTCTATGGGTCAGATCTTTAGCGGGGCATTGATCACTGAGATAGTTTTTTCCTATCCGGGATTAGGAACATTACTCTATAATGCCATAAATACAGGAGACTATAACCTTATTATGGGCATAACTGCCTTATCTATAATAGGCATTTCTACGTTTATACTACTGATAGATCTCCTTTATCCCATTTTTGATCCAAGGGTTAGATATAAATAGAATGGAAAGAGAGGTAATATTATGAATTTATTGAAAGACCTCCTAAGGGATGGTAAATTTAAATTTGGATTCATAACATTATGTATCCTTCTGTTTCTTGTGATTCTTTCTTTCTTCTCCCCCTACAATCCTACGATATGGAATGTTGTACCAAGGGACCTCCCCCCATCTATAAAACACATCTTTGGAACAAATTCGCAGGGTCAGGATATATTCTGGCAGATAACTTTTGCAATTAGAAATTCCCTTATTATAGCCTCTATAGCTGCATTATTCTCTCGAATCATAGCTATCATCATAGGGTTAGTAGCAGGATATAGAGGTGGAAGGATGGATAGGGTTTTAATGTCTATAAATGATAGTTTTTTAGTATTACCATTATTTCCTATCCTTATATTGATATCTACCCTGATAAAGGGAAGATTGAGCTTTGTATCTTTAGGTTTAATCTTAGGGGTATTTGGGTGGTCATGGGATGCTAGGGTTATCAGGTCTCAGATTCTAAGTCTGAGAGAGAGGGAATTTACTTTTACTGCCGTTTTATCTGGTTCTAAGACCCTACACCTGGTATTTAAGGAATACCTCCCCTTTGTTATACCTATAATATTTTCAACGATTATAAATAATATGTCCTGGGCTATAGGAATGGAGATAACACTGGCAATTCTTGGTCTTTCTAACCTTGAGATTCCAACATTGGGGACCATGCTCCATTGGGCTATTAGCTATCAGGCTATGCTTTTGGGATTATGGTGGTGGCTTTTAACCCCTGTAGTAATTTCAGTTTTCTTATTCGTAAGTTTATATCTTCTTTCAGTTAGCATTAGTGAATACCTAGACCCTAGGACCAGAATACAGAGAATTGGAATTGTAAAGGAGTAAAAAGATGACCATCCTTAAGACCGAGAATCTAAAATCTTTCTATATATTAGATATCCTAGGGATAAAGCAGTCAGTTATGGCTGTAAATGATATCAGTATAGAGATCAAAGAAAATGAGATCTATGGAATTGCAGGAGAATCTGGATGCGGAAAGACCACCCTAATAAAGACCATCTATGGAATGATAGAACCACCTTTAAACGTTATGGATGGAAGGGTGCTATATAGTATAGATGGTAAGCTAGTAGATATCTTTTCCCTAGATGAAGAGGAGCTAAGGAGATTAAGGTGGGAATATGTATCATATATTCCTCAAGGTTCTATGAGTGTCTTGAATCCTGTCACAAAGATCTCAGATTCCTTCTGGGATTTTATAAAGGCTCATAGCAACTATAAAGATAAACTAGAGATAGAAGACTCTATCAAGGAACATCTTAATGCCGTTGGACTTCCACTAGAGGTTTTGAATGCCTATCCGCATCAACTCTCTGGTGGGATGCGTCAAAGGGTTACGATTGCCCTGGCTACAATATTAAAGCCAAAGATTATTATTGCTGATGAACCATCTACTGCATTAGATGTTGTAGCTCAGAGAGCTGTCATTCAACTCCTCAAAAATATACAGCAGACTCAGAAAAATACAATCATTATTGTAACCCATGATATGGGTGTCCATGCCAATATCTCTGATAGAATAGCAATGATGTATGCAGGAAAGATAATAGAAGAGGCAAAGACAGAAGAGATATTTGAAAACCCACTCCATCCTTATACCAAATATCTTATCAGGTCACTCCCCAAGATAGGAGATAAGTCTTATAAGGTTAGTGCTCCAGGGTCACCGCCATCTTTAATAAATCCGCCAACAGGATGTAAGTTCCATCCTAGGTGTGATAGCTTTAAACCAGAATGTAAAAAGATAGAACCGCAGTTAATAGAGATTTCAAAAGATCATAAGGTTGCCTGCCTTTTATACTCAAAGGAGATGGGACAATGAAAGAGAACAATGAACTTTTAAGGATAGAGGGATTAACGAAGGTATTTTCATTGGGAAGTGTATTCTCAAGGATAAGGATAGTTGCTGTAAATAATGTTTCCTTTGGTATAAACTCTCCAGAGATATTTACCCTGGCCGGAGAGAGTGGAAGTGGAAAGACCACTGTAGCTAGAATAATTCTTGGGTTTATAGAGCCTACGAGGGGGAGTATCTTTTATAGAGGAAATAAAATCACTAATCTAAAGGATATAGAGGCGAGGAGCCTTTTTAGAAAAGAGGTCCAAGCAATCTTCCAGAACCCATTTGAAACATTTAATCCTTTAAGAAAAGTTAATGAATATCTCTACGAAACCTGCTGGAATTTCAATGTGAGTAGAAATAGAAATGAGATAGATGGAATAATTGATGAAGCTTTAAAAGCGGTAGGACTTTCATTGGAGGAAGTAAGAGATAAATATCCGGGAGAATTTTCAGGTGGCCAGCTGCAGAGGATATCGGTAGCAAGGGCTTTAATAACAAAACCTCAGTTATTAATAGCAGATGAACCTGTATCTATGGTAGATGCATCTTTACGAATGTCTATTATAAACCTCTTTAAAGAATTGAAGGAGAAGAATAATGTAAGTGTAATCTATATTACTCATGACCTCGCGACTGCCTATTATGTAAGTGAGAGGATAGCAATTATGTTCCGTGGGGAAATAGTGGAGACAGGTCCTGTGGAAAAGGTTTTGATGGAGCCTAAACATCCCTATACTATGCTTCTAAAGGAATCCATCCCAGAACCAGATCCAAAGATGAAATGGCAAGAGTCTATTAGACTTACGGCTTCCGAAGAAGAGGAATATCTAAGGAAGGGATGTAAATTTGCAGGAAGATGTCCATATGTAATGGATATCTGTAGAAAGGAAGCTCCTGGTGATACTGTAGTAGACGGGGTAGTAGTAAAATGCTATCTTTATGCTTCAAAATCAGAGAAAACAATCGCTTAACAGGAAGGAGATGATTCTATTATGGGATTTTTACAGGTTAAAGGACCTTACATTATAGATGATACTGGTAAGAAGGTATTCTTGCGAGGTGTATGTTTTGGTGGATGGCTAAATATGGAGAATTTCATCACTGGATATACTGGGGCTGAAAGTAGTGTTAGACAGGCTATAAGGAATGAACTTGGAGAAGAGCGTTATCAGGCATTCTTTACTAGTCTATTAGACTCATTTATAACTGAAGGTGATTTTAAATTTCTATCAGAAATAGGAGCAACTGTTGTAAGGATTCCATTTAACTATAGACACTTTGAAGATGATATGAATCCTGGACAATACAACTCTGCTGGTTTTCACTATCTAGATTATGCCATTGAATGGGGTAAAAAACATAATATTTATATTATCCTAGACCTTCATGCAGCTCCAGGGTGGCAAAATCAGGGGTGGCATTCGGATAATCCATATGGAATATCACTTCTCTGGGGAAATAGAGACTACCAAGAGAGGATAAAAGATTTATGGGTTTACATAGCAGACCACTATAAAGATGAGTCTCAGGTTGCAGGTTATAATCTTCTTAATGAACCTAATGCCCCAAATATGGAGATCTTGAACAGGGTCTATAGAGAATGGACTTCTGCTATAAGAAAAGTAGATAAAAGACATATAATTTTTATCGAGGGTAATAGATATTCACAAGTTTTTGAAGGTCTTGAGGAGCCATTTGATGATAATCTTGTTTATAGTTCTCATAACTATACAATAGCTACTCATAGGGCAAGGAAGTATCCTGGCTATGTAGGTAATGTATATGTAGATAAGCATTGGATGGAAGAGATATTTCTAGAAAGAAATAGATGGATCCTAGAACATAAAAGACCATCCTGGGTAGGTGAGTTTGGAGCTCTATTCGATGGACCTATCGATTCTCCAACAAATGCAGATAAGGCTAGACTCTTAGCACTAAAGGACCAGCTAGAGGTATTCAATAAATATGAACAGCACTGGACTATATGGACATATAAAGATGTAGGAGTCCAAGGACTTGTAGTTCCCAGAGAAGACTGTGATTATATGAAAAGAATAATGCCTATTCTTAATCTTAAGAGAAAACTTGGGCTTGACCCTTGGACATCAAGAGGACACGGACTATTATCTACCGAAGTGGCTAGAATGATAGAACTCATAGCTCAGACGGTGGCAGAAGAAGTGAGAGATTATAGTTTAGATTATGAATCCCTCACTAGAGAGGTAGAAGAACATGCTACATATGGAAGAGTAGGGAATGCACTTGCACCTCTATATGCGTTACAGTTTGCAGATATGACAGAAGACGAGATAAAAAAGATGCACTATGAAGCATTCGAATTTTCAAACTGTGAAAAAAGACCTGAATTAATAGAGGTCTTGAAGAATGCTATGAGAGAATAGATAAAAAATTCTATTGATTTTATTGTAAAATTTGATATACTATTTATAGTTCGGGGCGTAGCGCAACTTGGCTAGCGCGCTTGGTTTGGGACCAAGAGGCTGAAGGTTCAAATCCTTTCGCCCCGACCATTGCGCCCATAGCTCAGGTGGATAGAGCAACAGACTTCTAATCTGTGGGCCGCGGGTTCGAGTCCTGCTGGGCGCGCCATTGGTGAATGTAGCTCAATTTGGTTAGAGCGCTGGACTGTGGATCCAGATGTTGGGGGTTCGAGTCCCCTCATTCACCCCATTCTTGCGCCTGTAGCTCAATTGGATAGAGCGGCGGACTTCGGATCCGCTCGTTGGGGGTTCGAGTCCTCTCAGGCGCGCCATAACTATATCTCCGAGCAATATAGAAAGAGGTAGATTATGTTAGACGGAGGTTTATCCGTCCACCACAATCTATTTAAAGATGTACAGTATTCATTCTATCTAGGATGGTGACAAGTTTCTTGGGGAAATATTCATCCCGAGGCACAATGATAAATTTTCCGTAGAGCCAGAAACCAATGAACCGGAATATTTAGAAACCATTCATTTCCTAGCCTATCAATTAATTCTCTAGCTTTCTCAGGGCGATATGGTGATTTAATTACTGTAAAAAACTCTTCCCAGGATTCTTCAGGGTCACTGTAGGGCTCAAGAAAATTTATAACACTTAGTCCAAAAATTCTATAAATATGTCCTAGTGCTTCATATAAATTAAAGGCATAAGATTCTCTCAATCTTTCTATCCTAAACACATCAACCATCTTAACCATTATATCATACTTGCCAGAAACATTATATTTATGTTTTGCTTGATAATCTACAGGGCAAATCTTTTACTCTTGGCTTATTAATAGCCTCAACTACCTGGAACAGAAGATTAGGTCTTCAATTTGGTATCTTCTCTCCTATATGTTATAATAACTCTAAGCTATATTTAAATTAGAGGTTTATAGGTTTTGAAAAGACTCCTTTTAGTTGGATACTATGGTTTTGATAATCTTGGTGATGAATTAGTCCTTCTATCTACATTAGAATTTATAAAGACCCATTATCCTCTACTCAAGCCTTTGGTACTGTATAATAAGAATATAGATAATGTCTATGGGGTAGAGGTAATTCCTAGAAAAAGGCTGCTCTCTGGGATTATAAAGAGTGATGGGATTTGTTTTGCAGGTGGAAGTATACTCCAGGATGTAACTAGCTTAAAGAGTCTTTTTTATTATCTGGGGATAATATTTCTTTCTTTTCTCTTTGGAAAGCCAGTAATAATGGTTTCTCAAGGTATAGGTCCTATAGATACATTTCTTGGAAAGAGATCGATGAGACTAGTAAATCTTGCAGATTCTATAAGTGTAAGGAACCAGGGTTCTAAGGAGTTATTGCTAAGTTTAGGAATAGATAAACCTCAAATATATGTAGGAGAAGATCTGGCACTTTTTTATGAACCAAAGGGAGAAAAGATTGAGCATATTTCTGAAGAAAAGATCCTGGTCTCTGTAAGAGATTTTCCTGGTTTTAATGAGAAAGTCCTGATCTCTGCCTTAAAAGAGATTAGAAATGATCTTTCTATCGAGGTCTCTTTTTTGGTTGCCCATAAGAGAGAGGACCTAGATATATCCAGAAGATTTGCTAGAGATATAGGAGGAGATCTCCTGATCTGGGGTAATATTGAAGACTTGGTAAGAATTATATCATCTTCGAGTATTGTCTTAGGGATGAGATTACATCCTTTGATCCTCTCGGCAATTTTTGACGTCCCATTTATAGGGATAGCCTATGATCCAAAGGTTAGTGCCTTTTTATCATCATTCCCTAAGATGAGACTTTTATCCCTTACAGAGAAGGGAGAAGATATAAAGAGTGCTATTATCTCTTCACTGGAGAATAGAGAGGTTCTAAAGAATCATATAGGGGATATAAAAGAAAAGTTATTAGAAAAAGAGGAGGAGACATTTAAACCGATAGATGAGTTATACAATCTTTGGTTTAAAAATAGATAATCTTACCAAGAAAGAAGCCATTGAATACGTCAGGAAATTCTTATTAGATGATTCTTTTCATTATATAGTTACCTTAAATCCAGAAGGAGTAGTCATCGCTCACGAGAATGAAGATTTTAAAAGAATAGTAAATCAGGCAGACCTGGTAGTGGCAGATGGTAGCTGGCTTATAAAGGCATCTAGATTCCTGAATAAGGGGTTAAAGGAGAGGATTGCTGGCATTGATTTATTGTTAGATATACTGAAGTTTTGTAGCGAAAACCATATAGATGTATATCTTCTAGGAGCAAAAGAAGAGGTGGTTTCTAAAGCCAGGGAGAATTTAGAGGCAATGTTCTCAGGTATAAGTATAGTTGGATTTCATAGCGGATATTTTGATTATAAAGGAGAGAATGACATTATAGAAGAGATAAAGCGATTGAAACCTGGGTTTCTGGTAGTAGGGTTAGGGATGCCAAAGCAGGAGCTATGGATGAGTCGGCATAGAGACCTGCCTGTAAGACTTGCCATAGGTGTAGGTGGTAGTTTTGATGTCTTAAGTGGAATGATTCCGAGGGCACCTCGATGGATGCAGTCTATAGGTATGGAATGGCTATATAGAGTAATACAAGACCCTAAGAGGTTTAAGAGGCTCGTATTTATTCCTAGATTTTTCCTCCTTGTATTAAAGTCTAAACTGGGTATAATATAATTATGAAGATTTTAGATAGGTATTTAATAAAAGAGACATTTCCATCTTTTATTGCCGGGGTATTTGGCTTTGCCCTTATACTCTCGGCGAGTTTGTTGTTTAATCTAGTAGACCTTTTTGTAAATAGAGGGACCCCTCTTGTAAATATAATAAGGATCTTTTTTTATGAACTTCCTGGGGTTTTGACTATAAGCTTTCCTATAGCAAGCCTCTTTGCGGTACTGTTGGCATTGAATAGACTTGCTAGAGATGGAGAGATTACTGCATTTAGAATCGGCGGGATAAGGCTTTCCCGTATATTCTTGCCTATAATAGTATTTGGTATACTGGTAAGTGTTGGGAATTTTGCCATAAGCGAATTCATAGCCCCCTGGTCTGTTCATCAAGGGGAGACACTTATAAGAGAGGCGATATTTAAGGACCCACTTCCTATCATTCAGGATAATGTATTTTTTAAAGCTCCAGAGAACAGGTATATATATCTCAATAGATATGATCCAGGTACAAGGACAGGGACAAATATACTGCTATATTCCCTTACTCCGGGCACACCTCCTCAGGTGATATCTGCCAAAAGGGTAATAGTGGAGGAAAAGGAATGGATATTAGAGGATGGAGCTATTCACTACTATGATAAGGATGGGATTATAAGTCTCCAGAGTAAGTTTAAAAAACTTCTATTGAATCTCAACGTAAATCTAGAATCTTTTTATAAAGAGCAGAAAACTACCGATGAGATGAGTGCCAGGGAGCTTAAAGAGAGGATAGATTCCTTCAAAAAGAGTGGAATCAATACGAGAAACCTGGAAGTGGATTATCAGATGAAGTTTTCTATTCCATTTGCAGCAGCTATTCTTGCTGTGCTCGGAGCCCCTTTAAGTATTCTACCTGTGAGAGGTGGAAGGTTCTATGGTCTTGGTGTAAGCCTAGTGATTATCTTTATATACTATATCTTTCTTGCTTTGGGTAGGGCTTTGGCAAGGAATGGAATCCTTTCTCCGATAGTTGGTCCATGGCTTCCCAACGTGATAGGATTTCTTGTTGGAATTTTTCTTATGTGGTACAAAGAGGAAAGAGGCTAAAGATGTTATACAAAGATAGAAGGGATGCTGGAATAAACCTTGGTATGGCATTGAAGGAATTAAAGATAGCTGATCCTGTTGTATTTGGTATCCCCAGAGGTGGGGTGATAGTAGCAAGAGAGGTAGTAAAGATACTCAATTGTCCATTTGATATTGCTATCTCCAGGAAGCTGGGAGCCCCATTTGATAAGGAATATGCTATAGGTGCAATAAATTCTCTTGGTAATGTGATTCTAAATGAAGCAAGTATTAGGGAGCTCGGAATCTCAAATGATTATATAGAGAGGATAGTAAAAGAAGAGTTAGATGAGATAAATAGAAGACTTACCGTATATAGGGGAGAGAGGTCACAGATAGATATTACAGGAAAGTCTATTATCATAGTGGATGATGGTTTAGCAACCGGGCTAACTATGTTCTCTGTGGTAAAAGGTGTCAAATTGATGTCCCCTAAAAGGATAATAGTGGCTGTTCCTGTGGCTTCTTATGAGGCAGTGAATCGATTAAAGAGAGAAGCAGAGGTGATTGCACTTATCGTGCCTGACTATTTCTATGCAGTAGGACAGTTTTACGAGGAGTTCTATCAGGTGAGTGATGAAGAGGTAATAGAAGCATTAAATTCTATTTGGATTGGAGAATAAGATGAGGATATTTATCATTGTTATGGATGGAGTTGGTGTAGGGGAGTTACCAGACGCATATAAGTATGGAGACCAGGGGAGTAATACCCTTGGGAATACGGTAAAGGTTGTTGGAGATATAGAGATTCCTAATCTAAAGAGATTAGGTATTGGAAGATTAGTTGATGGATTAGGTGAGGAGCCTGATATTATAGGGGCTTATGGGAAGATGATAGAGAAATCTGAGGGGAAGGATACCCTCATAGGACATTGGGAGATGATGGGGATTATAACCCTTCAGGATTTTCCCACTTATCCTAACGGATTTCCTCAAGAGGTTATCTCCCAGTTTGAGGAAGCTATAGGAAGAAAGGTTTTGGGTAATAAACCTGCTTCTGGTACTGAGATTATAAAGGAACTGGGAGAGGTCCATATAAAGACCGGGTATCCTATTGTATATACATCTGCAGATAGTGTGTTTCAGATAGCGGCCCATGAAAAGATAATTCCGGTGGAAGAGTTATACAATTACTGTAGGATTGCAAGAAGGATCTTAACTGGTAAACATAGTGTGGCTAGGGTAATAGCTCGCCCCTTCCTGGGAGAGCCAGGGAATTTCTACAGAACTACTAACAGGAAGGATTTTTCTCTTCCGCCACCAGCAAAGACGGTATTAGATGTATTGGTAGAAAATAATATAAGAACAATTGGTTTAGGTAAGATTGAGGATATATTTAGTGGTAGGGGACTGTCTGAATCAAATCATACCCATACGAATGAGGAGACTATGGATGCTTTTATCCAGATAGAGAAGGAGAGAAGGGAGGATATTGTAGTTTTCGCTAATCTTTCTGATTTTGACACTATCTATGCTCATAGGAATAATCCTGAGGGATTGGCACAGGCGCTGGAAGAGTTTGATAAGAGATTAGGGGAGGTGATAAAGATTTTAACGCTAAATGACCTCCTTATTGTCTGTGCTGACCATGGAAATGACCCAACTACTCCAAGTACAGACCATTCAAGGGAATATGCCCCGCTTCTTGTGACTGGTAAGGATATCCCTCCTAATTATCTTGGAGTTAGAGAGACATTTGCAGATGTGGGAGCTACCATCCTTGAGGCTTTTAATATAGAGGATAAAGGTTTCCCCGGGAGGAGTTTTCTGGAAGAATTAAAATGATATATGTTGGCTGTTGCGGATGGGGATATCTAAAGATGCCTGAAGAACCTGATAATGCCTACAAGAGTATTCTTGCTTATTACTCCTCCATCTTTAATACGGTAGAGGTAAATTCCACATTCTATAAGGTTCCAAGGTTTTCTACCTCTAGTAAATGGAAGAGAGAGGCTAGAGAGATTAACTCTAAATTTATATTCACAGTGAAGGTGTCCCGAATTATTACCCATCTGGATAGGTTCTCTAGTGATGAATCGTCAAGACTTATTAGATTCTATATAGAATTTTCCAGAGAATTAGAGGCTCCTATCATATTATTCCAGTTGCCAAAGGGATTTCCTTCTAAAAATATGGAGAATATAAAACAGATGTTTAACTTATATCGAGATCCATCGGTAAGGTTTGCTTTGGAGGCAAGGAATCTGGAGTTTGATGAAAGGAACGAATTTGCCAAGGAATCTATGAGCATCCCTGTAGTGGACCCATTCACCCTTATGGAAAAGGGTTTAAAGCCTATACCTATGTTTGATACCTATTATTTTAGACTCCATGGTTCTCCTCCTGGTAAGATTCTCTATCAGTATGATTATTCTGATAAAGAATTGGAAGCACTTCTACTTTATATAGAATCTCTAAAGGGTTATAATGTATATGTGTTCTTTAACAATACCGAGATGTACAAAAATGCTTTGAGATTTCAGGAGATGCTATCTTGAAAGAGGCAATGTTTTATGAAAGGTTAACTAACGGTGCCGTTAGGTGTAAACTCTGTCCTAGGTACTGTGTAATAAGTGATGGAGAAAGAGGATACTGTGGAACAAGACTGAATAGGGATGGAATTCTCTATGCAGTAGATTATGGTGTAGTGAGCTCTGTGTCTAATGACCCCATAGAGAAGAAGCCGTTATTCCATTTCTATCCAGGTTCATTGGTTCTTTCTTTAGGGACCTTCGGCTGTAATCTTAGATGCCCTGGATGTCAGAATTGGCAGATTGCCCATATAAATCCAGAAGACCAACCTAACTTAACCCCTAAAGAGTGTGTGGATCTTGCTATCAGAGAACATTCAAAAGGGATAGCTTGGACCTATAATGAACCCACTGTATGGTTTGAGTACACCTATGATACTGCTAGGCTGGCGAAGGAGAGAGGCTTATATACGGTATATGTAACGAATGGTTATATTACTCGGGAGGCTCTGGATGCCATTGCTCCATATCTAGATGCCTATAGGGTTGATGTAAAGGCATTTACTGAGGAAGCCTATATGAAGATTGCAACAATAAGGAATTTTAAGCCTATCCTTGATAATGCTATCAGGGCTAAGAAACACTGGGGTCTACATATAGAGATAGTAACAAATATAACCCCAACCATAAATGACGATGAATCACAGCTTAAGAACCTAGCACATTGGATAGAGGAAGAGTTAGGTCCAGAAACCCCTTGGCATGTAACAAGGTTTATCCCCTATTATCAGTTGAAAGACCTTTATGCTACTCCTATCGAAACTTTAGAGAAGGCTTATGAGATAGGAAAAGAGTCAGGCTTAAGGTATGTATATATAGGGAATGTCCCTGGGCATAGATACGAAAATACATATTGCTATAATTGTGGTAATCTTCTTATAGCTAGATATGGTTTTTATATAGAGAAGTTCCTTATAAAGGATAAAAAATGTCCATTCTGTGGTGCACAACAGAGTATAGTACTGTAGGTTTAGATATTGCTCTTTTCTCTAGATTTGTGTATAATATACCCCAGTAGGGTATGTCGAAATGAAGATGGAAAAGGATATAAACAATAGATTGAGTAGAATAGAGGGCCAGATAGGTGGCATCCTAGAGATGATAGAGGAAGAGAGGCCCTGCAGAGATATTCTGATACAGCTCCTTGCAGTGAGCTCTGCATTAAAGGGCGTAACATCCCTCTTCCTGAAGGAATATCTCGAGGGATGCAAGGAAGGCTCACCTAGTGAGATGGAGGATATTATTGATCTCCTTTTAAAATGTTTACCCTAGGAGGGATGTATGAAGAAGAGTAAGATTATTGCCTCTATTATTATAATTTTTGTTGTCATATCTCTAGGCATAAGTATATTGTATGGTTTTGGTTTTAACGTCAAGGGTACAAATCCCAAGAAGACCTCAGACCAGCTTATACAAGAGTATATAAGGGGTAAGAAGGCTATTGTTATAGATTTCTATGCGGATTGGTGTCCACCCTGTAGGGCTATGGAGCCTACAATGAAGGCGCTGGAGGCAAAGTATAAGGGCAAGGTATATATAGTAAAGGTAAATGTGGATGATCCCGAGAATAACAATCTTAACCTTAAGTTTAGGATAGTAAGTATCCCTACATACATATTTATCAATCGTAAAGGGACAGTAGTAGATAAATTGATTGGATATCAAGAAATGGAGGTAATGGAGAATGAGTTTAAAAAACTTTTCTAGTGAAGTGAAGGCAGTAACTGATGAGGATTTTGACCAGGAGGTATTGAATTCTTCTATCCCTGTGATAGTAGATTTCTGGGCAGAGTGGTGTATGCCCTGTAAGATGTTAAGTCCTATAGTTGAAGAATTGGCTAGAGAGATGGCTGATAAGATTAAGGCTGTAAAGGTCAATGTGGATGAGAATCCTAATCTCGCTATAAGATATAATATCCAGGCAATTCCTACACTTCTTTTCTTTAAGGATGGTAGTATCGTCTCGGAAGTAATTGGGTATGTGTCTAAAAAGACTCTTATTGATAAGCTCTCTGAGGTGTTATAATGGAGAAGTCGGACCTGGTCATTATAGGAGGAGGTCCGGCAGGCCTTACTGCCGCTATATATACCTCCAGGGCTCTTATAGAGACGTTAGTAATCGAAAAGATGCTACCAGGTGGTACTCCTGTACTTACTACCTATATAGAAAATTATCCTGGTTTTCCGGAGGGAATTAGTGGCCCAGACTTTGCCCAGAGATTAGAATCCCAGGCAGAAAAGTTTGGAGCAAAGATTATCAGCAGTAAACCGGTGATTAGACTCCTAAAGAGTGAATATGGATTCCAGATAGAGACAGAGGATGGGGATTTCCTGGCTAAGGCGGTAATAGTTGCCACCGGTACATCGCCAAGGGAATTGAATGTCCCTGGAGAAAAGGAATTTACTGGAAGAGGAGTATCATACTGTGCCGTATGTGATGGTGCGTTCTATAGAGATAAGATAGTAGCAGTAGTGGGGGGAGGAGATTCTGCTGTTGCTGAAGCTATATATCTTACACGCTTTGCATCTAAGGTATATCTGATCCATAGAAGAGCGCAACTGAGGGCTGAGAAGATATTCCAGGAGAGGGCTTTCTCTAACCCGAAGATCAGTTTTATATGGGATACTGTAGTCAAGAAGATAGAGGGGAATAAGAAGGTAGAAAGGCTTAGACTCTCCAATGTGAAGACTCAAGAGGAAACAGACCTTGAGGCTGAAGGAGTTTTTATCTATATAGGAAGTAATCCAAACTCTTCTATTGTTAAAGACCTGGTGCAGTTAGATGAAAATGGGTATATAATTACTGATACTATGATGAGAACTAATATCCCTGGTATATTTGCAGCCGGTGATGTAAGAAACACCGTATTTAGACAGCTTGCTACCGCAGTAGGAGATGGAGCAATAGCGGCTATCAGTGCTGAAAAATATCTAGAGGAGGTATTATGGAAGCATTAAGGGTTCTCCTGTTGGGAGCAATACAAGGGTTGACAGAATTTATCCCTGTAAGTAGTACTGCCCATCTATTCCTGGCAAGGGACTTTTTTGGTTGGCCAGACTTAGGATTGAGTTTTGATATGGCATTACACCTTGGGACACTCTTGGCTCTTGTTATATATATGTGGAGAGATTGGTATGAGATTTTTACAGAGAAAAGAGACCTATTGGTCCTTATCATTATCGCTACTATACCTGGGGCTATAGCAGGCTTTTTCTTAGAGAACGCAGCTGAGACATATTTTAGGTCCCCTCTTATTATGGCTATTACCCTTAGTGTATTTGGAATAATACTCTTTTTAGTAGATAGATGGAGTAAACATAACATCTCTATGAATAATATAGGTATAAAAGAGGCTCTAATTATAGGGATTAGCCAGATGTTTGCAATTATCCCTGGAGTTTCTAGGTCAGGGGCTACTTTGACAGGGGCTTTTTTGTGTAATCTAAAGAGAGAAGACTCGGCGAGATTTTCATTTCTTCTCTCCGTGCCGATTATACTTGGGGCAGGTGGAGTTTCCTTCTTAAAACTCCTTAAAGGTGGTATGGCTATACCAGTTGATATCCTTCTTTTGGGAATCCTTTCTAGTTTTATATTTGGGTATCTGGCAGTCCATTTTATGCTTGTATATCTAAGAAGGCATAACAGTAGTATATTTACATATTATAGATTACTTCTTAGTTTGCTTATTATAATATTTCTATTGAATAGGAGGTAAAACAATGAGAGTAATAGACCTTTCCCTTGATATCTATGATAAGATGCCTGTTTATCCTGGGGACCCTAGTGTATTCTTTATGAGGTATAAAACTATTGATCCTGACGGGTATAATCTTACCCAGATACTGCTTGGGAGTCATACTGGAACACATCTAGATGTGCCACTTCATTTTGTAGATGGCGGAGATTCAATTGAGAAGGTTCCTCCGGAGAGATTTATTGGAGATGCTTATCTTATAGACCTAAGCTATAAAAAACGAGAAGAGGACATAACCCCAGAGGACTTTAAAGATTATGAAGATAGGATAATCCCTGGAGTGAAGTTGCTTTTGAGAACAGATTGGTACAAGATGCTTCCTGATAATAGATACTTTAAGGAACAACCTAGAATAAGTTATGAGCTTGCCAGATGGCTTGTGGAAAGGAGGGTTTCTCTTATAGGGCTTGAAACTCCAACCATCAATCCTGTAGATAATAAGAGGCTTCATCAGACACTTCTTTCTGGAGGGATAATAGTAGTGGAGGCATTGGCTCATTTAGACCAGATAACTAAGAATAAGGTATTCTTTATTGCATTACCTCTTAAGATTAGAGGCGGTGATGGATCACCAGTAAGGGCAGTAGCTATAGAAGAATTTTAACTGGAGGTTTGAATATTGACTATAGATTATCATATACATCTAGAAAAAGGACCATTTTCTTTAGGATGGTGGGAGGAGTTCTTTCAGAATGAGAGAGAAAGAGGAGTAGATGAAATAGGGATAAGTGAACATGCCCATAGATTTAAAGAGGCTAGAGAGATATATAATTCTTTGCCTTATACTGAGAAGTGGTGTGACTCAACTATTGAAGAGTATGTTCTCTTTTTAGAGGAATTAAAGAAGAACTATCAGGTAAAGATAGGGTTAGAGATGGACTATCTGCCAGAGAAAGAAAAGGAGATTAAGGATTTTCTTGATGAATACAATATCTTTGATTATGTTTTGGGTTCGGTTCATTGGTTAGAGAGTGGTTTTGGTTTTGATATAGACCCTCAAGACCCAAGGTGGAATGGAAATCTAAGAGAGATATTTTGGGATTATTTCCTAAGAGTAAAGATGGCAGCTCAGAGCGGGTTGTTTGATATTCTGGCTCACTTAGATTTGATTAAGTTATGGGGGGTTCCTCTTCCAGAGAATATAAATGATGTATACCTGGATGTAAGTGAAGTTATATCTAAATCTAATGTCTTTGTTGAAATAAATACCTCTGGACTTAGAAGACCAGTAAAAGAGATATATCCATCGCCAGAGTTTCTCAAGGTACTATCTTCCTATAATATTCCCCTTACATTTGGTTCTGACGCTCATCTCCCTGAGGATGCAGGTAAATATATTAAAGATTCATATCTTTTAGCTAGAGACATCGGTTTTAAGTACTTTGCTGTGTTCAATAAGAGAAAACCTAGGCTTATTGAACTTTGACACCTGCAGATATGATACTTGACAAAATGTGAATATGGATTAAAATATCCTTCTTGAGGAGGAACAGGTAAAGCCGGGCTCTTTTGAGCAGCAGTTCTTAGCGCTGCAGGACTTCCTAGAATTTTCTAATAAAGGAGGGAATATTATTATGGACCTTAATGCCTGGCTTTTGCATAGACTTTTCCCTAAGGGAGAAGCTTCAAGGAAGGCCATAGGATATCTAGAGGCATGGGTAAGTATTGTTGGAAATGTGCTGCTTTTTGTTTTTAAATTTATATTTGGTACCGCATTAAACAGTATAGCTCTAATAGCTGACGCCTTTCATTCGTTGTCGGATGTGTTGACCTCGATAGTGGTTTTGTTGGGTTTTAAATTAGGGGATAAGCCACCTGATAAAGAACACCCCTTTGGTCATGGTAAGATAGAACAGATAGCCACTTTGATTATTGCTTTTATGCTCCTGATAGTAGCTTATGACCTAGGTAAGACCTCTATAGAGAGGATATTGCATCCTCAGAGGGTAGAATTTAATATTTGGATAATTCTATTTATGATGATTTCTGCTTTCTTTAAGGAATGGATGGCAAGATTCTCTGTATTCCTTGGCAGAAAAGTAAACTCGAGTGCACTTATAGCTGATGCCTGGCACCATAGGAGCGACGCTATAGCTTCATTTTTAGTAGGGTTAGGACTTTTATTTGTAAGATTTAACTTCTATTCTCTGGATGGCATCCTAGGACTAGGTGTAGTTGCTCTTTTAGCCTGGGTTGGTATAGACCTAATAAGAACCTCTTCTAGTTTTCTTATAGGAGAAGCTCCCAGTAAAGAACTTATAGATGAGATAAGTAAGACTGTACTTTCTATCCCAGGCGTGTTGGGTTTTCATGATATACTAGTTCATGACTACCAGAGTAGTAAGGTGGTCTCCTTACATATTGTGGTAAAAGAGAACCTTACTGCTAAAGAAGCACATAGGATAGCGTTAGAAGTTCAGGATAGATTAAAGGGTAAACTCGAAAGGTCAGAGATATCAGTTCATATAGACCCAAGAGGAGAAAGAGAAGACTAAAAATTGATAGGAGGTAAAGATGTCAGATAGAGATATTGGAGCTAATGTTTGGTTAATTCCTGATGGGTATCTTCCACCTATTGGAGATCCCAATCTTCCGAGTCATGAGGCTACCTGCATATTAAATGTAAACAAAAAACCAGCAAGAGTGAGATTCACCTTTTACTTTGAGGATAGAGAACCTGTGGAGTCTAAGGAGATAACGGTGTTACCTCAGAGGACATGGCATGTAAGATTAGATATGGCTGAAGAGATACTGGGTGTAAAGCTGGAGGTAGGAGTTCCTTTTTCAATAAAGGTGGAGAGTGATACAAAGATAATAGTTCAACATTCTAGACTCGATACCAGACAGTCTAATCTGGCTTATATGAGTAGTATGGCTTGGGCAGAAGATTAGAAACCTCTAATAATTCTTTAATGTTCACTTAATCTTTATAGGATATTCTATACGTAGTAGATAGATTATTGGAGGTGATGTAGGATGAAATTAGTAAAGGCTTTAGTAATGACCGTTGTATTAGTGTCATTAGTGTTGACGTCGGTGGCTTTTGCAGCAACAAAGTCTACAGTAAAGAGGTTTACACTCACGGGGAATGTAGTAGCTATAGGACCTGGAGATACCTTTAAGGTGAAGGTAAGGAGCTATAGTATAAGCCTTAAGGGGTATATAGGTAAGGATAGAGAACTTGCCATCCAGGTCAGCAAGGATACTAAGTTATTCCTAGCTACCTTAGAGCGGAGCAAGAATCGAACTATACTTAAGAAGGATAAGACTGTAGAGTTCTCCACCCTTAAGGATAAGGACCAGGTAATAGTAAAAGGCACCATTGTTGCAGGTACACCTAATACCTTCGTGGCAACAGAGATAGATATACTTACCAAGAAATAAAACTCCCCTTTCTGAGCCCAAGGGAACTTCCCTTGGGCTACTTTTTTATAATAGGTAATATAACAGTAAATACACTTCCTTTATCTTTAGAACTTTCTACTTTTATCTCTCCGCTGTGAGATTTGGCTATTGCGTATGCTATTGCTAATCCCAAGCCAAATCCTCCTCTATGCCGTGACTTATCTGCCCTATAGAATCTTTCAAATATATGGGGTATGTCTTCTTGGGAAATGCCTATTCCGGTATCCTTTATGTCTATCCTTACCAGGTTTTCTTCTAATCTTACTTTTATTTCAACTATTCCACCATCTGGAGTATACTTTATGGCATTCTCTATGAGATTTCTAAATAACCTCTCTAGGCTGCTGCTGTTTCCTTTTATCATTATCTGAGACGGTGGTAAGTCTAAGTTTAATGCAATGTTCTTTTCTTTAGCTAAGGGAAGAAACTCAAGATATATCTCTTCTATCAATGCATTTAATAGAACCTCTTTAAAATATCTTCTCTGATTCAATTCATCCTCTCTAGCTAGGAACAGTAGTTCGTTTATCATACATGCCATATAGTCTACCTCCCTTTCTACCTCTTGGAGTATCGAAATATACTCTTCTATCGAGCGTCTCTTTCTAAGAGCCAAGCTAATGTTCCCTTTTATTATAGTAAGTGGTGCTCTAAGCTCGTGTGATATATTCTGGGTAAGTTGCTTCTCCCGATTGAAACCTCTCTCTATCCTTTCTAGCATTTCATTAAGGGTTTCTACTAACCTTCGAATCTCTATATCTGTGCTCATCATTGGAAGTCTCTTATCTAAATTCTCTGTCTCTATAGAGCGGGTCATATCTACGATACTATCTATAGGATTAAGGGCATTTTTAGCTAATATATTACCACCAAAGCTAGCTATAACGAGAAGTATAGGGATAGAAAAGAGAAGTAGCATCAATAACTTATTTAGAGTCCTTTCTATACCAGAAAGAGACATAATAACCTGTATAGCTCCCACTATACGGGCATTGTTATATCGAATAGGACTAGTATATACCCTGAACCTTTCCCCTTTATTCTCTATCGTAGAATAGGAATTCTTCCCTTTTAGCGCCCGACTTATTCCATCCTTTTGGTATGGGAAGGGTATGTTTATTAGTGGTTTTCCTTCCTTATCAAAGAAGAGAACAAATATACCAGAGAAAGAGGATGGCTTTTCAACCTCAGATAAAACTATCTTTTCATCTACTATCAATATGTCTTCCTCTATAGAGGATGCTATCGTCTGAATAGACTGGTCTATATCTTTGTAGGATAGAAATTTAAAACTTTCATATACGATTAATATGAATACAAAAAGGGTAATACCAAGGAGGAATATATACCATAGAGCGAGTTTAACCTTAATACTTTGAGGTTTCATTCCTGAATCTTATAACCTGCTCCCCTTACAGTATGGATAAGCTTATGTTCAAAGGGGTCATCTATCTTTTCTCTAAGATATCTTATATAGACATCTACAATATTAGAGAAATAATCAAAGTCATAACTCCATACATGCTCAGCTATCTGTGTCCTAGTAAGGACCTGCCCTGGATGATACATCAGGAATTTTAAGAGTTCAAACTCTCTTGTGGTAAGCTCTATACTTTTACCTCCCCTTTTTACTTCTCTTGTGAGGAGATTGAGGGTAAGGTCTCCTATCTTGAGTACAGAACTCTCAATACTTTTCTGTCTCCTGAGTAATGCCCGGATACGAGCTAAAAGTTCTTCAAAGGCAAATGGTTTAACGAGATAATCGTCTGCTCCTATGTCTAGACCGTGGACTCTATCCTCTATCTCATCCTTAGCAGTAAGCATAAGAATAGGGGTAAGATTTCCTTTTGCTCTCAATCTCCTGCATAGCTCAAATCCATCCAGTTTAGGTAGAAGTATATCTAGGATGATCAGGTCAAACCCTTCGTTTTCTGCCAGATAAAGTCCATCCTCTCCATTGTAGGCTATATCTACTACATAACCTTCCTCCTTTAATCCCCTTTTTAGAAAGTCCACTATATGTTCATCATCTTCAACCAATAAGATCCTCATATTAACCTGAGAATCTGAATCCCTCCTTAAAGAGCTCCACACAGGCATCTACCACATCCGGGTCATAGAGTTTATATCTATTCTTTTTTATCTCTTCTAACGCCTCCTCTAAATTATAGGCTGGTCTATATGGTCTATGAGAGGTCATTGCCTCAACCACATCGGCTACTGCTAGGATCCTTGCTGCTAGAAGTATCTCCCCATCTTTTAGCCCTTGTGGATATCCTGAACCATCCAGTCTTTCATGATGTTGTAGGACTATTTTAGCTAATTCTGGGAAGTAGCTTATATTTTTTAATATCTCATAACCTAGGCTGGGATGGGTTTTGACCATCTCGAATTCTAATGGGGACAATTTCCCAGGTTTATTCAATATATCTCCAGGGACACTTATCTTGCCTATATCGTGCAATAATCCGGCGATTCTTAGAAGTCTTATACTGTCATCATCAAGCCCCATCCTTTCCCCTATCTTAGAGGATAGCTCTGCTACCCTCTTTTGATGTCCTGAAGTATAGAGGTCTCTTATCTCTATTATGGAAGAGAGTGTATTGATCGTTTCTTCAAATGCTCTTTTCAGATCATTAACAAGCTTCCTTAGTTCTTCCTCTAGGAGTACCCTCTCTGTAATATCTATTATTGCTACTATGCCTCTAGACAGATTTTCTCTATACTCTGGAATAATAAACCATCTCAGGTAGATATACATTCTTTCTCCTAAAAGGTTGTAATTTATACTTCTAAATTCTCCAGATTGTAAGCCTTTACTGATATCAATTATCTCCCTTTTAAAATTCTTAAATCCCTCTTTAGGTATAATCTTATTGAGATTTCTTATCTCCTCTATATTCTTTGCCTTGAATAGTTCTAGACCTGCATTGTTGATATCTATAACCTTTATCTTGTGTGTACAGGTTTCTATTTCCTCGGGATGCTCGTCAAGATATAATTCTAGGTCTTCTATACCTAGGGACCTCAGGTTATTTAGATATTCTATTAATTCCGAGAAGTCTTCTTCTAATAGGGCAATAGGAGCATTCCTCCATAGAATCTCATACCTCTTCTTGGTCTCTAATGTAGAGAGTCCGTACTTAATATCCTCACTAAGTTCGTCTAGTATCCTCAGCTCACTACTATCCAGTCCCTCTTCTCTATATACCTTTAATATATCGGCTTCTTTCGTATCTATGGATATATTCTTGTAGTCTCCGGTGGTTTTTATCACCTCTAGAGTTCTCCTTAGAAGTTCATCCCTGTCTTTCGCCCTAACTAGGACCTGGTTTACCTCTGAGAGCATCTTTAAAAGTCTATTGGTTCTTTTTAACTCTGTTATATCCAATATAGATACTATACTCTTTGTAGTCCCAGGGATTATATCCACTGTAAGCCATACATCCTTTATATTTCCATACTTATCCTTTAGCCTGGTCTCATACATTTTAGGGGCAAGCTCTGGATTTATACGTCTTAGCCTATGATATTCTCTCATCCTTTCCAGGTCTTCTATATTATAGACGAACTCCTGCCAACTTCTCTTTCCCTCTATCTCTTCCTTCTTGAACCCAAACATCCCTTCAAATGTTCTATTTACCAGTGATATAATTGTATCTTCCTCTACAACTATTGTTGATGTTCCTGTGTTTTCAAATATAGCTTTATAGAAGTTCTGAAGTTTCTCTAGGTCTTCTTCTAGCCTTACTCTATCTTCAAGGTGCATTGTCCAGTTGTTAAAGGTAGCTTCTGTCCTATCTGTTAGAAGCTCCTTTGGGGGAATATAATAGAAATTACTGTAAACCTTACCCCCTATCAGCACCAGTGGATGGGTCTGAAGTGCCTGGAGTAAGATATCCGTACTTATCTTTCTTTTGTCATATAGACATATTAACAGGGTCTTATCTCTATATGGAAGGCTATTGATGGTAGCCTCATAGGTGAGGATAGAATCTAGAGAGACATCTTTTAGTATAGTAGATGCGTCCCCAATGACTCTTAAGGAGGAGTATTCTTGAAGGAATTTATCGAAGTCGAAAACTTTGGATGAGGAGTAAAACTCTTCTGGAAGAAAAAGGGAGAGGTCTCCCCTTTCTAGATAAGGTTTTATATCTTTAGATAGTTCTTTCAATCTGTTAATTTCTTCTTCCCTGTTTATGTAGACCACCTTCTCATTATTTTTAAGCCCTGTAAGGATTAATGGAACTATTAAAGAATTAAACTCTTCCTCATCTTTGTATATCCAACAGATATGGTAGCCAGGTTTCAGGTCTTTTAATTCCATCTGTATTATATACCTTACCCCCCCCCCGCATAGGGAGAGGCATATCTTCATAGTTTCTATCTCTATTACTCATAACCTCTCCGTCTTCTATCTCCATCTCTAATCTGTCTTTTCCTATGATCTTGCCTGTAGTGAATCTGGCATAATCTGCATAAGCTCAATCCTGTTACCATCAGGGTCAGTAATCCAGTACTGATAATTTCCATCCTTCCCCTGGGTAGGTACTCCTTTTATCTCTAACCCCCTACCTGATAGTTCTTTTAAAGTACTCCCTATATCATCCACTACAAGACATAGGTGTTGATAACTTGCCTTTTCATAATCAGACGATATCTCTCCTCTATGGGGGAAAAGCTCTATAAAGTTGTCCCTGTTTATTTTTAGATATACTATCCATAGTTCTCCTGCATCATTGTAGAGTCTGAATGCTTCTTTGAGCCCGAGGATATTACAATAGAAATTTAGAGACCTCTCTAGGTCTGAAACTCTAAAGGCTAAGTGTCCGATACCCTTTATCATCTTTATCCCTCCTATATATTTAGTAATACTTCTAATACTCTGTAGACCGCCTTTATCTCACTAATCTTCGTTGACTCTCTTGTAGAATGGGCATCCTCTCCGCCGATACTCAGGTTTAATGTAGGTATACCCATTTCATTGAATATATTTGCGTCACTACCTCCTCCTGTATACATAGTATCTCCTGGAAAACCTGCATCTTTCAAGAGTTTCACAGTTCTTTCTAGGATAGGATTATCCTTGAGGTCAAATCTTGTATACTCTCTTTTATACTCTAACTCTGCCTTTCCTCCACCTATTTCAGCTATAACGGATGCCTTTCTTAATCTTTCCATAAGATTTGATAATTTCTCTTCATTCCTGCTCCTATACTCTCCCCTTAGTTCAACCTCATCAGGAACGATATTAGTAGCCCTTCCACCAGATATAATTCCAACATTTCCTGTTGTTTCCTCATCAATCCTTCCTGATGGGAGAGAAAGTATCATTCTAGATGCAAGGATAATGGCACTTATCCCCTTTTCAGGAGCACCACCGGCATGGGAAGCTACTCCATAGACCTTGTATCTCCAGGTATACTGAGAGGGTGCCCCTATCACTATATTACCAATAGGACCACCTGCATCTAAGGTAAATCCAAACGGAGCTTTTATCTTATCTTTCTTTACATTCTTTGCCCCAACAAGGCCTATCTCTTCCTGAACAGTGAATATTACCTGGATTGGGGGTTGTTCTTTGCTATAGTTCTCCAATAACTCTAGAATAACCGCTATTCCAACCTTATCATCCGCCCCTAGAATTGTTCTTCCATCGCTATGGATTATATCTCCATCTATCACTGGATTTATATCATCGCAGGGCATTACAGTATCCATATGGGCATTTAGGAAGAATTTTGGTAGTTTATCTGTTTCTATAAAAAGATTCCCTATCTCATCCTTTTCTACCCTATACCCCCACCTTTTCACATTTTCCTCTATAAAATCTGCTACCCTCTCTTCTCTTCCAGATGGACTTGGAATTCTCACAAGTTCGATGAACCTTTCTATCAATCTATCCATTATTTCCCTCCAATAAATTTCCTTCCGGCATCAAATGCCTTCAAGTTTATTTCTAATAGATGTTGCCTTTCCTTTAAAAGTTCCTTAAGAACATCTTCTACCTTACTGGCATCTATATCTTTTATTATTTCTATATAACTTCCAGCCATTACCATATTTGCTACCCTTACATTTCCTAACTCTTCTGCTATCTTAGAAGCAGGAATTTCTATTATATTATCATCTGTGTCTGGTATAACAAGTGATGTATTTACAATCTTATATTTTGGAGAAAACATAACCTTAAACCTTTTATAGGATGGTTCATTCATCAAAATAATAGTCTCTGGTTCTGAAACTATAGGGAAATATATCTCATCTTTTGATATCACTACTGTACAGTTGGCTGAGCCGCCACGCATCTCTGGTCCATAAGATGGTACCCAACTTGTATGCATATTGTTAATCATTCCTAATCGAGCCAGAAATTGCCCCATAAACAGAATACCCTGTCCCCCATATCCAGCGATGAGAATACTATGCGTCATCTTTAGCCTCCTAATAAGATTTTCCCCAATACTACCTTCTTTTTTGCACCAGTAGCCTTAGGGACATTATTTGGTGAATTAAAGATTACTTCGTTTGCTAATATGGCAAAAGCCAATGCCTCTTTGGCTTGATTTGGGATTCCAAAATCCTCATGGGTCTTCACCCTTACATTAGGGAGTTTGTCCTTGATCATCTTGATGAGAGAATTATTGTATACCCCTCCTCCCCCTATTATGACCTCTTCTATATCGAAAGACCTAATCGCCTCAGAGATATTATTAGATGTAAGAGCAGTAATAGTAGCTATGATATCTTCATCACTTAACCCCAAAGCCTTGCCGGTTTCATACAGATTCCTAGCAAAAGATTTCCCAAAGACCTCTCTACCTGTAGTTTTAGGGATAGGCAAGCTAAAATATGGATGTTCTAATGCTATCTCAAGAAGTTCCTCGTTTACCTTTCCCTTCGATGCTATAATTCCATCCCTATCAAACCTCATTGAACCGTTAGTAGTGATACTTACAATTTCATCTATAACCATATTCCCTGGCCCTGTATCAAAAGCTATAACATCATCGATAGTGGCATTTTTAGGGATCACTGTAATATTGGCTATACCTCCTATGTTAAGTACCCCTCTTGTAGATTCTTGGCTTGTAAATAGTATCCAATCTGCAAAAGAAACTAGTGGAGCTCCCTGCCCACCCGCGGCTATATCTCTCACTCTAAAATCACATATAGTAGTTATTCCGGTCTTCTCGGCTATCACTGCTCCTTCCCCTATCTGTAATGTGGACCTTACTTTAAAATTGCCAAGTCTCTGGGGGGAGGGAGAATGGAAGATTGTCTGTCCATGACTTGAGATAATATCAACATCTACCCTAGATAACCCCGCCCTTTTTATTGCCTCTAGTGCCACCTGGGCAAATACCTCTCCAATAAGAAAGTTCATACCTGCGATTAGTGGAATATCCGCAGTCTCAAGGTCAAATAATTTGAATATTAAATCCCTTATCTCTTTTGGATACTCATAGTGATAATGATAGAGTAACTTTATCTTAGAATCTATTGAATGTCCGGTTATCCTTACAATACTTGCATCTACCCCGTCTGCAGAGGTCCCCGACATAAGTCCAACTATTATTCTAGAATCTTTTCTTTTTAACTCCTCTAACATAATATCCCTCTATATTATCTCCTTTTCAACTATAGCCACTGCCACAGCAAAGCCACCATTATGACTTATACTCACTGATATGTCATTAGCCATTAGTTCCTCAAACCTATGCTTTGCTCTTCCACTCAAGACAACGTATGGGACCCCTCTTTCATTATGGAGGATGGTTATCTCTTTGAATGATAGACCTCCACCAAGCGCCTTTATGACTGCTTCCTTACAGGCAAATTTTCCAGCGAGAGCCTCATAGAAATTCTTCCGATTCTTAACCTCTTCTATCTCTTTACTAGAGAATATACGCTCTAGAAAATGGCTCCTTCTCTTTATTGCCTTTTCTATCCTATCTATACTTATTAAATCTACCCCTAACATTCCTACATACAATTATACTATAATATAGAAAATAGGGGTAGACTAATATACTTATCAGATGATATAATTCTTTCTATGAACCGTAGGCTCCTTTTAAATGTCTTAATATCTTTAATAGCAGGTATATCGGTTATACTATTGATTAATTCTGCATTTAAGGAAAGGATATTTTTAAGAGACCTGTTATCTCCCGTGTCTTTGGAGGTTCTTGGCGTTGGACTTATTATAAATATAATCTCTTTTTTGATAGACGGATTTAAGTTAAAAATAGTCCTGAAAGCCCTTAACCAAGATATTAGCTATCTAGATTCAGTTGAGGCTTCAATTATATACTCATTTTTTTCGGCAATAACTCCATCAGGTATGGGTGGACAACCCTTTCAACTTTACTTTCTAACAAAGAGAGGGGTAAAGAGCGAGGTTGCTACAAATATAATCCTTCTCAGGACATTTGAATATCTCTTTCTAATCCTTCTCATAGATATATACTCTGTTATATTCATACTACCAAGATTGCCACAGGAGGCGATAGGTAAGACATTAATCATAGCAGGTTTTGCCACTAGCAGTATATCTACATTCTTTACCTGGTTTGCAATGAGCAAGCCAGAGATATTTAAACTCTTTATTGTTTACTTTAAGAAGATTTCTATCTTGAAGAATCTTATAGAGAGATGGGAGACGAGGGCATATCAGTGGATAGATAACTTAAAACTGAGTGTCAATGAATTATGGGGTCACCATAAGAGACTACTCCTTTTTGATTTTTCCCTTATGTTTGTAATTATAGTATTGTATTCTTATCTATTCTTTTTACCGATAGTAAGTCTTACAGAGATACATATGAGATTTTTTAGATTTTTCGGTATTCATACCTTACTTTCTACCCTTTCTACCTATGTTCCCACTCCAGGGGCGAGTGGAGGGGTAGAGGCAATCCTTTTTGCCTCCTTTAAGAACTTTGTGGGTTCATCACAGAATCTACTAGTAGCTATAACTCTTTTTAGAATAATCACATATTATACTGTGATATTGGTAGGGATATTCGTAGTTCTGAAAAGTGGCGCTGGAAGGACAAATAAATAAAGGTAATGGGTGAATGAATCACCCATTACCTGGTGTACTTATCTTCAGGAAGATATGGAGATTTTATAAATATAGCAAGAAAGTCTTCAGATGGATTTATAATATTATGTTCCTCTGGGGCTTCTACTCTTATAGCATCTCCGGTATTGATTTCAAAATTTTCCCCATCTACAACCATCTGGGCTTTTCCAGAGAGCACATAGAATATCTCTTCTACTTCTTTATGATAATGGGCTCCAAGTTCTTTGCCAGGTATAATCTTAAGGATCCCCCATTCTATCCTGGGTCCCCTCATAATATATTTGGGTCCCCAATCGTTATGCCTGAATGTCTTTTCAGATTCTTTTACCCTTTCCATACCTATTTCACCACGACCTCTTTTTTCTTGTAGTTCTTCTCCCAGATGGGGTCAGATACCTTGCCCCAGGCTTCTGCATATCTATCTAGGGCATTGGCTAATTCTGGAGACAGTAAGGCTTCAGACCCTCCATCGGTAGATCTAG
>Ga0078972_1006299_pt1 | contig 28429 bp, 24 predicted proteins | sample YelNatPaOPGAMG01_FD_67568 | JGI IMG/M metagenome (GOLD analysis project Ga0078972, IMG submission 67568) | Hot spring thermophilic microbial communities from Obsidian Pool, Yellowstone National Park, USA - OP-RAMG-01 (SPADES assembly) (version 2) | ecosystem: Environmental > Aquatic > Thermal... | reverse complement strand
GACAGTGGACAGAGAAAGAACCATTCAATTGAAAGATGAATTTGAAAAAGTGCTGCGAGTTTTAGAGACAACTGAGAGAATTGATAAAAATTTTTCTATTCCAACCGAAGAATTTGTTCAGAGACAGAAAAAAACATACGAAAATATCAAAAAGTATGGTATTGATGTTGGTATTGTCTTTGCAGATCAGCATTATAATGGCGATGTTCCATATCTTGGAGGAAATACAAACATTACAATTGAACAGGTTGCAGGTGTCATTGGGAAAACAGGATTTCATATTATTGCAGGACTTGAAGGGGGTTATGTCTCAGAACAACTTGCGAAAAGGGCTTGTGCGAAGGTTCATAAGGTTGAGATGTTAAAACTTGCAGACGAAGAATACCCGATAAATGCGGAAAAACTTGAAGATGTTATTGAGCAGGCAGCGGGTTCAAAGGTCAAAAAAATTGGACTTCTCACACCGAGGGAGGTAATTCCATACAGGCTTGTCAATTATCTTGAAAATATTTACGGTGCAGAAAATGTTGTTGATGTTCAGGAAGTTTATTACAAAATCAAATATGAAAAATCAGATAATGAGATGCGATTAATCAGAGATGCCTGCAAAATCGCTGATGCCATGATGAGAGGTATGCTGGCAGTATTAAAGCCAGGTATGCTTGAAACACAGGTTGCAGCATGGGGTTATTTCATTGGCAGGGAACTTGGGGCTGAAGAAATGGGATGGGATATTATTGTTGGTGCAAATGAGGCAAATCGCACCTTGATAGGAAAGGCACTTAACAGAGAAATCAAAAGAGGCGATTATGTTCATTTGGGGGTTGCACCAAAAAGGGATGGATTGAATTCATGTATACGAAGGTCAGTGATTGCTGTTGAACATCCTTCACAGGTTACCAGTGAACAAAAATACTGGTTTGACCTTGTTGAACAGGCATATAAAATTGGTTTCGAGAAATACTGTGAGGTTGCAGAAAGAAATCTTCCAGCATATATCCAGGAGAAAGCCCTTGTGGATTTTTTTGCATCAAAATCAGAAGAAGTGTCCAAAAAGATAGGGAAAAAAATTAATCTTGAAAGATTAAAGCCGTACACTGGAACTCATAATGCAGGTTATACTGAGTGTCAGGAATTTTATGGGGCAATCACATTGAAATCAACAGAACCTCTTGGAAATCAAATCGTTACTATGCTTGATGTAGCCCTGAGAGGGATTGGTGATTACTGGGATGATGTTATAATACCAGGGTTTGACTATGTTGTCATTGAGAATACACTCGGGAAATTTGGAACACGTGTTGAATGTTTTAATAAGTTGCCATTAAATGTTCAATCTCTTGTGGGGAATCCAGAACCTCCTAATTATTAATTTTTTTCTTCTGACGTTTATTGGCATACATCATTTTGTCGGCTATAGAAATGAGATTATCAATAGAAAGTTCTTTGCCTGGTTCATAGACCGAATAACCGATGCTTATTGAAATTTTATAGCCCTTTTCAATTTTTTCGTTTGCTGCATCAAGAGTTTTTTGTAATCGTTGAATAATGGTTTCAACATCAACAGGAGAATTTTGAATTACAAGGGCGATAAATTCATCACCGCCAACTCTTCCGACAATATCAGATTGCCGAAAAGTTTGTTTTAATATTTCCGCAGTCCTCACAATAGCAATATCACCTTCAAGATGTCCATACCTGTCATTGATATTCTTAAGGTCGTCAAGGTCAAGGAAAAAAAGCACCATAAATTGTTTCATTCTTTCTGCTATTTTTAATTGTTGTTCTGCCAGAAGGAAAAATCCTCTTCTATTGTATAAACCAGTAAGAGAATCAGTCACAGATAATTGTTCAAGGATTTTTTCTGCATATTCTTTTTTTAAGGTTATCCTTGCAATAATCCATGAAACCACAATAAAAAATAATATCAGAACAGAATCATACAAAAGAAATTCTTTAAGCCGTGTTGCCGATTGGATTGTACAGAGGTGTTTTGGTACAAAAGAGATAAATTTCCATACATAGTCAAAACTTTTGATAGGAGAAAGAGATGAATAATCAAAATCAGTGGTTGTCTGCTGACATGCCTTTTCTGCACGTGCAACAGGATAAAACGTGGTAAAGGTAAAAAGACCTTCTGAAGTGAAAATCTGTCCTGTCTGGTCTACTGTAATTTTTTTCCATGCATGGGGAAAGACACGGTCAAAAGTTTTCTCACGTCTTGCACTGTAAAGGAAACCGAATTCATCCTCAGGTTTTGGCCCTTTAATCCAGTAACCCTCTGCATTGACAATAAAATATCTTGCACTTTTTCCTTCCTGCTCTGAAGGATGTTCAAATGCGGTTTTCAATATTTCGAAAATTGGCTTACAATTGAAACTGACAAGCATTACTGCCCTTTTACTTCCCTGTTTATCAAAAACACATATTCCGAATACAATGACCGGAATATCATCATCAAGTTGAAAATCTGATAGGTATAAGTGTCCTCTCGCAAGAGGTAAAGTGCTTTTATAATCGATGTTATTTCTGAGATTTCCTTCTGTTTTTGATAACTCAATAAATTTTCTATTTTCCGCTTTCAGCCGTAAGAGAATATTACCGTTTTTATCAAGTAGTGTAATTTTTGAATAATAATCTTTACTGCTTAAAAAGGACGAGACAGCATCAAGAAATTTTGTTTTGTTCTGATCCCCTGAAATATAACTGGAAGATAGTTTTTCCAGAAAAAGCACATCAGCAATTGTTGAATCAAAACTTTTGATAATGAGTTTTGAGATTGCAGAAATATTTTTAATTTCCTGATTTTCAATAATGGAGAGTTCATTTCTTGCACTGGAGACATAAAGAACCGTTGTGATTCCTGCAAGTATTATAACAATTGAACAAAAAATAAACAAAAACCTTTTGATAAGGTCTGATGTTTTTATTCCTTCTTCTTCAGGTTTATGAAATTTCATTGTGCTCCCTGTTCAGAATTATTCTATATTATGGCTGAAATTCAGTCAAAATTCATTTAGTTATCTTTTTTATACTTTCTCTCATCTCCTCCTGATATACCCATATTTTCCACCTTGCAAAAGGGGATGTGAGGATGAACCGATAGGAAAATAAGAAAATTGTTGTATAATATTCTACATTCCTCCTGGATCCCCCTTCTATTCACCCTTTTGTAAAGGGGGATTGAGAGGGATTTAAATCCACCCCCGCCCTCCTTTATAAAAGGAGGGAAGGGGAGGTTCAAAAGGGGGAAAATAGGGGGATTCAAGAGGGTAAAGAAAATAATTAGTTAAATTTGCAGAATCTATTTTGCTATCAGGAGGGAAAATGTCAGTTGAAAAAATGATCGAGACAGAAGAATCCCTGGAAGAGATTCTTTCAAGACCATACCCTGAGGTGGTTGAATTATGCAGGAAACTGAAAGGCGACATTATCATACTTGGTGTGGCAGGTAAAATGGGACCAACGCTTGCGATTCAGTTGAAAAGGGCATGTGATATGGCAGGGGTCAAAAAAAGAATTATCGGGGTTGCTCGATTTTCAGATGAGAATGTGAAAAAGAATCTTGATAACAATGGAATTGAGACAATTGTTTGCGATTTACTTGAAAGACAACAGGTTGATAATCTTCCGGATGTTGAAAATGTGATTTTTATGGCAGGAATGAAATTTGGCACGGTTTCCAATCAACCGCTTACCTGGGCAATGAATTCTTATGTTCCAGCACTTGTCGCTACAAAATTTAAAAATTCCTGTATTGTTGCTCTTTCAACAGGCAATGTTTATCCACTGGTGCCTGTTTCATCAGGTGGTTCAAAGGAAACTGATCCACCTGAACCCATTGGTGAATATGCTCAGTCATGTCTTGGCAGGGAAAGGGTTTTTGAATATTTTTCATCAAAGTTCTCAATTCCCTCTGTTATTGTGCGGCTTAATTATGCTGTTGAATTACGGTATGGCGTGCTATATGATATTGGAAAGAAGGTTTATAATGGAGAAGAAATTTTTCTTGAAAATGGCTATGTGAATGTTGTCTGGCAGAGATGGGCAAATAGTATAATTTTCAGATGTTTCAGTTTATGTTCAGTCCCGCCAAAAATATTGAATTTAACAGGTCCAGAAATTCTATCTGTTAGAAAGATCGCTGAAGAATTTGGAAAATTATTTAAAAGACAACCAGTGTTTGAAGGAAAAGAAGCACCTACTGCCTATCTTTCAGATGCAAGTCAGTGTTTCAAAATTTTTGGAAAACCTGATGTTGATCCGTGGACTCTTGTAAAATGGATTGCTCACTGGATAGAAATTGGAGGTAGGGCTTTTGAGAAACCCACACATTTTGAAGAAAGGACAGGGAGGTATTGATGAAAATACCAGAAAACATACTGAAAAAAATAAGAAAAGGAACTGTAATTCCTGCTCATCCTCTGGCACTGACAGAAAAAAGAACATTTGATGAAAAAAGGCAAAAAGCCCTGACAAGATATTATCTTTCTGCAGGTGCAGGTGGGCTTGCTATTGGAGTTCATACAACGCAATTTGAAATCCATGACAAAAAAATTGGTCTTTACAGACCTGTGCTTGAAATCGGAGCAGAAACCATTTCAGAGTATGAAGAAAAAAATCAACTGGAAACTCCGGTTATAAGAATAGCAGGTGTCATCGGGAAAACTCAGCAGGCAATGAATGAAGCAGAATTAGCCCACCAACTTGGATATCATGCAGTTCTTTTAAGTTTATCTGCATTCAAGGGCTCAACCAATGATGAGATGTTATCACATGTTAGAAAAGTTTCTGAAATCATGCCTGTATTTGGTTTTTATTTACAGACCAGTGTTGGGGGCAGGATTCTGAATTATGATTTCTGGAGAAAATTTGCTGAAATTGAAAATGTTGTTGCAATAAAAATAGCACCATTTAACAGGTATCAAACAATAGATGTTATAAGGGCTATTGCTGATAGTGGAAGAGACATTGCATTGTACACAGGAAATGATGATAATATTGTATCTGACCTTATTACTCCATTTAATTTTTCAAACAGAAAATTGCGAATTGTTGGAGGATTACTCGGTCACTGGGCTTTCTGGACATCAAAAGCAGTTGAACTATTGAACAGAATTCATTCAATTGTTGAGAATGAAAAATCAATTCCTGATTTTCTATTATCTCTTGGTGTGGAAATTACAGATGTCAATGCAGCAGTATTTGATGCGGCAAATAATTTTGCCGGTTGTATTCCAGGTATTCATGAAATTTTAAGAAGACAGGGATTATTGAAGGGTATATGGACATTAAATGAAAAAGAAACCCTCTCACCAGGACAAAAAGAAGAAATTGATAGAGTTTGTAAACTTTATCCTCAATTGAATGATGATGAATTTGTTTCTGAACATCTTGACCAGTGGCTGAAATAATCATCAAAAGTTTTTCAAAAAAATGGAAAATCTCCAGGGTTTAAGAGAATCTGAGGTTCAAAATCTTCTAAAAAGATATGGTTATAATGAACTGCCTTCGCCTGACCGCAGAACAACTTTGAATATTCTGATAAGTATCTTTAAAGAACCAATGTTTTTACTTCTTGTTTCCTGCGGTGTGATTTATTTGATTGTTGGGAATATGACTGAGGCGCAGATGCTTCTTGGCTTTGTTTTTCTTGTTATGGGCATCACTTTTTACCAGGAAAGAAAGACAGAAAGAGCGCTTCAGTCATTGAAAAATCTTTCAAGTCCCAGGGCACTTGTTATAAGAGATGGAATTGAGCGCAGGATTTCTGGAAGAGAGATCGTTCCTGGAGATATTGTCATTCTCAGTGAAGGAGATCGAGTGCCAGCAGATGGTTTGATTATTTCTTCCAGTAATCTTTATATTGATGAATCACTTATTACAGGGGAATCTGAGCCAGTGAGAAAAATTGCCTGTCAATCCAATTCAGAAATCTCCAGCGAAAAAGAAAATGTTTGTTTTGCTTATGCAGGCGGACTGGTGGTCAGGGGATACGGAGTTATGAGAGTGACATCAACCGGTCAAAAAACTGTGATGGGTAAAATCGGAAAATCCTTGCAGAGTATTGAAACCGAAGAGACATTGATTCAAAAGGAAATTAAAAAACTTGTGAAGAGATTTTCAACAGTTGGCTTTTTCCTCTGTTTAATTGTTTTTCTTACATACCGGTTGTTTAATTACCACTGGATGGATGGAATTCTGGCAGGTTTAACACTCGCAATGGCAATTCTTCCTGAAGAATTTCCTGTAGTTGTTACAATATTTTTTGCTCTTGGAGCATGGAGATTATCAAAACATCATGTTTTGACAAGAAGAATTCCTGCTATTGAAACACTGGGAGCAACCACTGTGTTATGTGTGGATAAAACAGGGACCCTTACAACAAATCGAATGGAAGTAAGAGGGCTTTATTCAGAGGGGAAACTTTTAGTTTTTGATCCTGATAAAATTTCAGAATTACCAGAAACATTTCACAGATTGATTGAATTCGGTGTCCTTGCCAGTATTGAAAGACCTTTTGACCCGATGGAAAGAGCATTTCAGGATTTTGCAAAAAAATATCTCATTAATACTGAACATATTCATCACAACTGGATTCTTGTAAGAGAGTATCCTCTTTCAGAAAATCTATCAGCAATGTCAAATGTCTGGAAATCACCGGATGGAAATAAATTCATCATTTCAGTGAAGGGTTCGCCAGAGGCGATTTTCGATTTGTGTCATTTTTCATCTGCTGAATACAGTCAGCTTGAAGAAGCAGTAAGAATGATGGCTGAACAGGGTTTCAGAGTACTGGGTGTGGCAGAAGCAGAATTCAGCCAAAAAAATTCCCTTCCTGAAAAGCAGCATGATTTCAATTTTGTTTTTATTGGACTGATTGGATTGATGGACCCGCCAAGAGAAACAGCAACCAGGGCACTGCAATCATGTAAGGATGCAGGGATCAGGGTTGTGATGATTACGGGTGATTATCCTGGTACTGCAAGGGCAATTGCAAAGAAAACAGGATTATTATCATATGACAGAATTATTACAGGGCAAAATCTTGAACAGATGAGCAACGAGGAATTGGAAAAAAACTTAAAAAATGTTGATATTTTCGCCCGTATTATGCCTGAACAGAAACTGAGGATTGTCAATGCTTTTAAAAAAAATGGAGACATTGTCGCAATGACTGGAGATGGTGTTAATGATGCGCCTGCATTAAAATCAGCCCATATCGGTATTGCAATGGGAGAAAGAGGCACAGATGTTGCAAGGGAATCTGCGGATATAGTGCTTATGAATGATGATTTTTCATCCATTGTTGAGGCAATAAAAATTGGTAGAACCATTTACGATAATTTGAAGAAAGCCATGTCTTATATTATTTCAGTGCATATTCCTATCATCGGAATGTCTCTTTTCCCTTTGTTAATGGGGCTTCCGCTTGTGCTTGGACCGGTTCACATTGTTTTTCTTGAAATGGTGATAGACCCTGCATGTTCAACTGTTTTTGAGGCAGAACCACCAGAACCAGATCTTATGAAAAGGCCTCCAAGAAAACTGGATGAGCAGGTCCTTGATAGAAAAACATTTTTATTTGCTCTAATTCAGGGAATAGTGGTGTTATGTGTTGTTCTTGCTGTTTTTATGATATCTCTTGCAAGCGGCCATAGCGAAGGCAGGTCAAGAGCCATTACATTTACATCCTTAATTGTTGCAAACATTGGTCTTATATTTGTGAATCGCTCAATGTCAAGGTCTATTTTTTCAAAAACATTACTCAATAAACCACTCATTTTTGTCACTGCTGGTGCATTATTTTTTCTTTCAATCATCAATTTTAATCCATGGTTAAGGCAGATGTTCAAATTTGAAACAATTGATTTCCATGATACAGTGATGTGTGTTATTGCCGCAATCTGCAGTACATTGTGGTTTGAAGGAATTAAATATTTTATGAGGAAAAAACAGAAAGAGAAATAAAATTTCCTTTCCGTATAGGAAACTTTGTCATATTTGAGATTTTCATAATAATCCGTTTTTTCATTGACAATTTTTGAAATAATATTACAATAATCGTAGAAAACATTTGAAATAAAATAACATAGGGGTTGATGTGAATGTCTATGAGAAAATCAAAATTCTCGAGCCCTCATTTACGTCTTCGGAAAAAAAGGTTGCAGATTTTCTTTGTTTCAATAAAAAAGATACACCGTTTTTAACAATCTACAATGTGGCAAAAAGTACAGGTGTTAGTACTGCAACTGTGACTCGTTTTGCAAAAAAAATGGGTTGCAGAAATTTTTCAGAATTGAAAATATTTTTTGCAAAACAATCATCATGCTCACTCCACGAAATTTTTAGTGCAATAGAACCAAAAGATACTGATGAAGAGATAGTGAAAAAGGTTTTTCATGGGAATAAAAAGAGTCTGGAAGATACTCTGCACATTACAGACATATCAAAACTTACTGCCCTTGCAAGAAAAATAGTTACTGCAAAACGGTTGATCTGCATAGGAATAGGAGGTTCAGGAAATGTAGCACAGGATGCAGCATTGAGATTTTCACATCTTGATTTACAGTCTGAGGCATATACTGACTATTATCATATTTTGATTCAGATGTTACGGGCAGATGTAAATACTGTTGTAATTGGGATTTCGCATTCCGGGCGTTCCACAATTACTGTTGAGGGATTGAAAATGGCAAGGGAACAAAATGCTACCACTGTGGGAATTTCAAATTACTATAATTCCCCTCTTGCCAGGGTTTCAGATTATTTCTTTTGTACATCTTTTCCTGAAACAGGTGTCAAGGTTGCTGCCCTATCGTCACGGATCGCCCAGTTGTGTTTGATCGATGCAATTTATCTTCTTGTTGCAAAGTATAAAAAGAAATTGTGGGATGTCAGTAAATTGAATGATCTTACAAATAAACTACTTCGCAAAAAATGAAAAAAGAAAAGAAATATCTTGCAATAGACATTGGTGCTTCTAATGGAAAAGCTGTTTGTGGTGTACTGAGAAATGGGAAATTTGAACTTAATGAGGTATACAGATTTCCTAATGAGCCTGTTTACATCAATAATAGTTTGAGGTGGAATATCGTTTCATTGTGGAAAGAAGTGCAGAATTGCATTTCTGCATGCAGGGCTGAAGGATTTGACGATATATCAAGCATTGGTATTGACACATGGGGTGTTGATTTTGTTCTACTGGATAAAAACAGACAAATATTACAGATTCCTTATCATTACAGGGATAATCTTACAAAAGGGGTTGAAAAGATAATTTCAAAAAAGATAAACGAGGAAAAACTTTATACAATTACAGGATTGTTTATAGACAAGGTTACCAGTTTATCTCAAATGGTTAGTTTGAAAGAGAAATCAAAATGGATTCTTGATATCGCTGATGTATTTTTGATGATGCCTGACTTTTTCAGATACTTACTTTCTGGTAATATCGGCTGTGAACTTACAGTCGCAAGCTCTTCTCAACTTCTTGATATTAGAGAGAAAAAATGGAGCGAAAAGGTTTTTGATACTTTTGACCTTCCTATAAGAATTATGCCAGAAATCATTCAACCCGGAACAATCTGTGGAAAGATGTACAAGCAGTTTTCTGATGAATATTCTTTAAAGGACGTAAATATTGTAGCAACTGCTGGCCATGATACTGCGTCAGCAGCCGCCGCAGTGCCTTTTGTTTCTGAAGATACGTTGTTTATAAGTTCAGGCACATGGATTGTTTTCGGACTGATCTCAAATTCTGTTAAAACGGATGAAGAAACTTATAAATCTGGATTTATTAACGAAGCAGGATTTAATTCTGTGTTAATTGTCAGAAATCTGGCAGGTCTTTATTTGTTTGAAAATTTTTACAGGCAGTTGCTCGAGAAGAATAAGAAACTTACATACAGGGATATAATTTCTTCTGCTGCATCTACTAAGGGTTTTAAATTTTTTATCAACCCAAATGACAGTATTTTTTTCTTGACTGAAAATGTTGAATCAGCCGTTAGGGAATACTGTTTGAAAACCGAACAGAAATATTCCGAAAATCCTGCTGATATATTTCGCACGATCCTTGAAGGGATTGCAATCAGTTTTATAAAGCCCAAAGAAGACCTTGAAAGATATATGAAAAAGGCATTCAACAAAATTTGTATGGTGGGAGGGGGTGTGAGAAATAACCTTTTGAGTCAGATGATTGCCGATGCAACAGGACTTGACGTTATTACAGGTCATGCTGAAGCAACATCGCTCGGTAATCTTTGTATCCAGGCTTTCGCGGATGGAGAAATCAAGGACATTTCAAAAATTAGAGATATTGCAGCAAACTCATGTAAAATGCGTGTTTTTCATCCAGGAAATACAGAAAAATGGCTTAAACATTTTGAAAAATTCAGAAATTTGTTATAACTTCAAAGGAGGAATTTTGATGGAAAGATATCATTTGCCTGAGATTTTTCTAAATACGCTTGATGGAATTGATTTGAAGACACATATAGTCGCAACATACTATTTGAAGGATCGGCTTGAAGGGGTGGAATTTATTGACCATTTCGAACTTCTTCAAGCCATTGCGCTTGAGGGTTCGACAGGAACATGGGAAAAAGTTGAAGAGGATACTCTGCAGGTCAGACAAAAACTTTCAGGAAAACTTGTGGGTTACTATGAAATACCCACAGAAGATAAATATACCAGAGAAGCAGTGGTCCAGTTTGCTTTTCCAATATACGCATGGACAGACAACTTACCGATGATGTTACTTTCAATCGCAGGAAATTGTTTTGCCTATTCCCAGAATCTTAGACTTCTTGATATATTTTTACCATCGGAAATTCTTGATAAATTTTGTGGTCCGAAATTTGGTGTTGAAGGAATAAGAAAGATTACTGGTGTTGCTGAAAGACCGTTTTCACTTCATATCATAAAGCCGAAAATGGGAATGACTCCGAAACAGGTTGCCAATCAGGTTTATCAGACAGCCCTTGGTGGAGTTGATATGGCAAAGGATGACGAAATGACATCCGATGTCTACAACAATACATACCTTGATAGGTTGGATGCTGTGCTTGAGAAACTCTATAAAGCAGAGAAGCAGACAGGAAAAAAGGTAATATATTTTTTGAGTATTACGCACGAACCGGATAAAATTGTTGAACGGGCGCGCAAGGCTGTAAAAAACGGTGCAAATGGACTTCTGATAACATATTCAGCAGGATTGCCTGTTTTAAGGCAGATTGCTTCTGATCCGAAAATTAATGTACCGATTCTCTGGCATGCTTCGCATATGATAGCTGCGCAACCCAGAATTTCATGGCCTGTGTTTGCGAAACTTGCACGGGTCTGTGGTGCTGATTTGATGCTGACTCCAACGTACTGGTCATCGATACCGATGGTAAGTATGGAAGAAGGACTTCGCACGGCTCATGTGAAACTTGCTCCACTTGGTAAGATCAAACAAACATTCCCAATGCCGTGTGCCGGGGTCTACCCGGGACTGGCGCCGGTTATTATAGGAGAATATGGAACTGACATCGTCATACCTGCTGGAGGTGGAATGCTTGGGCATCCTGACGGCTACACTGCTGGTGCGGCTGCATGGCAGCAAGCAATATCAGCGGTAATGGAAGGGGTCCATATTGTTGAATATGCAAAAAGGCCAGAAAATCGTGCTTTGAGAAGAGCAATCGAAAAATGGGGATACATTGAAAGACCAAAAACACCATGGTTGAGGGTTGCACCTCAATTTCATCCAAAAAGGATGGAAATATAAAAAATCCTTTACCATTACTAAAGGAGGAGCAATGTACAAAAATTATAAACTCGGTGCATGTCTACCAACTTTTGGTTCATGTGCTGATAGATTTTGTCTTTCTGGTTATGGAAAAGGTGGAAAAACAATGGAAGAAATGGTTGAACTCGCGAAAAAGGTCGAAGGTCTTGATGGACTTGAACTTGTTAGTAACTGGCATATAAATGACAGGAATATCAGATATGTTGAAAAACTTTTCAAGGACAATGGTTTTGAAATATGTATGATTGTACCTGATTTGTGGACACGTGCAGAATGGGGTAGTGGTAGTATAGCATCATCTGATAAAGAAACAAGAAAAAAGGCGATTGAAGAGATTAAAAAAAGTATTGATTGGGCAGCAGAGATTGGCTGTAAGTATGTTGATGTATGGCCTGGTCAGGATGGTTACGATTATCCGTTTCAAGCAGATTACCCTGAAGCATGGAAAAGAATGAGGGAAGCCATTGCGGAATGTGCCAGTTATAATAAAAATGTGAAAGTTCTTGTTGAATACAAGATGAAAGAACCAAGAACTCACTGTTTTATCAGCAATGCTGGAAAGGCTGTGTTGCTGATTCAGGGAATAGAGAATACAGGATGTCTTCTTGACGTGGGACACAGTCTTGCAGCAGGAGAGAATATGGCAGAGGCAGTTTGTCTTCTTTCCCAAAACGGAGCGCTATCATACATTCATCTGAATGATAATTACGGGTTATGGGATGATGATCTCCTTGTTTCATCTGTCCATATTGTTGAATATCTTGAATTCATTTACTGGTTAAAAGAATCTGGATATAATGGATGGTTAACACTTGATATTTTTCCTTATAGAGAAGAAAAGGTTTCTGCAGCAAGAAATTCTTTTGAATGGATAAGGTTCTTGTTTGAGAAGATTGAGAAAACAGGTATGTCAGAAATTAGAAATGTTATTGAAAAAGCAGATGGAAACGAAGTTTCATCTCTTGTTAGAAAGATTTTATCGTGTTAATAATTTTTTGATTTTACAGAGGTGTTCTCATGGCGATTCAAATCAAAGTTCCTGATGTCGGAACAACAGTTGAAGAGGTAACCCTTATTAAGTGGAGAAAAAATCAGGGGGATTTTATTAAGAAAGGAGAGATTATTGCCGAAATTGAAACCGACAAGGCAGTTGTAGAACTTGAGTCAATTGCCGAAGGAAAAATTTTGAAAATTCTTTGTAAAGAAGGGGATGTGATTAAAAAGGGTGAAACTATTGCCTATGTTGGCGACGAGGGTGAAGTAATTGAAATTCCTGAAAAAATTCAACCCAAAATTTCGCCAGCCCTGAAAGCGCTTGCTGATAAACTTGGTGTGGATTTATCAAAGGTTAAGGGCTCCGGTCCTGATGGTACTATCACAAGAAAGGATATTTTAGAGGCCAGGGGAAAGTTAGCAGACAAACAAGGAATGATGGAAGAGACAGTCATTATGCCTGATTACCAGAAATCAGTGATGAAAACAGTTATTGCAAGCCATAAAGAAATTCCTCCAGTACATTTTACTTCTTTCATTGACATGGAAAAGGTGCTTGAATTTCGAGAAAAAATATTAAGACAGGAGAAAATAAAGATTATATTTGATGCATTTTTTATTTTTGCGTGTAGCAGAGCGATAAAAGTTTTTCCTGAAATGCAGCATTACATTCTTGAAGGGACATTAAGGAAGAGAGACCAAATTTCTATTGCTTTTGCTGTATCTTCTGACAGAAAACTTTATCTTCCTGTTATAAGAGATTGTGATCGCAAGTCCATAATGGAAATCGCATTACAGACAAATGACATTATAAACAGGATTAATGAAGGAAAGCTTCTGGGAGATGACGTAACCAGTGGTTGCTTTCTTGTTAGTAATCTCGGGATGTATCCAGTTGAATTTTTTGATGCGATGATTTACCCTGGACATTCAGGTGCGCTTGCGATTGGTTCAATATCAAAAAAGCCTGTTGTGGTTGGCGATAGTATTGTAATAAAGAATATTTGCAATATCACGCTTTCATGTGACCACAGGATAATCAATGGTTCCGTTGCTGTAAGTTTCCTGAAAAATGTCAAAGATATTATTGAAAACGGACTTTTTATGGAGGAGTGAATGAAAGAAAATTACTATAGTACGGAACAGTTGCTTATGTTTTACAGAAAAATGGTTTTGATCAGAGAATTCGAAGAACGTGTAAAATTTTTGTTTCTGGAAGGTATCATGCCAGGAACAATACATCAGTATCAGGGGCAGGAAGCGTGCGCAGTTGGTGTTTGTTCTGCCTTGAAAAAAGGAGATATTATTACAACTACTCACAGGCCTCACGGACATTGTATTGCAATGGGTATGGACATTAAATCAATAATGGCTGAATTATTTGGTAAGGTGACTGGTTGTTGCAGGGGGAAAGGTGGTTCTATGCACATGGGAGACATTGAGAAAGGTGTTGTGCCTGGCATTGCTATAGTTGGAGGAGGGATTCCCATCGCCACAGGCATAGGATTTGGTTTCAAAATGAAAAATATGCCGAATGTTGCTGTTTGCTTTATGGGTGATGGTGCAACAAATGAAGGCACCTTTCATGAATCTTTAAATATGGCTTCTGTCTGGAATTTACCGGTTGTTTATGTTGTTGAAAATAACTTCTATGGTGCGTCAACTCATGTTTCTCTTGTAATGAAGGTTGAAAAAATTTCAGAAAGAGCATCTGCCTATAGAATTTCGGGGATTACAATTGATGGAAACGATGTTATCAAAGTTTATGAAACCGCCATGGAAGCAGTTGAGAAGGCTCGTTCGGGAGGTGGTCCCACGCTTATTGAACTTTTGACCTACAGGATTACAGGCCATTCAAGAAGAGACCCTGCAACATACCAGCCTCCTGAGGAAAAGAAAAAAGCGCTTGAGAATGAACCAATAAAAAAATTTACTTCTTTTCTCCTTTCAAGAGGTGTCAGCAAGGAAATAATTGAAAGCATCAGAGAAGAAGTAAAAATTGAAATTGAAGAGGCGGTAAAATATGCGATGGAATCTGAATATCCATTACCAGAAGATACCCTCAACGATTTATTTGCTTGAAAAGGAGAAAAATGGCAAGGTTAACAATTGCTGAAGCACTGAGGGAAGCAATAAGGGAAGAAATGAGAAGAGATGAAAATGTTTATTGCATTGGAGAAGACATCGGTATTCCTGGTGGCTGGGGAGGTGCATTTACTGTGACACTCGGTCTTGAAAAAGAATTTCCTGACAGAATTATCAATACACCCATCTCAGAAGCAGGATTTTTTGGGGTTGCCCTTGGTTCTTCATTGATTGGATTAAGACCGATTATTGATGTTCAATATGGAGATTTTCTTTTCTGCGCCATGGACCAGATTGCAAATCAAATAGCAAAATTGAGATATATGTCCGGAGGAAAAGTCAAGATACCCATTGTGATTAGAGCACCTGTGGGAGTGACGGGTCGTGGAGCTCAACACTCCCAGATGATGGAACCATTTTTTCATTGTCTGCCAGGTATTAAGATTGTGGTTCCAGCAACAGCATATGATGCAAAAGGTCTTCTGAAGACTGCTGTAAGGGATGATAACCCAGTATTAATTTTCGAACATAAACTGCTTTATGGCGCAAAGGGAGTTAGAAGTGAATCAGGTTCAATCGATGCCTCAAGCGAAATACCTGAGGAAGAATATACAATTCCATTTGGAAAAGCAGTAGTAAGAAAACAGGGTAAAGACATAACCATAATTGCAACACTTTTGATGATGTACAGGGCATATGAAGCAGCACAAATACTGGAAGAACAAGGAATATCTGTGGAGGTTATAGATCCCAGGTCTCTTGTTCCCTTTGACTGGGAAACAGTAAAAAAGTCAATTGCAAAAACAGGTCGGGTAATTATAGTTGAAGAGAGCCCTCGCCGTGGCGGGATAGGTGCTGAAATCGCAGCAACAATTGCTGAAGAGATGCTCGATTTTCTTATTGCCCCAGTAAGAAGAATTGCTGCACCTGATACGCCTGCTCCATTTTCACCTGTTATGGAAAAGTTCTATGTTCCAAGCACTGAAAGAATTGTGCAGACAGTAAAGGAAATTATTAATATCAGTTCTTAAATTAATCCTTCCTGGGATATGATGATATCCTGGACCTGTTTAACAGGTACTGCATTTACATCACACCTGTTTTTGAGTGCGACTGCTGCCATTACACCTGCGGCATGTCCGGTTGCCATACAGGTTGCCATTACCCTGATTGCTCCCATTGCCTTATGGTCAGCAGAAATACATCTACCTGCAACAAGTAAATTTTTTGATTGCTCAGGGATTAAACACCTTGCAGGGATACTGAACCAGTCATTTTCTGGTGGATGAAGTTTGCTTTTTGAAGGAAGATAGTCCTTATATCTGTCAAGCATGAAACAATACTGGGTTGTTTCGCATTCCTTACAGCACAAATGAGTATTTATTGTTCTTCCAAGTGGGCAGTGTATGTCAATCCAGTATGTGCAACGTGCAATACTATCATCTGCCTTTTTCCCTTCAATAACATCCTGTTCATTGAGAGTGTACAGTCCTTTAATCTGTCTTGTTTCCCTTATCCCTGCATTGATATGAAATGATGAAATATAGGAATTTTCAAATCCCTTCACATTGTTTTTGAAAAATTCATAGATTTTGAATGCTTCCTTTCTTAATTCAATTTCAGCCTGTGTCAGTTCAATGGCATTTGTTGCATCTCCGGCAAATCTTGTCATATTAAAACTTCTTTCGCCTTTTCTTATGGTGCTTCCCTTTCCGCCAGGACCTTCATTGTATATTTTCAGTTCTCCATTCTGTCTCAATTGTTTCAGTTTTTCTCTTGCTTCCCTTACAATATCTTCTGTTAATTTTTCTTCATCAATGCCTGCGATTTTAAAAACACTTCCCATGGATTCTGTTTTTCCATCCTGCGGCCTCCCTTTTGTGCATTCAAAACCTCCAAAGTATGCGATATCAGCATCACCAGTTCCATCAATGAAAATTTCTCCTTCTATTTCCATTTTTCCGTTCTTATTAACAACTTCAATTGATTTAACTTTTCCATTTTCAGAGTTTGCTGCTGAAAGACAGGAATGATACAAAAATTTTACTCCTGCATCAAGAAGAACCTGTTCTGCTGCAATTTTAAGTAATTCTGAATCAAAAGGGATTCCGTATTTTTTGAATGCTTTTTCCCATGGTTCACAGCCACCAATTTTATGTAAATATTCAATAAGTACTTTCAAAAATCCTGCGACTGCTGGTTGGTTTTCATTAAGATAATGTCCGAGAATTGAACCAACAATTCCTGTTGTTGCCATCCCGCCGCAAAAACCGTATTTTTCAACAAGTAGTGTTTCTGCTCCTGTTTTTGCTGATGCCCATGCAGCAGCCATTCCTGCTGGTCCTGCTCCGACTACAACGACTTTTGATTTCATCATCCCCCCTGGTATAATAATCACTATTATTGACTATGCAGATTAAAACATAGATTTTTTAATTTTGCAATTGTTAACCTCCCATAAGAATAGGAAATAGGAGATGGATTGAGGTGATTTTCTTTGACAATGATTTTAACTTCACCTCATCATGATAATTTTTTTCTGTTTGGACTGTAATCAGATTTACTTGACGCGTGATTTGATGTATAATTTTAAAGGAATCAAGATAACAGGGAGGTAAAAATGAAATTAAAATTGTCATTGGCTTTAATAGTTCTCTATCAATGTATAAGTTTTGCAACTGTTAGCATTAGCGGTGAAATATTTGATATACAAACTAATTCAGGTGTAAGTGGTGCAACCATATCAATAGTTGGCACAAATCTTTCAACACAAACATCATCAGATGGGAGTTTTACAATTTCAAATGTGTCTGTTTTTTCAACAGGGTTTCAAATTAAGGCAAGTAAATCAGGATATGTGAATACCTACAGCCAGCTTGGAAATGTAGGAGCAGTTGATGAAACAGATATTTCTTTCCCTGTTTTTTCTAACACAATGTACAGTAATCTGCATAGTACTGCTTTTGGTGGTGTCGCTCATACATCAGGAAAAGGTGATATCGTTGGTATGGTTAATAGTGGAAACAAAGAAGGTGTTAGTGGTGTTGTAATTACTGCAAGATATATTGATAACAATCAGGTGGCAGGAACAATAAGATATGTAAACGAAAGTATGATGCCTGACCCAAGTTTAACAAGCACTTCATCATCTGGTGCTTTTATCGTATATAATGTTGACCCTTATAAACCAGTAAAAATCATCGGGACAAAATCTGGAAGTAATTTTTCTTCATGTGTTGTAATATGTTATCCTGACAGTGTCACTGTTGGCGGCATTGAAGGAATTAGTTTATTACCGCAACTGACAGGTACTGTTACATGGGATGATAATCCAGTTAGTGGAGCAACAGTTTCAATCCCAGGGACAACATTTTCAGCAACCACAGGTAATGATGGTTCATTTAGCATAAGTTTCCATCCTACCGCTTATGGAGTCATTAAGGTTTCAAAGCAGAATTATGTGGATACATATGTCAGTGGCAGGGCTGACGAAGGAAACAATAAAAATGGTAATGTTGGTGAACTATTTATTATTCCTCAGGCGGTTTACAATGATATGCTTGCTTCACTTGGAAAAAGTCACATATCAGGGAAGGGTGATATTTATGGTTCATTAAAAACAGCAAATGACCTTCCTGTTGCTGGTGCAAAAATAAATCTTTATGATAAAAATGGGACAAAATTAAATCCTGACATTTTTTATTTTGATGAACAAGGGAATCCTGAAACATCATTAAAGGAAACCACTTCAGAGAGCCAGTTTTTAATAATCAATCTTGATCCAGGATATTACTTTATTTCAGCAGAGAAAAATGGTTTTGAATTTGGAAGGAATCTTGCAATTGTTTTTGCAAATGGTATTTCAGGTGCACCTGATATTATTTCATATCCACCAATGCCCGGGATTGAAAAACAAAAATTTGAAGATATCCCATCAGCAAATATTTCTGCAGGTGCTCAAAATGTTGCAATGCTTTCTTTTATCCTGAATTTGATGAAATGGGAAACAGATGAAAACGTAGTTTTTGATAGTGTAATTGTAACAGCAAAAGGAACCGGAAACATTTCAACAGCACTTTCAAGCGCAAAACTCTATCTTGATGCAGACAATAACGGAACTTATGAAACCCTCGTTTCAACAGGAACAATATCAGGTAATAAAATAATCTTTTCAAACATCAACAGGGAAATGGACTATGGTGTGAATCAAAAATATCTTGTTGTTTTTAATTTCAATGGAACTGCATCAGTTGGTCAAACATTTGGGGTAGACATATTGAAAAATTCAGATGTTTCATCCCATGCAAAAAATTCCTTGCTTCCAGTAACCTGTGAAGGAGAGCCGATTGAAGGTAATTTGATGACAATAGTTCCAGCATACCCACCAGCAAAACCAATGGTATTTGGACCACCTGATGGAACAAATCCACTTGCTTATGCGATTCAATCAAGTCCATTTGATCCTGGCCAGGGGAATACAACCCATAAAGCATCACAGTGGAGAATATGGAAGGAAGGAGAAAGTTATGAAACATTAACCTGGGATAGTGGAGAAGACACTATACATCTTACTTACATATATACACCTGTTCCTCTTGAAGGTTATACGACATATTATTGCCAGGTAAGGTATGAAAATGGCGATAATGTATGGAGCGAGTGGTCAGATGCAGGGCGCTTTATGCTAGGAGCAGGTGGAATAACACCACCACAGGCGCCAACAAATCAATCACCTTCTAATGGAGCGACTGATGTTAAAATTCCTGTTACACTACAAGCAAGTTCTTTTGGGCCAGGCAGTTCAAATACTCATATTGCTTCTCAATGGAGAATTTATAAATCAGGATCTAATGAAATTGTTTTTGACACTAAAAGAGATACGACCAATCTTACATCAATCACAGTGTCTTCACTGCAGCCCTCAACACAATACTACTGGACTGTAAGATATCAGGATGGAAATGGTGCCTGGAGCAATTGGAGTGAACCTACAACTTTTACAACCATACAGGGTATTAAAGGTAATTTGAATGGAGACAGTGAAATTGATATTTCTGATGTGATTCTGTGTCTCAGGATGGCAATAGGACTACCTGTGACAATTTCAGCCCAGACATATAATTCACCATATCCTGATTGGCTTATTTACCTTGCTGATATGAATAATGACGGTGTTGTAGATATTTCAGATGTAATTTTGATTCTGAGAAAAGCCATTGGGCTGGACTGAAAATTCGTCTTAAGCATATTCTACTTTCTTTTTCAACCTCCCCTTTTTGTAAATCCCCTTTCCATTCCCTCCTTTTCATTTCCCACTTTCGCTTTCCCCCTTTGGCAAAGGGGGACTAAGGGGGATTAAATCTCCCCCAGCCCCCTCTTTGGAAAAGAGGGGGAACTTGAACAGGAAAAATCCACCCCAACCCTCCTTTAAAAAAGGAGGGGGATAGTACCATTCTGCTAAGATGGAAAAGAAGACGTTCGCTTCTATATGGACGGAATCAAAAATTTTGCAAGAAGTAAAAAGATGAGTTTTTTACAATTTTTTATAGCACAGCCACCAGTCAAAGCATTTAAATTCACCTGCTTTTGCCTTTTCCAATCTTTCCCTGGCTGTTTTTACATCCTTTGCAGGTGGTATTATGACACTATCTCCAATAATTTCATTGTTTGGCCAGTTTGCAGGCATAGCAACATTATTTTTGTCTGATATTTGCATTGCCTGTACCACCCTCAAAATTTCATCCATATTTCTTCCTAATTCCTGCGGGTAATAAAGTATAATTCTAATTTTTCCTGCACTATCAACAACAAATACTGCTCTGACTGTATTTGTGCCTTTTCCTGGATGAATGAGTCCAAGCTTTTCAGCAACTGTTCCTGTATCAGCAATAATAGGAAATTCAATTTCAATGTTCAGATTGTTCTTTATCCATTCTTCCCATTTAATATGAGAGAAAACCTGGTCAACACTCAGTCCAATAAGTTCACAATTTAAAGATCTGAATTTATCATATCTTTTCTGGAATGCGACAAATTCAGTTGTACAGACAGGAGTGAAATCAGCAGGATGGCTGAATAACACAAACCATTTTCCTGCGAATGCTTTTGGCAGTGTAATTACTCCATGAGTTGTTTGAACAGTCATTTCAGGAAAATCATCCCCGAGTAGTGGTATTCCCTTTCTTTCATTAATATTTTCCATATTCGCTCCTTTATTATTTTTATTATCTGGCTGGGGGACTAGGATTTGAACCTAGACACTCAGATCCAGAGTCTGATGTCCTACCGTTAGACGATCCCCCATTTTTTTATCTATTGCGGAGTTTGACCTTGAAATCATTTCTTCCTGACTTTACAACTTCAACATGTCCTTCTCTTGCAAGCCAGCCGAGGCTCATAAGTGCAAGGTCTCTTGGCTTATCAATGGCTTTCACAATTTCTCTGAATGATGACTCTCCGTGTTTGTCAAGATAATTCCATATATCGCCTGCTGCAAAACCAATTTCTGTTATCACCCTGCCTCCTTGCTGTTGGGTAAGTTTTCCCTTGTTATATTATACCCTTTTTCGCCTCTTTTGGAAAGACACCCGCATACAGGGCACTTTGAAATCTCATTGCCTGAACTATCAATGTAGATATGAAAACACAATGGGCATTCCCAGAGAAATTCATCTTTTTTGAATGGAAAACCTGTTTTTTTCCTTGCCTCTGTAACCATCCAGAAAAATAGTATCAGAAGGCTTAAAAATAAATACCCTGTGATCGCAAGGGTCAGTTCTATTTTTATCATTGTAATCGAAATTTAAAGGTTACTATTGCCCAGACATTAATATCCTTTTCTATTTCGGCAAACCGCCATTTTTTTAATGATTCCTCAGCGACAGCATCAAGTTTCCTGTATCCGCTTGTTTCAATAACTTCTGTTGATTGCACAAGTCCGTTTTTATTTACCCATATTTTTATTTTTACATTTGCTTCAATTCCTTGCTGTTCAGCCCATGATGGATATTGTGGAATTACCTTTGTGATGATTGGTCTGTTTCCACCAGGACCAGTGATTTCAAAATTTTCTCCAGATGTTTTCCCCTCGGGTTGCTCAGTTGAAAGAGGTGGTTGTAGATTTTCTTTTTTTTCAGGACCTGTTAGAGAAATCCTGTGTAAAGGGAGTTGCCAGTTAAATTGCTCCTGTGTTTCCATTGAAAGTACAGGTGTTTTTGGTATCCCAATTGAGATGTTTTCTTCCCTTATTCCTGTTTCCCTTATAGGAATTTGAATTTTCTGTTTTGTCGCTGGTTTTATTACTGGTAATTGAGGGTTGATTCTTGTTTCTGGTACATTAACTGCTTTTGATTGTGGCTCCTGGTAAAGGTAAACAAACTGGTATTTTGGTTTTTTGGTTTTTTGTGGGAGTACGAAACTGAACATTGGCATTATTATTAAATGTGCCAGAAGACACAGAGCAAATATTTTTAAAAGATTTTTATTGTCGGATTCCATCATTGTTGTTCTGATTGCGGCATTGTTGCAATAGCAATTTTTGATAGCCCAGCAGTCCTGGCAATATCCATTATTTTAACAATCTTACCATAGGGAACCCTGACGTCTCCCTTAATAACGACGGTAATACCAGGAGAATTTTTACCAAAATTTCTTAATGAATATTCAAGTTGTTCAACAGAAACCTGTTGTTCTCCAAGAAATATAATACCTTCTGCTGAAACACTTATGAAAATTTCCTTTTCTTCAATTCTATCTGTTGAAACAGCAGAAGGAAGATTAATTTTTATTCCTGGTTGCATAATAAAACTTGAAGTTAGCATAAAGTAAATCAACTGTTGCAAAACCACATCAATCAGTGGCGCCATATTAATCTGCCCTTTAAAAATTTCATATCGTTTGGTAAATTTCATTTTATCTGTTCTTCTTCAGTTATTAAAAAAGTTAGAATGTCCATCATTCGGGATGCTGCCCGTTCCATATCATTAATTAAACTGTTCACACGTGATACAAGATAATTATAACCCAGATACGCAGGGATGCTTACAACAAGTCCACCAACTGTAGTAATCAGCGCTTCCCATATTCCACGAGCAAGGTCTCCAGGATTAACAAGTCCACCTTTTGCTTCAATAACCATAAATGCTTTGATCAAACCAGTAACAGTGCCAAGCAGTCCAAGTAGTGGTGCAATTGTTGCAATTGTTGCAAGTACTCCAAGATATTTTTCAAGGTATGGTATGATCTGATTTGCTTCATCCTGAATATTTTCCTTGATTACTTCAGGTGGTCTATCAGATTTTATCAGCGCTTTATAAACAAGTCGTGCAACTGGTCCTGGAGTTGACTCGCATAATTCAATGGCTTCTCTTATCTTTCTTTTTTTTAATTTTTGTTCAATTTCTCCGATAAATTTTTCAGCGTCAATTTCAGATTTTCGCAGTGCAATAAGTCGTTCAATGATCACTGCCAGGGTAAGTGCGCCGCAGATGGTAATGGGAATCATTAAATAACCACCGCGAATTGTAAACTCCCAGAGATTCATTTTTCCTCCTGACTGGTATTATAAATTTACCATTTTGTTTGAAATCCTGCAATAAATTCAAAAGGTCTTCCTTTAAATAATGGAGCTTCCTGGTAACTGGTGCCAAAGATATTGTTAAATTTGAAAAACATCTTTACATCCTTTGATATGTCGTATGAAATCAAGGATGAAAATATTGTGTAACTACCAATTTTTTTTGTTCCAAAAATTTGTTTTCCTGTATATTTTAATTCAAATTCTGGTTTGAATTTTCCAGCATTAAAACCTGCCCTGATATAACCAGTATCATCAGGAAAACCTGATTTTGTTTTATCACGGTTGAAAGATGTATAATCTCCTTCAATATAGAATGCCTCTAATTTCTTTGTAATATTTATGTTGAGCATTGTGAATGCATTGTCTTTCAATACAACAGGTTGATAAATATTATCATTGTCGGGATCCTGCCACTGGTATGCCACGCTTTCATATCCTGCGAGTGCTTTAATTTTAAATTGTATGCCAACTGTGTTCCATGAAACTTCTGAAAAGATCGAATAATTTTCTTCTGGTTGTAAAAAAACATTTTTCATCTCAAGATATGGCGATTCTGCAATATCCTTTGAGAATTCAAAAAATGAAAAATTGCTTGAAGCACCAAACAAAAGTTTTGTGTCTTGTTTTTCAATTAAAAAATATGCAGACGGCAAAATTTTTGTCTGCTGCCCGATTGTTTTCAGGGCAAGGTCTGTTTGAAAATGTTCCTTTCTATAAGTTCCTGATAGTTCAAGAATTCTGTTTCCCTTTCCTGCAAAACTGTTATAGCCAATTTCTCCACCAACAACAAAATCTCCACAGAATTTTTTTACTTTTACATACTCATTTAATTCCTCAAGTTTTGAAAGTGTGTTTTTTTCAATAACTGTATTCACTTCAAACATATCATTTTTGAAAAACAAATCTGTACCTGCCATTACTGTATGTTTTTTTCTTCTGGCAGATGATAAGTCAATTTGTGGTATTTCTTTCAGGCAGTTGTAATAATCAAAATCGAGAAAAAGGTTTTCTGTGATGGGTTTTTTTATGTTTGTTTGAAAGATTACTGTTCTATCATGACTTCTGAAAGAATTGTCATTGACTGCAGAAAAATAACCATCCCATTGGAAAGATTTTAATGAAAAAACAGAACCAGTGTATCCAAATTTACCTGCAAAAAAAGAAAATTCGTAAAAATTTTTTTTCTCCTGCTGGGATTGCTCAATGTTTTTTTGTTGTTGTGGTATTGTTTTAAATTTTATATACTGCTCAGGAACTTTTTTTGTTTCAGGAAATTTTATGTAAATTTCGTGAGAGTAGGGTAGAATCGGTGTTTTATAAGTACTTTTGTCTTCTCCAGTTATAATTGCTTCAGGAATATTTATATCCTGTGCGAAAATGATTCTGGAAGACATAAGAAGAAAAATTGTTATACACAGTTGTTTCATCTTCCTGTTTTGTACTTTGCCATCATTGCCTGCGCTTTTTGTGCCCATACTGTTTTTGGAAATAAGGTCAAAAGTTTCACATAGTATATTTGCGCTTCTTTGATCATGGATTTTTTCAGATTAATGTCAATAAGCAGAAAAAGGGCCTCAGGAGCAAAAGGACTTTTTTTATCAATTTCTTTTAGCATCTTTTCACTGTCCTGGTAATTTCCATTGAGATAAAGGATTTTGGCATTGAGAAACATTAATTCAGGGTTTTTCTTTGTTTCAAATTTTTTCAAATACCCCATAGCTTCTTCAGTTTTTCCTGTGTCTATGATTTCATTAATGAACATAATTCCTTCTGTGAGAATGAAATTATCTTCAGGATATTTTTTTAACATTGTGTCAAAAATATTTTTCATCATCTCTCTGTTTTCTTTTTCTCTGTAAAAATTGTACATAATTTTAAGGGTTTCAATTGAGAAAGGATAATCAGGATTTTCTTTAAACAATTGTTCCCAGGTATTCACTGCATTGTCAATCTGATCATTGTTGTAAAATGCAGTCCCGAGAATATTCATAATATCCTGGTCATGTTTTTGTTTAAGGTATTCAGAAAAGATTTCTATGGCTTTTTTATAATTTTTCTGGTTGAAATAAATGTATCCCAGTTGCAATTTTGTCCTCAAAAGAATTTCTTCATTTTTCGTTGTTTCAAGTAATTTATTATACCAGGTAATGGCTTCATCTTTTTTATCCTCAAGTTCTGCGATTTTACCAAGTTCCCACAGCGAGCGAAGTAAAATATCACTGTTTGTGGTTTTTAGAAGTCCTGAAAGAATTTTTCTCGCTTCCTTATACTTCATGTTTCTTTTGTAAATTAAGGAAGTTTGAAATTTTGCCCATTCTGCCTGCTCTGATCTGGGAAATCTTGCAATTATTTCATCATAATATTTTCGGCTCTCAGCATATTTTTTCAAATTGAAAAGGCAATCTCCAAGTTTTAAAAGTATTTCGGGTTCAAGTTTATGATTTTTAAAAAAGGCAATAGCCGAAGTGAATTTTTTTTCGGCTAATTCAAAATTATTTTTTTGATAAAGAACAAGTCCCTGATAATATAAGATTTCTCTTACAATATCGGTTTCATTGAAAACCTGTTCCATCTGGTTCAATGTGTTTTCTGCTTTCTCATAATCTCCTGACTGTAAGAGTTTTCCCATTTCGTTCAAAAGCATATATCCGAGATTTTTTTCTATTTCAGGATCCCTGCCACCTGCAGCAATCTCATTTTTATAATTTTCCCACGCTTCAAGTGGCATGTTCAGGAACATCTGAATGATTATTATGTATTTTCTAACTTCTTTGTTGTATGTAGAATTCGGGAACTTTTTTAATAGTTGTTCAAATTTTGTCAGTGATTCCTGATATTCTTTGAGTTTCAGGAGATTGATTCCATAAAGAAACAACGCATAGTCGTTTTTTTCTGCTTCTGGCTGGGTAAAATATTTATTAAGGAATTCAATGGACAGTTCGTAAAGACCCTCATTGAATGCGACAGCAGCGCAAGAAAAAGCATCATCCTCATCAACAATTCTTTGAGGTAAAGCGAGGTTTGATAACAACAAGCATGCTGTTATCAGAATCCCGATTTTTTTTCTCACTGATTTAAGGGAAAGGGGGGTGCAGTGCACCCCCCTGGGTGATGTTTGGCTTACAGTTTTACCACGTTTGTGGCCTGGAGCCCTTTCTTACCCTGAACTACTTCAAATTCAACGGTGGCGCCTTCTTCAAGCGTCTTATATCCATTTCCTACAATTGCTGTGTAATGGACAAAGACATCCTCACCGTTTTCTCGTTCAACAAAGCCATATCCTTTGGCATTGTTGAACCACTTCACCTTCCCCTTCTCCTTCGCCATGCTATCCTCCTTTTATCTCCGCAAAATCTTTAGCCGTTGTTTCGGCTGTACGGAGATTAATTTTTCTGTTGAAAGAAATTTCGTAAACACAGATTTATTCCTATTTGGTTGAACTTGAGGACTTACCTTGCGGATGAAGATCTAAACTCAATGTACAACCGGCTAATCCAATCAAAGAAAGCATTATAATAACCAAAAAAAACTTTTTCATTAATCCTCCAACATCATATTCTAACACATATTTTTTTTGTGTCAAGTGGTGTTTCATCCTTTCAGGTTGATGTATTTGTCAGGTTCTTTTTCAAACTTTGCTTTACATCTCGGGGAACAAAAGTAGAATGTTTTACCATCCTTTTCTACAACATTCTTTGTTGGATTTTTCAGCCATACTCTGCAAACAGGATCTTTGATTGTTTTCTTCATAACCTTTCTCCTTCTTTTTTTAATTCTACTTCATAATTTGAAACAAGTCAAATTTTTTCTCACATTTTCCAGAAATTTAAGGGAATATTGAAAACGGCTGTTTATGATAAAATCTCAACAAGTTTAATAATTTTATTAATTTCAATCTGATGGCTTCTCATTGATGGTTCTATTTGCAGATGTTGAATAATCGCAAGGATATCTTTTTTGTCAATCCTGAATGAGGAAGAAAGAACGTTCAGGATATTCTTTCTTCTATGCACAAAAATTTTTGGAACTGTCTCAAGAAATAATTTTTCGTCCTTAATCTGATATTCTAATTTTTCCTTCGGGGTTATTTTCATTACTACGGATTTCACATCAGGCACAGGGAAAAAAACAGAACCAGGGATCCTATAACATATTGAGCAATTTGTAAAAACAGAGAAGAAAACTGACATATGATTAAAATTTTTATCACCTGGTATTGCCATAATTTTTAATGCAACATCTTCTGGTATCATTACAAGAGCAAAATTCCAGAACATTTTTAATTCAATAAGTTTAAAGAGAATTAGTGAAGCCACAGAATAAGGGAGATTTCCAATAATTTTGACCTTTTCTTTGAGTGAACTGAAAATTTGTTCATCAAGTTTCAAAAAGTCATTGTTGATAATATGAACATGGGAATAATTTTTCAATCGATTTTTCAAAATTTCAGCAATTTTTCTATCCTTTTCAACCGCATAGACGGTCCCACACTTTTCTGCAATAACTCCTGTTAATGCACCAAGTCCTGGACCAATCTCAACAACTATATCTTTTCTTGTGATGTCCGCAAATGAAAGAATTTTATCTCTTACATTTCTATCAATGAGAAAATTCTGACCTAACTTTTTTTCTAAAACGATATTATTTTCTTTCAGGACCGCCAGAAGTTCCGTAAGAGTAAGAAATGTATCCATCAGTTGTTTTTTGCCATTTTAATGGCAGCAAGGATTGCTTCTTTCATTGGTATAACATCTGCTTTACCAGTCCATGCAATATCAAATGCTGTTCCATGCCCTGGACTTGTTCTTATCCAGCCCGAAGCATTTACTGTAATATTAACCAGTTCTTCAAAAAACATTGTTTTCAGAATAATCATCGCCTGATCATGGTATAGAGATACAATAAGGTCAAAATCCTTATCGCTAATATTTTTCCTGAAAATAGCATCTGCTGGAAATGGTCCTGAGACAGAAAATCCA
>Ga0078972_1006298_pt1 | contig 28432 bp, 27 predicted proteins | sample YelNatPaOPGAMG01_FD_67568 | JGI IMG/M metagenome (GOLD analysis project Ga0078972, IMG submission 67568) | Hot spring thermophilic microbial communities from Obsidian Pool, Yellowstone National Park, USA - OP-RAMG-01 (SPADES assembly) (version 2) | ecosystem: Environmental > Aquatic > Thermal... | reverse complement strand
GGGTTTGTGCGTTCGCGCCCGGCGGCACCGCGCGGCCTGGTCGGTCGGTGACACCGGCATCTGGGACAACCGCGGGGTGCTGCACCGGGCGGCGCCCTACGACCCGAACTCGGCGCGGGAGATGCTGCGCCCCACGGTGCTGGGCGACGAACCCATCGAATAGTCCGTGTAGCAGACTTTCCGGAGAGGATCCCGCAGCCCGAAAGGACGCTCGATGACCCCAACGCTGGATGGCAAGGTCGCCATCGTCACGGGCGGCGCCTCCGGGCTGGGCCTGGGCATCGTGCGCAGGTTCGTCGATGCGGGCGCCTCGGTGGTCATCGCCGACATCGACGCCGCCGGCCGGCAACTGGCCGGCGAGTGTGGGGGCCGCGCGCGGTTCGAGCGGGTCGACGTCTCGTCCGCCGAGGATGTCAGCGCCGTGGTCGACGCGGCGGTGCGGCACTTCGGCGGGCTCGACGTGATGGTCAACAACGCCGGCATCTCCAGCACGATGCACCGCAGTTTCCTGCAGGCCGACCTCAGCGACTTCGCCAAGGTCATGTCGGTCAACGTCCTGGGCGTCATGCTCGGCACCCGGGAGGCGGCGCGATACATGGCCGACCACGACGGCGGCAGCATCATCAACGTTGCCTCGATCGGGGGTCTGCAGGCCGGCGGGGGCGTGATGACCTACCGGGCCTCCAAAGCCGCGGTCATCCACTTCAGCCGCAGCGTGGCCACCGAACTGGCCCCCCTGGGCATCAGCGTCAACTGCCTTGCGCCCGGCGGGGTTCCGACGCCCATCCTCGCGTCGTCCGTCCCGGGCCTGGCCCCGGAAGCCGTCGACAAATTCGTGCAGAAGACGCGCGAGAAGATGCGCAGAGACCGCCCGTTGCCGCTGGAGGGGACCCCCGAGGACGTCGGCGAGGCCGCGCTGTACTTCGCCGCGGCCACCCGCACCGCCGGCATGGTGCTGGCAGTCGACGGCGGAACCTCGGCCCGCGAGTCTGCATGAGAACACCGCCGGTCCGCGGGTGATCCGATGACGTCGCAAATGACGTTCCTGTTGCTGTGCCTGCCGCTGGCCATCGCGTTGGCGGGGTGGCTGGCCGAGCGGTCCGGGGTGCCCTACCCGGTGGTGCTGGTCGGACTGGGGGCGCTGCTGAGCGTCTCGCCGTGGACGCCGGCGCCGGAGCTGGCGCCCTCGGTCGTGTTCTACGTGTTCCTGCCCCCTCTGGTCTACTTCGCCGCATACTTCATCGCCCCCGAAGACCTGCGTGCCAATGCCGGCCAAATCGGCCTGCTGGCCGTGGGGCTGGTCCTGGTCACCATGGCGGGAGTGATGGCGGTGATGGTCGGTGTCGCGGGGGTGCCGATCGCCGTCGCTGCGGTGGCCGGAGCGGTCGTGGCGCCGACCGACACGGTCGCGGCCACGTCGATCTTCCGGCGGCTGAACGCACCCGAACGGTTGGTGACCATCGTCGAGGGCGAAGGGCTCATCAACGACGGCACCGCGCTGGTGCTCTACGTCGGGGCTGTCGCCGCCGCGGTGGCGGGCGTGGTGCGGCCGGCACGGATCGCGGAGACGTTGCTCATCGCGCCGCTGGGCGGCGCGGCGCTGGGCCTGGCGATCGCCTGGATCGTGGTCGGCCTGCGCCGCAGGCTCGATCAGGCATTGCCGGAGATCACCCTGTCGCTTGCCACGCCCTACCTGACCTATGTGCTCGCGCAGGCGGCCGGTTTGTCGGGGGTTTTGGCGACCGTCGTCGCCGGGGTCTACGTCGGCGCCCGTTCCGGGTGGATCTACGCGCCCCGGGCGCGGCTGCAGGCATTCGCGTTCTTGGACGTGCTGGTGTTCCTGCTGAACGGTGCGCTGTTCACGATGGTCGGGATGCAGCTGGTCCGTGTGGTTCACCGCGTCCCCGGTGTGCCCACCTCGACGCTGCTGACCGTCGTCGCGGGGGTGCTGGCCGTCGTCGTGGGATCGCGGCTGGTCTGGATGCTGTTGCTGCGACCGGCGACGACCCAGATCCGGCGTGCCTCGAGCAGCCCTCGTCGCCGGCGGGAGCAGGCCGTGATCGGCTGGGCCGGCATGCGCGGTGGCGTCTCGTTGGCCGCGGCGCTGGCCATACCCTTACAACTCGACGACGGTTCGCCGTTCCCACATCGCGATCTGGTGATCGTGGTCGCGGCATCGGTCGTCGTGGTGACACTTGTCGTGCAGGGCATGAGCCTGCCGCTGCTGCTCCGCAGGCTCGGGGTGGACCGGGAGAATTGGCGCGACCAGGAGCGGAAAGCCCGGGTGGAGGCGGCCACCGCCGCGCTCGACTGGCTCGGCGATCAGCCCGAGGCGCGTGACGAGTCCGACGCGGCGGTCGCGTCGCTGCGCAGCCTGTACACGTCCCGGGTGCGACGGCTCAAGGCGCCCGACCCGGTCACGGCGGCGCCGCACGGTGAGGCCGACAAGTACCGCGGCCTGCGCCTGGGGATGCTCGCCGCGGAGCGGGCGATGGTCGTGGGGTTGCGGCGTCAGGGCCGCATCAGCGCGACGGTGTTGCGCGCCATCGAGCGCAGCCTCGATCTCGAGGAGGCGAGGCTGCGTGACCTGTGACCCGGCCGCTCGATTCACCCGCCGGGCGGGGGCACCGAGATTCCGGCGTCGCTCCTGTGCTCCGGGCAGTAGGAGGCCACCGAAGCGCCGATGAAGTAGCCCGCGTCACGAGCCGACAGCACCGTCGTCTTCGCGAGGGACAACGTCAGGCCCGCGGGCGTCTGGCCTTTGTCGAGGCCCGCGCACACGTTGCGGGCCGCCGCGACCGCGGCGCTGTCGCTCGAAAAGACGATCCCGCGCTTTTGCAGCGCCGCGACGAACGCGTCGTCGGTCTGATCCGCCGCGGCCGGGGCCGCGCAGAGCAGCGCCGCAAACGGGATCGCGGCGATCGTGGACCACGTCGCGGTGATTGCCCTGGTACGGGTCATGGGCTCCCTCTCGACGCGCGTGCGGAGGGCTCGGCGTCGAGCACGGCGGCAGGTAAACGCTAGCCGAAACCACGACGTCCGTCCCGCCGAACCGTCCCGGCGTGCCCCGCAGGCCGTCGCAGGGATGCGGGGTCAGTAACTTGGGAACCCTGCGTTTGCGGCGGCCGGCGGGCGGCCCACCCGTGTCGGACCCAGAACGGAGCAACGATGAGCACAGGCACGCAGATCGGGACGATCTCGACCCAGGTGCCGGCGCGCCTCGACCGGCTGCCGTGGTCGCGGTTCCACTGGCGCGTCGTGCTGGGCCTGGGCGGTGTCTGGGTGCTCGACGGGCTCGAGGTCACCATGGTCGGCAACGTCTCGGCCCGGCTCACGGAGAAGGGCAGCGGCATTGCGCTCGACCCCGCACAGATCGGGGTGGCGGCCGCGATCTACATCACCGGGGCCTGCGTGGGCGCGTTGTTCTTCGGTCACCTGACCGACCGCTTCGGGCGGCGCAACCTGTTCATGCTGACCCTGGTGCTCTACCTGATCTCCACCGTGGCGACCGCATTCGCGTTCGCGCCCTGGTATTTCTTCGTCACGCGCTTCTTCACCGGCGCCGGCATCGGCGGCGAATACGCCGCGATCAACTCCGCGATCGACGAGCTGATCCCCGCGCGGGTCCGCGGCCGCGTGGACCTGGTGATCAACGGCACCTACTGGGTCGGGTCGGCCGCGGGAGCGGCCGGGGCGCTGGTTCTTCTGAACACCGCCCACTTCCCGGTCGACGTGGGCTGGCGGCTCGCCTTCGGCATCGGCGCGATCTTCGGCATCTTCGTCCTGCTGGTCCGGCGCAACGTCCCCGAAAGCCCGCGCTGGCTGTTCATCCACGGGCGCGCGCAGGAAGCCGAGCGGATCGTCGGCGACATCGAGGCGGACGTGCGGCGGGAAACGGGTGAACCGCTGCCCGAGCCCGAAGGGCGGCCGCTGAAAGTGCGCCAGCGCAAGGCGATCTCGTTCGTCGAGATCGCCAAGGTGGCTTTCACGCTGTATCCCGGGCGCGCGGTCCTCGGGTTGGCGCTGTTCATCGGGCAGGCGTTCCTCTACAACGGCGTCACGTTCAACCTGGGGACCCTGTTGAGCGGGTTCTACGGGGTCCCCTCCGGAACGGTGCCGCTGTTCTTCGTCCTGTGGGCGCTGAGCAACTTTCTCGGCCCCCTGTTGCTGGGGCACCTGTTCGACTCCGTGGGCCGCAAACCGATGATCACCATGTCCTACCTCGGTTCCGCGGTCGTCGTGGTTGTCCTCGCGGTGCTGTTCGTGACCCGGACCGGCGGCGTCTGGACCTTTATCGCGGTGCTCGCGGCGGCGTTTTTCCTGGCGTCGGCGGGCGCGAGCGCGGCCTACCTGACGGTCAGCGAGATCTTCCCGATGGAGACCAGGGCGCTGGCGATCGCCTTCTTCTATGCGATGGGCACGGCTATCGGCGGCATCAGCGGGCCTTTGCTGTTCGGCCAGCTGATCAATTCCGGACAGCGCGCGCAGGTGATGTGGTCGTTCCTCATCGGGGCGGCGGTGATGGCGATCGGTGGCCTGGTCGAACTGTGGCTCGGCGTCGCGGCCGAGCAACGGTCACTGGAAGACCTGGCCATGCCGTTGACCGTGGCCGACGCCGAGGACGAAGGCGGAACGGCGGACCGCTGAACGCCGCCAGGCCGGGCGTCGGCACATCTCGTCAATGTCGGCATCGCGCGGCCCTCGACCATGGCGACTGCCTCTCCCGGCGGCGACTGACGACCGGTCACGCAGGGGGACGCGCCGATTCGCCGGGGCGGCGCGTCTGATTGACTGCGGCCATGCGCAGGGAACCGGAATTGGCGCGACGCTTCTTCGACCGTTTCGAGCCGGTGCACGCGGTGACGTACTTCGCGCCCGAGGCGCGGGCGGCGCTGGACGGGCTGGGTTACCGGGGCTTCTGGATGGGCTACTTCGCCGCCCGTTCGGCGCCACTGGGCACGGTGCCCCCGGAGGTGGTGGCCGCGATCTTCTACAACTTCGCCCCCGAGCGGGTCGCCAAGGCCCTGCCCGCGGCCTGGGAGATCGCCGGCCCGGAGGCCGCGCTGCGCGCACGCGAGGAATCCGCGCTGGCGGCGCTGCGGCGCTACGGGCTGAGCGCGGACGAAAATGTCACGGTGGCCGCGGAATTGGCCGGCAAAGCGGCGCGGCGGGCGCCGCTGGACGGGCGGCCGCTGTTCGCCGCGAACCGGGCCCTGCCCTGGCCGGAGGATCCGCTGGCCGCGTTGTGGCACGCCACGACGTTGCTGCGCGAGCAGCGCGGCGACGCGCACGTGGCGGTGTTGGGCGCCGCCGGTGTCTCCGGGCGCGAGTCCAACGTGCTCCACGCCGCGGCCGGGCGGATCCCGCGCGAGGTGATCGCCCGCACCCGCGACTACGACGAGGCGGCGTGGCGTCACCACGAGCAGGCGCTGGCCGAGCGGGGCCTGCTCGACGGCGACGGGGCGCTCACCGACGCCGGCCGTGACCTGAAGGGCCGCGTCGAGGCGGCGACGGACACGCTGTCCCTGTCGGCGCTCGAGGCGCTCGACGACGGCGAGGTCGAGGCGCTGTTCCGGGCGCTCACACCGATCACCCGCATGGTGGTCGCCGCCGGCGACGTTCCCGCCGTCACCCCGATGGGACTGCGGCGCGACGACCTGCGCGACGGCAGCGCGCATCTGGTGTCGTAGGGGGTCCCGGGCAGCGCTCGACGCACGGTGGAAACGTTTGCGGACGTGCCGTTGACAGCGGCGTAACACGTTTGCCATCGAAAGTTCCTAAGGTGAATCGGTCCACCTTCCGCACCGGAGCAGCGCGGACCCTCAACGATTGGAACTTTTTTGAGCGGCAACTCCGTCCGACTGCAGGCGATCAACAACGTCGAGGCATACGTGCCCCCCGCGGTCAGCTTCGTCCCCGGTGAGACCCCGGGCGGGATGTTCGGCAGCAACGTCTTCACCAAGGCCGAGATGCAGGCCCGGTTGCCCAAATCGGTGTACAAGTCCGTGGTGGCGACCATCGACAAAGGCGCCAGGCTCGACACCGCCGTCGCCGACGCGGTCGCGGTCGCGATGAAGGACTGGGCCCTGGAGCGGGGCGCCACCCACTACGCCCACGTCTTCTACCCGATGACCGGCCTGACCGCCGAGAAGCACGACAGCTTCTTAGAACCCGTCTCGGACGGGCAGACGATGGCGGAATTCGCCGGCAAGACCCTGATCCAGGGCGAGCCCGACGCCTCCAGCTTCCCCTCGGGCGGGCTGCGCAGCACGTTCGAGGCGCGCGGCTACACCGGCTGGGACGTGACCAGCCCCGCCTACATCCTGGAGAACCCCAACGGCAACACGCTGTGCATCCCGACCGTGTTCGTCTCGATGACCGGCGAGGCACTGGACTACAAGACGCCGCTGCTGCGCAGCCAGCAGGCCATGGGCGCGCACGCCGAGCGCATCCTGAAGTTGTTCGGCCACTCCGACCCCGACAAGGTGGTGTCATTCTGCGGCCCCGAACAGGAGTACTTCCTGGTGGACCGCCACTTCTTTTTGGCCCGCCCGGATCTGGTCAACGCCGGCCGCACCGTGTTCGGCGCCAAACCACCCAAAGGGCAGGAGTTCGACGACCACTATTTCGGTGCGATCCCCGAGCGCGTCCTGGGCTTCATGATGGACACCGAGCGGGAACTGTTCAAACTCGGGATTCCCGCCAAGACCCGACACAACGAGGTGGCGCCCGGCCAGTTCGAGGTGGCGCCGATGTTCGAGCGGGCCAACCTGGCCTCCGACCACCAGCAGCTGCTGATGACGGTGTTCAAGACGCTGGCCAAAAAGCACGGCATGGAGTGCCTGTTCCACGAGAAGCCGTTCGCCGGAGTCAACGGGTCGGGCAAGCACGTCAACTTCTCGGTCGGCAACGCCGAGCTGGGCTCGTTGCTGGTGCCCGGCGACACCCCCCACGACAACGCCCAGTTCCTGGTGTTCTGCGCGGCGGTGATCCGCGCCGTGCACAAGTTCGCCGGCCTGCTGCGCGTCTCGGTCGCCTCGGCCACCAACGACCACAGACTGGGCGCCAACGAGGCACCGCCCGCGATCATCTCGGTCTTCCTCGGGGAACAGCTCGCCGACGTGTTCGAGCAGATCGCGAAGGGGGCGGCCACCTCGTCGAAGGGCAAGGGCACCATGATCATCGGTGTCGACACGCTGCCTCCGCTGCCGACCGATCCGGGCGACCGCAACCGCACCAGCCCGTTCGCGTTCACCGGGAATCGGTTCGAGTTCCGGGCGCCGGGCTCGGGGCAGACGGTTGCCGTGCCGATGATCGTCCTGAACACGATCATGGCGGACTCGTTCGACTACGTGGCCACGATCCTGGAGAAGGCCGTCCAGGACGGCGAGAACTTCGACACGGCGGTGCAGAAGCTGCTCACCGAGATCATCACCGACCACGGTGCGGTGGTGTTCAACGGGGACGGCTATTCGGAGAACTGGCAGATCGAGGCCGCCGAACGGGGGCTGCCGAACCTCAAGACCACGCTGGACGCCATCCCGGAGCTGATCAAGCCGGAAGCGGTCGAAGTGTTCGCGAAGTACGGGGTGTTCAGCGAGCGCGAGTTGCACAGCCGCTACGAGGTGCGCCTGGAGCAGTATGCGCTGACCATCGCGGTCGAGGCCAGGCTCACGCTCGAGATCGCAACGACGGTCATCCTGCCCGCGGCGATCCGCTACCAGACCGAGCTCGCGCACAACGTCGCGACCCTGAAGGCCGCCGGCTTGGAGCCGGGTATGGCCGCACTGCAGGCGGTTTCGGGACCGCTGGCCGACCTCGAGGCGGCGCTGGCGACGCTGACGGCCGCGTTGTCGGACCACCGGGGGGCCTCGGCGCTCGACGAGGCCAACCATGCCCAGCGGGCGCTGCTGCCGGCGATGGAGGCGGTGCGCGGTGCCGCCGACACGCTGGAAGGCGTCGTGGCCGACGATTTGTGGCCGCTGCCGACCTATCAGGAGATGCTCTACATCCTCTAGCGGTGCTCCTCGTCGCCGGCCGCGCGTTCGCTGCGCCCCTCCCGGGACAGCGCCCTGACGAATCCGTACGCCTGGATCCCGGCGGTGCCCGGGTTTGCGGCGATCCAGTCGTTGATCTTGTCCAGCGCGCTGGCCAGGTCGTCGCGCCTGACGCGCACCAGGTAGGTCTTCCTGTCGTCGGCGGGATCGTCGCTGGATTGGGCGACGGCGATGGGATGCCGGAACGCGTAGGCGATCCCGTGCACGGCATCGTGGTTCAGGGCCCACTGCAGCTCGCCGGGCCGCAGCCGGTTCACCGCCAGATTGCGGTAGTCGTTGTCGTCGTGTGCACTGCTCACCTGGCCGGCGGTCCTCCTCTGCGAACTCGGAGAATGTGAACGGCGATGGACTCAAGACGCTGTCGCGCAGGTGATGCGATGCAAGCTCCGCCCGGACCTTCTCATCATAGGAAGCGGATTCGCCGGTTGCATGCCGAGCGATTGCCCGGCGAGGTCAGCGGCGGTACTTCAGGTAGAGGTACTCGTCGCACACCAAGGCGTGTTCGAGCCGCATCGTGACGGGCGCGGGCAGCCGCGACGGCGGCCGCCGGCCCACCGGCTGGCTGGCGGCGAGGCTCGGGGCCAGGGTCACGCAGATCTCGGCGACGGCGTCGGCGTCCACCAGCTCGTCGAGCAGCGTGGGCCCGCCCTCGCACAGGACGCGGCGCATGCCGTGTTCGCGCAGCAGGTCCAGGGCCCGCGTCACGTCCACGGAATCCTCGCCGGCCACCAACATCCGCCAGTGCCGGTCGTCGCGGAGCCGGGCCACCGCCTGTGCGCAGGTGAGCAGGATCGGCGGCCGGTCGGGCTCGTCGAACAGCCGGGACGGCAGGTCACCGCTGCGGCTGATCACGGCGATCGGTGGCGGTTCCGGGCGCCCTTCGGCGTGTCGGCCGGCGCGCTGCGCCTCGGAGAGCCGCACCGGGCCGTAGTTCTCGGCGCGCGCGGTGCCGGCGCCGACGAGCACCACGTCGGCGAAGCCGCGCAGGGTCGTCAGCAGCTGCTGGTCGGTCGGACACGACAGCGGGCCCGCGCGGCCGCCGAAGGCGGCGGCGCCGTCGGCGCTGAAGATCATGTTGACGCGCACGCCCTCGGGGGGCTCGGCGTAGTAAGCGGCCAGTTCGGTGATGCCGCCGACGGCGCCCACCCGAGGAGAGCCCACCGGTCAGGCCTCGTGGCCCGGCTGCAGGTCCCGGACGTCGCCGTAGGACACCCAATGCTCCAGGTGGTGTGGCGCGCTGCCGTCCACCGGCTCCAGCAGATGCCCGACGTGGTCACCCAGGGTGAATCGGTCCAGGATCTGGCCGGCGAACCAGGCGGCCGCATCGTCGAGGATGGGCAGGTCCGCGGGGCCGCGGTGCCAGGAGCAGCGGTCGAACTTGTCGATCTCGTCGCCGGTCTGCCCGCCGAAAAGTTCGACGACGCCGAGGTGCTCCCTGTCGAACACGTGGACCGCCAGGTGGGTGGCTCCGCCAGCCACCCGGAACGTGTGGTTGCGCTTGGACAGGCCCACCAGGAAGCGCGGCGGATGGATGCTGGTCTGGCTGGCGAAGCCCACCAGGCAGCCGGCCGACACAACGTCGGCTTCCGTGGTGACGACGAACATCGGGTAGTTCAGCCGCGCCACCAGCTTCTCGAACGCATCAACCCCAGGCTCGCTCACCGCCGCTTCCCCCGCTCCGATCCGACCCGACTCGCCTTGACGCGATGGTAGCCGTACCCCACCCCGGGGCCGAGCAGACGCAAAGGCGCCGCGACACGCCGCAAACAGGGGACCTTTGCGTCTGCTCGCCGGAAAATGGTGAGCCGCGACGCCTAGATGAGCGGATCGTTCGCGCGGATCCCGCGGTACATGCCCCACCGGACGAACCCCGGCATCACCACCCGTTCCACCGACCACGGCGGCAAGCGGAAGGCCTGCCCGCTCGGCAGGAACACCTCCAGCCCGTCGGGCTGGATCCCCAGCAGCGAGCCCCACCGCCGGCCCGGCGCCCGGTAGCCGCGCAGCCGCCGGCCCGCGAATTCGGCGCGGACGTTGTGGGCCACCAGCGCGTCCCCGCGGTTGCGGGCCGAGCTGCGCAGCGGGTCGGTGGCCGCCACGTCACCGACCGCGAAGACACCCCGCTGACCGGGCACCCGCAGTTCCGGCGTCACGCACACGAAGCCGTACGCGTCGAGCAGTTCGGGCGGCAGCCAGCCGGTGTTGGGCCGCACCCGCCCGATCGCCCACAGCACCGCGGCGGCGCAAGCCGGAGGTTGCCCGGTGCTCCACCGGACCGGTTCGGCGGTGATCTCGTCGCCGGCGAACCCGTCGGGCACCTCCGCGCGGTGTCCGGGATGCAGGCCGACGCCGAGGTCGGTCAGCCGGCCCTGGATGCGGCGCCAGGTTCGGGGGTGGTAGGCGGGCAGGGCCCGCTCGCCGGGAAAGTAGAGGTCGATGCGTTTGCCGGGCCACGTGGTTGCCATGTTGGCGGCGCTGCTGACCGCGGCCACGCCGCCGCCGACGACGATCACCGACCCGGCGGCCGCCAGCCGGGCGTGCGCGGCGCGCAGGTCCGCTTCGATCTCGGCGGCCGACTGCAGCGTGGGCCGGCGCCAGAAGCCGTTGGTCACCCCGGTGGAGATGACCAGCGCGTCGTACTCCACGGCGACGGGCGTGCCATCCTCGCGCCGGCCCACGACCGTGCGGGCCGCCAGGTCAACTCCGGTCAGCGCGGCCTGAATCGTCCGCACCGATTCCAGACGGCGGAACCGGTCGAACGGGATCCAGTAGTCGCGGGCCCAGTCGGCGGGGCGGGAGAGCCGGACACCGAGTTCCTGACCGCTGACCAGGCCGGGTTTGACCGAGATCCCGGTGACGTCGGCATGGCGGGACAGCCGGATCGCGGTCAGCACACCGACGTCTCCCAGACCGGCGATCACGACGCGCCGACGGTTCATGTTGCCGCCCGCTGCGGCGGCATCGGCACGAATCGCGAGACCCGGTCGATGACACGTTGGTAATCGGGCCGGCGTTGCAGGCTGCGCTGTTCCATCATCGGGATGCTCGCGCCCAGGAACATCGCGAGCATTGCCAGCGCACCGGCGAACAGCCACCACGCGTCCGCCGGCGCGGCCGCGACGCCGAACAACGCCAGGGCGACCCAGAAGCCGAACTCGCCGAAGTAGTTCGGGTGCCGCGACCACCGCCACAGCCCGCGGTCCATCACATCGCCGGGCCGGCCGCTGCGCACGAACCGGTGCAGCTGCGCATCGGCGACGGACTCGAAGGCCACCGCCGCGACACCGACCGCGAACGCGACCGCGGTGAGCCACCCGAGGTCACCGCCGGGACGCGTCACGCAGACATACACCGGCAGCATGCCCGCGAATACCTGCAGGGTCGGGATGAGGTGGATGGCGATCAGATCGACGGCAAATTCCCACTTTCCGGCCCGCTGCCGGAACATGTGGTAACGCCAGTCCTCGTGGTGCAGTCCCGGGAATCCGTAGACCCAGTTGGCGGTCAGCCGCACCGCCCACACCAGGACGAGCGCCGCGACGAGCCAGCAGCGCAGGTGATGCGTCCCGGCCTGGCTCCACCAGTAGAACGTCAGCAGCGGCGGGATGACGCTCCAATAGGCGTCGTAGCAGCTCGAGTTGCGGCATCCGCGACTGAAGGCGAACACCACCAACGTGGCCAGGATGTCGGCCACGAGCGTGTCCGACCACAGCCTGCCCGTCGTCGGACCCCAGGCCAGCCAGGCGGCGGCGACCGCGACGGCGACGGCGTAGGCGACGCCGACGACGGCCAGCGACCGCGACTTCGTCATCGCGCTCATCGACGCGGCCAAACACGCTCGTCGACGGCGCAATTCATGCGTGGCCTCCTCGACGCGATGCCGGGGTGCCCGTACCGACGGCCGCGATCGGCAAACTGTAACACGTTCTAGTGAGCCGTCCGGGACCGGCGGCGGCTACATGACGACGTGGCCCGCGTCGACGGGTATCGACACGCCCGTCACGTAGCGCGCCCGGGGACCGACCAGCCACAGCACCGCGTCGGTGACGTCCTGCGGCTCGACCAGCGACGCGTCGGGCAGCAGGGTCTGGGAGAGCGCGGGATTCGGGTTCTCCGTCATCTGCCGGACGACGAAATCGTTGAGGATCATCGGAGTCGCGACGCCGCCCGGATGCACCGAGTTGACCCGGATCTTGTGCGGCGCATACGCATTGGCCGCCGAGCGCATGAGCCCGACCACGCCGTGCTTGGACGCGGCGTAGGCGAACATGGCGGCGCTGCCGTCCCCGCCCCGCCCGGTCAGGCCCTGCGACGAGCTGATCAGCACGACCGACCCGCCGCGGCCCTTGCGGACAATCGACGGCACCGTGGCCGCCAGCGTGTTCCACACGCCCTTGAGGTTGGTGTCGACGATCGCGTCGAAGACCGGTTCGGCGCGGGTCCGGGTGTCGCCGATCGCCACCACGCCGGCATTGGCGATCACGATGTCGATCTCGCCGAGTTCGTCGACACCGGACCGCACCCCGGCCTCCAGTTGCTCGAGGTCGCGGACGTCGGCGACGACGCACCGACGACAGGTCGGCGAGATCGAGCTTGACCACCGACGTCGAGCCGCCGACCTCAGCCGCACGTTGCGCCCCGAGTTCGGTGTTGCGTACGGCCAGGATCACGTGGGCGCCGGCCTTGGCCAGGGCGCGCGTCGTGCCCAGCCCCACGCCGTTGGTCGCGCCGGTCACGATCACCCGTTTGCCGGTCAAGTCGCCGAGCCGGCCCGGCGTCCACGGTGCTGCCACGCGATCAGAGTAATGGTTGGTTCTATGAAAGTAAGGCCGGCTCTGCCACGATGGTCTGCGACGGTTGCCAGGCAGGAGTGAGCCCGAACGTGAGTGACAGCGCCATTGAGATCGCCAACCTGATCTACCGCTACGCCGAGCTGCTCGACGCCGGCGACCTCGACGCGGTGGCCGGCCTTTTCGCCCACGGCCGAATCTGCGGAGTCGAGAACGGCCCGCCCGACACGGTGTTCACCGGGTCGGCTGCGGTGCGCAAGATGTACGAGATGGCCACGCGCATCTACTCCGACGGCACCCCCAAGACCAAACACAACACCACCAACGTGCAACTGCACATCGACGAAGCCGCGGGCACCGCCCGCAGCACGTCCTACTACTGCGTCACCCAGGCCACCCCCGAACTGCCGCTGCAGGTGATCGTGACCGGGCACTATCACGACACCTTTCACCGGCTCGACGGTGTGTGGTGGTTCGACACCCGCACGATGTTCGTCGACCAGGTCGGCGACGTCAGCCGACACCTGAAGTTCTGATCGCGTGCCTCACCCGGGCGCGTTCGATGCCGCCGGCGTGCTGGCCGACGCGCAGCGCAAGGAGGCCCTGACCGACTGGGGCCCGGGGGATTTCGAACGCCCGCTGGGCGTGCTGCTGGACGGCTACGCCCAGGCCGTTTCCCGAGCCGACCTCAACGCCGTGGGGACCCACATCCTGCGATCGGGCATCGTGCACAGCCTGCGCATGCGGCTGCGCGCCCAGGAATGGATCCGCCGCCATCCCGAGATCCTCGAGGAAAGGGTGGCCGCGCCCGTCGTCGTGGTGGGCATGATGCGCAGCGGCACCACGCTGCTGCAGCGCCTGCTGGCCGCCGACCCGCGTTTTCACTGCGCCCACGGCTGGGAGGTCATCGAGGTCGCGCCGCGCCTCGACCACTGCTTCTCCGGTGTCGACCCGCGCATCGCGATGGCCGAAACCCGGGAGGCCAAGTCCCGGGAACTGGCGCCGGAGCTGTTCGCCATCCACCCGATGTACGCACGCGAGGCCGAGGAGGAGATCGTCTTTCTGGCCGACGCATTCCTGTCGCACGTGCCCGAATCCGGTGCGCACCTTCCGGTCTACCGGTCCTGGATCGACGAGCAGGATTTCACGCCCGCCTACCAGCACCTGTACCGCATGCTGCAGTTCCTGCAGTGGCAGCAGCGGCGGACCGGCGTGACCGGTCAGCGCTGGGTGCTCAAGTCGCCGGCGCATCTGGGCTACCTCGACCTGCTGCGCGCCCGATTTCCGGACCTGCACATCGTGCACATGCACCGCGACCCGCGCACCACGATCGCGTCGGGGGCCGGCCTGAACGCGACCCTGCACGCGATGCACGCCGACTCCGTCGACCTGCACCGGGTGGGCGCGCAATGGTTGCAGCGGATGGGCTGGACCAACGACCGTGCGATGGCGGTCCGTGACGGGTGGCGCGACCGCGAAACCGGAAATACTCTGCGCGTCACCGACATCGCGTTCGACGACGCCGTGGCCGACCCGATCGGCCAGGTCGCCCGCGTCTACGAGGCCGTCGGGCTGCCGCTGACCGCCGAGGCGGAGACGGCGATGCGGCGCTGGCTGGCCGAGCGTCCCCGCGAGGCGCCGCGACCGCCCTACGACCTGGCGGACTACGGTCTGCGCCCCGAGCAGGTCGACGAACGTTTCACTTTGTACAACAAACGGTTTCGGTACCAGCGAGGAGAGATGCATGCCTGACGACCCGGTCGCGACAACATCCCAGCACGAGCAGGAACTGGCCGCGCTGGAGCTGATCGAGCACGCAGAAGTCAAGGCGGCCTACCGCACCGTGGCCGAGACCTGGCTGGGCCGGGCCAAGGCGTCCGACGCCATGCGGGAGCGGTTCGACGACGCCTTCGCCGAGGTGATGTTCTCCGCGGCGCTCTGGTCCTCCAACCAGGACAAGCTGCGGCCCAAGGTCAGCTGCATCACCCGGCTGGCTCACCCCGTGAACGGCCGCCGCGTCCCCGGATCGCGTTGGGGCATCGACAATCCCGACAGCGTGTACCGGGTGATCCCGATATCGGGAGACGAACGCTACGAGATCCACGGCCGGGTCGGCGCGCACCGCATGACCGAGAACTACTTCACGCTCTGGGACGCCCACATGGGCACCGTCGACGTGCTCAACGGGCGGACCATGCGGGTGGACTCCGACGGCGGCTTCACCATCACCGTCGACGCCTCGCCCGCCGGCGGGCGGCCCAACCACGTGCAGACGTCGCCCGCGGCACACGAGTTCTACATCCGCGATGTGCTGCTGGACTGGGGGCGCGACGACCCCAACCATCTCGGCGTCGAGCGACTCGGCGGCCCATCACGAGCGCCCGCACGTACCCTTGATGAGCAGGCCGAGGCCACCGCGGCCATGATGGCGTACTTCGCCGACTTCACCGGCAAGCTCAGCCACGGCGTGTACAAGATGCCGCCCAACCGATTCGACCTGGCGTGGTCGGCCGACAAGGTCGGCGCGATGCGCAACCAGGTGTACGTCATGGGCCGCTTCGACCTCGGCCCCGACGAGGCCTTCGTCGTCGACCTCCGCGACGGCGGCGCCGAATACTTCACGGTGCCGCTGAGCAACATCTGGGGCACCACGCTGGACATCGTCGACCGCACCGGCAGCCTCAACAAGGCGCAGTCGGTGGCCAACGAGGATGGCAGCTACACCTACGTGATCGCGCCGACCGATCCCGGCGTCGCGAACTGGATCGACTCCGACGGGCTGCGCGAAGGCATCCTGACGCTGCGGATGGCCGAGTTCGGCGACGCCGGGCCGCGTGAGGATCTCGGCGCCCGCGGCCGGGTCGTCACGCTGGACCGGCTCGACGCCGAGGTGCCGCACCTGCCCCGGATGAGCCCGCAGCAGCGGGCCGCCCAGCTCGCCGAGCGGCGTGTGGGGTATCTGCGGCGCCTGCCCGAAGGGACGGCCTGAGATGGCGCGCTGGCTGATCACCGGATGTTCCACCGGCTTCGGCCGCGAGATCGCGCGTGCCGCGCTGCAAGACAACCACAAAGTCGTGGTGACGGCGCGGCGCGCCGACGCGGTGGCCGACCTCGCCGACGAGTTCGGCGACCGGGCGCTGGCCGTCGCCCTCGACGTCACCGACCCCGGCCAGATCGCGGCGGCGGTGGGCGCGGCCGACGAGGCGTTCGGCGGGATCGACGTCCTGGTCAACAACGCCGGCCACGGCTACCTGTCCGCGGTCGAGGAGGGCGAGGATGCCGAGGTGCGAAAACTGTTCGACGTCAACTACTTCGGCGCCGTCGACATGATCAAGGCGGTGCTGCCGGCGATGCGTGCCCGCGGCTCCGGGCACATCGTCAACATCTCGTCGATGACCGGCCTGGTGGCCAACCCGCCCAACGCTTACTACTCGTCGACGAAGTTCGCGCTGGAGGCGCTGACCGAGGCGCTGGCCACCGAGGTGCGCCCGTTGGGCATCAAAGTCACCGCCATCGAACCGGGCGCCTTTCGCACCGACTGGGCGACGCGGTCGATGAAGGAGTCGGCCACCCCGATCGCCGACTACGCCGACGTGGCGGCGCGCAAGGACCTCATCAAACAGTTCGCCGACCACCTGCCCGGCGACCCGCGCAAGGTGGCCGAGGCGGTGCTGATGGTGACCGGGCTCGAGGAGCCGCCGCTGCGGCTGCTGCTGGGCCGCGACGTCCTCAAGGCGATGCGCGACAAGATCGCCGCGACGACGGCGTCGATCGACGAGTGGAAGTCGGTCACCAAAGATGTGAACTTCCCGGCCTCGTGAACCCGGCGCATCCGCGTTGCCGCGTGCGCCGCGCCGGACTCGCGCGACCTGATCGGCCGCCGGAATTCGACCACGCCGGTGGCGGAGATCGCCCTGCTCAGTCAGGCCCCGCGTCGATAACCCAAGTGCCCCAAACAGCTGGCCGCTTGGGGGGTGGCCGCGGCGTCCCGGCCAGTGGTCGGTGAACGCTGACCGCCGGGCCCCCATTGTTAGCCTGACGACGTGAAGGACGCCGGCGAGGACCCCACCAGGGCGGGACTTGGCGCCACCAGCTGGGCGCTGCTGGGCATGCTGTCCTACGAGGAGGAGGTCTCGGGCTACGACCTCAAGAAGTGGATCGACTGGGGCGTGGACCTTTACTACTGGAGCCCCTCGCACAGCCAGATCTACACCGAGCTGAAGAAACTGGAGAGCCTGGACCTGGTCGTGTCGCGCGTCGAGCGCGACGAGGGGACCCGCAGTCGCCGGCTGTACAAGATCACCCCGGCCGGCATGGAGGCCGTCACCGAGTGGACCAACGACGCACCGGTGGATCCGCCGGTGCTCAAGCACGGCGTGTTGCTGCGGGTGACGTTCGGTCATCTCAGCAATCCGACCCGGCTCAAGGAACTGCTTCAGGAGCATGTCGCATACGCCGAAGCCCGCCACCGCAAAGCCGTCGCGGACGCCGAGGGGGCCGAGGCGGAGCCTGCGTGGGCGTATTCGGTGCTCGCGCTGCGCTGGGCGGCCAAATACCACGCGGCGGAGCGGGAGTTCGCACTCGAGCTGATCAAGGAGATCGACGAGGCCGACGCCGTCCTGCAGAGGGCGCCCAGGGGCGGGCTGGGCAAACCCCGCACCACCCCGGGCTCGTGGCGCGAGGTCGAAAGGCAGATCACGGCCAAGCGCGAAGCCGATTAACCCCGGCCCGACTCCGCCGCGTCCCTGGCCGCGACGTAGCCGTAGACCAGGCCCTGCGCGATCGTCGCACCCGCACCCGGATACGTCGTGCCGAATGCGTTGGCGGCGGTGTTGCCGATGGCGTAGAGCCCGGTGATCACGCCACCGTCCTCGCGCAGCACCCGGGCGCGTTCGTCGGCCTGCAGCCCGCCGCACGTGCCCAGGTCGCTGAGGACCATCTTCACGCCGTAGAACGGGCCCCTGAGCAGGGGGCGCAGGTTGGGGTTCGGCGTGACCGTCGGGTCGCCGTAGTAGCGGTCGTAGGCGCTGCGACCGCGGCCGAAGTCGGGATCCTGCCCGGCAGAGGCACTTTCGTTGAATCGGGTCATCGTCTGAGTAAACGCCGACACGGGCAGGCCCAGCTGCGAGGCCAGGCCGGCGTGACTGTCGGCGCGTACCGCGATCCCCGCGTCGTACCACGCCCGGGGGATGCGCATGCGCGGAAACAGTTGAGCGCCGAACACGTAGCTGTTGCGGTACTGCTGATCGAAAACGATCCACATGGTTTCGACCGGGCTGCCTGACCGTTCCAGTTCGAGCAGGCGCTGCCCGAAGGACATGTAGTCCGTCGACTCGTTGGCAAACCGGTGGCCGTTCTGGTTCACGATGAGGCACCCCGGCAGCGATCGCTCGGCCAGCATCACCGCGGGCGGCTTGCCGGGCAGCGGAGCGACGGCGGGAAACCACCACGCCTGATCCATCAATGCGGTGCCCGCGCCCAGTTCCTGCCCGGCGCGAATCCCGTCGCCGGTGTTGGATTCCGCTCCCAGGCTGAGGTTGGCGCCCAGCGATTCGGACTGGAATTTCCACCGCATGTCCATGCTGTGGTCGAAGCCGCCCGTGGCCAGCACCACCCCCCGCCGCGCGGTGATCCGCACCTCGGCGCCCTGGTGGTCGACGACCGCGCCGCTCACCCTGTCACCGTCGCCCTCGAGGCGCACCAGGGCGGTGTCGGTCCATACCGGGATGCCGGCTCGCAGGACCCCGGCGAAGAGGCCGGCCGCCAGACCCTGCCCGCCCGCGGCGTAGTGGCGGCCCAGCAGTTGGCCGCCCAGACCCTGCGCGATCCGCTTGCCGAACGTCGGAATGCCCTTACGCGGCACCCGGGCCACCAGGTTCATCCAGCGGTAGTCGGCGCCCGTCGTCGGTATCGACACACCGGCCTCCATCACACCGGGCCGCAGCCGGGCGCGATACCCGCCGAGCAGTCCGGTGTCCAGCGGGTGGCACTCGCAGGTGCGTCCGGCGGCGCTGCCGCCGGGCTCCTCGGGATGGTAATCGGAGTAGTCGCGGGCCCAGAACAGCCGCAGAGGCGTTGTGCGGCGCAGCATCTCGACCGTCGCCGACGAATGGGCCAGGAACCCCGCCGATCGCTGCGGTGGCGCAGACGCCGCGACCACCGAGTCGAGGTAGGTGGCAGCGCGGTCGGCCGTGTCGTTGGCGCCGGCCTCGTCCAGCACCGGGCTGGCCGGCAGCCACAGCGCGCCGCCGGACCGGGCCGTAGAGCCGCCCACGTGCGTCGACTTCTCCACGATCAGCACCGAGAGCCCCCGCTCACGGGCGGCCAGGGCCGCGGCCATGCCGGTACCCGAGCCCACCACCAGCAGGTCGACGCAGGTGTCGGCCACGGGAAGTCCGGCGGGGAGGGTCGTGCTGAGCGAACTCACGCCCAAAACGCTAGGCGGGTCCGGCGTCAGCGCGAAAGAGTCGTCCTGATCAGTGGAACAGGCCGCCGCCACCGGCGGGTCCGCGGGGGTTGAATTCGGCTATGACGCCCCAGCCCGAGGCCGACGAAGTCCGGTTCATCGAAGCGCAGGCCGCGCCGGCGCGGTTCGCCCGCGGCTGGCACTGCCTGGGTCTGATCCGGGACTTTGCCGACGGTAATCCACACGCGATCAATGCCTTTGGGCAGAAGCTTGTCGTCTTCGGCGGCGCCGACGAGCAGATCAACGTGTTGGACGCTTATTGCCGGCACATGGGCGGCGACCTGTCGCAGGGGGAGGTCAAGGGCAACGAGATCGCCTGTCCGTTCCACGACTGGCGCTGGGGCGGCGACGGGCGGTGCAAGCAGGTGCCCTACAGCAGGCGCGCCCCCAAGCTGGCGCGGACGGCGGCCTGGACCACGCTGCAACAGGACGGGATGTTGTTCGTGTGGCACGATCCCGAGCGCAAGCCGCCCCCGCCGGAGGTCACGATCCCGCGCCTCGAGGGCGCCACGAGCGACGACTGGACCGACTGGCACTGGTACACCACCGTCGTGGGAAGCAACTGCCGCGAGATCATCGACAACGTCGTGGACATGGCGCACTTCTACTACATTCACGGCGCGTTGCCGACGTACTTCAAGAACATCTTCGAGGGCCACGTGGCGACGCAGTACATGAACGGCGAGGGTCGGCCCGACATGGGCGGAACCGAAGGCGCCGAGATGTTGGGCAACACGTCGGTGGCATCCTATTACGGCCCGTCCTTCATGATCGATGACCTGACCTACCACTACCGACACGGCGACGCCCAGACGATCCTCATCAACTGCCACTATCCGATCGACTCGAACTCCTTTGTGCTGCAATACGGCATCATCGTGAAGAAGTCGGACTCCCTGCCCGGCGACCAGGCCATGCAGACGGCGATCAAGCTCGGCGACTACGTCAAGCTGGGATTCGAGCAGGACGTCCAGATCTGGCGACACAAGGCGCGCATCGACAACCCGTTACTGGTCGAGGAGGACGGGCCGGTCTACCAGTTGCGCCGCTGGTATCAACAGTTCTACGTCGATGCCGCCGACGTGCAACCGGATATGGTCGACCGATTCGAATTCGAACTCGATACGACCAGGCCCTACGAGGCGTGGATGCACGAGGTGGAGGCGAACATCGCCGCCCGGGCGGCCGGCACGGGATGACCGTGGACAACCGGTTGCAGGACATGCCCATGGTGCCCGTGGCGTGCCGCGTGTGCGGGGCGCGGGTGCTGGCCCGCAAGAGCAGCTGGCACCAGACGAGCGTGCAGTGGAACGCCGACGCGGCGGCCCGGTGCCCCGAGCGCGCCGAGGCGCGCAGGTTGGAAGCGCCCGGCGGCCACAACGTCTTTCTCGCGTGCTCGGCGCTGAGCGAGTCGATCGTCGACGCGGTGCGTCACGGCGACCTGCGTGTCGTCGACGAGGCCGTCGGCCTGCCGAGGTCAGGCGTACTGAAGAGCCGGCCGCGGTTGCGCGGGCCGTAGTGGCCGCATGGGCTGCAGGGTCGGCGCAACCCGTGGCGGCCCGTCCTCGACATTGCGCCAGACGCGCATCGCGGTCATGCGGACCGGGGCCGTCAGCCTCTGGTCGAATGACAGCTGATTCATCGGCCCACAGACCGACACCGCGGCGACCGCCTTGCCCGGGTTGCCGATCGGAGCTGCGACACAACCGAATCCGAGCAGCGACTCCTCGCGATCGAACGCGACGCCGTGGGCGCGAACCTTGGCCAATTCGACGTCGAGTTGGGCGCTGGTCGCGATCGAGTACTTGGTCTTGCGGGGCTCGAAAGCGAGTGCGGCGGCACGGTTTTCGTCGGCCAGGATCGCCTTGCCGACGGCCGTGCAGTGCGCGGGCTGTCGACCGCCGATCCGGGTGGGGATTCGCTGGTCGCCGATCTTTTCGAGGTAGACCACGTCGGTCCCGTCCAGGATCGCGAGGTGCACGACGAGACCCGTGGCGCGGTGCAATTCGCCCAGCAGCGGTCCGGCCGCGCGCACCAGCCGGTCCTGGTGTACGGCGAGTGACCCCAGTTCCACCAGGCGCATGCCGAGTTCGTAATCGCGACCGCTGCGGCGCAGCCAGCGCAACTGCACCAGCCGCTCGAGCATGCGGTGCGCCGAGGAGCGTGGCAGCCCGGTGCGCCGCACGATCTGCGCCAGCGTCAGCCGTCCGGGCCCGTCGAACGCGTCGAGGACCAGCGCGATGCGGTCGATGACGGCCGTCGGGGTGGGGGAGTCGGCGGTCCCTGACATCGGCCCTCCAAGGCTGCGGCATACCGGACTGCGATATTCCTAATAGGAAGACCTGTTTAGCACATCGTGTGGCCGTTGTCACACGCCTCACCCCGGCGAGCAGACGCAAAATCCCCCGACACGCCGGGGCGTGTGGGGATTTTGCGTCTGCTCGCGCGGAGGGGGGTCAGCCTTTGGCCGCCGAGCGGCCGGCGCGGCGCCCGTAGAAGCTGCCGTCGCCCAGCGAGATGCCGCTGGCATACCCCCAGGCGGCCAGCCCGGCCGTCGAGCGACCCGCGGCAAACAGCCCCGGGATCGGCTCGCCGCTGACGTGCAGCACTTCCGCGTCCAGCGTGGTGCACAGCCCACCCAGGGTGAACCCGCCGGTGTTCTCCCGCAGGTCGATCGCGCCGACCGGCGACCCGATCGGCCGCAACCACTCGGGCTTCTTGTGCAGCAACGGGTCCTCGCCGCGCGCGGCGCCCTCGTTGTAGGCGGCCACGGTCGCCTGCAGCGAGCCGGGCGCCAGCCCCATGTCGCGCTCCAGGTCGGCGACGCTGTCGGCCACCCAGGTCGCCTCCCGCAGCATGAATTTCGGCGACCATGAGTTCATCGCCTCGTCCTGGGCGTCGCCGTCGATGATCAGGTAGGCCGTGTTGTCCTGCTGGTACAGCGTGAGCTGCCCGATCCGGCCGGGGTAGGTGTCCTCGGCGACGTAGCGCTGGCCGCGGCCGTTGACCAGGATGCCGCGCACCAGTTGCTGAGGGTCGATGAAGATGGCGACCTCGGTGGCGTCCATGTGGGCCAGGTCGGCGCCCAGTGCCTGCGCCATCCGGATGCCCTGTCCGTCGTGCTGCTCGATCGAGGCGGCCGGCCGCCCGGCGATGCGCGGGGCGTATCGGGTGACCATCGCGTCGTTGTAGGCGAAGCTGCCCATCGCCAGCACCACGCCGCGGCGCGCCCGGACGTTGATCTCGGCGCCGTAGCGGCGGGCGCGGATCCCGGCCACCCTGCCGTCGGACTCGACGATCAGGCACCGCACCCGCACGTCGTAGAGCGCCCGGGCGCCGGCCGCGGTGGCCGTCTCGACGAGCGGCTTCATCAACATGTAGCCCGCGCTGGCCTCGCCCTGCTTCTTGTTCGACATCTGCGGGACGTGTCCCCGCGGGGCGGGGGAGGCGATGGTGTTGAACGGGTACGCGTTCTCGCCGCCGCTGTACATCAGGCCCTGATCGCCCATCGGCTCCCAGCCGGGTTCGGAGAAAAACTCCGCCTTGAACGGCACACCGCAGCCGACGAGCCAGTCGAAGTGGGCGACGCTGCCGGCGCAGTAGTCGGCAATGCGTTCCCCGTCGGCCCCGGGGCCCATCGCGACGTTGAGGAAGGCCGCCATGTTCTCGACGGAATCATCGAAGCCACAAGCCTTTTGCAGCGGCGTGCCGCCGCCGAGGTAGATGAAACCGCCCGCCATGGCCGCCGCGCCGCCCCAGGAACCGCTGCGTTCGAGCACCAGGACGTCGGCGCCGGCGCGGGCCGCCTCGACCGCCGCGGCGGCTCCGGCGATGCCGTATCCGGCGATCACGACGTCGGCCTCGTCGTCCCAGGAGCTGATCGACGCCGCCGGGACCGGGGTGACGTCGGTATCGGGTGTCATAACCGCATCGCCGCGGGCATCTCACCGATCCACTGATGGCCCCAGTAGCTGTCGGCGGTGATTTCCTCTGCGGTGTAGTAGTTTTCGTCGACTCGCATGCCATCGGTGCCGAATTCGATGTCCCAGTCGCCGGGGGCGCGCACGTAGAACGACACCATCTTGTCGTTGGTGTGCCGTCCCAGCGTGGACGAGAGCCGGAATCCCTCGGCGTTGACTCGGTCCAGCGCCCGACCCACGGCATCGAGGGTGTCGACCTCGACCATGATGTGCACCAGGCGGGGGTCACGCTGATGAGCGGCCGGGACGATCGCCAGGCTGTGGTGCCGCTCGTTGATGCCCAGGAAGCGCACTCGCACCGGACCGAACTCCGGCGGGACCGGGACCCGGAACGCGCCCCGGGATCGGAACCCCAGCACCTCGGTGTAGAAGCCGAACAGGCCGCCCGGGTCCGTGCTGGGCAGCACGACATGGCCCAAGCCCTGGTCGCCGGTGACGAACTTCGCGCCGAACGGGGTGATCACCGGGCTGTGGTCGAGCACCGCGCCGTGAAACACCTCGCACGTGGTGCCGGCGGGGTCCTCGAAGGTGATCGCCTCCTCGACGCGACGGGCCTCGGCCTGTGCGTCGGAAAGTTGCTTGAACGCCACCCCGGCGCCGTCGAGAGCGACCTTGACCCGGTGCAGGCCGGGGTGGTCGCGCACCTCCCAGCCCACGGTGCGGACCCGTTCGGTCTCCCCGGGCACCACGATCAGCCGGGCCGCGCGCTCGTCCATCCGCAGATACAGCGCCGAGGGGTCGGGGCCCTTTCCCTCGGCGAAACCCAGGACGCCGAAGGCGAGCTGCCGCCACCGGTCGATGTCGTTGGTCGAAATAGTAACGTAGCCAAGGCGTTTCAGATCGGACACAGCGGCAAGCCTCTCAGATCAGCGCCCGCAGCGGCCCCTGGGGCGGATCGACACCCAGCGAACTCAGGGCCGACGCATGGTAGATGGTGCCGGGGACGTGGATGGCGTGCATCTGGCCGACATGCACATCGCGCCAGTAGCGCTGCAGCGGCTTGTCCATCCGCGACGCGTTGCCGCCCGAGCGGGCGAAGATCTCGTCGACCGCCGACACCGCGCGCCACACCGCGCGGACCTGGGTGCGCCGCCCGGCCGCGCGGTCGGCGAACGACACCTCCTTGCCGGCGGCGACCATGTCGTAGATCCGGTCGGCGTTGGCGAGCAGTTCCTGGCGGGCGGCGTTGATGTCGGCGGCCGCCTCGCCGATGGCGTACATGACGTAGGGGTCGTCCTTGATCGCGGTTCCGGTGGCCCCGACCCGCTCCCGCTGATAGTCCAGGTGTGCGGCCAGCGCCCCCTCTGCGATCCCGATGGTCGCCGCGGAGATCCCCAGCGGGAACATCGTCGACCACGGCATCAGATACAGCGGCTCGGTCATCCCGGCCTCACGCTGGGCGGTGCCGTCCATCACCTTGGTGGCGTCCATGGTCCGGTAGGCGGGGACGAACGCGTCGGAGACGATGACGTCCTTGGAACCGGTTCCGCGCAACCCCACCACGTTCCACGAGTCCTCGACGATCTCGTAGTCCTTGCGCGGCAGGATCATGTGCAGCATCTGCGGCGGCATCACCGGAATGCCCTGCTCGTCGCCGAGCATCGCGCCCAGGATGATCCAGTCGCAGTGGTCGGTGCCCGAACTGAACTGCCAGCAGCCGTTGAAGATGTAACCCCCATCGACAGGCTTGGCCACGCCCTGCGGCGCGTACGGGGAGGCCATCCACGTGTCGACGTCGTCGGCCCAGACCTCGGCAGCCACCTTCGGGTCGGCGTACGCCAACTGGTAGGGGTGCACACCCACCACCCCGACGATCCAGCCGGCCGCCGGATCGAGTGCCGCGGTGGCCATCACCGTCTCGGCGAACTCGCGGGGGTGCGCCTCGAAGCCCTGGTAGCCCTTCGGTTGCAGGAGCCGGATCAAGCCGGCCGCCTTCATCAGCTTCACGGTGTCGTCGGTGAGCCGGCCGAGCCGTTCGGCCTCGGCGGCCCGCTCTCGCAACTGGTCGGCCATCGCCGCCACCCGGTCAATAACCCGCTCGCTCATGGTGTCGTCCTTACGTGTGTGGGGTCACTACATGATGTACCGCAGCCGGGCGTGATTGCGGCCGAAACCGCCCGTTGACCGGGAGGGGCAGCGGGCCCTCGCGACGGGGGTCCCTACCGTGAACGGGTGTGAGCATCACCGGCGAGCGGGTGGCCCTCGACGTCATCGTGGTCGGGGCGGGATTCGCCGGTCTCTACGCCCTGCACAGGCTGCGCGCTCAAGGCCTGTCGGTGCGGGTTGTCGAGGCCGCGCCCGAATTGGGCGGAACCTGGTACTACAACCGGTATCCGGGCGCGCGCTGCGACGTCGAGAGCGTCGACTACTGCTACTCGTTCTCCGATGCCCTGCAGCAGGAATGGGACTGGACCGAGAAGTACGCCTCCCAGGCAGAGATTCTGCGCTACCTGAACTGGGTGGCCGACAAACTCGATTTGCGTCGTGACATCGTGTTCGACGCGCGCGTCGTCTCCGCGGTGCTCGACGAGACGGTCCTGCGCTGGACGGTCACCGCCGACGGCGGTCAGGTGTACTCGGCGCGGTTCTGCGTGCTGGCCACCGGCCCGTTGTCGGCCGCGATGACCCCCGACTTCCCCGGCCTGGACACCTTCGCGGGGGAGATCCACCACACCGCCCACTGGCCGCACCGCCCCGTGGATTTCACCGGCAAACGGGTGGCGATCATCGGCACGGGAGCGTCTGGCATCCAATCGATCCCGATCATCGCCGAGCAGGCGGAACACCTCTATGTCTTCCAGCGCACTCCCAACTACAGCGTTCCGGCCGGCAACAAGCCGCTGTCCGCGGCCGAACTCGACGACATCAAGGCCGGCTACGCCGAGCGACGTCGGCTGTCGTGGCGCAGCGGCGGCGGGTCGCCGCACATCACCGCACCCGGGCCGACTTTTGCCTTTACGCCCCAGCAGCGCCGCGCGGCGTTCGAGAAGCGCTGGCGGCTGGGCGGCGTGCTGTTCTCCAAGACTTTCCCCGATCAGATGACCGACCAGGCAGCCAATGACGAAGCGCGCCGGTTCTACGAAGAGAAGGTCCGGGCGATCATCGACGATCCCGCGGTGGCCGATCTGTTGATCCCCACCGACCACCCGATCGGGACGAAGCGCATCTGCACCGACAGCAACTACTTTGAGACGTTCAACCGCCCCAACGTGTCGCTGATCAGCGTGCGCGCCGCCCCGATCGAGTCCGTCGACGCCACCGGGATCACCACCACCGACGGCCATTACGACCTCGACATGATCGTGCTGGCGACCGGTTTCGACGCCATGACGGGGGCGCTGGGCAAGATCGGCATCACCGGACGCGGCGGCGCCACGCTGCGCGACGGCTGGGCGCACGGCCCGCGCACCTACCTGGGTTTGGGCGTCGACGGATTCCCCAACCTGTTCATCGTCTCGGGTCCCGGCGCACCGGCGGTGCTGGCCAACATGGTGCTGCACGCCGAAGCGCACGTGAACTGGATCGCCGACGCCATCGCCTACCTCGACGGCCACGGCTACACCGCGATGGAACCGACCCGCGATGCCGTGGACGCCTGGGGCGCCGAGTTGGCCCGGCGTGCCGACGCCTCGCTCTTCACCAAGGCGAACTCCTGGTACATGGGCGCCAATGTGCCCGGAAAGCCAAGGGTTTTCATGTTGTTCATGGGCGGCTTCGCCGCCTACAACGACATCTGCGCCGAGGTCGCCGACGCCGGGTACAACGGGTTCGACCTGATCAAGGCGCCATGATGAGCGGATTGCCCGACAAGGTCGTGGTGGTCACCGGCGCGGCGCGGGATACCGGATGCGTGCACTGTGAACCGTTCGCCGGCGCCGACGCGATCGCCCTGGACGTGCCCTCGGTTGCTGCTGAGTTGGCCGACACCGCACGCACAGTGGAGGCCCGCGGGCGCCGTTGCGTCACGGCGGTGGCCGACGTCAGCGAACTCGGCGCCGTGACCGCCGCGATCGACGCCGGGGTGGCCGCACCGGGCCGGCTGGACGTCGTCGTCGCCAACGCCGTGGTCCATTTCCCCGGCGCGCCCGCCCGGGAACTGGACCCGCGCGGGTGGCAGCCCACGCTCGACAGCAAGGTGAGGTCTCTGTGCCGTAGGACCGATTCCTAAGCGAACGTGAATCCACTGCGAGATTTGTTGCGATTTTTCGCATTGGCTTCACGTTCGGCGTAACCGGATGGGGGTATTTTCCCGACTTGTTACCAATCTGAGGTTGCTGTGTTTGTTTCAGCCCTGGTCATCAACAAAAGTGCTGGTAGAGCCCCGGTGAGGGGAAGGGGGTGTCGTTTGCGACATTTGAGGTGACCTACGTGCCTGTAGCCCATCACGGAGTACATTCTGCTGCTACTTTGAGCGCACACTTTGGTTTGCCGGTAAACGCGAAGGTGCGCCAGCGATCGTGTCGGCCACCTGGAGGATGGTGTCGGCAGCCCCGGTAAGCCTGTCACGCAGTTGCGCCAGCGCGTGCGGGGTTCCCAAGTGGTCTTCAGCGATCAGCCGCAGCAACTGCTCGCGTGCGATCGTCGACACCGGTAGCTCGCGGCGCCGGGCGATGCGTTCCAGCGATTCCAGTTCCTCTGGGTTGAGCCGGACTTGCAGCACTTTGCTGCGCGGGTTGCCGCGGGTGATCTTCACGTGCGGGGGAATCGGCCTGTCGGTCTGGTCGGCTTCGGCGGCCTCGGCCTCGTCGCCGATCTCGGCCAGCAAATCATCAAGGCTCTTACTCATCTGGACCTCCTTGGCGGTAGTAGCGGCGGTCACGGCTGTTGGACTGCCATGCGTTGACGCCCCATACGACATCTCCCTGGTCCAGGGTGATGACACTCAGGACAGCCTGGGCACTGGGCGAGTAGCCGAGGGTGGCGAACCTGGCGAACGCTTTTGGTGTTGTAGTCGGGGTCGAAGATGACTGCGTTGGCATCGTTAAGCGCTTCATCGGCTTGCTCTGGCGTGATTCCGTGCTTGGCGATGTAGTCACCACGCTTCGACCAGTCGACCGCCATGCCCTCAAAGCGTGATACACCCGTCGTACTACAGCCCAGGAAGGGGATGAGGGATCAGGGATCAGGGGGTACTTTAAC
>Ga0078972_1006297_pt1 | contig 28433 bp, 21 predicted proteins | sample YelNatPaOPGAMG01_FD_67568 | JGI IMG/M metagenome (GOLD analysis project Ga0078972, IMG submission 67568) | Hot spring thermophilic microbial communities from Obsidian Pool, Yellowstone National Park, USA - OP-RAMG-01 (SPADES assembly) (version 2) | ecosystem: Environmental > Aquatic > Thermal... | reverse complement strand
TCCGGTTCTGCTCCCTTTCCCCCGGCCGGCAAGAGCATGATAGCACACTTTCCTGAAATTGTCAATACCTGTTTCACCATATTTCGTAATTTACGCCGCATCTGGAATCAGTTATCAACTGCAAGGTGTACGGATGAAAGCAGCCGGGATTTTCCGTCGTCGCGGCGTTCCAGGGCGCAGGGAAATCTCCGAGGAGTGCGAATAGCCGCTTCGATTGTTCCGTGGTTGACAAACTCTCTGGGACGGAGTATACTACAATTGTCCGTCTTCCTGCTTCCGGCATTGGGTGGCCCATTGCGGGCTGGATGAATCCCGCGGGAGGTGATAACGCCTGGCATAGCGTTGGGGACGGCCTGGCACGCCACCTGAACGTGGGGTTATTTCCCCCATCAGGAGGAGAAACATGAAAAAGAGAACGGTTTTCCCCATCTCCATCGTGGCCCTCATCCTGATTCTACTGAGCGGAATGCCCTCCTATGCCGCTCATCCTGCTGAACCGCCCCAGCCTAACGAGGTCCGCGTCGGCCTTCTGGAGAGCGGCAGCGCCGTGACCCTGACCGGCAACCAGGTGCTGGTCGTCGGCCTGGAGAGCAACCCCTCCACCGGTTACGGCTGGCAGGTCGAAGCGCTGGACCAGCGCATCCTGCGCCTGGCCGGCCAGACCTGGATTTCCTCCTCCGGCCTGCTCGGCGCTCCGGGAACCCAGGAGATGCGCTTTGTCGGCGTCTCCGAGGGCGAAGTCACCCTTGTCCTGGCCTACCGCCGGCCCTGGGAAAAGGCCGAGCCGCTGCGCACCTTCACCCTCCAGGTCAAGGTCGTCGCACCGATTCCCACCGACTCGGTTTCGGCCCTTCCCCGGGCGGCCGGGCTGGCCAGCATGGCCCAGGACAACTCCGAGTCCTCTCTTTCCGCCCTGCCCACCTCCTTCAACTGGTGCAACCAGAACGGATGTACCCCCATCCGCGATCAGGGGAACTGCGGCTCCTGCTGGGCCTTTGGCACGGTGGGCCCTCTGGAATCGAACATCCTGATCAAGGACGGGCTTTCCAAGGACCTGGCCGAGCAGTACCTGGTCTCCTGCAACACCGACGGCTGGGGGTGCAACGGCGGCTGGTGGGCGCATGACTATCACCTGTCGAAGATTCCCCCTGGGGAGCCGGCCGCCGGCGCGGTCTATGAGGCCGACTTCCCCTACCAGGCCTCCGATGTGCCCTGCAACCCGCCACATCCCCACCACGAGAAGATCACCTCCTGGGCCTATGTGGGCAACGACTCCAGCGTCCCGCCCACGGCCGACATCAAGCAGGCCATCTACACCTACGGACCGGTGGCCGCCGCCGTCTGCGCCGGCCCCTCCTTCCAGGCCTATAGCGGCGGCATCTTCCAGACCAACGAATCCTCCTACTGCAGCGGCGGCGTCAACCACGCCATCGTCCTGGTCGGCTGGGACGACACCGGCGGCTACTGGATTCTGCGCAACTCCTGGGGCACCTCCTGGGGCGAAAGCGGCTATATGCGCATCAAGTACGGCATCTCCAACGTCGGCTATGCTGCTAACTACGTCGTCTATAACGCCGCCGGCCCTACCCCCACCCCCGCTCCGCCCACGGCCACGCCCGTCCCGGCCCAGGTCCTCCTGGTGGACGACGACGCCGGCAAGTCGTACCAGACCTACTACGCCAACGCCCTGGCGGCCAACGGCTACACCTACGACACCTGGACCGTGGCCACCCAGGGCAGCCCCAGCCTCTCCACCCTGCAAAAGTACCAGATCGTCGTCTGGCTCACCGGCGATGACTACTCCACCACCCTCACCAGCACCGACGAATCGAACCTGGCCTCCTACCTGAACGGGGGCGGGAAACTCTTCATCTCCGGCCAGGACATCGGCTACGACATCCGCACCGACTCCTTCTACGGCACCTACCTGCACGCCAGTTACGTCCGGGACGACACCAACACCTACGGCCTGACCGGCTACGACTTTATGAGCGGGGTGAGCATCAACATCAGTGGAGGGGACGGGGCCAACAACCAGGCCTACCCCAGCGAGGTGAGCCCGGTGAACGGGGCCGTGGGCATCTTCGACTACAGCGGCTCCTACACCTGGGGCGGGGTGGCCTACTCCGGGGCCTACAAGGTGGTTTACCTGGCCTTTGGCTTCGAGGCCATCAACAGCGCCTCCTCCCGCAACACGGTGATGAGCAGGATCATGACCTACCTGGGCTACTAGTGCCGGAAGACAACTCAGGCGGGTCCCGCCGGCCTTGTCCGACGGGACCCGCCCTTTTACGGAACTTCTCTCAGAAACTGCCGTTCCAGCCAGGCGGCCATCTCCTCCGGTAGGGCCTGGCGGTTTTCCAGGGTCACCTCCCGGCGCACAGCCAGCCGGCCGGCCATCCCGGCGACCCGTTCCAGCAGGGCCGGCCGTACCACGATCAGCCCGGATGGCGGACCCTCCAGGACGGCCCGCAGCGCCGGGAGGAAGCCTTCCCCCAGGACCAGTTCCAGCGGCCCCACCTCGTCCAGAATCACCAGGTCCACCCCCCCGGCGACGGCCCGAAGCACCGCTGCATTCCCCCAGTCCAGGGCCGGCCGGGAGAAGCGGTAAGGCCCCCAGCGCGGCCCGGATGGGCCGGCCGGGGACTCTTCCCCCATACGGGCGGGCATCGGACCCGACCCTACGGCCAGCAGGCGCCGTTCCCCGCTGCCCAGGTCCAGGGCCAGGCGGCGTCTCCCCTCGGCCAGGGTCACGATGCCGCCGACCTTCCACCCCTTTTCGCCCAGGAGTCGGGCCAGTCCCAGGCAGACGGTCGTCTTCCCCACCCCCGGCGGGCCGGTGAGCAGGAGGAGGGAGGGCCGGCTCATCGTCCGGCCTCCTGGCCGGAGGGGAGCAGGGCCTCCGCCGGGAGGATGGTGTAGCGGTAGCCCTGTTCGATGAGGAAGCGCTCCCGACGGGCGGCATACTCCTGCTCGCTGGTGTCCTGGGAGACGAGGGTGTAAAAGTAGGCCGGCCGGCCGTCGGGCTTGGGACGCAGGATACGCCCCAGGCGTTGGGCTTCCTCCTGGCGAGAGCCGTAGGTGCCCGAGACCTGGATGGCGACGCTGGCTTCGGGCAGGTCCAGGGCCAGGTTGGCCACGTTGGAGACGACCAGGATCGGCCTCTCTCCGCGCCGGAAGGCCCGGTAGAGTTCCTCCCGTTCGGCCGGGGGCGTCCGGCCGGTAACCAGCGGGGCGCCCAGGACTTGGGCGACGGCCCGCAACTGGTCCAGGTAGCGCCCGATGACCAGGATGCGCTCGCCGGCGTGTCGCTCCACCAGGCGGCGGACGAGGGAGACCTTGGCCGGATTCCCGGCGGCCAGGCGGGAGCGGGCCGGGGTGCTCCGGGCCTGGGCATAGTCCAGCCGGCCGGCATCCGAAAGGGGCACGCGCACCTCCTGGCAGGAGACGGTGGCCAGCCAGCCCTGGGCCTCCAGGGCCCGCCAGGGAGCCTCGTAAAGTTTGGGGCCGATGAGGGAGAAGACCTCCCCCTGCCGGCCGTCCTCGCGCACCAGCGTCGCCGTCAGCCCCAGCCGGCGGCGGGCCTGCAGTTCGGCCGTGAGGCGGAAGACCGGAGCGGGGAGGAGGTGGACCTCGTCGTAGATGATCAGTCCCCAGTCCCGCTCCTCGAAGAGGGCCAGGTGGGGAAGCAGGGGACCTTCCTCCGGGCTGGCCGGGGCGCGGTGGGTCAGCACCTGGTAGGTGGCCAGGGTAACCGGGGCAACTTCTTTGCGTTCCCCGCTGTACTCGCCGATTTCCCGGGCCTCCAGGGTGGTTTTGGCCAGGAGTTCCTGCCGCCACTGGTGCAGCGCGGCGGCGTGGGGGCAGAGGACAAGAGTCTGACAGCGCAGGTGGGCCATGACCGCCAGGCCGATGACCGTCTTGCCGGCCCCGCAGGGCAGGACGATGACGCCGCTTCCGCCCTGCGGATTCAGGAAGGCCCGCACGGCCTCCTGCTGGTAGGGGCGCAGGGCAAAGGGCCGGCCGTCGGGCAGCGTCCCGCGTAGCCGGATGGCCAGGGGGGCGCCGGGGAGGTAGCCGGCCCGGTCCAGCGGAGGGTAGCCCAGCAGGCGCAGGCGCATCTTCAGGAGGCCCCGGTGGCCCGGATGGAAGCGCAGGGTGAGGGGATCGGAAACGCCCTGCAGGAGAGGACGAAGCAGGGGGCTGCGGGCCAGGTGGGCGATGAGGGCCGGGTCGTCGCCGCGCAGGAGGAGGGGCGCTCCTTCCTCACCCGCACGGAGAAGGGTGAGCCGGCCGTAGCGGGACATCGTCGCCGCTATCCAGCGGGCCACCTCCTCCGGGAGGCCGTAGCGGGCCTGGCGGGCGAGTTCCTCCAGGATGGCCGTGGGGGTCAGGCCGGAGGCGGCGGCGTTCCAGAGGGAGAGGCGGGTCAGGCGGTAGAGATGGATGTGCTGGAGGCTCTGCTCCAGTTCGGCGAAACGGGCCAGAAAGTCGCGCAACTCCGGGTAGAGGGGATGATGGACATCCAGGAGGATGGTGCGGTCTTTTTGAACCACCAACGGCCGACTCACCGGGCACCCCACTTTTTCCAGGGAAGCATGGTCCTAAGGCATTATACCCGGCCGGCCCGCATTCGGCAACCGCCTGACGGGGGGGCCGGGGGTCGCCCATTGACGCCCTCCTCCTCCGGCCCTATAATGAAACACACAGGTCGCATCGGAGGGGCGGCGGTGGATGACCGTCGAGGCCGGAGGAAGGCCGCCTGGGTCGAGATTCCCATCGGGGAGGTCCGGCTGGTCTCCCCGATGCACCTGGCCGACTGGCCGCGGCGGGCCGAGGTGGTGCCCGGATTTGCCGAGCGGGTGGCCCGCGTCCGGTCCACCGGCCGATGGCCGGGGAGGCCGCTCCGGGTGCGTCGCCAGGGCGAGGGCTATGTGCTGGTGAGCGGGTTTTCCCGCCTGGCCGTCGCCCTGGAGGCCGGCCTGGAGGCGGTGCGGGCCGTCGTCGAGGCGGCCGTCCAGGAGGTCCCGCTTTCCGCAATCCGGCTGCGTCCCTGGCAGGAGCGGGCCCGCCTGAACCCCCAGAAACTGGCCCGGCGTCTGGAACAGGCCCGGGCGAACGTCGGGGGCGCGCCGGGCTGCCTGGCCCTGCCCGTACCGCTGGTGGTGCGGCCGGCCCGGGCGGGGGAACCGGCCGGCTATACCCTCCTGGACGGCCTGTACTGGTATCACGTCGCTCTGGCGCTGGCCCGCGAGGGAAACCTGGACAACCCTTTCGTGCCCGTTATCGTGAGAGGTTGAGATGCCGTTCGATATCGCCCGTCTGCTGCCGGCCATCGAGGACCTGGCCTCGTACTATGCCTCGGAGGTGGTCCCGAATCTGCGTACCTGTTCCGAAGTAGCCTGGAAATGGCTTCGGGAAACGCCCCAGGAGAGGCTGGACAGGGCCTCCCGAGAGCCGGCCCTGCGCATCCTGGCCACGCCGCTGGAGGACCCCGGCCAGGCCCTGGCCGCCCCACCCCCGCCGCCGGGATACCGCGTCCTGGCCAGCGACGGCTCCTCGGTGGATGTGGACCCCCACTTTCCGGCGCGCTACGTGCTTCTGCACATCGCCCTGGCCGGCCTGGCCTATACTCCCCCTGCCTACTGGACCGAGCATATCCCGCGCCTCTTCTTCCGCCAGGAGGAACTGGAACTCACCTTCCCGGGAAGCGAGGAGCCGGTGGAGGTGGAGGGACCGGTGGTGGCCACGTTGCGGGCCTATGAGGAGTTGCGGGCGCTCCGAGAGGGGGTCGCCCAGGCGCTCCAGAACCCCGACGACCGCCCGCTCCTGGCGATGATGGATGCGGTGATTCTCTGGACCCACCACGGCAGCGGCCCAGGCCACGACGCCCTGCGAGAGGATTACCTTCGCCACAGCGTGAAACTGGTGGAGGAGTTCCGAAAAGAGGGGGTCCCCCTGGTCAGTTTCACCAGCATGCCCCACCACCGGGAAGTGGTCAATACCCTCCTGGCCCTGGTCTGTCCGAAGGAACGAAAACTGGCCTGCACCGATTGCCAGGAGCCGGTTGAAGAGTGTCTATCCCTGCAGGGCCTCCAGGACCGACACCTCTTCTCCTTCCTGAAGGAGGGGGAGCGCTCCGCCCTCTTCCGGCCCGTCTACCGGGGAAACACCGCCTGGCGATTGCCCCAGGGGGTGCAGTCCGATCCGGAACTGGCCTTTTTCTATCTCAACACCGGGCCGGGAATCGCCCGGTGCGAACTGCCGCTCTGGATCGCCCAGGCCGGCCGGCTGCCGGCCGTCCACGCCATCGTCTTCGACCAGTGCCGGCCGCAGCGGGCCGAGGTGGCGGGCTACCCTCTGGCCCTGACCCTGGCCCACCGGGAAGCCGTCCTGACCGCCAGGGACCGCCAGTTCCTCCAGTGGATGGTCGAGGAAGCCCTGGCCCGCCGGGGCCTCTACCTCCCTCCCTCCCCCAAGGCGGAAATGAAGGAGTAGAGCCCGTTCGTGAACGGCAAGGCCGTTTGTGAGCGGCAAGCCGTTCGTGAACGGCCCGGGGGATTGGGTTTGCCGCAGAAGTTTGCCGGGGGTCGCCCGGTTTTCGGCGTGGAGCGCGCCGGCGGGCGGTTCAGAAACACCCCAACTGGCAGCGGCTGATGCGGATGCCCAGCGCCTCTGCCGCCCGGCCCACCTCAAGGCGTTCCAGCCCCAGCCGTTTGGCGATGGCCCAGGCCCGGGCGCAGGGCAGGCGGCCCTCTTCCAGCCCTTCCTCGATGGCCTGACGCAAGGCCGGAGGGACCGTTCCGGCTTCCGGTCGGGGGCGGGCCTCCTTTTTCGACCCGGCGAAAAGCCCCAACGAACACCAGCCCACCCGCAGGCCCAGCCCGGCGGCGAAATCGGCCACCTGACGGGGGGCAAGATGCCACCTTCGGGCCAGGGCAAAGGCGTCCGCACAGGGCAACCGACCTTCCTTGGCCCTTTCCCGGACGGCCGCCGCCAGGTCCGGCTCCGCCTCGGCCAGGACCAACGCCGCCGCCTCCGGGATGGCCGCGGCCACCGCCGGGGTCAGCCCCTCCCCGAACTCCTCGGTTTCGGCCGGCTCGATTCCCACGACGACCACCTCGGGCATCTCCATCCCCAGTTGGCGTCCCAGGGCCAGGGCCTCCGGCAGCCCGGCCTCGTGGGGGGAAGCCGCCCGAATGCTGCCCCGAAAGTCCTCCGCACTCAGGCGGTAGACCTCTCCGGGCCTCCCGCCCAGCCGCACCGCGTCCACCAGAACGGCGCGACGGCGGCCGGCCAGCGTCTCCAGCAGGCGAAAGCCGCCCGCGCAGGCCTGCACCACCTCGGCCCGCCGTCCGTCCAGCCGGCCGCGCACCGCTTCCGCCACGGAAAAGCCCACCCCATCGTCGCGGAGGATGGGGTTGCCCAGGCCGATCACCACCGTCGTCGGACGGCCGGGTTTCCTTTCCCCCATCTCATTTTTCCTCCGGAGACCAGGCCGGCAGTTCGAGGAAGAAACGCGCCCCCCGGCCCGGTTCGCTCTCGGCCCAGATTCTCCCGCCGTGCTGGCCGACGATGCTGTGGCAGACGGCCAGGCCCAGCCCGCTTCTCCCGGCTTCCCGCCGGGTGGTGAAGAAGGGGTCGAAGATGTGGGGCAGGTCCTCCGGCGCGATTCCGGGCCCGCTATCACCGACCTCCAGGCCGACCCACCGTCCTTCGGGGATGCCGGGGTCCTCCCGGCAAAAGGTGCGCAGGGTCAGGTATCCTCCCCCCTCGCCCATCGCCTGGCCGGCATTCCGGAGCAGGTGTTCCAGCACCTGTTCCAGCAGGCCGGGGTCGGCCCGGGCCGGCGGCAGGTCGCGGTCCAGGTCCATCTCCACCTGGATCGGCCCGAGTTCGGGCCGGAAGCGGCCCACCACCTGCTGCAGGAGGTCGTTGAGGTCGGTGGCCGTGAAGCGGGGCTCGCGCTGTTGGGCGAAGGCGAGAAGCGCCTCGATGATGGAGGAGGCGCGCTCCCCCTCCCGGACGATTTTCTCCAGGTCCTGACGGATGTGGGGGTCCTGCACCGTATCCTGAAGGAGTTGGGCATAGCCGATGATGGCGGTGAGGGGGTCGCCGATCTCGCGCACCATGCCGGCGATCAGTTCTCTCAGGGCAAGGAGGCGTTCGGCCTGGAAGAGGCGTCCTCGGGCCTGTTCCAGTTCGACCATGCGGTCGTGCAACCGGGCGTAGAGTTCGGCATTTTCCAGGGCGATGCCCAGGTGGTCGGCCAGCGAAGAGAGGGCCAGGAGGTCCGCCTCATCAAAGGCGTTGGGTGTATTGCTCTGGACGTCCAGGACGCCGATGAGGGCCGTTGCTCCCCGAAGCGGCACGGCCAGTTCGGAGCGGACGTCGCTCAGTTCCTCGATGTAGATATAGTGCGGGTCGTTGGAGACCTCGTTGCACAGGTAGGGCTGCCGGGTGGCCGCCACCCGGCCGGTGATGCCCTGCCCCAGGGGGAGACGGCGGCCGAGGACGGCCCGGCCGCTCCGGCCGGCGCCGGCCCGCAGCACCAGCGTATCGTCCTCCAGGAGGAGGATGTGGGCGTAGTCATAGCCCAGGTGGCGGACCAGGGCTTCGGCCACATTCTGGAGGAGCGTCGTCGGGTGGAGCAGGCTCAAGACCTGCCGGCTGACCTCGCCGATGGCCTGCAACAGGGCCGAACGCTTCTCGGCCAGGCGGGTCTGCTCGGCCAGGGCACGCATCTGCTCCTCCCGGCCGGCCGCCTCCTCCCAGGCCAGGAGCAAAAAGGCCAGCGGGTCCAGAAGAGACGATTCTTGGGGATAGGCCTCGGCTTCGTGAGGTATCTCTTCCCGGCTACCCAGGAGGAGCCAGCCGGTTCGACGGCCCTGCCAGAAGAGGGGAACCGGAAGCCAGCAGGGAAAGGCGTCCCGCAGGGCCGGAGGCAGGTCGGGGAAGGCGGCCTCCTCCCCGGGAATGGGCAGGGGAGAAAGGGAAAGGCCTTCCAGCCCGATGCCCACGACGGGATAGAGGTAGCCGGCCTTCTCGTGGAGAAGAAGGCCGGCCGACGCCCCGCAGCGCTCGCAGACGTGCCGTACCGTCCGTTCCAGCCCCAGTTGCAGCGAAAGTTCCATCCGGCACCTCAACGTCGCAGGGGCGGGGTTGCCTCCACCTCTACGAGCGAGGCAACCTCGCCCCTACGGGCAAAAGCCTGCCTCAGAAGCGCAGGTAGTCGTCGGCAAAGATGATCTCGTTGCGCAGGATGCGCACCGTCTTGTACAGGGCGGCCTGGTCGGGATCGGCCATGTCCACGTCCCCGGGGCCGAAGGGGGACATGCTCTGCACGGCGTCGTAGAGGCGCACCAGGGCGCGTCCCAGAGGCGTGCTCTCGTCCCGCTGCTCCACGATGCGCACCCACTCCATCAGTTCCCGATCCAGAGGGTCGCAGATGGCGGCATCCAGGCCGGCCCCCAGGAGCATCACCAGGAAGGTGCGGTTGATCAGGCTGCGGTTTTCGTGGGGGACGCCGTTGGAGACGTTGGAGAGGCCGCAGACGGTCTGCGGAGGAGGGTCACAGGCCAGTTTGCAGGCCCGCACCGCCTCGATGACCTCTTTGGGGTGCTCCTGCATCCCCTTGACCGTGAGCACCACCGGGTCGATGTAGAGGTCCTCCATCGGCAGGCCGTATTCCTGGGCGGCGGGGATGAGGTGCTCCATGGCGATGGAGACACGGGCCTCGGCGTTGGCCGGCATGCCGGTCTGCTCCAGGGTCAGGGCGATCACCCCGGCGCCATATTCCACAGCCAGGGAAAAGACCCGCTCCGTCCGCGCCGGGTCGCCGACGATGGAGCCCGGGTTGAGGATGTTCTTGCGCCCCCGGGCGGCCTGGAGGCCGGCGGCGATGGCCTCCAGGTTGGTGGTGTCGAAGGAGAAGGGGACATCCACGGCGCTGCCGATCGTCTCCACCAGCCAGGCCATGACCTCCGGCCCATCTTTCTTGCGGGGGCCGATGTTCAGGTCGATCATCTGGGCGCCGGCCTGCACCAGCGAACGGGCCATCCCCTGGAAAAAGGCCCCGTTGCGCGCCTCCAGCGCCTCCTTCACCCGGGTGGCTCGAATCTGGATGTTCTCGCCGATGACGAACATGATGCCCTCCTTATTTGGTCCTTTCTTCCATCTTTTCCGCACTTTCCTCCGGCGGACGCACCCCCAGGCGAATCCAGCCCCTCCGCAGGGCATAGATGACGGCCGAGGTGCGGTCGTTGACCTGGAGTTTGCGCAGAATCGCCGTAACATGGTTCTTGACCGTCTGGCTGCTGATGCAGAGGCGGTCGGCAATCTCCTTGTTGGTCAGGCCCTGGGCGATGCAGTCGAGGATTTCGATCTCCCGGCCGGTGAGCGGGGAGAAAAGCGCCCCCAACTCCTCCTCGGCGGCGGCCAGTTCCCGGAACTGATGGAGCACCCGGGTGGCCAGGTGCGGCTTGGCAAAGACGTGCTCGTCGATGAGATACCTGCCCCGGCCCACCTCCCGAATCATCCGCACCAGGGCCGAGGGCTCGATGTCCTTGGAGGAATAGGCCGAGGCCCCCGCCCGAATGGCGTTGAAGAGTTGCTCGTCGTCCTCATAGACGGTCAGGACGATCAGGTGGACCTGCGGCTGGCGCCGTTTGATCACCCGGGCCACCTCCAGCCCGTTCAGGCCGGGCAGGCTGATATCGATGAGCACGACGTCCGGACAGAGTTCCTCGGTCATCTGGATGGCCTGCTGTCCGTCGGCGGCCTCCCCGATGACCCGAAGGTCGCGTTCTCGCTCCAGGGTGGCCCGTACCCCCTGGCGGAAGAGGGGGTGATCGTCCACGATCAGGATGGTCAGCGCCTCGCTGCCCTTTTCCACCGCTTCACCTGTGGCCTGTTGGGGGGAGCGGCAGACGGAGACGGACGGTGGTTCCTTCCCCCGGCCGGCTCTCGACCTGCAACTCGGCCCCGATCAGGCGCGCACGTTCCTGCATGCCCTGGAGTCCCCAATGGTCCTCGCGATGCCAGGGGTAAGTAGGGTCAAAGCCCACCCCATCGTCGACCACCTGGATCACCCAGGCATCCGGCTCCACGTAAGCCTCGACGGAAATTTTCTCGGCCCGGGCGTGCCGGCGGGCGTTTTGCAACGCCTCCTGGACGATGCGGTAGATGGCGACCTTTTCCTCCGGTGTCCAATCCTGCGCCGGCGCCCCCCAGCGGAATTCGATGGTCAGCGAATAGGCGGTCTCCAGGTCCCGGATGTAGCGTTCGATCTGCCGGCCCAGCGGCTCCTCGGCCAGGGGGGAAGGGCGCAGGTCGTAGATGAAGCGGCGCACCTCCTGCAGGCCCAGACGCAGGTCGCGGAGAAGGTCTTCCGCCGCGGTCCGCCCCTCCTCCAGCGTCTCGGCCTGCCGGCAACGTTCCAGCCCCATGACGGCGTTGCTCAGCACCTGGGCCGGCCCGTCATGCACCTCGCGGGCCAGGGCCTGGCGCTCCTGTTCCCGTCCGTAGAGGACCTGAGAGCGCAGGGCCAGTTCCCAGGGATCGTAGGGGTGCGGGCCGGCCTGGCGCAGGGAGCGGCCGCTCATCTCCACCTGCCGGCGCAGGAGTTCCAATCGCCGGGCGCTTTCCTCGGCCTCGGCCAGAGCCGCCAGGAGGCTTTGTTGCCTCTGCCGGGCCTCCTTCTCCTCGGCCCGGAGCCGCTCCGCGTTGAGGAACGGGCTTTCCCCCCGGCTGGCCAGGGACAACCGCACGCCCACCTCATCCAGGAAACGGTGTAACTGCCGTGCCTCGCTCTCCAGCGCCTGCTGGCGCTCCCGAGCCTGCTGGAGCAGGCCGTCCAGTTGCCGACAGAACTGCTCGACCAGGGTTTCGGCCTCCAGGAGCAGATTTGCTGTCATCTTCGGCCGCCCTCCACGGCCACGTGGCCCGGCCTCCTGCGGCCTCAGTATATCACAACCCTGGTCGAAAGGCAAACCGCCGCATCATCTCCCTTTAAAAAAGTGCCATTACATGATCATTTGACTGGACACGACCGTCGACGATGCGGGTGTCCCGGTTTGCAGGCCGGTGGGCACGGATTCCCAACCCGCGCCTGCCCCCGGTGGCCTGTTCCACCCGGTACAGGCAGTTCGAGAACGGGCGCCCGCCACGTGGGCCAGTCCATAGCCCTCCCCCAATGGCGCGCACCTTTCGAGGACCACCCCACTTGCCGATTCGCCTGCTCTGTGGCATAATGGAAGCCGGTGGTTTCCACGAATTGGGCACCCATATTTCGCCGGCATCCCTGGGATGCCGGTCAAGAGGTTGACAGATGGCTCAGCAGGGGGATTTGGAAAACTTTCCCTATATGTCTTTCGACGACGACTTCTTCGAACCGGAAGAGGGGGAAGAAGAGGAAGGCGTCGTTATGGAACGGCCCGTGCTTCCTCTCCTGGATACGGTGATCTTCCCGAACATGATTTCTCCCCTCTTCGTCGGGCGGGAGCCCTCGCTTCAGGCCCTGGAGGAGGCTCTGGCCGCGGACCGCACGATCGTCCTGGTGGCCCAGCGCGAACCGGTGGAGGAGGACGTGACCCCCGACCTCCTCTATCCGGTGGGCACGGAGGCGGTCATCGGCCGCACCTTGCGCATGCCCGACGGTTCCACCAGCATCCTGGTACAGGGCCAGCGCCGGGTCAAGATCCTCGATTTCGTCCAGGAAAAGCCCTACCTGCGGGCCCGGGTAACCCCGCTCTACGAGGAGGAGCCGCAGGGCGAAGAGGACTCCCTGGCCAGGGAGGCGCTGATGCGCGCTTCGCTGGCCCTCTTCGAGAAGGTGGTCAAGTTCAGCCGCAACATCCCCGACGACGCCTACGTCACCGCCCTCAACATCGACGAGCCGGGGGACCTGGCCGACTTTATCGCCTCGACGGTGCAATTTCCGCTGGAGAAACGCCAGGGCATCCTGGAGGCGGTGTCCCCGATCGAGCGGCTGCAGAAACTCAGCATCCTGCTGGCCCAGGAACTGGACGTCTTGGAACTGGAGAACAAGATTCACACCGAGGTCCAGAAGGAAGTAGACCGCAGTCAGCGCGAATACTTCCTGCGGGAGCAGATGAAGGCCATCCAGCGGGAACTGGGTCAGGAAGACCCCCTGGCCCAGGAAGTGAACGAACTGCGGGAGAAGATCGCCCAGCGCAATATGCCGCCGGCCGCCCGCAAAAAGGCCGAGGAGGAACTATCCCGCCTCTCCCTGATGTCCATCGCCGCGCCCGAGGTGGCGGTGATTCGCACCTACCTGGACTGGCTCATCTCCCTGCCCTGGACGGAGACAACCGAAGACAACCTGGACCTGGCCGAGGCGGCCCGGGTGTTGGAACGCAACCACTACGGCCTGCCCAAGGTCAAGGAGCGCATCCTGGAGTTTATGGCGGTGCGCAAACTGTCGCCGGAGAAGATGAAAAGCCCGATCCTCTGCTTCATCGGGCCGCCCGGCGTGGGCAAGACCTCCCTGGGACGTTCCATCGCCGAGGCCCTGGGGCGCAGGTTCGTGCGCATCTCCCTGGGCGGCGTGCACGATGAGGCCGAGATCCGCGGCCACCGGCGCACCTATGTCGGCGCCCTGCCCGGACGCATCCTCCAGACCATGCGCCAGGCCGGCACGGTCAACCCGGTCTTTATGATGGACGAAATCGACAAGATCGGCAGCGACTTTCGGGGGGACCCGGCGGCCGCCCTCCTGGAGGTGCTCGACCCGGAGTTGAACTGCGAGTTCTCCGACCATTACCTGGAAGTGCCCTATGACCTCTCCCGCGTCCTCTTTATCACCACGGGCAACCTGGTGGATCCCATCCCGCCGGCGCTGTGCGACCGCATGGAGATCATCGAACTCCCCGGCTATACCGAGGATGAAAAACTGGAGATCGCCCGGCGCTTCCTGGTGCCGAAGCAACTGGAGCAGCACGGCCTGTCCCCGGAACAACTCTCCTTCACCGAGGAGGCCCTCCTGCGCATCATCCGCTTCTACACCTACGAGGCCGGCGTGCGCAACCTGGAACGCGGAATCGGGGCCATCTGCCGCAAGGTGGCCCGGATGGTGGCCGAGGGACGCCGTTTTCCCCGCACCATCCGCGCCTCCTCCCTGCACCGCTTCCTGGGCCCCCCACGCTTCTTCTACGGGCAGGCGGAGGAGGAGGACCAGGTGGGAGTGGCCACCGGCGTGGCGGTGACCGAGGCCGGCGGGGATATCATGTCCATCGAGGTCACCGTGATGGAGGGCAAGGGCAACCTGATTCTGACCGGCTCCCTGGGAGAGGTGATGCAGGAGTCGGCCCAGGCCGCCCTGAGTTACGCCCGGGCCAACGCCGCCCGCCTCGGCATCGCCCCCAGATCCTTCGACCAGTTGGACATCCACATCCATATCCCCGAAGGGGCTGTGCCCAAGGACGGCCCATCGGCCGGCGTGGCCATCGCCACCGCCCTGATCTCGGCCCTCTCCCACCGTCCGGTGCGCCGGGACATCGTCCTGACCGGAGAGATCACCCTGCGCGGCCGCATCCTGCCCATCGGCGGGGTGAAGGAAAAGGCCCTGGCCGCCCACCGGGCCGGCATCCGCACCTTCCTCCTGCCCAAGAAGAACCAGCCGGACCTGGAGGAAGTTCCGCGCAACATCCTCCGCCACCTCAACGTGGTGATGGTCGAGCGGATGGACGAGGTGTTGCCCCTGGCCTTCCGGGACGGCCTGGACGAGCCGGCCGAAGCCGGCGATGCTTCGCCATCCTGAGGCGCACCGATGAAGGCCCTGGAAGACCTCCTGGAAGAGGCCTGGCAGGTCCGGCAGGTCCACTTCTCCCCGCTGCTGGGCGCCGATGACCCCCGGGGAACCCGGTCCATCAGCCTGACCGGAAGCGGGTGTGCGCTGAAGTGTGCCCATTGTGGCCGGCACTACCTGGAGGCGATGTTGCCCATCGCCGGCCTTTCCCCCCGGGACCCCCGCCTGGAAGGGGCCTCCAGCCTGCTCATCTCCGGCGGGTGCGACCGGGAAGGCCGGGTGCCTTTCATGCCCCACCTGGAGGAGGTGCGGGCTTTGCGTCCGGGCCGGCGGCTGAACTGGCACGTCGGCTTGGTCGGGGAGGAGGAGGTGGCCGCCCTGGAGGGCCTGGCCGATGTCGTCTCCTTCGACCTGGTGGGGGATAACGACACCATCGCCGAGGTCTACGGCCTGAAGGCCACCGTGGAGGATTATCGGCGGACCTACCGCCTGCTGCGGCGCGCCTTTCCGGTCGTTCCCCACATCACCATCGGCCTGCGCGGCGGACGCCTCTCCGGCGAGCGATCCGCCCTGCGCCTCCTCCAGGAGGAAGGGGCCGAGGCCATCGTCTTCCTGGTCCTCATCCCCACTCCGGGGACGCGCTATGCCCACTGCACGCCGCCTCCCCTTCGGGAGGTGGCCGGCCTGCTGGCCGAAGCCCGCCTGGCCTTCCCCACCATCCCCCTCCTCCTGGGGTGCATGCGGCCGGGGGGAGCCTACCGCCGGGCGCTCGATTCCCTGGCCGTGCGGGCCGGAATCAACCGCATCGTCAAGCCCCATCCGGCGGCCCTGGAACTGGCCGCCCGTCTGGGATTGCAGGTGGAGGCCGGCCAGGAGTGTTGCGTCCTGGCCCTTTCCCAAGGGGAGAAGCCCCTTCCCCCGGTGCTCGCTTCCCGGCCGGCCGTTCCCGCGGACGCCGGGAGGCTGCCGGAGCAGGTGCGCGTCTCGGCCGGGACGGAAGCCGTGCTCGGCCTGCGCCCCCTCCCGATGGAGGTGGCTCCCACCACGGCCTACTTCCTCCTGGACGGCGGCGGATGCGCCATGTCCTGCGCCTTCTGCGCCCAGGCCCGCGATAGCCACGCCCGCGCCGATGCCCTCTCCCGCGTCGTCTGGCCGGCCCATCCCCTGGGGGAAGTCCTGTCCGCGTTGCAACAGGCTCCGCCCGGGCTGGAACGCCTCTGCCTCCAGGTGACGGTGCATCGGGAGGCCGGGGAGCAGGTCCGGGAACTCCTCCGGACCCTGCGCCTCTTCACCTCCCGGCCCATCTCGGTGGCCATCCGGCCGCGCCACCTGGGGGAACTGGAGGAACTTCTGGCCGACGGGGTGGACACGGTCGGTCTGGGGCTGGATTGCGCCAGCGAACGGATTTACCGTCAGGTCAAAGGGGCCGGCTGGTCGTCCATGCTCCGGCTGGTGGAGGAGGGATGCCGGCGTTTCCCCGGCCGGGTACGGGTCCACCTGATGGTGGGGCTGGGGGAGACGGAGGAGGAAGGCTGCCGGACGATGCAGCAGGTCTATGATTGGGGCGGGGCGGTGAGCCTTTTTGCCTTTACCCCGGTGCGGGGCACCCGCCTGGAGGGACGTCCGCCGCCCCCCCTGGGCACCTACCGCCGGATGCAGGCCGCCCGTTACCTGATGGAGCGGGGGCTGGTCCGCTTCGAGCACCTGCGCTTTGCCGGGGGGCGAATCCTCTCCTTCGGCCGGCCGGACCTCCCCGCGCTCCTGGCCGACGGCCAGGCCTTTCGCACCTCCGGTTGCCCGGGCTGTAACCGCCCCTTTTACAACGAACGCCCCGGCGGAACGATGTACAACTACCCCCGGCCGCTGAGTCCGGAGGAAATCGCCCAGGCGCTTCGGGAACTGGAACTTTCCGAGGAGGTCGGATGAGCCGGGAAATTCTGCAGGCCCTTCTGGAGGCGCTGGAAAGGGAGGAGGCCGTCGCCCAGGTCACGGTGGTGGAGGTCCAGGGGGCCTCGCCGGCCCCGCTGGGGGCCAGGATGCTGGTCTGGGCGGACGGCCGGACCCTGGGCACGGTGGGCGGGGGGGCCTTGGAGGAGCGGGCCGTGGCCGAGGCCCGTTCGGCCCTGGCCGAGGGGCGTCCCCGTCTCTGCCACTATGCCCTTCGGGAGGAGGGGAAGGATGCCGTCGGCATGCTCTGTGGGGGCGATGTGCGCGTCTTCATCGATGTTTACCGGCCGCCTCCCCTTCTGCTCCTGGTCGGCGGCGGGAACGTGGGCCGGCCGCTCAGGGAGATGGCCCGGATGGTGGGCTTTCGGGTCGAGGTGGTGGATGTGGATCCCCAGAGACGCTCGGTGGAGTCGCTGGAGCAGGTGCCCATCTCGGAGGACACCTACGTGGCGATCATGACCGGCGACGCCGCGGCCGATGAGGCGGCCCTGCGCTATGTGGTGGAGAAGCCGGCGGCCTACATCGGCCTGATCGGCAGCCGGAGGAAGGTGCACCTCATCTTTGACCACCTGCGCCAGGCGGGGGTCGCCGAGGAGGCGCTGGCCCGGGTGCGGGCGCCCATCGGTTTGGACCTGGGGGGCCGGGCGCCGGCCGAGATCGCCCTGGCGGTGGTGGCGGAGATGGTGGCGGTGCGCTACGGAGGAAGCGGCCGGCCGCTGAGCGGGGTGGGACGGCGATCTGGGGGTGAGCCGGCTTCCCCGGCGGCCGGCGGTGGGTAGGATTTCCCCGGGATTTTCAGAGGACAAAAGGTCGGGGGGCGCGGAACGTTCCGCGTCCCCCGACCCACCCCACCTCAACGCTCCGGCAGACCTCCTTTCGTAAGAGGCGGTCCGGCCTATGAACCGCCCTCGTTGGGCGTCTGGGGAATTCCCCAGAACGGGCCGCCCCGGCGGAAGCGGCCCAAGCCGCCCGGGCTGGGGTACGGCCAGGTGGCGTTGATCTGGTTGGTTACCCACTGCCGGGCCTGCTCCAGCATGGCGTCGGCCACCTTCTGGGTGATACGGCCGTCCTCCACGGCCTGGTTCAGTTGCTCGCTCACCCTGGCCAGATAGGCGTCCACGATGGTCTGGGGGTCCACCCCCTTTTCTTTGGCCACGTCGGCGATGCTCTTGCCCTCCTGCAGGGCCTTGCCCAGGTCATAGACGGACATGTTCAGTTGTCTGGCGGCGATGGAGAGCAGTTCGGGCCCCCGACCCATGCCGCCCCAAAGCATGCCGTGCCGGCCAAAGCCCCGGCCCATCCCCCAGGGCATCGGGCCGGGCATCTGCTCCATCCGCAGGCGCATCCAGTCGGCCTGCTCCTGGGTCAGCCAGCCCTCGGCCACCGCATCCTTCAGCACCTGCTCCTGGGCCTGGGCCACCGCCTTATCGTACTGCTCGACGCTGATGCCCAGGATGCTGGCCAGGGCCTGGCGGAAGCGCTCGTAGAAGTTGAAGGTGCCCTGGTTTTCGCCGTTCGGCCCCTGGGCAAAGGCCACCGCGGCCATACTTCCCAGCACCACGGCCACAACCAACCCGCCGATGCCCACGAACTTCCAGACTTTCTTCATCGGACATCACCTCCTGTAGGTTTCTCCAGGCCAACCGGTTTGGCCTGACCAGGATCAGGATAGCAGGGAATTGTGAAAATTGGATGGAGATTTCCTGGAAAATTTGCACGTTCGGGACACCTTCGGCTATAATGGGCCTGCAACCGGGGGAACTGGCTCGCCCCCGCCGCACCCTGGAGGTCCGAATGGACTGGAACGAGGTGAACGCCGTTCTGGAACGACACATCCGGCCGGCCACCTTTCCCCTGGCCTTGAAGGTGCTGCCGGTCGGAGAAGAGGCCCCGGAAAAGGCCCGCCGGCCCTGGCGAGACCTGGGCATCCGTATGGCCACCTGCCAGGTCTGGAATATGGCCCGCCGCTACGGCTGGACGCTGGCCGCCGGCCCGGAGGACCTGAATTGCCCGCCGGGGAAAGTCGTGCTGGGGCTGGCCCCGGCCCTGCCCTATTATCTGGAGGGAAACCTCTGTGCCGGCATGTACACGGCCAGCGCCGAGGCCGGGGCGCGGACGGAGGCGGCCACTCCCCGCCTGGAGTACGGCCGCTACGGCACGCTGCTGGTGTCCCCGCTGGGGCGGGCCGCCTTCGAACCGGACGTCATCCTGCTCTACGGCAACCCGGCCCAGGTGCTTCGCCTGGTCATCGCCGCCCTGTACCGGCAGGGCGGCCGGCTGGAGTCTTCCTTCAGCGGCCGGCTGGACTGTGCCGACATCCTGGTGGGCACCCCCCGACGGGGGACCCCCCAGGTCATCCTGCCCTGCTACGGCGACCGCATCTTCGGCCAGACCCAGGACGAGGAACTGGCCTTTGCCCTGCCGCCGGCCGCCCTGCCCGACCTCCTGGAGGGGTTGGAAGGCACCCACCGGGGCGGCATCCGCTACCCGATTCCCTCCTTCCTGCGCTATACCGGGCAGTACCCGGCCACCTACGAGCACCTGGAGGAGTTGTGGAGGCAGGAGGAGGCCTCCGGCGACCTCCCCGCCGAATGAGACCGACCGATGGGTGCCCTTTTGCTCTGGTGGCTGCTCATCGAACTCCTGGGCCTCCTGGCCCTGCCGTTGACCCTATCCCTCTTCCGCAACCTGCCGGACCGGGGGTATCCCTTTGCCCGAATCCTGGGCATCCTCCTGCCCTCCTTCCTGGCCTGGTTCCTGGGGATGTGGCAACTGGCCACCTACGGGCCAGCCCTGCTGGCCTTTAGCCTTTCCCTCCTGGCCCTGCTCTCCGCCCTGCTCCTCTGGCGAGAACGGGGCCTCCTGGGTTTCCTCCAGGAGCACTGGCGCTACGTCCTGGGCATGGAAATTTTCTTCGCCCTGGCTCTGCTGGGCGGGGCCCTCCTGCGCATCTACGGGGGATGGGGCGGGCCGGCCATCAACCACACCGAACAGCCCAGCGACCTGGCCCTCCTGAACGGCATCCTCCAGAGCCGGACCCTTCCTCCCCAGGACCCCTGGCTGGCCGGCTACCCCATCAACTACTACTACTTCGGCTACTTCCTGGCCGCCTCCCTCACCCACCTCTCCGGCCTGCCCTCTTCGCTCACCTTCAACCTCCACCTGGCCCTCCTCTTCGCCCTGACGGCCACGGGGTGCTTCAGCCTGGGCTATAACCTGACGATGGCCCAGGGGCGTTCCATTCCCAGGGCCGTTGCCGTGGGCGCCCTGGCCGTCCTCCTGGTCCTCTTCTGCGGAAACCAACTCGGCGCCCTGCAGGCCCTGACCGGAAGCAACCAGGTGGCCCCGCTTCGGGCCGACGAGGTCTGGACCGTGTTGCAGGCCCGACTCCGCGGAGAGACGGGCAGCGTGGCCCTGGGGAAACGGGTCAACTTCCTGGGAAGCGACTTTGGCGGCGGCTTTGAGGAGGTCCGGCCCACCCCCGGGGGGCAGGTTGCCGATTTCGACTGGTGGTGGCCCTCCCGGGCCCTCTGGGATGAAATGCCCAATGCGGCCGGCCGGCTTCGCATCCAGAACCAGGGGGTGACCGAGGCCGCCCTGCTCAACTGGCGGGCCTTTGTCGGACCGGAGGAAGCGGGCCGCTTCTACGCCATCACCGAGTTCCCCTTCTTCAGTTTCTACCTGGGAGATCTGCATCCCCACGTCATGGCCCTGCCGCTGGGCCTGCTGGCCCTGGCGCTGGCCCTGAACGTCCTCCTCTCCCCGGAACGCGGCCGGCCGGGCCTGGCCCCCGGGCGCTGGGGATGGCTTTTCCTGGCCCTGAACGCCGTCCTCCTGGGCAGCCTCTATGTGACCAACAGTTGGGACTTTCCGACCTACCTGTTGCTCTATCTGGCCGCCTGGTTCTGGCGCTGGCGAAAGGAGGTCTCCGGCCCCTGGAGCACCCGGGATTCCTTCGCCCTCCTTCGTGACCTGGGAAGCCTGGTGGCCCTCTCCATCTTCTTCTACCTGCCCTTTTACCTCACCTTCCACTCCTTTGCCGGCGGCCGGACGGTTCCGGCCGAGATCGCCGGCACGCCCATCGTGGAAAAAATCCTCAGCCTGCCCATCCTCTCCCAGTTTTTCCAGACGATCGGCCCGGTGCTCTGGGACAAGACCCCCCTGTACACCATCGGGGTCATCTTCGGCCTTTTCCTCTACCCGGCCCTCTCCTGGCTGGCGGCCAAAGCCTGGCGGGAACGGGTCCGCTGGGGGGTATGTTACTGGGCCGGCCTGGCCCTGGCCCTGGCCGTGGTCGCCGCCATTGCGGCCGTGTTCCTGCATCCGGGCCGGCCGCTCCTCTTTACCCTGGTGTACCTGGCCCTGGTGCCGGCCTTTGTCCTTCTCTACCCGGCCCTGACCCGCCTGACGGCCCTGGGGATGAGCCGTTGGGGGACGAGGTGGGACGGCCTCCTCCTGGCCTGTTCCCTGGCGGCGGCCGTCGGGCTGGCCGTCCACCTGCACTTTGCCCTGCTTCTCCTCCTGCCGCTCCTGGCCCTGGGCTGGCGGCTTTTGCGGAACAGCCGGCCGGCCGAGGCCATGGCCCTCCTGATGCTCCTCCTGGCCTTTTTGCTCCTGTTCGGGTGCGAAATTTTCTATATCCGCGACATTTTCGATAACCGGATGAACACGATTTTCAAGTTCTACTACCAGGTCTGGGTGCTTCTGGGCCTGGCCGGGGCCTGGACGGCCGGCGAGGTGCTTCGGAACTACCTCCGCCGGCCTCTTCCGGCCGTCCTCTGGTCCCTGCCCCTGCTCCTGCTCCTTGCGGGCGGGCTGGTCTACCCGGCCCTGGCCCTGCGACAGCCCTTTTCTGAGGCGCGGGAGTGGAACCTGGACGGCCTGGCCTATATGGCCCGCCTCTATCCAGGGGATTACGCCGGCGTCCGCTGGCTTGGGGAGAACGCCGCGCCCGATGCCGTGGTCCTGGAGGCGGTGGTGGATGCCCAGGGCGGCTCCGAGTGGGGCTATACCGGGCGCGTCTCCGCCGCCACCGGCCGGCCCACCCTGCTGGCCTGGAAAGGGCACGAGGACCAGTGGCGCTGGGGAGACCCCCAGGCCTATGCCGCCCTGGAGGTGCGCTTTGCCGATGCCCAGCGCCTCTACGAGACCACCGACCTCTCGGAAGCCCGTCGCCTGCTGGAGCAGTACGGCGTGGATTACGTCTTTGTCGGCTCTCTGGAGGCCCGCTACCCGGCCGAAAGTCTGGCCAAATTCGCCCAACTGGGCCGGCTGGTCTTTGAGGCCCCCGGCCTCCAGATTTATCAGATCAACCGTTGAGGAGGAACCTTGGAAGCGTATGACAGCACCATCCCGTTACGTGAGGCGGTGTCCGATTTCTTCGCCGTAGAGGCCGTCCTCCTGGATGCCGAGAGGGCCGGCCTGGTGCGCCTGTACGGCCGTTTCCTGGGGGACCCGGCCGAGGCCTACCCGCTCGTCCAGGAGAGGATGCAACGTCTGGGTTACACCCCCCTCTTCCGGGAGGAAAAGGGCCGCCACCTCATCCTCGCCCTTCCCGGCCGGCCGCCCTCCTCCCGCCCCAACCTGAAGGTGGCAGGCATCCTGTTGCTCCTCACCGTCTTCTCCACCCTCTTTGCCGGAATGGAGTACGACCCGGGCCGGCCGTTCCTCCTGAACCTGCTCTCCGGTTGGCCCTTTGCCGCCACCCTCCTGGCCATCCTCCTGGCCCACGAGATGGGGCACTACCTGGTGGCCCGGCGGCTGGGCATCCCGACGACGCTGCCCTACTTCATCCCCATGCCGATGAACCTCCTGGGGACGATGGGCGCCTTTATCCAGATGAAGGCCCCGCCCCAGAACCGCCGCCACCTGCTGGCGGTGGGCCTGGCCGGCCCCCTGGCCGGGCTGGTCGTGGCCATCCCCCTCCTCATACTGGGCCTCTCCACCGCCCACATCGGACCGTCGCCGGTGGACCAACCCTACGTCCTGGAGGGGAACTCCCTTCTCTACGCCCTGCTCAAGGTGGCCGTCCTGGGCCGCTTCGTCCCGGATTGCTCCCTGGGGACGGAGACCTTCCCGGAAATCGTGCGGACGGCGCTGTACGGCTGCCCCTTTGGCCGGGGCTGGGACGTCATGCTGGGGCCGGTGGCCTTTGCCGCCTGGGCCGGCCTGCTGGTCACCGGGCTGAACCTGATTCCGGCCGGCACGCTGGACGGGGGACACGTGGCCTATGCCCTGCTGGGGAAACGGGCCCAGTACCTCACCTGGGCGCTGGTGGGCGCCCTGGCGCTCCTGGGCCTCCTCTGGCCCGGCTGGTTCCTCTGGGCCGCGCTCATCTTCCTCCTGGGCCGACGGCCGGCCGTCCCCCTGGATGACGTCACCCGGCTGAAGCCGTATCAGATGGCCGTGGGCATCGGGATGCTCGTCCTCTTCCTGCTGACCTTTACGCCGATCCCCATCCTTTTCGTTGGCCCGTAGGGCGTGGTACGTGTTGCGTGTTGCGTGTTGCGTGGTGCGTGGTGCGGGTTACATGGGGCGGAGGGAAGGAGGCGAGGGCCGGGCGGTCCGGCGCGGCTCCACCAGGGCCCAGGAGAGCAAAAAACTTCCCAGCGCCAGGGCCATGGCCGCCAGGAAGAGGGCCTCATACCCCAGGGCGGCGGCCAGCCCGCCCCCCAGGATGGTGAGGAGGCTGAGCAGGCCGGCGATGGTGTTGACCAGCCCCAGGCCGGCGGGCCGCTCCGGTTCGGGCAAGAGTTCCAGGACATAGGCGCCGATGCCCACGCCCTGGGCCGCATTGCCCAGCCCGGAGAGGGCAAAGACCAGGGAGAAGAGGTAGGTACGAATCGGAAGGGAGAGAGCCAGGGCCTCCCCCAGGAGGGGCAGGAGCAGGGCCAGAAGGGGGGGCAGGGTCAGCAGGCCGGCGCCCCAGCGGAGGAGGAGGCGGTTGCCCTGCCGGTCGCTCAGCCGGCTCCAGAGCAGGTAGGAGGCCAGTTGCACCACGGTGATGGCCGCCATATAGTCGCCGATGGAGCCGGCCGGCACCTGCAGGGCCTTGCCGGCGTAGACGATGTAGAACGGCTCGGCCACCAGCCCCAGCCGGGCCAGCACCCGGTAGGCCAGGAAGCGGCGCAGGTCGGGCTGCTCCCGCCAGAGTCGGGGTAGCCGGCGCAATTGCTCCGGAAGCGTCCCCGAACGTCCCGGCCGGGAGGAGGGAGGCTCCACCAGGAGGGAAAAGGTGAGCAGGCCCAGGAAGACGCAGACCAGGGCCAGCCCGAAGAGGAGGGCATAGTTCTGTGGAAAGGGATAGGGGCTGTCTTCCCCCAGCACCGTCCGCAGGAGGGGGCTGACCAGGAGCAGGACGAGCAGGCCGCCGCCGAACTGCCGCAGTCCGAAGAAGGTGCCCCGGCGTTGCGGGGGAATCGCCTTGGCCACCACCTCCTGGAAGGGGATGCCGGCCAGGCCGGCGGAGACGGAGTAGAGGCCGTAGAAGAGGATGAGCAGGGCCAGGGCAACGGCCGGGGAAACCCGATGGGCCAGGGCGACCGCGGCCACCATGGCTCCGAAAAAGGCCCCACGCAACACGGCCGTGACCTGATACACGGGGAGTTTGCGGGGAACGCCCTGGAGGCGGGCGCCCACCAGGAGTTGGGGCAAAAGCCACCCACCCTGTTCCAGGGCCGGAAGAAGGCCCACCAGCACATCCCCTCCCCCCAATCGCTGCACCAGGCCGGGCAGGACCAGCGTGCTGGAGATCAGGCCGGAGGAGAGGTTAAAGAAGATGCCGTTGAGGACGCCCAGGGAAAAGTTGCGGCGCAAGGCCGGGGGAGATTCCGTGCCCAAGGCCGAGGGGCGGGCCTCTTCCATCGACGATGACTCCGCCGGTTGCCTCGGAACGTTCCCTGGCCAGGACATCTCTCATCCAGACCGGCCTGCGGCAACGTGCAACGTGTAACGTGAAACGTGGAACGTGTAACCGTCCCTCAGGCCAGTTGCTCCGGGGCGATATAGTCGCCGTAGCGTTCCCGCGCTTCCAGGAGACGCCGGCGCTGCTCCTCCAACACCCGGAAGACGGCCTCGGGCGTGTCCGCGATCTCCGTCCGGTAAATCCGCTCGATGCGCTCGATCTTGGCCAGGTTCTCCGGAACCCGCACCGTGAACTGGGCCCGGTAGGCCGCATAGGGATAGTCCCGGCCCAGCACCTCCTGGAAGATTCGGCGCAGGTCCTCATAGCGGGGAATCCAGCCGGTCGGCGTGCGGATGGCGCCGACCTCCCCGTGGACGCGCTGTTCCATCCATTTGTACCAGACCCGCTTATCGGTCTTTTCGTTGAGCCAGGCCCCGGTCTCCCGGTCGCGCAGGAAATAGTTGACGGAGAAGATGAGCGGCGGGTGCTCCAGCCCCCGGCCAAAGTCCAGGTTGTTCTGGATGTAGCGGCCGATGGGGATGGAGAGGAAATCCCGGTTGGACATCGGGTTGAACTCGCGCACCCCCTCCTGGCCCAGCGTGGCCGCAGTGGTCTCCGATTCCAGGGAGGCCCCCTTGGTGACGATGCCGTGTTCCCAGTCGAACGACTGCTCCACCGGCACCCAGGTATCCGAATCCCGGCCGCCGTAGACGATGGCTCCGACCACCACTCCCTCCGGATTGTCCCGCTGGGGGCTCATGTTGGCCAGCAGGCTCATATCCAGGGTGAAGCGGGCGTTGGGGTGGGAGCAGGGGATTTCCCGTCCCCGGGCATCCTTCTTCCCTATCCACCAGGGGCCGGAGTGGTTCTCGCCCCGGGGCGGGACCTCCCCATCCTTGCCGATCCAGTGCACCCCGCCCTCCGGGGTCACCAGGACGTTGGAGAAGATGATCTCGCCGGGGCGGTGGAGCGTCTCCCAGAGGATGGGGTCGTCGCGGGAGTTGATGCCCTGGATGATGCCAAAGATGCCCTTTTCCACGTTGACCGCCCGCACCTGCCCCCCATCCCGGCGGAGATAGACGATGTCGTCGCCGACGATCTCCTCGCCCTCCATCATCGCCGTGGAGGTTTTGCCGCAGAGGGAGGGAAAGGCCCCGGTGAAGTAGGTGACCCGGCCGTCGGGCCCGTGGATGCCCATCAGAAGCATATGTTCGCAGAGCCAGTCCTCCTGGGAGGCGTGGTAGATGGCCAGGCGCATGGCCAGTTTCTTCAGTCCCAGGGTGTTGCCGCCGTACTGGGTGTTGACGCTGTAGACGGTATCGTCCAGGAGGTCGATGAAGACGCGGCGCAGGTGCAGATTTTTGCTCGTCTTGCGCTCGTCGAGTTCCCCCTGGGAATGGAGGAACTTGAAGAAGCGTGCCCCCGGCCCCTGGCGGAGGAACTCCCGGTAGCCCGGCCGGTAGAGCAGGATTTCGCTGTGGGCCACGTAACTGGAGTCGGTCAACTGGACGCAGGGGATGGCAAAGGGCGAGGCGGCCGGCCCCAGACAGAAGAAGCAGACGTAGAGTTCGTGGCCGCGCATGATGCCGGGAAGGATTCCGTGCACCTCCTTCAGCGCCTCGTTGCGCTCCCGGGTGTCGATGCCCCCTCCCAGGTCCACCCCCTCGGGCACCAGGATGCGGGTGTTCTTGCGGTCGCGGGCCATGTCGTCGTAGTTATCGAAGTGGATGGTGTGGCCGGGGATGGCCAGGGGGCGCTCCTCCCCATCCCGCAGCGCCGCCTGGCGGATATAGGCCAGGTCCTCCGGGGAATCGTCGGAGACGAAGACGCGCTCCGGTTCGCACAGCCGGATGTAGCGGGCCACAAAGTCGAGCACCTCCGGCTGGGGAATCCGGGCCAGTTTGGCGTACTGGGCCTGTTCCAGGCGGGATCGAAGAAACGCCATCGTTTCTTCCATGGTTTCCTTCATCTTGTAGCCTCCAATCTCTGTTTACCGCAGAGTCCGCAGAGAAGCAGTTTTTTATCCTCTCGGCGCCCTCCGCCTCCTCGGCGGTAAACACCTGTTCAAAAAGATACTCGCAGGACAGTAGGCGCCCTGCGAGTCCGCCGGTTTCCGACAGCGCCGTTGCTGTCCGCCAGGAGAGCCGGCGAAGGGATTCGAACCCCCGACCCGCTGTTTACGAAACAGCTGCTCTACCGCTGAGCTACGCCGGCCTGTGTCTATAGTATACCACAATCCGGCGGTTTTGTGAAATCGGGTTTGCGTTTTTCCCCGGATTGTGGTAAACTTTGGCCGGCCTGTTCGCTGGACCGAGAGGCCGGCTCGACGGTGAGCACGAGGAGGCGCCATGTCTGCCGGGCGAACCTGTCGCATCCTGGTCATCAACCCGGGGTCCACCTCGACCAAGGTGGCCCTCTTCGCCGACGAAACTCCCCTCCTCCAGGAAACGTTGCGCCATGAGGCCGCCGAACTGGCCCCCTTCCCCCACATCGCCGACCAGTACGCCTTTCGGCGCGACGCCATCCTGCGCTGGATGGAGGAAAACGGCATCGCCCTCTCCAGCCTGGACGCGGTGGTGGGGCGGGGCGGCCTCTTCGGCCCGCTGGAAAGCGGCACCTACCGGGTGAACGAGGCCATGCTGGAGGAGATGCGCCGGCCCGGCCCCCGGGAGCACGCCTCCAACCTGGGCGTGCTCATCGCCCAGGAGATCGCCGAGCGGGCCGGCGTGCCGGCCTTTACCGTGGACCCGGTCTCGGTGGACGAGTTCGACGACCTGGCCCGCATCTCCGGCCTGGCCGAAATCGAGCGCAAGAGCCTCTCCCACGCCCTGAACATCAAGGCGGTGGCCCGCCGCGCCGCCGCCGATATGGGCCGGCGCTACCCGGACCTGAACCTGATCGTGGCCCACCTGGGCGGAGGCATCTCCGTCACCGCCCACCGCCGGGGACGCATGGTGGACGTGAACAACGCCCTGGATGCCGGCCCCTTTTCCCCCGAGCGCTGCGGCACCCTGCCCCTGACCGACCTGATCGAACTGTGCTATTCGGGCCGGTTTACCAAGGAAGAGTTGAAAAAGTATCTGGTGGGACGGGGCGGCCTGGTCTCCCACCTGGGGACCAACTCGACCATCGAGGTGGAAAGGCGCATCGCCGCCGGCGACGCCCGCGCCCTTTTGGTCTCCCAGGCCATGGCCTACCAGATCGCCAAGGAGATCGGGGCCATGGCCACCGTGCTCAAGGGGGAGGTGGACGCCATCGTCCTCACCGGCGGGGTGGCCCACTGGAAGGACCTGGTGGAGTGGATTCGGGAACGGGTCTCCTTCATCGCCCCGGTGCGGGTCTATCCGGGCGAGGACGAAATGCTGGCCCTGGCCCAGGGCGCGCTGCGGGTGCTGCGCGGCGAGGAGGAAGCCAGGACGTATACGCCCCGCCAGGCCGTCGCCCGGGTGACAGAAGGCGTTTCCCCCCGGTTGGGTGTCGAGGAGTGACCAATGGCTGAGATTCCCGAGTCTCTTCAGGCAGACATTCGCCGGGCGGTCGAAATTCTCAAAGCGGCGGGATGTGCAGAGATATTTCTATTCGGCTCTGCTGCTACCGGGGTGGCCGGAAGCCGCTCAGACATCGATCTGGCTGTCCGGGGGTGTCCTCCAAACCAATTTTTCCACCTTTTGGGAAAACTCCTCTGGGAACTGGACCATCCGGTTGATCTGATCGACCTGGACGCGCCGGATACTTTCGCTAGATTTCTAGAGGGGAGAGGAAAACTTGTCCGAATTGGTTGAGGAAGTAAGGTCTCGAATCATTTTTCAGATCGAG
>Ga0078972_1005163_pt1 | contig 28447 bp, 33 predicted proteins | sample YelNatPaOPGAMG01_FD_67568 | JGI IMG/M metagenome (GOLD analysis project Ga0078972, IMG submission 67568) | Hot spring thermophilic microbial communities from Obsidian Pool, Yellowstone National Park, USA - OP-RAMG-01 (SPADES assembly) (version 2) | ecosystem: Environmental > Aquatic > Thermal... | reverse complement strand
AGATACTGGTTGTAGGTTTCTATTTCAGCTTCAAGAATCTGTTTGACCTTTTCCAGTAACCGTCGGCTGACCTTCTTCACTCCATACTCCTGCCGGAGCTTTTCATGGGTAACATAGAGGTAACCCACCTGGTCCCAATCCCATCCTTGTGGGTCTATATAAGCAAAGCCACTGGTATTGAGAGCTAAGCCGGAATGGTCCAGTAAGTATAAAGGTAGAGCTAAAATATCCCGGCGGCTTACCAGTTCTTTTAAGGCCTCAATCGATAGATCGTGCTTATCTCCCAGCATATACCGGGAATGAAAGCAGATCATGGTACCCAGGTTGTCCCATTCTCGGGGATTTTCTGGATACTCGTCTTGATAAATCTTGATGGTGTTGCCGCGGACCAGGAATTTCTCCAGGTAGTCCATCAGGAGTGCTCCTTTACGGGATGTCCCACAGATAGATATAAGTTTGGCGCACCAGGGCTTGACAGTCTTCCGGCAAGTCCTGGAACTTGATCTTTTTACCCAAGTGGCCATAAGTCGGCCGGTCAATCGGTACGTTATTTTCTCCGTGTTGACCAAAGCCCTGGGGATGAAAAGGCTTGGCATTCATAGCCAAGTACCAGAAAACACCCCCGGTCTTCTGCCGGTAGTGGCCGGTAAAAACAACGGTATAGCGGTCGATGCTGGCGCCGCTGTTGTCATAGCACCTAATATACCGCGGTATTCCTTCAGGCATTAACTGATGAGTTCGATCCATGTCTACGTCCAGAAAGATAAGTTACACATATGGCACTGATGCTCTTCTCCTGGCTATGCCGCCTTGGCCAGCAGGTATTCGAAGGCCGCCTGCTTTTCCAGTTGAGCTGCTCCTCCACCCCACAGAATGGAACGAAAGCGGGTTTCCCGGATGGTGTTGATGTCTTTCCGGCCCGGGGCGAAGTCACGCTGATGGTCAGCATGCTCGATGATGGCCTGCAACAGACCATAGCCGGTACCTCTGACTCCGGCAATGTCAGTGCCAGCGCCGCACTCTACCAAATAAAGGATACGGCTCAGCTTCTTGTTTCGCTGGGTATTGATCTTATGATCATCTTTCATAGGATAGAGATCATTGAGGGCCGCCCGGATACTTTGCTGATTCATCTGAAATCGAGCCAGAGCCCGCATGGCTTCTTCCATCTGATGCTCGTAGGTGAACCGGAAATCCAGGGCCTTATCCACCTCAATCATGGCTTCCTGGGAATTACGGGTGTGCTTTACCGAGTACATATTACGGGCGCCACAAACTGCCATATTGATGGTGTTGTTGCACACCACCCGTACATTGGTAAACAGGCACTGGATGGGGCAGGAACCATCAAAGGAGTTCCGGAATAGAAAGTATTTTTCCACCGTGTCGTCATTGATATATTGCAAGTTGCCATTCTTTAAGAGCACCCAAGTCCAGGCGCCGTTCCACAAGGAGCCGGCCGTTTCAATCTGGGAGTGGGACCGCTGTATAAAGTCTTCCACAAACTCCCACATCTGTTTATTCTGATATGGGACATACCCGTTGCCCACCACTCCCAGAGCTCGGTTGGTGTCTTCCCGAATCACGAACTGTCGGTGCTTGGGTATAGGCGTGCCATTGTAATGCACCGGTTCTAAACGAACCGTCCAGGTCAGGCCGGATAAGCGTTCAGCGTCATCCACGTTAGGGTGATCAGGTAGAACAATACCCAGGCCATGCCAGGGTTTTACTCCGCCGCCAGAAATCATAAGGTCATCTTCCATTATTCCGTGACTCATGGTATTTCTCCTGTCAAAAGTTGTTCTGTGACTTCTTTACTTTGTCGATAGACCATTCGCTATCATAACCAGACAGCATGAATTGGTCTTCCTCAAGCTCAGAGAGACGTATGTCAAGTCTTACTCTTTGTCGAAGAATTTTCCCGGGTCAAAATCGGTACTGCCAAAGGCCGTTCCATGACTGATCAGGTGATCCCGCCATTTATCATGAATGATCAGGTCTCCACAAATACAACAAATACCCCGGGCCTGATCTGCAGCTAGTTCTTCATGTGACATCCTCTTAAAAATGAGCCCTGGTGCAGGTGGGTCTTCGCAGTAGGGGTCACCGAATTGATATTCACTCTTGGTGACGTAGCTGCTCAGCGGTGGATAGAAGGGGTAATGGTTATCCAACCAGTCCTTAAGCTGTTCATACCCCTGTTCCATGAGGTCTCTCACCGTGTCAACATTTACTACTTCGGCACCAGCATTATTAGTAGGCATGGTGACGTTAACTTCTGGTTGATTATCCCCGGCCGGCCGGTAGATCCTGCGCTCCGGATCGTAATCGTACTTGCCGGCACTATCCCTATCAAATGGGATACCTTTACTCTGCAGCAGTTCTTCTATCTCAGGGAACTCTCCATAGCGGGCCTGATGGTCAATAAGAGTAAAGATGCCATCTTCGAGATTCACTTCAGTGTTACCCTGATAATGCATCTCGAGCTCACCGTTGATTCGTTGGATGTTGACATTATTATCTTGCAACATTTTTAGCACTTCGTCATCGAGACGGCTGGCCGGGAAGGAAATGCAGCCGTAAAACCAATCAGCCATGGTTTTGCTCCTCTTGATTATTTTTATATTGGTCGATACCGGTTAACGATTTTCTCGAACCGGTGCTTTAGCTGCCAAATTTCATCCTCAATCTGCTGAACATCTTCTTTATCCGCCTCAAAGTAGACTGAACCTTTCATGGCATCATAAAGGCAACCCCAGGCATCTTCCAGATGCCCCTGAGCTTCTTCCAGGGCATCGAAGGCGCTTTCCCGACGATCATAGTCTGGGTCTGGACGACCACACATGTCCTTATGAGGGGCAATATAAGTGTAAGTTGACATCAGTGACTCCTTTTAATATACAGGGTTAGTGCTGCTGCCTCGGTGGGGGCGCAGTCCAAACAAAGATACTCCAGGTTCTTAATGGTACCGTCGTTCTGCCGATGGCCGATGCTCCAGCCCGGCTCCCGCCGGAACTCATTCAAACAGTTCAGGCAGCGATACCAGGAAAAGATGGGCCAGATGGTGTTCAATTCATATTCTTTTGACTCCCTCTTCATAGTGACCTAGTTTTCTCCTTGGCAAATTTGTCCATTACAGATCAACTGAAACATCCCTAAAGTAAAAATCCCACCCTCATCTAGTGAGGGCGGGACAGTCTTGGAGACGCGAGATTGGCCGCGCATGGAATAGCAAACCTGGCCCCGACGCCGACGTTAAGTAGAGCCGGCTGGCTGCGGAAACCAGCCGGTTACCATCCCGCATAACCCCAACTCCAAGTAGGGGAGGAGAAAACCCGGGGACAGGTTAGGTGAAGTTTTAAGGTGTTAGTTCAGCAATGGGTTTCTTCTGAAGAGAGTTAATCTTTTCCGCCAGCTTCAGCAATAGCATGAAGCTGCGCTTATCAATGGGTATCTCCCCCAATTCCTGATGGATGGCAAAAAACTGCATGCCGGTAATCTGGGGATTTTCCGGGTCATGATGCAGGATAGTTAGCTGCGGCCGGCAGCTTAAGCCCATGAGCTGCAGAGTACATTCACTGCATAGGTCCTGAACATCCCAAACATTGCTTATAGAGACGGTCATATTCTTTACTCGTCAGAGCTTGTTTCAGCATTTCGCTGAACAATTCAGAGGTGGCCTCCTGAGCTTGCAGCCGATCCTCGATTTCGTTGTTGTGCTGCACCAGGTCAGTGACCAGGTCAGTCAAATATTCCACGTATAAAGCAAGACCCAGGATTTGCAAGGCCTGGTAATTCTTAGATTGATTGACTGTCCCCGTCGGCAGATTCAATAACTCCTTCAGCGATGTCGGGACAATCTTCGGAGTCTTCAAGGCTTGCGGTGCCATGCGAAACGCCCTCATTCAGATAGATAGGATAGAAGAAACTAAAGGGCTTCTTCGGATCAGACGGGACCCCGAACATTACCTGCATGGGGCCACTAAGCTTACACATTCGGTCGGAGAGATCATCCGGGCCGCAGAGGCAGCCGTTCATGATGGCCGGCCGGCCCTGGTGCCAGCCTAAGGCCAGATGATGCAGATGACCATAGAGGATAATGTCATAGGGAATAATGTCATGGATCCCGGAGAACTTACTGCTGGCTGCGGCCGTCTCCGTCTGGGCCGGCATATCATGCCGAATCAGAATACACTTGCCATTGACGATGACCTTATCCTTGGCTTCCAGAGTATAAGTTATCTGGATATCAGGGCGCTCGGCGCCGTTCTGCTCCAGGGCCCAGCTCATGAAGGTCAGGGCCATGTATAACATGATGTCCCAGTTAGCGTCACCGGGAGCATATTTGCCGGTGCGGCCGTGATTTCCTCGCACGCAGTGGACTCGCACTGGCAGATTAAAGCGCTGCCATAGAGTGATGAACATCTCCCACAACATGCGAATGATGGTTTTAAGCTGCACGCTTTGAGTCACGTCCTGATTCCAGGACTGGCCCGGGTAGATATCGCCGCCGTCCACCATGTCGCCGGTAATCAAAATAACCACTTCCTTTAAGGGCACCTTGATGAAATCTTCCTTCAGGCGGATAATGGTTTTGATCAGTTCTTGCATACGCTGGCGGGCAATACCGATGTCATATTGATTGTGTGAGTGGCGAATGAACTTACCCAAATGCCAGTCACTCAGGCCAATGACTAGGCTTTCTTCCTGGGAAGTAGCATAGGATACTGGCACTTCCAAGGGCTTAACTTCTCTTAAAGCCCGGTGACATTGGGCAATGAACTCTCCCATAGTCCGCTTGAACTTCATGGGGACCCGCTGGGCCAACCCCAGCTGGTCAGCCACAGCAGGACAAATAGGATCGCCTTCTATTAAATAGGTGAGCCGGGTTAGGGCCTCGTCACTCGAAACCCCATGCCAGAGGGTAAATTCCTCCACGGTCAGCTCCATATCTTCCAGGCGCTCATAGAGAGCGAGCAAAGCCTTGTCGTGAATCTCGTTCCATTCCATCAGACAATTTCCTCTCCGAGAGTGGGGATACTCTGACAGCTGACCCCAATCAGTTTCTTGAGTTCCTCCCGGATACTGTCGTCGTATCTCACCTTCATGGAGCTGGCCGCCAGAGCCACTCCCAAACTGGGGACGCTGACAATCTGCAAGGGCTGATCACCGGGATGCTCCCGTAGTATCTGGAGGAGCTGCTGATAATATTCCTGGTTCAATTGCCGTAGCTCCACCATGAGCCGGAGTGTTTCCGGCGGCGGCGGGGGAGCATCCAGCAGTTCCACTTGGAACACAATTAACTCCAGGTTCTCTGATTCTTCATTCTTCTGGCGGTGCCGTATCTGTCCCACGACAATGACACAGGCATCGTTTTGCAGCTGACCCTGTAAGAGCGCTGCGGAAGTTGGAAAGCAGATGCATTCCACGGCCCCTAGGGCATCTTCCAATAGAAAGGTGTACATCAACTGCTTCTTTTGGGTCATCTTCTCTTTCAGATTGCTGATGGCTCCAGCGACCCGGACGGCAGAACTTTGTTGAAAACCTAACTCCGACACCAGCAGGGCCTGGCGCTTTCTGATCTCCGCATGATAGTGATCCAGGGGATGTCCAGATAGATAGAAGCCCAGATATTCCTTCTCTAGACGAAGCAGCTCTCGAGTGGTGTATGGTTCTTTTTCATCCAATGAAGAGAGGATTTTCTCATACTCCGCATCGAGGCTCTGACGTTCTTGCTGGCGCTTGGCTTCAGCCTTCCTGAGTTTCTCGGCCAGCTTATCGCCACCATGCTTGGCTGGTTGGCGCTCGGCAATCTCGACAGCTCGTTCTACGGTGTTGTGGTACTTGTTTTCAATGGCCGGCACCCGAGTATTGAGCTTGCGTACCGCTTGCAGAAAAGAACGGCAGTTTTCCGCCAAGGTACGGCGGTTATCGGCAAACCCATCCAGGCAGCCCGAAAAAGCCAGGGCCTCCAGCACCTTGATATTGACCTGACTTGAATCTACTGTCTCCACCAGATCCCGGAGGTTGGCAAAGCCACCGGCGTGAGCCTGACGCCGCAGTACCAGATGCCGGGCTACCTGTTCTCCTACATTCCGTACCCCGGAGAGGCCATAACGGATGGCCCCATTATCAATACTGAAATCCACCTGGGAGCGGTTGATATCCGGCGGCAGCAGGCGGTAACCTGCTTCTCTTATCTCCAGCAAATAGCTGAAGAACTTGTCCCGCTCGGTGGCATCCTTGGTGTTATTCAGGAGGGCTGTGTAAAACTCCAAGCGGTAATGGGTCTTCAAATAGGCAGTGATATACGTAATGAAGGCATAGGCCACACTGTGGCTATTATGACTGATCACTGGCGGATATTTTTCAGGATCAGCACTGGCTACATAGTTATGGCCTTCAGTATCCATCTCCAAATCATAACAATGATGCTCACCGACATAACGAATCTCGGTAATCTTATCCCCAAAAGTGGGATACCCACGAGACCATCGCTTAACCCGTTCACCTTTAGCTTGCTCGGTTTGGCAGCCTTTATTTTTATCCATAAACAAAAGACTATCATTAATAGATAGTCCAGTGTTAATGGTTTTATATCCATCGGTTGTCATTAGTCGATGGTTTCTGCTAACCGGCGGAGAAACATAGCCAGACTCTGTGATAATTTCATAAACTGGTTTAATGCCATGATCATGGAGGTCGATTAGATGCCCCGGGCGGCAATAACCATCCTCATCCATCTGAATAAGTTGAAGTTTCTTAGCTCTAAGTTTCTTGGCTGTGGAGGTATAATTACCTTGAGCATCTTGTTCATTCCATTTAGCAGCCAGCTCTTTAATTTGCATCCAGGTAGAGTTAGTAAAATGACCGTCGTTAGCTCTGAGTACCCAGGCTTCCTCAGAGATCGTTTTATTGAATGAATACCCAGCATGGGTTGCAATTCTACTCCACAGCTCTTCCGCTACTTCCTCAGTGAAGCCATTGCTTTTCATGCCGACTAGAAACTGTTCATGGCGGCTCTCCATCTCCTTGGCGATCTTTTTACCCATGGCCCGGCGGATCAGGTCGGCTTCGGCCAGGGAAAACCCGGCCAACTGTTTGCAGATCTCCAAGACCTGCTCCTGATAGATGAGCTGCCCCAGAGTTACTTCCAGGATAGGACGTAGTTCTTCCACCAGATATTCAGGTTGTTCCCGGCCCTGCCGGACCGCCAGATAATGGTCCTTCATCCCGGATTGCAGAGGTCCGGGCCGGAAGATGGCTACCGCGATGGAAAGATCCTCGATATTACGGGGCTGCAAATCCAGGATCAGCTCCCGCATGCCGGAGGTGGCCTCCAGTTGGAAGATGCCGCCGAAGTGACCTTCCCTCAGGTAATCAAAGACCTCCGGGTGTTCGTCCTCAGACTCCGGCAGATGTCGCCAGTCCAACTCCAGGCCATGCTGCTCCTTGATGAGTTGCACGCAATCAGAGATGACATCCAGGTTTTTCAGAGCCAGGACATCGAACTTGATGAAGCCTAACTCCTCCAAGTCCTTCATGTCGAACTGAGTAACCGTGGTGCCTTTGGAACTGGCCAGTGGCAAGTGATCTATCAGAGGAACATCACTGATGATGACCCCGGCGGCATGGATAGATAAAGACTTTTCCAGACCTTCAATTTTCTCGGCAATGGTCAGGATCTGCCTGCCTGGGGCAGTCTCATCATCTTGTTCTCTGATCTTCTTCAATTCTGGGGTAGTGGCATAGGCCTGGGCCAGCTTCGGCTGTTTGCCTTTGATGGGTGGTGGCACCAGTTTGGCCAGGTCATCCACGGTTTTAAAAGGCACATCCATGACCCGGCCGATATCCCGGATGGCTTGTTTAGCGAAGATCTTATTGAAGGTAGCAATCTGGACTACATGGTCCTTGCCGTAGCGTTCCTGGAGATACTCCAGGATTTCTTCCCGGCGGGACTTGGCAAAGTCCATATCGATATCCGGCGGACTTACCCGGGACGGATTCAAGAAGCGTTCAAAGTACAGACGGAACTTTAAGGGATCAACGTCAGTAATTTCCAGGCAATAAGCACAGAGGCAGCCTGCCGCACTGCCCCTTCCAGGCCCCACTGCAATATTTTGACTCCGGGCCCAGCGGATAATGTCCTGCACAATCAGAAAATAACCAGGAAAATCCAGGTTAATGATCAGATCCAGCTCAGTCTGTAGTTGCTGGCGGTACTCCTCCCGCTGGTCGAGGCCGCGGTTCTTAAGTCCCTGCCAGCATTGTTGGGTGAAGTACTCAGGTAAGTTCATCAAAAAGTGCGCGGGAGACCCCGCCCTTCAGGGCGGGGAGGGATAGCGCACCGCCGTCAAGCGGCTCCCCGCGCTTCCTCCTTTCCTGCCATCCCGTTGGGTATAACAAAGTAGCCATAGCCATCCGCACGTTGCAGCAAACGGCAGTAGCGGTAGGAAATTCCTTGCACGACGCCATGTGCCGTCCGCACGTTAAAACTCCCCGAAGCCCGCACGGCCACACGGCCTACATGCTTTCCGGCGTTTTTGCCTTGGGGAACTTCAGCCCTAACCATATCCCCCGTCTGGAAGCCATGAATGCGCTTTTGCCTTGTGAAATAGCCTCGCGGAAAACCAAAACGGTCGAGGCGTGTGCGCTGATGGCTGCCGCGCCCAGCAGCCTTAATCTGCAGCACTGGCACAGCCCAGCAGTGCACTGCATCAACCTCACCCACACAGACCGCATCCAGGGCATGGGTCTTGGGCAAGCCAAGACGGGTCCGGTTCCACTTCGTCCGGCCGCCCGTGCTGACTTCCACCTCCACTCCTCTGCTTCTAAGCTGCCGCCACAAAGCCCACCGCGTGCTGTTAAGCACCGCCGCGTCTTTAAGTGGCGCTTTGAGTTGGGCCTTAATCCTGGCCAAACGTTTTGGATCATGTGCCAAAAACTCGTCCGCACTACAATTGTTCTTGGCTTGATTGCATGAACGGCACGCCAAGACCAGGTTGCTCACACGATTGGATCCTCTCTTTGACCTTGGAACTGCATGATCTATCTCCAGCGGAACATTGCCTATGCCGCAATAAGCACAGCAGCGGTTCCACTTCTCCAGTAGATATTCACGCACTTCATAGCCAAAGAGCGTTCCCTGTTGATACTCAACCCCCGATACCTCAGGGTTCTGCAGGGCCTGCGTATCGAAACGATTTAGCTCCAGGCTGATTGACGCAACCGGTGCCCAGTGCCGCCACCGATCCACCCAGGAAGCCGTTGTCTCAACCAGATGCCGCAGGGACGGGGCAAGCCAACCCTCAGGTCGCTTGCGGTTATCGAACCGCGGCGCACGATAACGCAAGTTGGCTGTCCTCCGCCGACGTCGGAAGGCCCGCCGCTGCATGAGGGCATCACGGATGGCCTGCCCGCGGTGGTGCAGCTCCGCAAGTAACAATACGTGCACCGCCTTGCCCGTCTCGCCATCGCGCACCATAGCAAGACCCGTGGTCTTGCTTCCCGGGTCAACCTTGAGGCGCACCGGCTGCAACCTTGACTCCTCCACCGTCCGATCCACCAAGCGAATCGTAAATGGCATTAGCCGATGGACACGCGCCCGGCCGCGTCCCAGAAGCAGCCGCGCCCGCTTCTCCGAGCACGGCATTAAAGGCCTTTTTCTCCGATCCAGCACAAATACAGCCATTCTAAAACCTTCGCCCTTACGGGTCTGGTGACGGAAGCCATGCGGCTTCGCTCCCCTCGGGGATGTCGGCAACCGGCTCCCGCTTGTGCGGCAGCCTGAACCTGCGACGCTTTACCTTTCGCCTGCATGATCCAGGCCTTCCAGAGTCCGGGACTGGGGAAGCATCCCGGAGTGGGTCTTGACGACCTGTTGCCAACGTAGCGGTTTCCTACCGCTCCCCTGGTCAACCTAGCCTGCCTTGCGGCAAGCTCCGCCCTTCAGGGCGGGGTAGTTGACTGTCTATCCTTTCTTGATGTCTATCCAGCAGGAGAAAAACCCGTGGTCTTTACGTTTTCAGGCATCGCCTTTCATGGAGAAGCTCCAGGTGCACCGAGGGTTTTAGTAGAAGTTCCAGCCACGCCGCCGCTGGGCAACAGGGCCTTAAAAAAACCAGGGCTGACAGCATCAATAGAATGTTCCACTCGGGTATTATTGTTCTCGTCAGTGGTGACTGTATTCAAAGTCTTAAGGTTCGAGCCGAACATATTACGGCTGGAAACCATGACCCCATAAAAGTTCTTGGTGCCAACCTTGACTGGAGAACTGGTAGTTACCGTGGGAGTTAAGCCGGCGCAGCCGCCCACCAGCAGGATAAACAAGCTAAACAGAATCTTCTGCATGATTACTGTACTGGAACCCAAAGATGCTGGTCATGATAGTGGACAAAAAGGACAGGATCAGATCCCGGGCCTCTAGATCAGCAGTGGAAACCAGGAAGCTCTCGGCCTGGGCGCAAAGAGGATAGACCAGGAGATCACCACTGGAGTCCTGGTCTTTGAGAAGAAAGCTCAAGCGGTACATAACCTGGTCTTGTTTTGAGAGGGTTAAGTTAATGGGTCGCAGCTTCTTCCTTAATTCAGTTAGCACCATAAAATCCATCTTCAGGTCAGTGCCATAGAAGGTGCCTTCAATACAGGGCAGCCCCAAAAAAGTGGGGTGTAAGCAAGAAAGACCAGTAGTCCAGGACAAAACCAAGCCCTCATGCAACACAAGGGTATATTCGTGTCGGTTTTTTTGGCCATAACCTGCTTCCAGCTGGCGCTGAGCATAGTCGTTGACGACCCGGTAGAGTTCAAACAAAAGGAAAGTCTCCTTTGGGTGGAAGGTTAATGAAAACAAACAAGGTGTCCCAGTTATCGTTGTAGCACAACTCTGTCGCTACAGACAGCTGGCAAAAACGACAGACACATTGCTTGTCGTCCCAATCAAGACCCAGGCTATCCACTGCCTCCCACCAATTAAGGTCAGTCCAGAAAACCGTGGCATTAATCAAGGCCAGATGACCACGGCAACGAGGACACTGGAAGATAGCTCCGGCTGGTAGGGCTACCTTAGTGGGAGTAGTAAATTTTCGGGAGCGCAGACGCTCTAGGGGCAGGAGGGACATGGTTTTCTTTTGGCAGCCGTCTGCAGCCGTTTCTTTTTCTTCTTAGAGAGAGGTTTATCCAGGCGCTGCAGACAGCCATGCTCATCGGTGACATACTGATGACCACGGCTATCCTGCAGCCTGGTCTTTCCCGGTAAAGCCCAAGGCTTCCGAAGGTGTTTCTCCACGGGGGCCGGCGGGTCCTGAGTTGCTTCTATTACCGTCTCTGCTTCTATAGGCTGAGCAGGTCTCTGCTCCATATTTTTCTCCTTGCGGCACGAAACTAGGCATATGAGATTGCCCCAGGACAATCTGGGCGTTGCACTTCTCTGCCACCTCCAGGGTACACCTGGCCGCCTGGATTTCCAGTTCATCCCGGTCGGGGAGATAAATGTCCTCCGGGGTGTACAAAAAAAACTCATCGGTGGGCAGACTCATTTTTGGCGCGGCAATCTTGGAGTTGGTCTGCATGCACAGTACGTGTTGATGCGCTTCAGCGTCTGTTCGATCCAGATAATGCGCATCGGTAGTCAGCACCAGGGGCAAGTTCTCTTCCTGGCTCAAGGTCTTGAGGAAGAAATTATAAAGCCGCTGCCACTTAGTGGTGTTGGTCTGGATCTCCAGATAATAGTCTTCGGCAAAAAGCCCCCGGTAGAAAGCCAAGGTTTCCCAGAAAATTTTAGGCTGATGATTGAACAGGGCGGCAGACAACTCAGACTTCAAGCAGCCGGACAGGCAGACCAGGCCGCCATGGTATTTCTCCAACAGTTCCCAGTCAATCCGAGGCTTATAATAGAAACCTTCACTATCGGCCAGGGTATTAAGTCGGTAAAGATTGGACAGTCCCTCATTATCTTTAGCTAGCAGAATCAGATGGTAGGCTCGGTAAGAACTGTCTCGAATATCCCGGCCGCCCGGATCAATATAAAACTCGCAACCCAGCAGCGGTTTGATCTCCTGCTTGGTGCATTCTTTAACAAACTTCACTAAGCCGTGGACCCGGCCATGGTCGGTAAGCGCCACGGCCGGCATCCCGGCTTTTTTGACCTTAGCCACCAATTCCGGCAGCTTGATGGCCCCATCCAGTAGAGAAAAACTGGAGTGCACATGTAAATTAACAAAGTTCTCCATAAGGGTTAGTCTAAGGCCCCAGTAAAACTTCCTTGGTTTTGCTGTTCGTCATGTGTTTACCGGGCAGTTTACGACGGCTCCGGGGCTCCAGATTTAAAAAATCATTGCCGTATAACACCTGGAAAAAGCCCAGGGCCAGCAGCTGAATGGTGGTATGTTCCAGATCCAGGGTCATGATGTTGTTCAGGGACTCGACAATTTCATGGAATAAGACTTCCACAGCCTTATCTTCCGGCAGGCCGGGGAGGATGGCAATCTCCTGCAAAGCGGCGTCACAGTAACCCTCATAGGCGCCATTACCATCTCCAGCCATTTGGTTGATGGCCGGGTGCATATCGGTAACCCGCCAGGGATGCCCCATGATGTCTATGACCTCCGGAATAAAGTCGTACGTAGTGTCCTCATTCCTCACTTGGGATAGACAGAGGGGGTTACCACAAGTACAAGGTTTGGTCATATAAAACTCCACAAAAATATGATTACCACTGCTGCTGCATGTAGGCGACGATCCGGTCCAGATACAGAGCCTGGTCATGACGCTTCAATTTATTGCGCAACAGAAAAGCGGGGTGATAAACAATCATGGTGGGGATATTCTGGAACTCCACCCATTTACCCAGGTATGGTGTCAAAGGCTCGTTCCTGGGGATTAAACCGAGGCTGACCGCCGCTACTTTGCCCATAATCATGAGCATCTGGGGTTGAACCAGTTTGATCTGCCCTAAGAGATAAGGCAAGCAGGCCTCTACCTCGTCCGGTTCCGGGTCCCGGTTGCCTGGCGGCCGGCATTTTACAATATTTGCTAGATAAACTTGCCGGTCAGGGTCCAGGCCCATGTAAGCAAACATGCGGTCGCCAAGTTCGCCGGCCTGCCCGACAAAGACTTGGCCCGTCAAATCTTCCTTTTTCCCGGGCGCTTCTCCAATGCCCATGAGTCGGGCTTCGGGATTCCCCCGGTAGAGCACCAGGTTAGTCCTGGTCTGGCTGAGCTTGCAGTCCAGGCAGGGGTCGGCCAGCATGTTTTGAACCCAGAACTGGTGGCGTTCCAGTTTGCCAGCCCGCCAATCCGGGATAGCTTCTTCCAGACAGGCAGTAACTTCAGAATTCAATGTGGATGTCCTTTCGACTGGCGAAATAATCACACAGGAAACCCAGCATGGTTAGATTAGTAAAGCCTTGCAGCGGGGAGGAATCAAAGGGGATGGGACTCCAGGGGCCGGAATGACCGGCCACGCCCCGGGCAAAGTCTTCCCACCAGTCACATTCACTGACCTTGATGAAGTTCTGGCGGCCGGCGTCCCATACCTGAAGGTCCTTCAGCATCTCTGCCACATACATGGGGTGCTGGTGGTCAGAGCGGAGCTGGCCGTCGACCAGATTCTCCTGCCCAGGCTTACCGCATTTGTATAAGTCATGCAAAGCTACAATGGCATAAAGCAGGCTGATATGCCGGTCGGTAATGAAGGTCATGACACTCTGCGACATGATATCTTCCAGGTGGCTCGCCAGCTTTAAGGCCTGCAAGACATGCTCGGTCTGAGTTTCATTATGGTGATGCTTGCCTGAGGTGCTAGCGTTAATTTCCCAGATATAGTCAGGAGCCTGTTCCAGAGCCAAGAGAACAAACTCCAGGATCTGAGTGTCTTGAATGAGGTCCTTGACTTTGGCAAACAGATAAGCTCTTTGGTCCTGCTGATCCATACAACAATCCTTTCTGACTAGATCAGGCTATTGATATCGATGCTGCTGGCTTGAGTCATCTTCTTGATGGCCTCGATGGTCTGCTGTGACTTGAGCAAGGCCGCCAATAAGACCCGGTTTTCGTGCAGGGCCTTGAAATATTCATTACGGCAGCTCTCCAGGGTCTCCAGCTTAGGGCGGCCCCGGCCCCGATACAAGAGGTCATCGAGGAAGGTGGTTTCCCGATCAGTCTCTTCAATCTTTTTTTCCGAAGAGTTGGTAGATAAATTGTTAATCTGCATCAGAATGCGGTCCACATCCTCTGAGGTGGGAGTACGGCTCAGGAAGATGGAGCTTAAGATGGAAGCGACATAAGCCAGATCGTCGGGATTGTTCCCCACTGCTTCGTCGATCTTGACCAGGTTATGGCTGCCCAGCAATAACAACTGAGTGTTATTGAGATATTGGTTCAAGAGATGGGGACCGGTGGACTCCAAGGTTTTGTCCATACAGAACTCCTGTTCCAAAGGAAAAGGGCCGCGGCCTCACCCAGGAGACGCCGGGCCCTTATTCCGATGGGGGTATGTTGGATGCAACTATGCGACCGATAATTGACTTTCGTCGATGCCAATCTTCGGTTCGTTGGTGAAGGGATCTGGGTTTGGGTCTTCTATCGGCTCGAAGGAATCCAATGAGCCGAATGCCGCGGCTCGTATCTTCGCTTCAATCTCGGCTGCCAGGTCTGGGCGCTCGGCCAAAAAGTCTCGTGCATTATTACGGCCTTGGCCGATTTGTTCGTCATTGTAGCTAAACCAGGCGCCGGACTGCTGGATAATTTCATATTCTGTACCCAGCGTGATCAACTCACCATATTTATCAATACCATGGCCATACCAAATGTCAAATCCTCCCTTTTTAAATGGAGATGCCATCTTATTCTTGATGACGTTGAAATTCACCTGGTTGCCGATACGTTCATCTTCTGTGTTCTTGATCTCCTTGCTAAGCACCCGATTGAGCTTCACCCGGACAGAAGAAAAAAGCGGCAGGGCCTTTCCCCCACAGGTAGTCTCAGGATTACCAAACATGACCCCGATCTTCATGCGAATCTGGTTAAGGAAGAGGAAGCAAACATTATGCTTCCTAATCCAGGGCACAATCATGGGCATACTCTGGCTCATAAGCCGGGCCAGCTGGCCCATATGCTGATCGCTGGGCATACCATCGGCCATAGCCTCAGGGATCATGCCTGGCACTGAGTCCACCACAACAATATCAATGCCTCCGGACAAACCCAGGGAGTGGATAACATCCATGCCATCGCTGCCGTTATCCGGCTGGCATAAGAACAAACGCTCCACATCTACTCCTAGACTGGCAGCATACTCCAGGTCTAGGGCATGCTCAGCATCTACATAGAGGGCATTACCTCCTTCCTTTTGGATATAAGCCACAGCGTTTAAAGCTAAAGTGGTATTGTGGCTAACAAAGCCATTAGCTATGAAAGAATGAGTTCTTCTCATAGCAAAATCAAAAGTTGGTTTTGGCTTGAGATCGGCTGTATCAACAATCAAATCATAGAAATAGTTCGTCTGGTTGATTTCCTCTAGGCGTTGATAGGCCAGATTACTCGACCAATCTAAGGTCAAAATTTTCCCCAGACTGGCATAAGATGGCAGGTGATTCTTGAGGTAACCTCCTATGATCTCATTGTGCTGCCGGTTGGTCTCTGAGCCATCCCGCAAATCCATGAGAATCCCCTGCAAATGTGGGATAAGATCAAGGGTACGGCCAAAACGGTTTAGATCAGCGGATAGACCAGCCATTCTGGTTTGCTGCTTTTGAGACTTGGAACCAATAAGGTCACGAAAAAGACCAGCATCACTCCCACCGATAATTAAACGCCAATACTCTTTGTCTGGATATGCTGGCACACTTTTCTCATGTAAAGAAGAAATGATGCCGAAATTTTGCAAGATAAGTTTAAATTGCCAGAGTAATTCATGACTTGCCGAACAGGTTTCGATGGTCCCGTTAACATAACTTTCACAGTCAAAGAACCCTTGGATAAAGGCCACCATACTTTCCCGGTCAAGAGACCTAATTTCAGCTGGTAGCTGTTTTTCGGGAGATGTACAGGGTTTAAGACCATGACGTTTATAAAAGGCAGCAACTTTTTCCTTACTGTTGAAGTGAAAGTTAAGACTGCCTTTATTATTATCATAAACACATGGCTTTATACCCAAGATTTCCGAAGCCTGCCCGGTGAGAAAGTCAATGATAGCAGGATCATCATTGGTAATTCCAATTCTCTTTTCCTGCAGGGTGCCATCGGCCATCATTAGACCTAAAAGATAGGCCTCCGCGGATGGGCAATGACGTGGACCAAAAATCTGCGCTCCTCGTAGAGACACAAGGTAATCACCTGATTGCAGATCTTTGGTTTTTGTCCAGACCCAGTTGCCGCGCTGATTTAAAACCAAATGGGGATGATTGTAAGTGCTTTCAATCACAGCCCCACTTCTGGTCTTGATCCGGCGTAATGATCGGCGGTTATTACAAGTAAAATGTGTAGTCTTTTCCAGCTCCCCCCAGCGATTTACCAAATCAAATTGGCAAATCGTCGTACTGCTAGTACAAGCTGGAGTGATATTTTGAGAATGAAAAATCTCTCCAATGGTTAACAATCCTTGCCCAGAAAGCATATATGTGCTTATAGGCAAGCATTTGCCAACGCTCTCATCACCGGAGATTTCAGTGATGCGGCCCCGAGGATACCCACCGATCCCCAGAGCAATATCTAATGCCAGGGAACCGGTGGGGACATGAGGCCAAGCTAGAGTTCGTCTGGCACAGCCTCGTATTACCAAACCGGTAGTCTTCTTCTCTTTTTCTAATTTGCGGATGGCTATTTCTAAGAGCTTATCCCGTTCGTCTTTGGCCATGCAAGCTCCTCATGAAGTTGTCTACCTGTTGGTAGAGGACTTCCAGGGTAGAATTATTGTCCAGGATTAAGTCCCAATCCTTCCAGCTGTCCAAGTCATGTTCACTGATATGTTCCGGGATGCCCTGAGATGCCTGGGCGCCGTCCCGGACTATCTTGATGAGGTAGCCGTCCAGCCGCCGGATCATTTTAGCCTCGTCCTGGAAGCGCACATCGGTAACCACCACCGACTGTTGAGGGCGGACATTATTGATCACTTCTTCACACTTCCTGATCCAGATCATCGGATCAATGTGCCTGCAGCAGTCGGTCATGAAGAACTGCATGATATACCGAGGGCTGAAGCCGTAGCGGGGATCAACCGCTTCCTTCTGATCACCCCAAAGCTGAGCCCACTCTAAATCATAGAGGCTGCGCAGCAGGGTCTTGGGATACTGGGCAAAGCTCGTGCGGTGGAAGTAATAATTTTCCACCAGATAATCACCTACAGTATCTTTGCCGCTGCGGGCCTTGCCAGAAAGTCCAATGAGCCTAAACATAACTTCCCTTTCTTCTCCGCTGAGCAAAGTCCCGGAGGTTGATGTTCAAGGTCAATTTTTAAGCAGAATTCTTAAAACCCGTAGGCAGGGGTCTTCAGCTTGGCGATGGCCGGGGAGGTCATCAGCTTCTTCAGAGGACCGCCGCATTTGGGACAGCAGTCCGGCGGCGGCGCTTCGGCGTAGAGAGTAACTACTTCTACGACTTCGTAACAGTAAAGGCATTGGTATTCATAAATAGGCATGGTGTTAATCCTTACAAAGATATTTATCGTTCATCAATTCCCAGTTATTGGCTTCCTGCAGAATGCTTCTTTTGAATTTTGAGAAGCGGTCTTCAAATTCCAAAGTGCCTATCTGTAGTCCAACTAATTGCGAGAAGGCATTGGAAAAATTAGTGATATCGCCGCCAAGATTCAACTTAATCTTATCTTCAACCCAGTCAGCGGCTTCTTCGAAGCGTTCTTTCAGCTCAGGATCTGATTCGTTTTCGGAAAGGACAATGTAATCTTTGAGGATTGCAATGAATTGGTGCCACCATAGTCTGGCACTGTTAGTACGAATGGCCATCATATCATCGAAGGTCCCGGTGGAACCTTCATACCAACCAACTGCTTTTGACATACATTCTCCTTTAGGATTCCATTTAATTAGGAAAATGTATCACTTTCCAGTTTTCTGGACTATCTATTTATAGCAAAAAAAACTTACCATGAGTTCCTATAAGTTCTTTCTCTTCAGGCAAGGATTAGTTAAAGAATTTAAAGAAGGAGCAGCGTCTGAGGATAGAACCTCTGAGGGCAATTTACCGAACTGTTTTTTAAAGTCCTGGGAAAACTGACCCAGATGGTAAAAGCCCAGATCGCAAGCTATGGTCGTCACAATATCTTCTTGACGGCGCAGACGACAGAAAGCCTCATGCAGCCGCAGCTTTTTAAAATAGGCTACGGGTGAGATAGTTAAAACCTGCTGAAAAGCCAAGTTCAAAGTGGTCTGAGGCACCCGGCTGAACCGGCAGAAATCCACAAGATGTAGATGTTTGGTAAGATTAGCCATCATATAATCAACAACCTCATGGACTAAGCGGCAATACCGGTTGGATGATAGGCGAAAATAGTCTTCCTGTGTATATATGGCGGTAAGAACTTGGGAGATAATCTCTTTCTCCAGAACACAGCAAGATGAGGCCTGGCTGAAGATGTCATGAGCAGATTGACAGTGCGCCCTATTATACAAGACGTTACTAAGACTTAACAGTTCTTGATGAGCTGTCGGAGAAACTTTATAAGCCAAAGAGCTTAAGTTTATCGGCAGCTCCCGGTGGAACAAGATCCGGCAGCTGTCATGAAAGAATTTTTTGTTAAAGACAAAACTCCGGCCGGCCATACCAGCCGGCATGACCATACTGCAACCATCCTCATGATGAGCTCGCAATAAAAATGGCAGACCTTCCTTCATGGCCACACCATTAAAACGATAGTCTTCTCCCTGAGTAACCTGCAAGGCCAGTATTACCAGAGAGTCAAGGGGCTCCAGATTTCGAGCCTGGAGCCCTACAGAGAAATTGAGCCAGCGCAGGCTCGTTTGTCCACCGGGAAAACAGAGAGATGAAAAATCACCAATGCCAGGTCCTTGCTTTAGTTGCCGATAGGTAAAAAGTTTTGAGGCCTCACATAACTGATCTATATTTAGATTCCTTTGAGAAGTAATTTTCATCGGAGTCATTGCTCTCCTAAGTGGATACTCTGATAAGATTCTATCATTTTTCCCTGAACTAAAGCCTTCTCAAGAGGATATCGATTAATCACATTTGCTGGACTGGCCGCAAGGACAGCTGACGCAGCCGCCTTCCCGCCTGATAATACCCCCGCAGTGCAGGCAGGTGCCTTCGTCAGCCTCGGCGCCGGCCGCCATGAGCAATACCCGCTTGATCAAGGCCGGGATGGTATGCAGGTGCCCCCGGCGGTTGGACTTCTCCAATTGACGGCAAACTTCAACCACCGGAATGTTGGCCCTTAAGGCCAGAGAAACCAGGCGGAAGATACACTCCACTTCATAGGGCTTGTCCACCCCCTCCAGGGAGTTGGCGAAGACCTCGAAGGGCAGGCCCTGCTCGTCCTTGGAGACGGTTATATAAGCGGTTTCACCCTTCTCGGTGGCCACCTTGAATCTTTCTCCAGTCATCCGATCCGGGCCAGGACGAACCAGGGACACTTGTTGTTTCTGAGTAGTATAGATCACCTGCTCATCCCGGGAACCATCCCGATAAACCGTAAGGCCCTTTACCCCCAATTTGTAGCCCAAAAGATAGGCCTGCTCCACGTCCTTTTTAGTGGCATTCTGGGGCAAATTTATCGTTTTGCTCACCGCGTTGTCGGTGTACTGCTGGAAGGCCGCCTGCATCTTGATATGCCACTCCGGCTTGATATCATGAGTGGTGACGAAGTAATCGGGCAACACTCCTTTCAGATAGGTATTGAGTCTCACCACCTCAGTCAGAGCCTGGTTCAGGTCGGTTTTGCTGGGATTAAATTTGGATAGATCCAGGTTGAATTCCCGGCAGTATTCTTTGACTGGCTGCGCCATCTCGAAGAGGACGTCGGTGACGATCTTCCGCTTGCTTGCTTGAGAGTAGCCAAACAGGGGCTCAATGCCGGAGCTCGCGCCGGCGATGATGCTGATGGTGCCGGTGGGCGCGATGGTGGTGACGGTGGCGTTTCTTCTGCCCCGGGCCATCTCCTCGGCCAGGTGAGCATTAGGGAAGGGTCCCTTTTCCTGGCCCAGCTGCCGGGACTCGTCGTCGGCCCACTGATAAATCTGACCCATGACCTCGTCCACCATACTTAGAGCCTGGTCACTGTCATATTTGATGCCCAGCAAGAGCAGCATGTCGGCCCAACCCATGACTCCAAGACCGATTTTACGGTTAGCCTGCATCATCTCGGAGATTTGGGGTAATGGCGTAGCGCTGACTTCAATGCAGTTATCCAGAAACCTCACTGCCAAGCGAGTAGTTTCTTCCAACCGGGTCCAGTCAATAGTCCGATTCTTTACATGAATTCCCAGATTGATGGAGCCCAGAATACAAGCTTCAAAAGGCAGAAGAGGAACTTCACCACAGTTACCTGTAATCATTGAGGAAATTTGAAAACAGTGCGAGGGATGATTAACCCTGATATCCCAAACATCCTCTTTGATATCTGTTTCTCTTACAGAAACAACTCCGGCATAGTCTTGAGTGAAAGGAGACTTGAGCGGAGCAGGAATGCTTTGTAAGGTCTGCATTTTTTGTTTATGCGTTAGAGAAAAAAGATTCAGGAATCTCTCTATTTGAAGATGGCCAATCCTCAGTTCAGTACGATAAAAAGCCTTATCATCCTTATTGGGAAATTGCGTGTTGGCAGTAGATGCATGCTGGATATTACAATGAATACCATGCATACCAAAGAAATCTTTCAGTTCCTGCCCAAACGCTTCATATTTAGGAGTAAAGCAGATATAACAACTCTTAGAATGGTTAACAATATGCCCATCTGTAGAAAGTAGGCCATCGATAAAACCACGCCTTAATTCTACAGAACCCCCATTTAGAAGAATAGCAGGCAGATGTTCTTGAGATAACTCACCGAATTGTGCAAGATAATTGTGCAATACAGCACTGGCACTATGGACTTCATACCATACAGCCCCTTCTCCCGGGCGTGCAGTGGGAGTATAAACACTTCCTGTAATAGAAGTAAGTTTATCTAAAATGGGTTGCATTATCCCATTATCTACCTGCTCTTGCGAAAAGCAAAAGACATATTGGGTTTTACCATTATCACTTCTTGTTATGATATTGCCCCCTCCTAAGAGGAAGCCAATCAAGAATCCGTCTGTGTAATTTCCAATAGCTCCATCGAATAGATGGTGAGCAGCGGCCTTCAGGATAAAGTCTGAGGTTGTCAATTCTTCTGTGGGTTTTTTGCCGTCTTTGGTAGGCCATTTATGTTCTGGCGTACAATAAAATGTCTCTCCATTATCTAAAGACACTTCCCACAGTCTTTTGTTTACCCCGCTTTTAAAGCAAGTACCGAATGCTAAATCACCGTTATCTACATAAACGGGAAAGGTTTTTCCTTCCAGTTCTTCGATGGCAAATACCCCTGTTCCGGTGATTACCTTAGTTCCAGCCCGCAAGGATGGATTCGTGCTTTCAATATCACCCAAATGGGGAACGGGATTAGCCCGGTTTATGGTGTCTATAAAGATGATTCCTGGTTCCCCAGTACTCCAGGCCCCATCTACGATGGCGGCCATAATCTCGGCGGCTTTGACCTGACGTTTAACCTGGCCGTCCTTAGGAGATACCAGATCAAACATCTCATCCTGTTCCAGGGCTTTCATGAACCGGTCAGTAAGAGCTATTGACAGGTTGAAGTTGGTAAACTTGCCTGGGGTCTGCTTAGCGGCAATGAACTTAAAAATATCGGGGTGATCACAGCGGAGCACACCCATGTTAGCACCTCTTCGCACCCCGCCTTGTTTCACTGTCTCGGTAGCCGAGTCGAAGACCTCCATGAAAACCACCGGACCAGAAGCAATACGGCCGGTGGAGTTAACCACGGCCCCATGCTCTCGTAACTTGGAAAAGGAAAAACCAGTACCACCTCCTGATTTATGGATAATGGCAGCGTACTTCACGGCATCAAAGATGCCTTCCATGGAATCATCTACGGGTAATACAAAGCACGCAAAAAGCTGCCCCAAGGGTTTGCCAGCGTTAATCAGACACGGAGTATTAGGCAGGAAATAGAGGCCATTTAGCAGATTATAGAACTTGTCGGTATAATAATTCTGCTGCTCCGGAGTCAATTCTGCCATGGCAATGGTTTCAGCCACCCGTTGGAAGAGTTGCTCCGGAGACTCCAGCTCACCGGTCTTGGGATCGGTCCAGAGATAACGTTCTTTGAGGATATAGAGGCCATTTTGGTTCATATTTTTTCATCCTGAGGTATGGCCTGCTGTAAAACAATGGCCTGGGTTAACCGTTCCAAGGAAAGGCCTAGTTCAAGAAAGTCAAGCTTCCAAGAAGGGATACTGCCTTTATCTCTGGCGTATTTGAGCACGTCGATGGCAGTTTCCGCCAGGCCAAGCAGTTCATAGATACTGCACTTCTCCTGGCCGATGCTGCTAAAGACGAGGCCGCCGTCGGGGGTTATTCCCACGATCAGACCTAACTTTAGATCATTGGGATTGATAACGTTGTCATGATTTTCTTCGGGCATACTTATCCTTTAAGTTTGGCTTCTTTCTGATGCCCATTCCGCTTATGAATGGGCCGCAAGCCTACTTTCTATGGCAAAGTTGTTTTGGATGGTTTCCATGTTTTCTTTCAGGAATTTAATAAGCCAGACCATCTCCTGCCAGAAGTCGGCATAGATCATGGCATTGACCAGCAGACAGGCTAGTTCCAGGCACTCGGCTTTAGCCTCAGCCTCAATGATCTCCCGGGCCGGGGCTTTAGCCGGTTTCTTAGAAGCATAGTCGCTTACCAGATTACGGATCTCTTCAGCCACTGCAATCTTGTAATCGTTCTCGATATCTGCCAGGGTAGCTTTGGTAACCCGGAGATAATGATCTGCGATTTGAAAATTGTGCTGGCACGCGGCCAGGCCGTTCCTGATTTCCTCCAGAGTAGGACTGCTGGAGATGGGAACATTGAACTCATTCTTCCACTCCAGCATGGTCTTTTCATTAATCTTCAGTTCATTGTGGAATTTAGTGGCGATACGCCGGAAGGTTTCACGACCGCGGTTGAGGTTGATGAGGCTTTCGGCCGCCGCCAGCATATCCCTTTTTTCCCTGGTTAGGTTTGGTATAACCGGGTCTGACGTTTCCGGAGGCACTACCGTGGTTTCTGTCATAGATCTCTCCTTCTTCATCTTCCGGATCAGGTAGTGGCAAGGAAAATCCCTGACCCATTCTGGGATCGTCCACCAAGGCCCGGAGCCGTTGCATAAGATAACGGGGAACACAACGCAGGTTGCAGTAAGGCCTGATCAGCGCCGAGATCTGGGCAAAGATGGCCTCCTCATTGGCGTTGTGACGTATCAGATAGGTAAAGTCCCGGTAGAAATACTTCTTACAGGTGGGGCACTTTCCTTCATGGATGTCAGGATGGCTCATTACGTAAGGGAATAAGTTTGTCCCGCTGCATCCTTAACCGCTACTAGTCGGGCATCCAAATCCTGCATAAGATTAACCAAGACGTTGATCTCCTGACGAGTAAATTCGATTTGGTGCCAGCCCGGGGTGTCTTCCTGATAGATGCCCAGGGTGGCTTCTTCAGTTAGCCGGCAAACAACAATAGGGGCCTCTTGATGTTCACTAAGCCAGTCCCGTAAGACCTCACTGCCGGATAGAAATATCTCCCGGGGGAGTTCTAGGGTGGTTTGGCTGGGTGGTGGTTGCCCTTGCCGGGCATACTCAATTAACAGCTTTTTGATCTGTTGCCGCTCTGGCCGAGGCTGTTGATTTACCCTAAGATCCAGATTACGGGTTAGTCCTATGAGATCATCCAACCTTTGCTTAATGGCACAGACCTGTAAGGCAGGAAACCGTTTCATCAGGGCTGTGGCTTGCCGGCCGGCCTGGGGGCTGATGATCATCACCAAGGTATCTTCTTTCTGACACTGTTGTTCAGCCTCAGGGCTGAGAGGCAGCTGACTGAAGCAGCCTTGCAGTTTCAGTCTGGCCAGCAGATTCTTGAACAGGCGCTGTTGATAAGGTGAAAAATTGTCAGCCGCCAGCACAATCATAACGGAACTTCCTTTCTGTCAAGTTTCAGCTTGGCTGAGACCTATCGCCTGATGTGCAGCCATGATTTATGGAAAACCCAGGCAATAAGTTCTTGAGAAAGATGAGCCGCTGGATCACGCCCTTCTCTTTCTCGAGATAAGGATTCTTATGCTCGAGGAAGTAGGCCTCCAGTTCCTTCTCGGGCCGGCAGATCAGATCAGCCAACCAGGGATATAAGATCTCTGTGGTGTGTAACTCTAATGGAAAATCTAAAGGAAGTACCGGTAGCTGCAGGTAAAGATCTACAGCATGATAAAGACTGTCCAACTCCTGTTCCCAAACAACTTCGGCTTTAGAGTAAGACTCCACTGTCTCACCCCTGCCTTCAGGATTAACTACTACTGCATAGATAGGTCTGTACCTGTGCTCGCCGCCAGGAAGGCCCAGCCAATGCCAAAGATGATACTGTTTCTTCTCCTCAGAATTTGGCAAAGTGCTTTCCAGAAAACTTACAGCTTGCTTAAGAAGCCTTAAGACTTCAAAGTTTTTATTCATAGTCTCCTCACGCAAAGGAACTGGTCCCTAGTCCAGCCTCTTAGGCTGAAGTAGCCGATGACTTGGGAACAGTTCTAAATTTTAAATGGGAGAAGCTTAGGCTCGGCGAGCTTGTCGGGCCTGTCGGCGCAGGAAGGTAGCCAGTCGATCATAATAATCAGCCAGCTCTTCATTGTTAAGTCCCCAGGTCCTGGCTAAGGCCAGATTCACCTGGGCTAAATGCTCTTTGATCTCTTCATCGCCGATATGCCCTGGAGTCTTGGAACGGATCAGAGTCTTAAGCATATCGGTTTCAATGAGGAGCTGCCGCCGATTATTAATAGGGGCTACAGGTGCTTGTTGCAGACATTGATTGACTTCCATTTTTAATGCTTGACAACTCCACTTATTTGCCAGTAATTCCCGACAAAGATGAAGTTGTTCCATGGGCATTTCCTGCAGCCGGGCTAGTTGAAAAAAGTGATTGTGTCCTAAACGCTGCCCTCCTTCTTGCATAAGCAATTCGATTACTTCAGGAATGAGAGCTACTGATAGATTTTCACACAATGAAATCGTAGCTCTATTAATACGCAGATAAGCAGATAATGTTTCCTGGACAACTCCTAATTCTTCTCGTAAAGCCTTGAAGGCTATCCCTAACTCTAAGGCATTGAATCTCTTAGTGCTGCCCTGCATGGCCAGCATCAGACCCATGACCATATGATCTGGCATTCCCTGGGATACATAACACTTGATATGGGTCCAGGGCTGGGGCAGTAAAGAGACGGCCTTCAGGCGGCGCAGTCCATCTATGACCCAATATTGTTCTGGTTCTCCCGGAGTTTGATCAGTCGGCGGCCGAGACATGACCATCAAGGGTTTACCTAATCCATGGTAGCGGATAGAGTGGGCTAATTGAATAAAGATGGCTGGATCATTAGTATGGGGTCGGGGATGTCGAGGGTGTGGCGACAGGGCTTCCACGGGGAGAGAAACAATCTCTGAGGAGAAGCCCCAATGATCCTGGCGGCTTTCCATGCTATCTCGGGAGCGTAGCCAGGCACTGGTTTCTCCCTGGAAGTAAGCCGCCAGGGACAGGGTGGATAAAGCCGGGGCTTGGGCCTTTTTCTTTCTGGCCATTTAATTCCAGCCGTAAATGGCCGGGATGGCGGCCTGTAACATTAGACCCAATCTTAATCTTTCGTTGGAATCGATGGGCACCATGGCTTTGCGATCCGCAAATTTAATGTTGATCAGCATGGTTCCTTCCATTTTGCCCTTGTCGATGTTGAGAAACTTCTTGTCTCCACCCTTGTCGGAAGTACCGGCGTTGGGATCATGAACAATCTTGCCTTCACCGTTTCTTAATCCTAGGATAAAATCGGCAATGTCCTTATCATTCAGTTTCATGGTGATCTTCTGATCAGCCCAGTTGTAAGTGGGGTTGCCAGTGCGAGGATCTTTCTGTCCGGTCGAAGGACACATGTCCAGATAAATGCAACCGGGTTTAGGAAAACTACCAGCTTCTATTTCGAAGTCGGGACGAACCAGGCGTAACTGCATAGCACCGGTGCCTTTATACAAATTAAATTGAGGGAGTCTCACAGTAGCCAAAAAAAACGTCCTCCTTATTGAATTTTATTTTCACCTCAATACCCTAATATAATAATACTTTTCAGTACTGTTGTCAAGTGTTGGCTTTCACACGGTTTCTGAGAAGTAACTCCCTTCGGCCTCACGGCCGAAGACAGTAAGCTTGGTTGCGCGGTCCAATCTTACTGTCTCGAAATGTTCGCGACCATTTCTTTACTTCGTTACTTCTCAGAAGTGTGAACAAATTTTCTCGCGCTGGGCCCGGACAGGTGAACTGCAGTCCACGGATCTCGATGTGTTACCTGAAGTCGTCCCGGGCAGCCTCTTCTGGGTCTCACCCCCAAAATTTATTATTATGAAATTTGGGGGTGAGACCCAGACTTTCCTCATGGTGGCTAATGCACCATCAACCACCTTACTTCGTTATCTAATTAATACCCATCGTGATTCCTCCTATTACTCACCTTGTTTCCAGAAATTTCTCCTGGTCTGCCTGTGCGCTTCAGGCTGACTCTGCCTCCGGGGCGCCTCCTTTGGTTGAGTTGGTTGCTGCAGCAACCCTGTCCTGGAGAAATTTTCTGGAAAGGTGAGTAAACTTTTCTGTTTTGGAGTCCTGAGGCGCCTTTCGGTGATGAACATTCAGCTCTCCTCAGCTCCAGTACTTCAGTGGTTGGGATGGATTCGTTCCTCTTCGTCACGATCCCTCTCTGGAGTACGTTCTCTTCTGACGAAGGTCCGACTTTTCACGTGTTCCGCCTCCGACAACTCTGATTTATGTTTGCCTTTGTTGGAACACGTGTAAATTCGGCCTTCGTCAGAAGGCTTCTTTGGCGAGGTCAGTGCAGCACTGGTCTCGCTGCTATGCTGTCTGAGTTAGACGCCGCCGGGCGGTGACCTGCCCTAGCTCATGAGTAACAGCATAGATTAGAGGTTGCGGTATAGTTACTTGGATAAGATTCTCTGTTTGATAAAGGCCCTGGGTACTGGCTCCATCATATTCGTATTCATAATAAATCCTATCGATTCCGGCTGTATGCAGCAGCTTAGCACAGATGAAACATGGCGCCATGGTGCAATAAATACTAGCCCCATCTACGGCAATGCCTTTCCGGGCGGCCATGGCGATGGCGTTGGCCTCGGCATGGGAGCTGACGCAGGTAAGCTGTTTATCCTGATCAGGTTTATTCTGGGCCCGGCGATGACAGTAGGGCACTTGACCGGTGCCCTGGCAGACAGGGCAAATTTTCGTGGCAGTAAGTATATCGCCACAAGTCCCTTGTCCTTTGCAAGAAGGGCACTTCATGGTCTTATCTGAGCAATGTTCCATGCCGGAACAGGCCCCGTTGTAACCAGTGGCCAGCACCTGCTTGTCCTTGACGATGACCGCGCCATTAGGGCGGCTGTTGCATGTACTGCGAGTCGAAGCCAGCTTAGCCATAAGCATGAAGTAGCTATTCCAATCAGGTCGCATAATCCTACTCTACCTAGTCTTCTGGTTTGTCAAGGACTGCTTGATGCAGTTTCAGTTTTATGCGCCAGCATTCGTTATCTCTCCGGATCGAAGGGGTCTTTATGACTGGTGTTCACCTTGGAGTTGATCACTGGCGGCGGCCCCTTGATCTTGCGTTCATAGGCCTTGGCTACCAGGCTAACCATGGCCATATCAGCGGGGCCGTTTTCATATTTGAACCAGACGTCCTTATACCACTTCTGAGTGCGTTGATCCTTGTGCCCGGGCCAATTCAAGATATACCGGTTAGAGCCGGCCGGCCGCTTCAGAAAGCAATTGATACACAATGCATCTCCAATCATGACGGTGGCGATGGCCAGTAATTCCCCCTTGTTTTCCAAGGGTCGTATCTCGATACTGGATATCAGGTCTTCAAAACTGAGGTTAGAAGCCATGGCGCTGTTTCTCCTGTTGATGCTGTTCTCTATTGACCTGCTTTAAATAATTAACCATGCCATCAGCTGAGGCCTGACTGGTCTCTCCCTTACGCAGGTGATGGAGCTTAGAGCGCAAACGGTTCACTGCATACCGGCGGGGCAGGCTCACGCCGCCGGGATTATCCAGCCGCACTCCCAAATACACCTGGCCCTGACCTGGCGGCACATAACGGAACTTATCCTGATTGGCCTGAAAGCCATAGCGG
>Ga0078972_1006294_pt1 | contig 28452 bp, 26 predicted proteins | sample YelNatPaOPGAMG01_FD_67568 | JGI IMG/M metagenome (GOLD analysis project Ga0078972, IMG submission 67568) | Hot spring thermophilic microbial communities from Obsidian Pool, Yellowstone National Park, USA - OP-RAMG-01 (SPADES assembly) (version 2) | ecosystem: Environmental > Aquatic > Thermal... | reverse complement strand
GTACCTATTAGTTGTGAAATTGTGGCATAAAAAAAACCAACATTAAAATCACCAGATTTTTGATTTTTCATCTTTTTTATTCTTTCCTCAGTTGGTAAAAAAGTTTGGTTAATATAGCCTACTACAGCGACATGATCAATATTATCTGCACTCAAATTGTAATTTTTCATTATAAAATTAATTGCATTTAGTGGAAAACCATAATAATTTTTTATATTTGTAAATTTTTCTTCAGATATAGCTGCTTGGAGTTTGTTATTTAAAATTAAGGCAGCTGTTGCATTATGACCAGTATGAATTCCTAATATGTTCATTAAATCACCTAAATATTAGTAATTATTTCTTTAAATAGGTTTTTAAAACTTAATTATTAAATAAAAAATATGAAAATTATAGAATTATTAATAGAGCCATCATATCCTATCAAAGCTTCAGTGGAAAGCGCAATAGAGAATAGAATGAAAGAATTATAAGATCTTTATTAGTATTATTATGTAGTTTTATTTATTTAAATAAAATTAAGGTAAATTTTAGAGATGCAGATATAATTATAGCTAATGGTTATTATAGCGCAATATTTATTTTTCCTTTTTTATGTTTTAATAGGAAAAAAACAGTATATTGCCCCCATACTCAAGTAGCTCCGAATTTTTTTAATGCAATTTTGCTTAACTTTTTTGATGCTATAATTTTTTTATCTAAATACAATCGCAAACAATTAATTTTAAAAAATAAAAAATTAGCTTCCAAATCTTATACTATTTACAATTTTATACATTTTCCTAAAAGAAATTTTTCTCTAAAAAAAAGAAAGACTAAATTTTTTAATTGCTTGTTTGTTGGTAGAGCAGTAGAAGTAAAAAGGCCATTTTTATTTTTAAAAGGAGTTTATAAAGCATACAAAAATAATAAAAAAATAAGTGCAACAATGATTATATCACATGGTCCGCTCAAACAAGAAATTATAAAGCAAACAAAAAATATAAAAAATAATACTAATTTTCAAATTAATTTATATCTAAATCTTGAACATAGTAAAGTATTAAACTATTATAATATTTGCGATTGTTTTGTTTTTAGTTCAGACACTAATGAAGGATTTGGAAATGTTTTATTAGAAGCAATGTATTATGGTCTACCAATTATTTGTACTAATCATAGAAAATTTAGAGAATTTCTTGGAAAAGCAGCGCTATATTTTAATGATGAAAATGATTTAGCAAAAAAAATTTTTTATTTGTCAAAAAATAAGAAACTTTATAAAAAATACTCCCAAGCAAGTTTGGAAAGATATAAAAAGTTATATGAACCTTCAATAGGCGCTAAAAAATGGATTAACTTATTTAAAAGATTATATTCTAAGAATAGATAATACTTTATTTTATATTCTCTAAATTTTCTTTAATTAATTGTATATAAGCCTTAATAGCCTCTGGTGCATTTTCTGGTTTAACTGGGTAAGGGAATTTTTTAGCATTCTTTTTAGCTTGAAATAAATCAAATACTCCCTTTATTAAATTAAATGGGATAAACAAACTTGCTTTTAATAATCCTAAAATAAAATTAATTCTAGATTTTTTTAGAATAACTTCATCGGTATAAATAACTGCTTTTTTTGTTAAAATTAAAGATAAAATCATTTTTAGGGTTATTAAAAATCTTTCTAACCAAGTTTTAGGATAATTGGCTTTTTGATATATTTGTTTTATTTCAAACCATTCATTGTTATTTTCTTTTGGTATAAATAAAGAAAAATCTTTCACTAAGTTAATTGTTTTTTTTAAATCTGAATCTGAAAATACATCTGCAAAAAAAGAATAATACAAATACCATATTAAAAAAAATAAATTATATTTAAAATAATTTGATGTTAAAAAGATATGCGCTTTCATAAGGCCTGCTACATATGGATAAAATTTTCTTTTTGCATTTAGTTTATGAAAAATAGAATAACCTGCTCTTTGATGATAAACATAAACATCATCTTTTACTTCTAGAAGGTTTTCTTTTTTGATTCTTTCTAAAAATTCAAAATCTTCTCCACCTCTAAAAAAATAGGGAGTATAAAAACCTATAAAATTAAAAATTTCTCTAGGATAAAAAGCAAAGCCGTTTACATTATAACTTGAAATATTTTTTGGCGAAATATCTCCTAAAGCAGAGACTATAGGAAAAATAACTTTTTTTTCTTTTAGTGCTAAATTTAAACATTCAATAAAACTTTTTTTTGAATCAATATATGCATCTATATCATTTACTACAATTACTTTATAATTAAACAAATATCCTAAATATGCTGCTAAGAAAAAAGCTCCGGATGTTCCTAAAGGAATTTTTTCTTTTACACATATTGAATTTATTTTATGGCTGATAAAATCTAAGTTATATTTATATACAAATAATAAATCTGCTAATTTATCAATACCTTCTTTTTTTAAATACTTTTCAAAATTTTTTAAATCTTTAATATCTCCAACAGGAGAGACAATAATAATATCTTTTCTTTTTTTTATATTACTTTTATAAGATGAAATAATCATTTTTAAATTTTCTTTAAAAATCTTATCCATTTTTTAACACCTAGTTTTAAAAAATTCATTTATTTTTTCTACAATATAATGAATTTGCTCATCAGTTAAATTTGCGGATGATGGAAGCCAAAGTCCTCTTTCACATATATCTTGAGTTATTGGAAAATCCTCTTTATAATTGAACGCAGGAGTAGAATGCAAAGGAGGATAAAATGGTCTTGTACCTATATTATTTTGCTTAAGAAAATCCATCAAAGGCTGTCTATCTTTTTTATCTTTAACTAAGATATCAAAAGCAGCTAAGGCAGTTTCATCAAAATTAGTAGGAATAAGCTCTATATATGGAATTTCTTTTAACAATGAATAATATAATCTTCCCATTTCCTTTCTTCGTTTAATTCTTTGATCAAGTTTTTTTAATTGTTCTATTCCAATAATTGCTTGAATATCAGTAACCTTAAAATTCCAGCCTTTTAATAAAAAGTTATCATTATCTGGTCTTTCTCTTCCAAAATTTCTTATTTTTATCATTTTATCAAAAAGTTCATCGTTGTTTGTAACTACAGCACCTCCTTGGCCAGTAGAGATAATTTTTGGTGTACTAAAGGAATAGCTTCCAATATCTCCATAAGTTCCAAGATATCTCCCATAAGCAGTAGATCCTAATGATTGCGCTGCATCTTCTATCAGCCATATTCCATTTTTTTTACAATAATCCTGAATTTGTTTTATTGATTTTGGATATCTTCCATTCATAGAAACAAACATCACTGCTTTTGTTTTATCAGTTATTGCTTCCTTCATAACTTCAAAATTCATGCACAAAGATTCTCTTTCAACATCTACAAATACAGTCTTTGCATTAAATATTTCAACAGCAGTTGCAGATGCAACAAAGGTATAATCAGGAACAATCACTTCATCATCTTTTTTTATGCCTATCGCCGCTAATGCTAAGATGAGAGAAACAGTACCATTAAAAACAAAAGAGCAATGTTTAACTTTTAAATAATTTGCAAGTAGCTGCTCAAATTCTCTAGTATATTTATATTCTGTTATCCACCCATCTGTATCCATATATTTTTTAACTGCTTCTCTTTCTTCTGGCCCAAAAACAGGTTCAATTTGATTAATAAATTTCATATAACCCCCTTTTTAACATCTTCCATTAATTTTTGTGCCTGTTGTTTGATTTTTGTTCCATCTCTTTTTCCAAGTTCTTTAGCCGGTATTCCAGCATATAATGTCCAAGGTTTATATTCTCCTTTTTTAACTAAAGAAAATGCTCCTATAGATACACCTTCTGGAAGATGAACACCAGGCAATATAACAACATTGCATCCTATAAGAACATGGTCTTCTATGACAATAGGTGCGATATCTGCTTCACCTCCATATCCAGAAGGAATTGGTGGTCCTACAAGTTCTCCTCCTCTATATTCATTTTGACCCCCTACTAAATTACAATTAGGTCCAATATTTACAAAATTGCCAATCGTTATTTTAGCTTTTGGCCCACCTATCATATGACATCCTGCAGAAATATGAGTAAAATTACCAATATTTAATTGCGTTGAAATGTATGCAAAATCATCAATTATGCTGTTTCTCCCAATTTCTACTAATTCTGGTCTTCTAATTCTTACAGTCTTGCCAATAATAGAATCTTTGCCTATTTTTTTTAATTTAGAAATATCAAAGAAAATATTTTCCATAATTATCCTATCTTATCCTAACAATTTAATATTTTTAATCTTTTATTGCCTCTTTATTTTCCTTAAACCATTTATATGTTTTTCTAATTCCATCTTTTAGGTCTGTTTGAGGTTCAAATCCAAGTTCAGTTTTCATTTTAGTTACATCAAATATCTTAACTGCATGACCATCAGGTTTTGTTTTATCCCAAACAATTTCACCTTCAAAGCCAACCACTTCTTTAATGATTTGGACTAATTCTTTAATACTTATTCCCTTTCCACTAGAAATATTAATTGGGCTATCAGAATGATATTTTTCCAAAACTAAAACCAAAGCCTTAGCAACATCTTGCACATATATAAAATCTCTAACAGGCAGACCAGAGCCCCAAACCACTACTTCTTTTGCATTATTTTCTTTTGCAAAATGAAATCTTCTAATTAAAGCTGGTATTACATGTGAGGCTTTATCTGAAAAATTATCATATGGTCCATATGTATTCCCAGGAACTGCTGCAACCCAATCTAAAGCATATTGTTTTCTATAAGCCAATAATTGCAAATAATTTGTTGCTTTTGCTATAGAATAAAACATTGCATTTTCATCAGGCAAGCCAGTAAATAAATATTCCTCTTTTATTGGATTTGGAGCATTCTTTGGATAAGAACATCCACAAAAACTATAGACTAATCGCTTTATATTAGCTTTTCTTGCTTCTTCTAAAAAATAAGTGTTTAATGCCAAATTTGTATAAATAAAATCTGCAGGATATGTTTTATTTGCTAATATTCCACCGACTTTGGCAGCTAAATGAAAAATTGCATCAGGAGAATAATCTTTAAAGAGTTTTCTAACTTGGTTTTGCTCAAGCAAGTTATAATCCTTAGAAGATATTGCAATAATTTCATATTCTTTTTTTGTTTTCAAAACCTCTAGAAGGTTCTTTCCAATAAAACCATTTGCACCAGTAATTAATATTCTCATTTTTACACCAATTTAGTAGTTTCTAAAAGAAAAATCTTTAAATGCATTATATCCTCTGATTAACTCCTTTATCCCATCCTCCAAACTATATTTAAACTTAAATCCAGTTGAGAGCAATCTTTCATTTGAAACAATATAATTTCTTTTATCAGGATCAGAATTTATTTTTGCATAAGAAATATGTAAATCTGGAACATATTCTTTTATTTTAAGAGCAAGTTCTTCCTTTGTTAGATTATAATCTGGATGGCCAAGATTATAGACTTTATTTTTCATTTTTTCCCAATTTAGCATCCCCCAAATAAATCCTCTTGAAGCATCTTTCACATGAGCAAAATTTCTTTTGAATTCTTTTTCAAAGAGCACTATTGATTTGTCCTTAATTGCTTTGTAAACAAAATCATTTACTAACAAATCTGTTCTCATTCTTGGAGAAAAACCAAAAAGTGTTGCAAGTCTAAAGCAAATAGATTCTTTACTTTCTATTATTGCTTTTTCTGCAGCCACCTTACTTTTTCCATAAGTAGATATTGGATTTAATGGACTATCCTCAGTGCAAACTTTTGTACTTTCAGTTGTTCCATAACCACTATTGGTTGTAGGAAATATTATCTTTGAATTTTTTCTATGATTTAACAAAAAGGTTATTGCTTTATAATTAATTAACCAGGTAATTTCAGGTTTTATTTCTGAAATAGGAAATCCTACAATTGCAGCTAAAGGAAAAATATAATCAAATTCTCTTTTTTGTAGTAAATCTTGCATAAATTTTTCGTTTGTGACATCCCCATAAATAAATTCAAAATTTGGATTAGAAAACAAATTAAAAAAAGGTTTTTGAAAATAGGTTAAATTATCTAGGACTACAACTTTAAAACCTCTATCTAGAAGCATTTCAACTAATACTGAACCAAGATAGCCAGCTCCACCAGTTATAAGAATAGTTGTGTCCTTAGCTAATTCTTTTATTTTTTGCTCTTGTTCTTCTGAAAATTCATTCATATCTATGACCTTGTGTTTTTAGTAATAATTATATTGATAAAAAAGTTAAAAAATATAGCCCTAATCAAAAAAGAAAATAATATAAAGATTGAATAAAAAAATAAATGTATGAAAAATCTTTATATTAAAGCAAGGGCTCCTTCTAGAATTGGTATAGGTGGCGGTGGCACTGATCTTAGATCATTTTTTGAAAAGTATGAAGGGGCAGCATTAAATGTTGCAATAGATCTTTATTCTTATACAAAAATTCATAAAAATCATAATGGAGGGAGTTTGATTATTTCGCATGATTGGGGATTTTCAAAAACTATAAATGATTTAAAGCTTGAATTTGATTCAAACAAAAAAGATAATGTAGATATTATAAAGGCAGTCATGCTTGATTGCAATCTAAATCCAAGTGATGGTTATGAGATATTAATCCATTCAATGGCACCAAAAAATAGTGGTTTAGCAGGCTCATCTGCACTTTTGGTTTCTTTATTAATTGTAATGTCTAATTTGGCAGGAAAATCAATTTTAGATAGAAAACTTTTAGCAGAAAGAGCAATAAATATAGAAAGAAATATACTAAAAAGGGCAGGTGGGTTTCAAGATCAATATGCTTGTGTATTTGGTGGGTTTAATTTTATGGAATTTAAAAAAAATGAACAGCGAGTCTATCCTTTAAGAATTCAAGAGGATCTTATTTCTGAACTTCATTCAGCAATGCTATTATTTGAAACACCAGCTAAAAGAGAGATAAGTGCTGCTGAAATTGAAAAAACAAAAGAAAAGGATATAACTCAAGAAGGGGAAAGTGTGGAGCATTTAAAGAAAATAAAAGAATATGCTTATAAGATGAAAAGTGCTCTTATTAGCGGAGATTTACAACAATTGGGTGAATTGGTCCATTTATCTTGGCAAGAAAAAAATTGTTTGCCTAATGTTAAAAATCCAACTATTGATAGATTATATGAAATAGCTCTAAAAAATGGTGCATATGGAGGAAAACTTTGCGGTGCAGGAAATGGAGGATTTTTATTTGTAATAGCTGAATTATCTAATAGAAAAAAAATAATTGATGCTCTAGATAAAGAAGGGGCTAGGCTAGTAAACTTTAATTTTGATTTTGAGGGTGCAATTACATGGAGAACAACATACTAAAAGATCGTCTTAAAGAACACATTTATATAGCTCAAAAGATTTTACAAGATGAAAAAATCTATGCTCAGATTATTGAGATTTCTAAAAAAATCATTCAAACTTATAAAAAGGGGGGAAAAATCATATTTATTGGAAATGGGGGCTCTGCTGCTGATGCACAACATATGGCAGCCGAGTTTGTAGGAAAATATCTTAAAGATAGAAAAGCCTTAGCTGCAGTTGCACTTACCACTAACACTTCCATTTTAACTGCAATTTCTAATGATTATTCATATTCTGATGTTTTTTTAAGACAAGTGCAAGCATTGGCAACAAAAGATGATATTATTATTGGAATATCTACAAGTGGAAATTCAGAAAATGTTATAAAAGCACTTTCTTATGCAAAAGAAAATGGAATATTTAGTATTGGTTTTAGCGGAGAAAAAAAGGCTAAGATTGATCAGGTTGTAGACATTTGCGTTAAAGTTCCTTCTAGTTCCACCCCAAGAATTCAAGAAATGCATGAATTTTTATTACACACTATTGCTGAGATTGTAGAGCAGGAACTTTTTTAAGATCATTTTTTATTATTTGAAAAGCTTGCACTAAATCAGAAGCATAAGCAAAAGGCTCAAAGATTTGCTTAAACTTAGTTTTTTGTTTTAATTTTTCTTTAATAATTAGAATTGTTTTTGCCCCAACAATATTGCCCAATATTATATCTGATTTTGAATCTCCAATGACATAGGATTTTGTTAAATCAATATTAAATTCCTTTTGAGCCTGAAAAAGCATTCCTGGTTTTGGCTTTCTACAGCTGCAGTTTTCATCTGGTCTATGCGGGCAAAAATAAATTTTTTTTATTTTTATATTATTCTTTTTTAAAACATCAAGCATATAAGAATGAATTTTATTTAATGTGTTTAAATCAAATATTTTTCTATTTATTGGAGATTGGTTAGTTATAACAAAGATAGAAATTTTCAATTTAGAAAGCAACCTTAAACCTAAAATAGCATTTTCTTCAAATTCAAATTCATCTAAAGATTTTACATAATCTGGTCGATGCTTATTTATAACACCATCTCTATCTAAAAAGATTGCCCTTTTGCCACTTTCTAGAGATTTAAAAAAATATTTTGCTGCAAAAAATGATTCAAATGTGCCAATGTCAATAAAATAACCATTTGTTGAAAAAGAAAATAAAGTTTTATTTTTTACAAAAATTTTAAACCCATCTTTTTCTAAAGAAAAATTTTTTGGGAGTTTTTTTAAATCAACTAAATTTTTTAAAATAGAGATGGCTTTTGGTTCTATAAGATAAACACCAGAATTGAATATTCCTATTCCTTTTTTTTGTTTTTCAGAAAATTTTTTTACTAGTCCATTTTGATCTATTTCTATTGCTCCTCTTGATTCAAGATCACCTAAAAGTGAATAAATACTAATTAGGGCTTTTTTCTTTTTATGAAATTCTAAAAATTTTTTTAAATTCAAATCCAAATAAGTATCTCCATTTAATACTAAAATTGTTTTGTTTAAATTGCAAAAGGCATTTACTATTGCTCCTCCGGTGCCAAGCAACTCTTTTTCTTTTGTGATTGAAACATTTAAATTTAGATCTAAAGTTTTAGCAAATTTTTCAAATTGATCTGATTTATAACCAACTAAAAGTTTTACATCTTTAACCCCTAAAATTTGAAGTTTTTTTAAAAGATAATACAAAAAAGGTTTCTTGTTTATTTTTAGCAAGGGTTTTGGAGTTTTGTAAGTTAAAGGCCTAAGCCTAGTTCCCAAGCCTCCGCAAAGTATTGCTGCAACTAACTTTGTTTGCATTTTATCACAATATAACTTAATAGATTAAATTAATAAAAATAATTGATAATAAAAGATTATGAAGATTTTAATAGCAGTGCATTCTTTTTTACCTGTGCAAGGGGGAATAGAAAATCATGTTTATCAAATTTCTAAAGAATTTGTAGCAAATTCTAACTCTGTGCTAATAATAACTAGTTCAGAAAAAAATACTAAAAAAGAAGAAATAATTGATGGAATTAAAATAAAAAGATTTTTTAAAATAAATTGCCCTTTTTTTTCTTCTGTGAATTTTCCAATCTTAGCTTTTTTTGAAATGTTAAAACAAGATCCAGATATTTATGTTTCTCATGGTTATGGTTCAATCATGCCTATTTTAAGCTCGCTGGCTGCTTTTATCAAAAGAAAGCCATTTGTTTTTACATTGCATGGCTATCCTGAAATAAAAGGAAAAAAAAGATTTTTTTATTACATTTACAAATTGTTTATGGCACCTATTTTTTTGAATATTGCAAAAAAAATAATAATTGTTTCAAAGGCTTCTAAAAGCAAGATAGAGCAAGAAGTAAATCAAAATAAGTTAATTTACATTCCAAACGGGGTGAGTGAAGATTTTAGTTGCTTAGAAGATTATACTAAAAAAAATAACATAAGCTATATTGGAAGATTAGACGAAGATAAACAGGTACATATTTTAATAAATGTATTCGCTAAATTAAAAAAAAGAGATAAACTTGGGCTTTTAATTGTTGGAAAGGATGAAGGAGTAAAAACAAAATTGCAAAATTTAGCTTATAAACTAAATGTGGATGCAAAATTTTTAGTTTTAGGCTATGAAAAAATAAAACAGGCTTATTGTGATAGCAAATTAATTGTTTTGCCTAGTAGATATGAAGGATTTAGTTTGGTTTGGTTGGAAGCAATGGCTTGTGGCAGGCCAATTTTTTCTAGCAAAGTTGGGGATGCAGAGTATATTTTCAAGCAGGCTTACAAAGATAAAAAAGATCTTTTTTTGTTTGAAACAGAACAAGAACTTCTAGAAAAATTAGAATATTTTTTGGAAAATGAAACAAAATACATTCAAACAATCAAGAATGCTTCTGAATTTGTTAAAAAAGAATACTCCTGGAAAAAAATAGGTTTGCAAACACTTGAAATTTACAAAGAAGTTTTAGAAAATAAAAAATAAACATATTTTTAAATAAATTTCAATTAATATAATTATGAAAGTACTCATTAGTGGCGGTGCAGGCTTTATAGGTTCTCATTTAGCAGATGCCTTAGTTGAAAAAAATTACTCTGTAAGCATTTTGGATAATTTTTCTAGCGGAAAAGAAGAAAACATTAAAGCTATAAAAAACAAAATTGAATTAATCTATGGAGATATATTAGATAAAGAATTACTTCTTAAAGCAACAAAAAATGTAGATTATGTTTTTCATTTGGCAGCACAAACATCAGTAGTGGAATCTATAAAAGATCCTCTTAAAACATTTGAGATTAATACTAAAGGCACAAGGTTTTTGTTTTATGCATGCGCAAAAAATAAAGTAAAAAAAGTTATTTTTGCCTCTTCTGCTGCAGTTTATGGGGATAATCTGAAACTACCAAAAAAAGAAAGTTTTAAACCTAGTCCAATCTCAGCTTATGGCTTATCAAAATATATGGCTGAAAAATTATCCAATTTGTTTTATAAAAAAACTAAACTAAAAATTATTTCTTTAAGATATTTTAATGTATATGGTCCAAGGCAGGATGAAAAATCTAATTATGCGGGAGTGATAAGTAAATTTATAAGCAGCATTTTAAAAAATCAACAACCAATTGTTTTTGGAGATGGAACACAAACTAGAGATTTTGTTTATGTTAAAGATGTTGTGAAGGCAAATTTGCTTGCAATGGAAAAAGAAAACTTAAACAATGATATAATTAATATTGCTAGTTCAAAACCAACAAGTATTTTAGATTTGATAAAAACAATTAACAAGTTAACTAACAAAACAATTGAACCAATTTTTAAAGAGGCACGGGAAGGAGAAATAAAGCATTCCTATGCATCTATAGAAAAAGCAAAAAAAGTTTTAGGTTTTAAACCTGAATATGATTTGCAAAAAGGTCTAAAAGAAACTATAGAATGGTATAAAAAAAATATAAAAAATTAATAACCTAAAACATAAGCAAAAATTAGAGGGCAAACAATGGTTGCATCTGATTCGACTACAAATTTTTCTGAGTCCAAATCTAATTTGCCCCATGTAATCTTTTCATTTGGAGTTGCACCTGAATATGAACCATACGATGTTGTGGAATCAGAGATTTGACAGAAGTATTTCCATTTAGGTACATTTTCTTTTAGATCTTGATTTATTAAAGGTACTACACAAATTGGAAAATCTCCAGCAATTCCCCCACCTATTTGAAAAAATCCGATTTTAGAATTTTTACTTTCTTTTTTATACCATTTGATTAATTCTTCCATATACTCCAGGCCGCTTTTCATTTGTGTTAAATCCTTAATTTTCTTTTTTAAAAAATTAGAAACATAAAAATTTCCTAATGTGGAATCTTCCCACCCTCCAATAAAAATTGGAAGATTTTTTTTAGCAGCTGCAACTACCCAGGAATTTTTTGGATCTATTTCATATTCTCCTTCTAATTCCCCAGAGTTTATAAGATCATAAATATGTTCATGTGGAAACTTTCTTTCATTTCTTTTCCAATATTTGAGTAAATGATTTTCTATTTTTCTCATAGCTTCTTCTTCTGGAATTGTGGTATCAGTTACTCTGTTTAAACCTTTATTAAATAGTTCATAATCATCTTCTTCTCTTAGATACCTATAATGCGGAATATTTACATAACTTTTGTGTGCAACTAAATTGAAAATATCCTCTTCTAAATTTGCTCCAGTGCAAGAGATTGCATGCACTTTATTTTGCCTTATCATTTCTGCTAAAGTAATTCCTATTTCAGCTGTCGACATAGCCCCTGCCATTGCTAAAAACATTTTTCCTCCAGAATTAACAAAAGCTTTATATGATTTTGCAGCTCTAAGCAAAGTACCTGCATTAAAATGCTTAAAATTTTCTTCTAAAAATTTAGAAATTTCTCCTACCATACAACGCTCACCAATATAAAAATAATATTAATTAATTTAAATCTATCGTCGAATTTTTTTAATTTAAATTAAAATCAAAAAAAATAAAAAACTAAAAAAATTAACCCAAGATTTTAATCATCAAAAATAAAACAAACCCACGAAGCATTTTTTAGCTGCAAATTTAAAAGTTTGGGGGGCTTTATTTTAGTTACAATTTCAATCATTGCTAATATTAAAACACCATGAGAAAATGCAAAAACAATTTTGTTTTTGAAATTTTTTTTAATAAAATCTAAAACTTTTTTAGCTCTTTTTTTTAGTGCACTATAACTTTCCCCTCCAGGGCAGGAAATTAAAAAATTACTTTTTTCTTTGTTAGGGTAAGAAAAAAAATTTTTCGGATAAATTTTTTTTAGCTTATCTGCATCAAGTCCAGACCACTCCCCAAAGTCTTGCTCTTGCAAATCCTTTATTATTTGAGCCTTGAGCGAATACTTTTTTTCAAAATAATAAGCAGTTTGCCTTGCTCTTTTTAAAGGAGATGAGAGAATTATATCTGGTTTTTGTTTAATCAAATTAACCAATTGCTTGGCCTGTTTTCTTCCTTTTTTTGTAAGCTGGGCATCAATTCTATTTCCATTTAAAATATGATTTCTATTTCCTTGCGCAGTAGCATGTCTTATTAAAAACAAAACCAAACTCATTGGATCACAATTTAAAAAAATTAAATTTAAATTAAATTTAACAAATTATTAATAGATAAGATATTTAAAACTATTTTTTCAAAATATGTATATTCGATTTTAAAAAGCTTTAATTTGCAGAATAAAAAATAATTAAAAAGTGATGAAAATGGTAAGAAAAGAATATGTAGTTCAAGAAATACAAAACATGATGGGAAATCTAAAAAATGTCAGAAATATTGCCATATGTGCTCATGTTGACCATGGAAAAACTACACTTACTGATTCCTTGGTTGCGCGAGCAGGTTTGATTTCAAAAGAAACTGCTGGGGAGCAAAGAGTTATGGATTATGATGAGCAAGAGCAGGCAAGAGGAATTACTATCAAGGCAGCAAACATATCCTTAGCATTCCAACTAAATGGGCAAGACTATTTGATAAATCTTATAGATACACCAGGCCATGTTGATTTTGGAGGGCATGTTACAAGAGCAATGAGGGCTGTTGATGGTGTAGTATTAGTTGTGGACTCAGTGGAAGGAGTAATGCCTCAAACAGAAACTGTTCTTAGGCAAGCATTAAAAGAAAAAGCAAAACCAACCGTGTTTATAAATAAAATTGATAGATTAATAAATGAATTAAAATTGGATGAGCAGCAGATGCAACAAAGACTTCTAAAAATAATTACCCATGTAAACAAATTAATTGAAAGATATGCTCCAGCAGAATACAAAGAAAGCTGGATAGTGGATGTTAAAAAGGGAAATATTGCATTTGGCTCTGCTTTTCAAAAATGGGCATTGTCTATAGTTGGAATGCAAAAATTTGGAATAAAATTTTCAGATATTATTAGAATGTGCAGAGAGGGAAAAGTGGATGAATTAGTAGAAAAATCACCTCTAGATGAAGTATTGCTTGAAATGATTGTTGCCCATCTTCCTTCTCCAGATATAGCTCAAAAATATAGAATACCTACAATATGGAAAGGAGATTTAAATAGTGAAGATGGAAAAGCTCTCCTAAATTGTGATCCTAATTACAAAACTATTGGAGTGTGCATTGGAGTAGTAAATGACCCACATGCTGGAGAAGTTGCAATTTTAAGATTGTTCTCAGGAAAAATTAAAAAATCCGATATGCTTTATTTAGCATCCAAAATGAGAGAGGAAAAAGTCCAGCAAGTTGCAATTTATATGGGCCCAGATAGAATAAGTGTAGATAATGTTATAGCTGGAAATATTGTTGGAGTGGTTGGATTAAAAGATATTTATGTTGGTGAGACTGTTTCAGAAGGTCCTGTGGAGCCATTTGAACAAATAAAACATTATTCTGAACCAGTTGTTACAAAATCAATAGAAGCAAAGGATTCAAAGGACTTGACAAAATTAATTAATGTATTAAGAGCACTCACAAAAGAAGATCCAACATTAAAAGTTGAACTAAACCATGAGACTGGAGAGCACTTAATTTCTGGAATGGGAGAACTTCATCTTGAAATTATCGAATATAAAATTAGAAAAGAAAGAGGAATTGAGATTATAACCTCTCCACCAATCGTCGTATACCATGAGATTTTAACTGGTAAAATAACCCAGCCAATTGAAGGAAAATCTCCAAACAAACACACAAAACTTTATTTTCTTGTTGAACCACTAGAGCCTGAGGTTTATCAGGCAATTTTAAATGGAGAAATTCCAGAAGGAAGACCAAAAGGCAAGCAATTGGTTGAAAAACTTGTAGAATGTAAAATGCCAAGAGATCAAGCAAAATCAGTTGTAGATATTTATAATAAAAATGTTTTGATAAATGACACAAGAGGAATTCAATATCTAAATGAAATTATGGAGATGGTCATTCAAGGATTTGAAGATGCAATGAATAAAGGTCCATTGGCATGGGAAAAAGTAGTTGGCACAAAGGTAAGATTAGTAGATGCCCTAATTCACGAAGATCCTGTGCACAGAGGTCCTGCACAAATTGTGCCTGCAACAAGAAGACCAATTTATGCTGGGCTACTCACTGCAGGCATGACTTTGCAAGAACCAAAGCAAAGAGTAACTATTTTAATACCACAAGAATATTTATCTCAAGTAATTACATTAGTGCAAGGAAGAAGAGGTCAGGTTTTAGAAATTCAACAAGAAGGGGATCAGGCTACAGTGATTGCAAAAATAGCAGTAAGTGAAATGTTTGGTTTTTCAGATGCTCTAAGATCTGCAACACAAGGAAGAGCAATTCCTTATCAAGAGTACGAAGGTTATGAAAACATGCCAAAAGAATTAGTAGAAAAAACTATTCAAGCAATTAGAAAAAGAAAAGGCTTGCCCCCAGAAGTTCCAAAGCCTTCAGACTTTATGGACTAACAGATCCAAAAATCCCATCAAAGCCTGGCTTTATTTTTAATTTTTTATTTCTCATTTTTTTAATTGAAAGGGCAACTGCCTTATTATATTTGGTTAGATTTGAAATTGGTTCGTTGAGTAAAATATTAAATTCATTTTTAAATTTTGAAATCATTTCAAAATAAATTTTATTTACAAGATTTGAATTTTCAGAAATTTGATAAGAAAATGCAATTAGTTTTTTTAGTGGAACTATGCTAACAAAATCAGGAGCATTTTTTGGTCTATAGCCAATTTTTCTATCTGCTAATGAATTTATTCTTGCTAATACTCCTGTTGTTAATTTCTTGTTGCATCTTGGGCAGCGCACTAGTTCTAAATTTTCAAAAACTATTTTGCAATTTCTACAACCGGTTGCATAATATTTTCCTTCTTGAGGAAAAAACTCTATTGTTTTTATTATTTTTTTATTTTTAATAGACTCAAACAAAGAATCAAAATTTAATTTTTCAAGTTCAAAAATTGTTGCTTCTCTGCCAAGATTTTGAGGAGAGTGAGCATCTGAAAAAGAAACTAATGCAAAATCATCCAAAAACGAACATGACCAATTCATTGGTGGATCAGAAGATAAGCCAGACTCATAAGCATAAACAAAATTTAATCTATCTAAAAAAGCTTCCTTAAAAGAAGAAAAACCACTTCTTGAGCCAAGCAATCCATACCACGGAGTCCAAATATGGGCTGGAATAAAAAGTGCTTTTTTATTTACCTCTAAAAGATAATCTATTGTAGATGGTAAATCCAATCTTACACAAAGTCTTCCATCATTTCCAGGCGAAGAAAAATTTTTTATTAGATTTAAAAATTGATCGCATTCTTCAAAACTTTTTAAAATGATTAGATTATGAATTCTTCTTTTTTTGCCTTTTTGCTCAAAAACATTATTTATTTCTGCAGTGGGTACAAAAAATGTGTTTTTATATTTATAAAATTCCTCATCAGGATTTTGAGGGGAAAAAATTTTTTTTAATTCATTTAAATAAGTTTTATGTGTAAAACTTCCAGTTCCAACTAAATCTATTCCTTTTATTTTCGCAAAATAAGAAATATTTTCAATGTCCATTTTTTTTGAGCAGCCTACATCATATTTTGAATGTAAATGAAGATCAGAAATTAGATTCATTTTTTTCACTTATTTATTTTTGGCAATAATATTTTAATTATTAGCTGTAATTTTATTTTTATGACTTTAGAACTTGGAACAAATGGAATTAGGGCTTTGTTTGATGAATTAAATGGCTCAAGTGCTCTAGATATTGCTTTTGGTTTTGGAATGTTTGTAAAACAAAATACAAAAAAAGAAAAACCAAAAATAGCACTTGCGCAAGATATGCGCCTTACTTCACCTTGTATTTTTAGTGCAAGTGCAGCTGGACTTATGGAATCAGGATGTGATGTTTTGGATTTTGGAATTTGCCCTTCCCCAGTTGCAGAATTTGGATTAGATAGATACAAAGCAGATGGATTAATAATAGTAACTGCTTCGCACAATCCACCTGAATGGAATGCACTTAAATTCGTAGATTGGAATAAAATTCCTATCTCGCAAGAAAGAGGAAAAAAAATAATTGCTTATTTGTCTAAAGAGCACAAGCCAAAATTAGATTATACAAAGATTGGAAAGGTTTATGATTACAAAAATATTTTAAATGATTATAAATTAGAGGTTTTAAAATTTGTAAATCTTAAACTTGAGAAAAAACTAAAAATGATTGTAGATGTTGGGAATGGAACTAGCACACTTATTTTACCTCAAATCTTAAAAGAAATTGGTCTAGAAGTAAAAGTAATAAATGAAGAACTGAATGGAAGATTTCCTTCTAGGCCATCTGAGCCAAATGAAAAAAATTTATCTAAATTGATAGAAATAGTAAAAAAAGAAAATGCAGATTGTGGGGTTGGGTTGGACGGAGATGCAGATAGAATAACTTTTGTGGATGAAAAAGGAAGATGGATTATAGGAGATAAAGTGCTTGCAATTTGTGCTCTTTATCTTTTAAAAAATTCTTCTGAACTAAAAGATAAAGTGCTGATCACAACCTATGCAACTTCTAAAGTTGTGCAAGCAATTGGTGAAAAATTTGGCCTAAAAACTATTTATTGTGATATTGGAGCACCATATTTGGCACAAAAAATTTATGAAAACAAAAACAATTGTTTGATTGCTGGAGAAGAAGTAGGTGGTGTGGTTTTTCCTAAATTTAGTATTGCAAAAGATGGAATACTAACAGCTGCACTGCTGCCTAAAATTTTGCTTGAGCAAAAACTCTCAAAATGGGTAGATGAACTGCCAAACTTTTATAATGCAAAAATAAAGATTGAAACAAATGAAAAAATAAAAATTAAACTGGTTGAAAAATTATTTAAAGAATTAAAAAATGAATATAAAGATTGTGAGATTGTTAAACTTAAAAATGGTTTTAGAATAGATTTTAAAAACGATAGCTGGGTTTTAGTGCGCTCTTCTGGAACTGAAAATTATATTAGAATTTTTGCAGAAGCAAAAACACAAAAAGAAGCAGATGAATTGAGCGCTAAGTTCAAACAAAGACTTGCTTACCTAATGTAATATTTAAAAATTAATTTCACTATTAATTAATGGCTAGAGAGTGAGAATATGAAAGCAGTTTTGGTTTGTGGAGGTCTTGGCACTAGGCTTAGACCATATACTCTTTCCATTCCAAAACCAATGTTAAGAATTGGAAATAAACCGATTTTAGAATACATAATAAATAGCCTAAAGTTTTATGGGATAAAAGAGATATATATTACTGTTGGCTATTTAAAAGAGCATTTTAAAAATTATTTTCAAGATGGTTCAAACTTTGGAGTTTCAATAGAATTTGTGGAAGAGGAAGAAAGCCTTAATACTGCTGGATCAATTTTGCCTCTAAAAAATAAAATTTCTGAAAGTTTTTTTGTAATGATGGGGGATCATTTAACCAATATAAATTTAAAAAAAATGGCTGATTTTCATAAAAAAAATTCTCCGATTGGAACAATAGCACTAAAAAAAATTGAACAAAAAATTGATTATGGCTTAGTTGAATTTGACCAATCTTTTACTATTTTAAAATTTTTAGAAAAACCAAGCATTCCAAGTTATATAAATACTGGAATATATGTATTTGAACCAGAAATATTTGATTTTATAAATCCAAAAGAAGATTTTGCACTAGATGTTTTTCCAAGAGTTTTAAAAGAAAATAAAAAACTCAAAGCATATTTAATGGATGAATATTGGATGGATGTTGGAACTGTAGCCGAATATGAAAAAATAAATCAATTGATAACAATTATTGAAAGCATTGGAAAATAATTTTTAGGAATTCTTTTTTAGAAATTATTTTATCTCTAAATATACATTAGAATTTTCAAATACAAGAGAAGTAAAAGAGCCTAATTTTTTAATTGAACTTAGGCGCTGGACTATTGAATTTATTTGTTCTATAGAAAATTGATTTAGATTTATTTTCATTATTATCACCAAAAAGAAAACAAAGATTTAAAAAATAAAGATTTTTAAAGGGGGTAGGATTCCACTTGTTTGGTTTTTAAATAAAAATTCAAAAATTAAAATCTAAAACTTAATAGAAAAATTTATAAATTTTAACTACCTTAATAATAGGCACTATAAAGCTTAGCCAAAGTGCTTTAGGTGTTATCTTGAGCAAAAAAACCCCTCTGCTAAAAGAAAAAATTTCTCATAGGCTTATTGGAGAGCATATAGTTTTAAGTGAAGAAGAAAAACAAAAAGTACTTGAGCAATACAAAGCAAATTTGGATTCTTTTCCTGTAATTTTTCTTTCAGATCCAGCCTTAGTTGGACTTAATGCTAAAGTAGGCGACCTTATCAGAATAAAAAGAAAGGATTTTACTGCTGAATATGACTACTATAGAGTAGTCAAAAAAGACTAAAAAGTTTTGGTTTAAATTAAAAGAGGTGTAAAATGAAGGATTTAATTGATTTATACTATAAAGAAAACTCTTTAGTAAAACAACACCTTGATTCTTATAATAGATTTGTAGAATATGGAATTCAAGAAATTGTAGACAAAGTAGGCGTGATAAAACCAAATGTAGAGGGCTTTGAACTTCATCTTGGAAAAATAAGACTTGACAAACCAAAGATTATAGAGGCAGATGGGTCTCAAAGAGCTATTTTACCTTCTGAAGCAAGATCAAGAAATCTTAGTTATGCTTCGCCTATATTTTTAGAAATTATTCCTTCATACAACGGGGTAGAAAAAAGACTTTTTTCTGAAATTTATATTGGAGAGTTGCCAGTGATGATAAAATCAAAACTTTGCTATTTAGAAAATATGTCCGAAGAGGAATTGATGACAGCTGGCGAGGATCCTTCTGATCCAGGAGGATATTTTATAATTAATGGTTCGGAAAGAGTGCTTGTATCAATCGAGGATTTAGCACCAAACAAACTTATGACAACATTTGAAAAAGACAACACAATGGTGGTCTCAAAGGTATTTTCTACTCGTTATGGATTTAGAGCAAGAACTACTGTAGAAAGAAGTTTGGATGGCACAATGATTTGCACATTTCCTGCTTCTCCTAAAGATCTTTTGATTTCCACACTTCTTAAAGCACTTGGCTTAGAAAAAAAGCAAGTTCTTCAATTAATTGTAGATGACAATGATGTTAAAAACGACTTTTTATTAAACTTTGAATTGGATGAAACAAAAGACTCAAAAGATGCAATAGATTTTATAGGTAAAAAGGCCTCACCAGGTCAAGCAGAAGAATACAGAATAAAAAGAGCAGAAGTTTTGATTGATACTTATCTTTTGCCTCATATTGGAACAGATCCAAGTGATAGAATAGAAAAAGCAAAATATCTTATATCTATGGCTCAAAGAGCAAGTTTAGTTGCTGCTAAAAAAATTAAGGCTGATGACAAAGACCATTATTCAAACAAAAGAATAAAATTAGCCGGGGACTTAATGGAAGAATTATTTAGATATGCTTTTCAATTTTTAATAAAAGATATTTCCTATCAAGCAACAAGAGCAGATGCCAGAGGAAGAAGATTAGCAGTTCAAACATTAGTAAGACCAGATGCTCTTTCAGATAGAATTAGATATTCTATGGCAACTGGTAATTGGATTGCAGGTCAAACTGGTGTTTCACAACTTTTAGATAGAACCTCTTATCTTTCTGCAACTTCGCACTTAAGAAGATTGATATCTCCGCTTTCAAGAAAGCATCCGCACTTTAAAGCAAGAGATTTGCACGGAACTCATTGGGGAAAAATCTGTCCAAACGAATCCCCAGAAGGGCCTTCATGTGCATTAGTAAAAAACTTAGCTTTGTTTTGTGAAATCTCAGTAAAAGAACAAACCCAAGAAATAGAAGAGACTTTATTTAGAATGGGCTTAGAACCATTAGAACAAAAAAGAAAATAAATAGAGGGGTTTTAAATGGCTAAGAAGAAAAAAATATCCTTGTATGCTCAAAAAACTGCTGTTTTTCATAATGGAAAATTAATAGGTTTTGTAGAAAATGGGGAAAAGTATTTTAAAGAACTTATTAAAGCAAGAAGAGAAGGAGTAATTTCTTATACTGTGAACTTTTTTTATGATAAAAAAACTAATGAATTGTATGTAAATTCTGATCAAGGAAGAGCAAGAAGGCCATATATAGTAGTGGAGAATGGAAAAAGCAAATTAACAGAAGACTTAAAAGAGAAAATAAAACAAAAACAAATGAGTTGGGGAAAACTTGTTTCAATGGGAGTAATTGAATATTTGGATGCTGATGAAGAAGAACATGCTCTAATAGCAACAAAGGAAGAGGAAATTGGACCACATACTACACATCTTGAAATTGCACCTACAACAATAACAGGTGCTGTTGTATCAATACTGCCTTATCCAGAATATAACTCCTCACCAAGAATTACAATGGCTTGCTCTATGGCAAAACAATCTCTTGGTATTTATTTAACTAATTTTAATCAAAGATATGACACTAGAGCACATATTATGTACTATCCTCAACAACCACTTGCGCAAACTCGACCATACAAGGTATTAAATTTTGCAGAACATGCTGCTGGACAAAATTTTGTAGTTGCAATTACTTCATTGATGGGCTATAATACATCTGATGCAATTATAATAAATAAATCTGCAGTGGATAGAGGGCTGGCAAGAAGTGTATTTTACAAAACACATGAAACTGAAGAAAGACGCTATCCTGGAGGACAAAAGGACAAATTTGAGATTCCTCCAATGAGTGCTCAGGAATATAGAGATGAAGCAGCATATAGATATCTTTCAGATGATGGATTAGTCCTTCCAGAATCCAATGTAAAAGTAAAAGATGTTATTGTTGGAAAAACTTCCCCTCCAAGATTTTTAGAAGAAATCAGCGTTTTTGGAATGGTAGAAGAAAAAAGAAGAGATAATTCTCTTTCAATAAAACCAGGAGATGAGGGAGTAGTAGATTCTGTATTATTAACTGAATCTGTTGCAGGTACAAAACTTGTAAAAATTAGAATAAGATCTATTAAAATTCCAGAACAAGGAGATAAATTAGCCTCAAGACACGGACAAAAAGGAGTGATTGGTTTGCTTTTGCACCAAAACGATATGCCATTTACAGCAGATGGTTTGGTACCTGATTTAATATTAAACCCACATGCAATTCCTTCTAGAATGACTGCAGGCCATTTACTTGAAATGTTAGGTGGAAAAACTGCATGTCTTAGCGGAGAATTCGCAGATGCTACTGCATTTGATGGAGATAAAGAAGAAAAATTTAAGCAACAACTAAAAGAACTTGGTTTTGATGAATATGGCGAAGAGATTTTATATGATGGAAGAACAGGTAAAATGATGAAAGCAAAAATATTTGTTGGGGTAATTTATTATCAAAAACTTCATCATTTGGTTTCAAACAAAATGCATGTAAGAACTAGAGGCCCTGTGCAACTTCTTACTCACCAGCCAACAGAAGGAAGAGCAAGAGAGGGTGGACTTAGATTTGGTGAGATGGAAAGGGACTGCCTTATTGGTTATGGTGCTGCACTTTTAATTAAAGAAAGATTGCTAGAAGAATCAGATAAGAGTTATCAATTAGTATGTGCAAAAACAGGAGCAATTGGATATAAAGATTATATTAGAAACAGACTGGTATCTCCATTGGATGAGAATAGCACAGAACTTTATTGGGTAGAAATGTCACATGCATTTAAATTATTGTTGGATGAAATAAAATCCCTTGGAATATTCCCAAGGTTAATATTAAGAGATAAAACCTAAAAAAACCTAAAAGGTGAGTGGAAATGCTTGTAACTAAAGAAATTGATAGAATAAAATTTTCTTTATTTTCTCCAGAAATGATAAGAAAAATGGCAGTGGTAAAAATAACAGTTCCAGACACTTATAATGATGATTCTTATCCGATAGAGGGAGGACTTGTAGATCAAAGAATGGGAGTAATTGATCCAGGTCTTACAGATAAAACCTCTGGTGGAAAGGCTGGAACTTCTCCTGGGCACTTTGGTTATATCGAACTTGTCAGGCCAGTTATTCATCCTGAATTTTCAAAAGCAATATTGTATGTGCTTCAAAATACCTCACCTTATACAAAAAGAATTATTTGGTCAAAAGATCAAATAGAAAAAATTAGAAAACAACTTGATGCTGATGAGGAATTAAAGATTAAAATAAAAAGACCAACTCATTGCCCATACACTGGACAAAAATTGCCTGAAATTAAATTATTAAAACCAACCACATTTTACAAAGATAAAGAAGTAATGCTTCCAACTGAAATAAGAGATTGGCTTGCTGCAGTACCTGATGAAGATTTAGAAGCACTTGGAATAGATCCAAAATATTGCAGACCTGAATGGATGGTGCTAACATGTTTGCTTGTGCCACCGGTTTCAGTAAGACCCTCAATTACTCTTGAAACAGGAGATAGATCAGAAGATGATTTGACACACAAACTTGTGGATATAATGAGAATTAATCAAAGATTGGAAGCAAATATAAATGCAGGAGCACCACAACTTATTATTGAAGACCTTTGGGAATTGCTCCAGTACCATGTTACAACCTATTTTAATAATGAGACTGCAAATATACCACCTGCAAGGCACAGATCCGGCAGACCTCTAAAAACTCTTGCTGCAAGACTAAAAGGCAAGGAAGGAAGATTTAGATACAATTTATCTGGAAAAAGAGTGAACTTTTCAGCAAGAACAGTTGTATCCCCTGACCCATCTATTTCAATTGATGAGGTTGGTGTGCCTTTAGATATTGCAAAAGAAATCACAGTGCCTCTTAAGGTTACAAGTTGGAATATAGAATATGCAAAAAAATTTATTGAGTCTGAAGAATATCCAAGAGCAGAATATGTGATTAGACCAGATGGAAAAAAGATCAAAGTAACAGCACAAAATAAAAAAGAAGTGCTAGAAAATTTAACAATTGGTTCTGTGCTTGAGCGCCAATTGATTGATGGGGACATTGTGCTTTTTAATAGGCAGCCATCACTGCATAGAATTTCTATTCTTTGTCATGTGGCAAAAGTTTTACCTGGAAAAACATTAAGATTAAATCCAATTGTATGCCCACCTTACAATGCAGATTTTGATGGGGATGAAATGAATTTGCATGTGATTCAATCTGAAGAAGCAAAAGCAGAAGCAGAAATATTAATGAAAGTGCACAAGCAAATATTATCCCCAAGGCACGGGCAGGCAATAATTAAATTTCATGAAGATTATGTTTCTGGATGTTGGTTTTTAACTAGAGAAGAAGCAGAATTTGATAAAAAAGATGCCTGCCGTCTTTTAGGAATTGGTGGAATTAATAAACTGCCTGCCCCTGATAGAAAAGATAAGTGGTCTGGAAAAATAATATTTTCAATGTTTTTGCCAAAATCTCTTAATTGTGTAATTCAAACAAAATTTAAAAGAAAAAGTGGAGAGAATAAAGATCACCCTGATAACTTAGTAGTAATAAAAAATGGAATTTTAATCCAAGGAGCAACTGATAATAAAGCATTGGGAGAAATATTAGAAAGAATAATAGCTCTAGAAGGTTTTGAAGCTGGAAAAGAATTTTTAGATAGAGTTGGAAAAATAAGCCTAGAAGTAATTTCTATGTATGGTTTTTCTGTATCTTTGAAAAATTATGATTTGGATTCAGAGAGCTTAAAGCAAATTGAAAAATTACAAGATAATCTAAAAAGAGAGGCAGAAAATTATATTACCCAATACAAACACAAGACCTTAGAAGTAATTCCTGGAAGAACCCTTAAAGAATCTTTGGAAGAAAAAATAATGGCTTTAACTTCAAAAACAAGAGATTTATCAGGTGCAATAGTAGAAAAAGCATTTGGCACAGATAATAGTTCTATAATCATGGCTTCGATTGGTGCAAGAGGTTCATTGCTAAATGCAATCCAAATGGCTTCTATGGTTGGGCAGCAAGCAATAAGAAATAAAAGACCATCTAGAGGATATAGAAAAAGATTGCTACCTCATTTCAAAAAAGGAGATAAGGGAGTATTTGCAAAAGGATTTGTTGCAAGTTCATTTAAAAAAGGTCTTAGCCCAACAGAATATTTTCAACATTCCATGGGTGGAAGAGAATCCTTAGTGAACACTGCTATTAGAACTGCTAGATCAGGTTATATGCAAAGAAGATTAATAAATGCATTGCAAGACATGGTAGTAAGACCAGATTTATCAGTAAGAGATGCTGCTAATAAGATAATTCAATTTAAATATGGTGGAGATGGAATAGATCCAATGTTTGCAAATGTTTTAAAATATGAAAAAGAAAAAAATTAAAGAAAAAGATTAAGGTGAAAAATTATGAATGCTTCTGAAAATAAAAAAACAAAAGAAGAAACTGATAACAAAAAATTTGAACAACAAATAGCAGTTGGTGAAGCAGTTGGAATTGTAGCTGCACAATCTATTGGTGAGCCAGGTACTCAAATGACTATGAGAACATTCCACTATGCTGGAGTTGCAGAACAAGTACCTACAGGTCTTCCAAGATTAATAGAATTAGTAGATATTAGAAAAACTCCAAAAAAACCAATTATTGATATTTATTTAAAAGAACCTTATAATAAAGATGAAAAAAAAGCTAAAAAAATTGCTCAAGAACTTGAAGAAATCACAATTGCACAAATTGGAAGTTTAGAAGAAAATTTTGAAGAAAAAACAATAACAATTACTTTAGATGAAACAATATTGAATGAAAGAAAGATTGAGATTGAGCAAATAAGAAAAAAAATAAAACAAAGCCTTGAAAGTTTATCTGCTGAAATTGAAAATAGGGCTAATGTTGTAAAAATAAAAGCAACAAAAGCAAATCTAAAAGCACTAAGAAAAGCAGCATTAAGATTAAAAAATTTAGCAATTGCAGGTGTGGAAGGAATAAAAAAACCAATTGTGATTGAAGAAAATAAAGAATATTTTATTAGAGCTTCTGGTTCAAATATATTAGGGCTAAAAGACAAAGAAGGGATAGATTTTTATAGAGTGTACACCAATGATATAAAAGAAATTGAAAAGGTTTTTGGAATTGAGGCTGCAAGAAATGCTCTGGTGCAAGAATTAAAACAAGTTTTGGATTCACAAAAATTAACTGTAGATGTTAGACATTTGATGCTTTTAGCAGATGCAATGACTGCAAATGGTTATTTAACTTCAATTGGAAGACATGGACTTGCTGGACAAAAAGCAGGTGTGCTTGCAAGAGCTGCTTATGAAGAAACAATCAAACACTTAGTGAATGCAACAATCAAAGGAGAAGAAGATCGCTTGCTTGGAATAACTGAAAATATTATAATTGGGCAAACAGTTCCGGTTGGAACTGGAAAGGTAAAGCTTAAGATTAAATTATAAAGTGGTGTTTAAAATGGCTGAGAATTTAGCATTGGCTGAAATAAACAAAGCAATTAGATTAAGTGTAGATTCTGGAAAAGTAGAATTTGGCCTAGAGGCTTGTTTAAAAAAAGCACTTTTAGGGAAAGGAAAATTAATAATTTTATCTAGCAGTGCACCAAAAGAAAAAAAAGAGGATATAAAAAGATATGCAAAAATGTCCAAATTAATGGTTTATGAAAGTCCACTAAATTCTAGGGATTTGGGTTCACTTTGTGGAAAACCATACCTTGTTGGAGGAATGGTTATAGAAAATCCTGGGGATTCAAAAATATTAGAACTAATAAACAGGGAGAATAAATGATTGAGTTAAGCAATGACGAATTAAAAGCACTTGCTGTTTTTGAAAAAATAACTGGAGTAATTCCAACTGATGTTTGCATCTTGCCACATGCAATAGTTTTTTTAGTACCATTTTCAGAAATGGGAAAAGCAATTGGAGCAAAGGGCTCAAAGATTACAAAAATAAGACAGGTGTTTGCAAGGCAGGTTTTGATATTTGAGGATATTGATAATTTGGAGGAATTTATAAAAAATATTTTTTTGCCAATAAAAGTAAAGAATATAAATATCCATGAGAAAAAGAATAATAAGATAGTATATGTTATAATTGATACTGCAGATAGAGGAGCTGCTATTGGAAGAAATGGAAATAGAATAAAACTTTATCAGGCTCTTCTAAAAAGAAGATTTAATTGTGATTTGCGCTTATATACAAAATGATTAAAAAGGTGAATTGATGGCTAGAGGAGAATTTGCTGGTAGAGATATTTTAAAGAAAAGAAAAAGACAGCGATGGCTTAAAAAGCCTTGGAAAAGAAAGAAATTAAAACTAAAGGAAAAGTATGATCCGCTAGAGGGAGCTCCGCAAGCAAAAGGAATAGTGATTGAGAAAAAACAACTTGAGCAAAAGCAGCCGCACTCTGGTTTGATAAAATGTGTAAAAATTCAACTTATTAAAAATGGAAAGATGATAACTGCACATGCACCAAGAACTGGGGCAATAAATTATATTGATGAACATGATGAGGTAGTAGTAGAAGGTCTTGGTGGTTCACAAAGAGGACAGGTAGGTTCTATTCCTGGAGTAAGATATAGAGTGTGTAAGGTTAATGGAGTGGACTTACAATTATTAGTGAAAAAGAAGAAGGAAAAACCAAAGAGATAAAAAGGTGAATCCATGGTAAAAAAACTTTTGTTTGGAAAATATGATTATGAGAATATAAAGGTCTCGGATCCATCGCTAGTTAAGTATATAAGTTTAAATCCAATGATTATACCTCATTCATTTGGAAGGCATGCAAAAAAACCATTTGAAAAAGCAAAAGTAAATTTAATAGAAAGATTAGCAAATAAATTATTAAGAGGTGGAACTGGAAGAAAAACTTCTGGTAAAGTGATAAGAACACATGGTACAATGCAAGGGCAAAAAACAAAGGCACTAAAGATTGTAGAAAAAGCATTTGATATTGTTGCAAAAAGAACAAATAAAAATCCAATTCAACTTTTAGTAGATGCTATAGAAAATTCTGCTCCAAGAGAAGATTTTACTAGGGTTTCTTTTGGAGGAGTGGCATATCAGGTTGCAGTGGATATTTCTGCTTCAAGAAGATTGGATTTAGCACTAAGAAATATTGCCTTGGCTGCAATTATTGGCTCTTTTGATAATAAAAAAACTCTTGCTGAAGCACTAGCAGATGAAATAGAATATGCTGCTAAAAACGATTTGCAAAATTCTTATGCAATTAAAAAGAAGGATGAAACTGAAAGAATGGCTAAGGCTGCTAGATAAATTATACACAAACAAAAATAAAATCTAAATTAAAATCTAATCAAAACCTAAACCAAAAACTTTTTAAATAAAAAATGCGTTATTATATATGCTATTAAATAAGGTGTTTTAATATGGCTTTGTATGTGAATAATAAATTAAAAAAATTCTGGTCAAGTACTAAAAAAACATTAGCTAGTGCATTAATAGCTAGTTCATTAATTACTCCAATTTTTGCAAGAATAAAAAAAGAAGGAGCATTATTTTCAGTAAAAACACCATTATCTGAAAGAGCATTTGAATATGAAACTCCTTATGAAAAAAAGGTTGAATATAAAAATTATGGAATGTATTTTGGAGATGAAAAAAGACCATCATTTAATATAAGAATAAAAGGAATTGG